>WNGK01005131.1_pt1 | contig 15513 bp, 15 predicted proteins | sample 5400601 | NCBI WGS metagenome assembly WNGK01 (sample SAMN13153376, study PRJNA577476) | soil metagenome | isolation source: 60 cm soil or saprolite under Garry oak tree replicate 1 | place: USA:California | collected 2016-06-15
CGATCGCGTCGGTCTTGACCTTCGGCGCCGTCCGCGGGACCACCACGACCGCCCGCACGCCGAGCAGGGCCGCGGCGTACGCCACCGCGAGGCCGTGATTCCCGCTGGAATGCGCGACGACTCCGCGCTGCCTGGCGGCATGCTCGCTGGCCGTGATCGCGGCGTACGCCCCGCGCAGCTTGAACGACCCGGTGGGCTGCAGCGACTCGGGCTTGACCAGCAGCGGCGGCTCGAGCCTGGCCACGGGGATCAGCGGCGTGCGGACCGCCACCCGCTCGACCCGGCGGGCCGCGTCCTGTATCTCGGCCAGGCTGACCAATCCCGGTCCGGCCCCGTTCATCCCGTCACCCCTCGCCGTTTTCCGTGTCGCGTCTTTCTGTGTCGCGTCGCGTACGCCGTACGCCATTGTCGTCCGGCTCGCGGCGGCCGGATTCGGCGCGGTTCCAGCCCCGGCGTAACACCTGGGGGCCGATGTACTTATTACTGAAGGTGATTAATTGACTACAATTATTGCTAAATCGTCCGCGAAACGCCGATCAATTTCCAGAAATCTAGGTAGAAAGTACTCGTTCAGCGCCAAACTAGAGGGACATCTGACCAGAGGTCGAAGGAGACAGTCGGAGGAGACTGAACGTGGACGGCAACAACGAGCGCCTGCTCACACCTGGAGAGGTGGCCGCACTGTTCCGGGTGGATCCGAAGACAGTCACCCGCTGGGCGGCCTCAGGGCGCATCACGAGCATCCGGACTCCGGGGGGACACCGCAGGTTCCGCGAATCCGAGGTACGGGCGCTGCTGCGCGGCGACAGCGAACCATCACCGCAAGGCCACCCGGCGGCCTGACCCGGTAGCGGGGGTTCCTGTTCGGCCCGGGGCTCTGCGGGGGTTCCTCGGGTTTCTCAGATGTTCCGGCTTGCTGGACGGCGGCGGTTCCGCAGGTTCAGGACTCTTCGCCTTCCGCGGCGTCCTGCCACGTGTACTCGCCGTTCAGCCGGGCGAACTCGAGGAACTCCTGGCGCAGGGCCTCGTCGTCCTGCCGCCACCGGTCATGGCGCCGCTCGGCTTCTTCAGGGGTCAGCGCCTGCGCAGCCAGCCGGGAGTAATCGGCGTCCTGGGGCCCGATCTCCACGTACACGTCGCCGAGGACGCGCCCGTCGTTGCCCGTCGCGGTCTGCGGGACCATAAGGTTCCCGTTCGGCAGTCGTATGACAAACATCGCTGATCACCCTAGATGCCATAGCGCCGGTTGAAATACAGCATGACCCGCAGTGCCGTCCGGGTATCCCCGCTCAGCATGTCCACGAGAGCCGGCCGCTGCCGGGACGCGATCGCGGCGAATGCGTCCGCGAAGAACTCCTTGCGCCCCAGGCCACCGGGCTGCCGGTGGAAATCACTGGCGAAATGTGGCTGACATTGATCGTAGAGCATGCGAAACTCCGCTGAGTCAGATTGCCATTTACCTGGCGGACTGTCGAGATCGTCGAGCGCGTGCCCGACCTCGTGGCACATCACGTCCGGAGTCGGGGACGGCCGGGAGCCGACCACGATCTTGCGTTCCCCGTAGGCGCCCGCACAGGCATCCCAGGTGGCCCGCCCGGACGGCAGCGCGATGCCGCGCAGGCTGGTCATGTCATCGAGTTCCGGGACGCCGCCTGGGCCGATGAAGATGGCGTCGAGGCTGTCAGCGAGCTTTTCCTTGATCCGTACGGGCAGCTCCGCCAGCCGGTCGACGGCCGCCACCACCTCCCGGGGCGGCGGCGACGCCGGGTCCCATTGCCGCCACAGGATGGCCTCGAGCGAGCCGCAGTGCCTGCGGCCATCCGCGGCCCGCGGCCGCTCCCGCGGATGCGCGGCCGCGAAAGGCAGCCCGGCGTGCGAGACCGCCACCGCCGGTCGCCAGGCGGAGCGCCCGAGCCCGTCAGGCTGACGCGGGACGCCAGCCGCGACGCGGGCGAGCTCGGCCGCCCGGGCATCCGCCCGCGCGGCGGCCTGCGCAGTGGCCTGCGTAGTGGCCTGCGCTGTTTCCTGCCAGCGCGCCTGAGGCCCGGGCGCGGCCGACACCGGCGGCGCAGCCTCCGGGGGCGCTTCGCGGATCCGCGCCCTGGCTGCCCCGGCGCGCACCGCGGGCGTACCAGCCTCGCGGCGGGTGCCAGCATCCCGATAAGAGCCAGCATCCCGATGAACTCCAGCATCCCGATGAGCGCCGACCTCCCATCCCGCACCCCGTGGACCGGGCCGCGATCCGGCCGGATCGCCAGGTCCCGCCGGATCGCCAGGTCCCGCCGGGAGGTCTGGCGGGAACGGCGCTTCCGCTACCGCTGAGACGCCTGGCCAGGGGGCAGCGGTGTGCGCCAGCTCGGCGGGCGGGCCGCCCGGCGCGGACCGATCGGCGGGCACCGGCGCCCGGCCACGCGCTGGATCCTGGCCGTCCCGGTGACCCGGGGAGCTCGGTGCCGTGGCGGGCCCGCGGCGGCCGCGGCGATGCCTGCCCTGAGCACCGGAAACCCCCAGAGCCATCTCGGCCGGGGGCCTGCGGAAGTGAGCGAGCCGACGGATGCGGTCGAACAGCCTTAGCCGCATGTACCGTTCTCCTGCTCTGTTGCCCTGACGGCCAGCGTATGTCGAGTTCGCCCGCCACGTCACCAGATGTGCCTAACGGCCGGTAACGGCGGTCTGGCGTAGAAGTTGACTTATTCCCGCCCGTGGCGCGGACAGCTGAGGTTAGGCTTCCGCCATGCTGCTGTCCGGTACCCTGTTTGCCCTGTTCATGATGGGCTTCTGGCTTTACTGCCTGACAGACGCCATATTGACGCCGGCCGCCGAGTGCCGGGGCATGTCCAAGCCGGCCTGGATCGCCGTCATCGCCCTGACGTTCATCGGCGGGGCCGTCGCCTGGCTCATAGTCAGGGAGCCGGCGCGCCGCGCATCCGTGCCCCCCAAGCCGCACCCCGATGACCTGGGCGACAGCCGCTTTCGAACCGAACGATGGACCGACGCGGACGATGCCGTAGCGCGTCATCCCGCCGGACGGGCCAGGGGCGCCGGCACCGGCCGGGCCGCGCCCAAGGGGCCGGACGACGACCCGGAGTTTCTCCGCGCGCTCGACCGCGCGATCCGCGGCAACTCGCAGGCCGGCGAAGAGGTCTGAGGCCCTAGCCCACGCCGGCGTAGGAGTGCAGTCCGGCGATGAACACCTGCACGACCAGGATGTTAAAGATGAGGCTGGCGAAGCCGAGCAGCTGGACGTAGTGGGCCCGGCGGCCACGCCAGCCCGCGGTGGCCCTGGCGTGCAGGAACGCGGCGTAGAGCACCCAGGTGATGAAGGCCCAGGTCTCCACCGGGTCCCAGCCCCAGTACCGGCCCCAGGCCTGGTCGGCCCAGATCGCGCCCGCGATGACGCCGAACGTCCAGACCGGGAAGCCGAACACGATGGTCCGGTAGGTGAGCCGGTCGAGCTGCTCGATGCCCGGCAGCCTGCGGACGATCCCGTTACCCGGCGCGGCCCGGCCGGCCGCCACCCGCCTGGTGTACCGGTCGACCCAGAGGTAGACGCAGCCGAGCACCGCGGCGACGAAGAAGATGCCGGTCGCCAGCGTCAACGCGGTGACGTGGATATCCAGCCAGTACGACTGCAGGGCCGGGACGAGCTCCCCGGCCGCGGTGTAGATGAGCGTCTCGGCGAGCCCCAGTATGACCACAACCGCGCCCATTACGAAGACGCCCAGGGTCCAGGCCCGGTAACGGATCATCACGGACAGGAAGAAGATCGCGGCGACGCAGGTCAGGGCGGTCACGAACTCGTACATGTTGCCCCAGGGCGCGCGGTGCACGGCCAGCCCGCGGATGACGACGGCGGTGGTATGCGCTGCCACCCCGGCCAAGCTGAGCGTCAGCGCCGCCAGCACCCAGCGGCCGGCCTCGCGGATCGCGCGCAGCGCGGGAACCTCCAGCTCGGGCATGGCGTCGGCACCGCCCGCGGGGCGGTCGGGCGCCGCTCCGGGAGCCGCCGGAGCCGCCGGAGCCGCCGGAGCCGCGGGAGGACCGCCGGCCGCGCCGACGGAGGCCAGGGCCGCGTCCCGGTCCTGCGCCTGCTCTCCCCGGGCCGCGGCGGCCCGGCGCGGCCGCCCGAAGGCGAAGTCGCCGGCGAACACGACCACCGAGAGGGAGTAGATGACCAGCGCCGCGATCAGGAAGGCGTTGCTGACGTGGCCCAGGGCAACGTTGACGGGCATAGCCCCTCACTCTCCCTCGTGTAGACGTTGTGCTGCTTGCTGTTGTGCCGGCTGGGCCGGGGCGGCTTGCTCGTGGGCCGACCTGAGCTCGGCGGCCAGCGAGGCGAATTCGGCCTCGAAGCCGCCGCTGGCGTCGGTACGAGCCAGGCCGCCGACCTGCACCACGGTGCCGTCCTGGCCGGCTGGGGCGGGCCGGGCGCGGACGAAGAGCCGCCTGCGGCGGATCATGAACGAGAGCAGCAGGCCGCCCAGGGCGGCGATGCCGCAGATCAGGGCGGGCAGCTGGCCCGGGTCGTGCGTGATGGCCAGGCTCGCCCAGGGCACGTAGCCGGTGAACGTGATCGTGCCCCGGCCGCCCGGCAGCTTCAGCGACTGGCCCGGCTGAAGCACCTGCGGGCTGGCCGTCAGCCGCTGCATTCCGCTGGTGTCCAGCTCGTAGACGGACTGCGGGGCGCCGGTGTTCATGCCCAGGTTCCCGGCGTAGGCGATCAGGCTCACCACCGGGTTGTCGGCGGCGGGGAACGCCGACTCGAGCGTGCCGCCGACGTCCACCGCCGTCGGCACGAAGACGCCGGTGAAGCCGAGCTGTTCTGGCTGGGCGTCGGGGACCTTCACCACGCCCTGGGAAAGGAAGTTCCCTGACGGGCCCGCGATGAACGGCGTGGCCTGGTCGTACACCGTGCGTCCGCGGGCGTCGGTGACCCGGAACTCGGGCGCGTACCCGTGTCCGATCAGGTACACCTTCGCCCCGTCGATCGACAGCGGGCGGTTGACCGCCAGGTGGCCGGTGCGGGCCGGCCCGCCCGGCTGCTCGGTGTAGCTGACCCGCGCGTCGAATGCGGACGGCTGGCCGCGCTGCGAACCGGAGGGGATGTAGCTGGCGTCGAACCTGTTCAGCGTGATCGTGAACGAGCCGAGGTCGGCGGCGGTGACGAACCGGCCCGGGTAGAACTCATCGAGCGCGCTCGCGGTGTCGGCGAACGTGTCGCCCTGCACCAGCAGCCGGTCGGCCTTGTAGCCGAACAGCCCGCCGAGCGCGACCGACACCAGCACGCCGAGCAGGGCGAGGTGGAAGAGCAGGTTGCCCGCCTCCCTGAGGTACCCCTTCTCCGCCGAGACCCAGTCGCCTGCCTCGGCGGGATCGGCCTCCGCGGGCCGGCGGAGCCGGAACCCGTGACCGGACAGGACCCGGGCCGCCACCTCGACCGCGTCTTCGGGCGGCAGCGCGGTGACGTACTCGGCGGACCTGGGCAGCCTGGCCAGCTGGCGCGGGGCCCGCGGCGGCAGCGCCCGCGCCGAGCCGGCCAGCCGGACGGTGCGCGGCACCACGCAGCCGACGAGGGAGGCGAACAGCAGCAGGTAGATGGCGGCGAACCAGGGCGCGCCGAAGACGTTGAAGAGCCCGAGGCGGTTCAGCCAGGGCGCGAGAGCCGGGTGGGACGCGTAGTACTGCTGCACGCCGGACGGGTTGTTGCCCTGCTGCGGCAGCATCGACCCGGGCACGCTGCCCAGGGCCAGCAGGAACAGCAGGATCAGCGCGATCCGCATCGAGGTGAGCTGCCGCCACGCCCACTTCAGCCAGTCGGCGAGGCCGAACGCACCGCCAGCCGGCGACCCGGGGCGCGGCTGCTCCTCCCGTTCGGCCGCCGGGTCGAAGGGGTCTGTTTCCGGTGCGCGCACGTCGGTCATCAGCTCACCCCTTCGTGGTGACCTTCGCGAGGATGGCGGTCAGTTCTGGATACGTGGCGGTGCCGAAGACCGCGCCCGCGACGTGTCCGGAACGGTCGATCACCAGCGTGGTCGGGGTCCCGGCGATCGGCACCACCGAGGTGAAATTCAGCGTGATCGCCGAACTCGAATCGCTGACGCTCGGGTAGGTGATGTGGAAGTTGTGCGCGAACGCCCGGGCGCTGGCCGCGGTGTCCCGCACGTCCACGCCGAGGAAGGACACCCCGGACCGCTGGTACTGCGCGGCCACCGCGGCCAGGGTCGAGGCCTCCTCGCGGCACGGCACGCACCACGATCCCCAGAAGTTGAGCACGACCACCTGGCCCCGGTAGGACGAGAAGCTCAGCTTCGAACCGGTCAGCGTGATGGCGTTGAACTCAGGTGCCAGCGGGCGGTGCCCGGCCGCGTAGAGGACCGCGCTGGGGTTGCCGTCGACTGTGGTCACGCCGCTCTTCCCGCTGCCGGCCCAGCCGGTCACCAGTACCGCGGCCAGCACCACCCCGGTGAGCACGGCCGCCGCCAGGACGACCGTGCGGCGCCCTGCCCGCGACGACAGAGCCCGCGACGACAGAGCTTTCCGGGACAGGGCTCTCCCGGACAACGCTCTCAACACGGGGCTCGGCACGGGCAGACCCTTGCGATCTCCTACAGGGGGTAGTACCGCACTATTGTGCCGCATCGCCCTGAGTCACCTGTCTCCGGGTCGGCACGGTGTAGTAGACCCCGGTGAGCTGGTCGCTCGAATAGGTGAAGCTGGTCACGCTGCCCAGCGCGCACTCCCGGGTGGCCGGGTTGTGCCACAGCCGCTTGCGCTCGGCCATCCGCCGAGTCACCCAGATGGGCAGCTGGTGGCTGACGCACACCGCCTCCTGCCCGGCCGCGGCTGCCCGCGCGGTCTCCATCATGGCGAGCATCCTGGTCGCGACGTCGTAGTACGGCTCACCCCAGGACGGCCGGAACGGGTTAATCAGGTGCGGCCAGTGCGCCGGGCGGCGCAGCGACCCGTCACCCACGCCGAACTTCAGGCCCTCGAAATGGTTCCACGACTCGATCAGCCGGTCGTCTGTCACGATCTCGAGCCCGAGTTGCTCCGCCACCGGACGCGCGGTCTCCTGGGCCCGCTCGAGCGGCGAGCAGAACAATGCCACCACCGCTCGCTCGGCGAAGAAGTCCGCCGCGGCGCTGGCCATCGAGCGGCCGTTCGCGGACAGGTGGTATCCAGGCAGGCGGCCGTAGATGATCCCGGCCGGGTTTTCCACCTCGCCGTGCCTGAGTAGGTGGACGATGGTTGAGTCGGACATAGCCCGGCCAGCTTACCTAGTCACGGCCGGCCTTACCTGCCACAGCGCGTCGCGCACCTTCCGCGCTACATGGTCGGGGTTGTAACGCACGACGAACGCGGCGAAGCGCAGACGGCCGGGGCGCGCGGCGACAGCAGGGCGCGACCGGCGGCGGCTAGGCGTTCAGCGCTGCGGCGGCGGCTTCGGCGGCGGGCGGGAGGGCGTCCGCGATGCGCGCCAGGGCGGTGTCGTCATGCGCGGCGGACACGAACCAGGCCTCGAACGGCGACGGCGGCAGGTACACGCCGCGGTCGAGCATGGCGTGGAAGAACGCGGCGTAGGCGGCGGCCGACTGGTCCTTGGCGTCGGTGAACGACCGCACCGGCGCCGTCCGGCCCAGGAACACAGAGAACAGGTTGCCCGCCTCGGACAGCCAGAACGGCACCCCGGCCGCGGTGAGCGCCGAGGACGCGAGCTTCGCCACCGCGGCGGCGACGCCATCGACCCGCGCGTACACCTCGGCGGTGCAGGACCGCAGGGTGGCGAGCCCGGCCGCGACGGCCAGCGGGTTACCTGACAGCGTGCCGGCCTGGTAGACCGGCCCGGCCGGCGCGAGCCGCGACATGACCTCGGCGCGCCCGCCGAACGCCGCGGCGGGCAGCCCGCCGCCCATTACCTTGCCGAATGTCACCAGGTCCCCGGCCACGCCGTCGACGCCGTACCAGCCCGAGGGGGTCACCCGGAATCCGGTCAGCACCTCGTCCATGATCAGCAGGGCGCCGGCGGACCGGCACAGCGAGGCGAGCAGGGCGTTGAACCCGGGCGCGGGCGGCACGATGCCCATGTTCGCCGGGCAGGCCTCGGTGATGACGCAGGCGATCGACGCGCCGCGCTCGGCGAACACGGACGACACGGCGTCAGCATCGTTGTAGGGAAGCACGATGGTGTCCCCGGCGGCGGCCCCGGTGACGCCGGGCGAGTCGGGCAGCCCGAACGTCGCCACGCCGGAACCCGCGGCCGCGAGCAGCGCATCCACGTGCCCGTGGTAGCACCCGGCGAACTTGACTACCAGCGGGCGGCCGGTGAACCCGCGGGCCAGCCGCACCGCCGACATCGTCGCCTCGGTACCCGAATTGACCAGGCGGACCTGCTCCACCGGGGCGCGCGCGACGATCTCCTCGGCCAGCAGCACCTCACCTGGCGTGGCCGTGCCGAACGAGGTGCCGTCGCGCAGCGCCTCGGAGACAGCGGCCAGCACCGCCGGGTGCGCGTGCCCGAGGATCATCGGCCCCCAGGAGCACACCAGGTCGACGTATTCGCGTCCGTCCACGTCGGTCAGGTAGGGCCCGGAGCCGCGGACCATGAACCGGGGCACGCCGCCGACCGCGCCGAACGCGCGCACCGGGGAGTTCACCCCGCCCGGGGTCACCTCGCGCGCGCGGGCGAAGAGCCGGTCGCTACTTTCTGCCACGCCCGAGTCAGTCACGGGGCCTCGCAGGCGTCGACGAGGTACTCGAGCAGCCGCAGCGCGTCCGGCAGTGGGTGCTCTTGCGGCGGGCGGAGCCAGCGCGCGGCCAGGCCGGCCGCGTCGCGGGACGGCGGGGCCAGCACGTAGCTGTCCCGGCAGTGCCAGCGCAGGCCCTGGACGACGCTTTCCGGCTCGCAGTCAAGCCCGGACGTCCACCACTCGTCTTCGTCGACGGGCGAACCCCTGGTCACCACGAAGAACAGCATCCGGTCCTGGCCGATCACGGCGACCGGGCCGACGGGTACCCGGGCCGTCTCCATCTGCCCGAACGCCGCGGAACCGGCCGCTACGGGCACGTCGAGCACATCAAAAACCCGGCCGGTGACGAGGATCAAATTCGCCTCCGGCCGGGTTTCCCACCAGCTCTGGATCACATTGAGGTCTACGGTCGCCTGCATCTGCCAGGCCGGCGACACGGGGTGCGCGCCCGGCGCGGGGCACCCCACCCGGTCGCACGAGCAACCGCGGCCCGGCTCCATCGCGGCGCGCGTGCCGCGGTAGGTGTGGGCGCCGACGCACACCGGCCAGCCCATGGAGGCGTACTGCACCGCCACGTCGCCGAGCGGCTGGAGACGCTCTGCCGCCCGGCCGCGGCCCCTTCCCCCGCGGCGCCGCACCACGTCAACCATAGGCCCCCATCACTCCTGTCGTTGGCTGCCGCGCGCGGCTACCGACCGTAAGGACCGGCTCTCCCCGGCGCGCGAGATACAGCGGATACCGAACGAGGCTTGGTATCACTGCCCGAATATCCCTGTTACCTATCGTAGGGCATGAACCACAGGCCGTTCGGCCCATTGCGCTAGGTATGCAACTGGCGGGCCACCTCGGCCGCCCAGTAGGTCAGGATGATGCTCGCCCCGGCGCGGCGGATCGCGGTGAGCGTCTCGGAGATGATCCGGTCCCGGTCCAGCCAGCCGTTGGCCGCCGCCGCCTCGACCATCGCGAACTCGCCGCTGACCTGGTAGGCCGCCACCGGCACGGTCACCGAGTCCGCGACCCGCCTGATGATGTCCAGGTAGGCCAGGGCCGGCTTGACCATCACCATGTCCGCGCCCTCGCCGATGTCCTGCGCCACCTCGCGGAGCGCCTCGACGGCGTTGGCCGGGTCCTGCTGGTGGCTGGCCCGGTCACCGAACGCGGGCGCGCCCTCCGCGGCCTCGCGGAACGGGCCGTAGAAACCGGACGCGTACTTGGCCGAGTAGGCACAGATCCCGACGTCGTCGTGCCCCGCGGCATCCAGCGCCGCCCTGATCGCCGCCACCTGGCCGTCCATCATCCCGCTCGGCGCGACCAGGTGCGCGCCCGCCGCCGCCTGGGCGACCGCGATCGCGGCGTACCGCTCGAGGGTGGCGTCGTTGCTGACGTCGCCGTCCTCGGTGAGCAGGCCGCAGTGGCCGTGGTCGGTGTACTCGCACATGCACAGGTCGGCCAGGATGACGCAGGCGTCGCCGACCTCGGCCCGCAGGTCGGCCAGGGCGAGCTGGGAAATGCCCGCCGGGTCGTCGGCGGCCGAACCGCGGCCGTCCTTGACCGCGGGGACGCCGAATACGATCAGCCCGCCCAGGCCGGCTCCGGCCGCCTCCGCGGCCGCCTTGCGCAGGCTGTCCCTGGTGTGCTGGACGACGCCTGGCATCGAGCCGATTGGCTGCGGCTCGCTGATGCCCTCCTTGATGAACACGGGCAGCACCAGGTCACTGGGGCGCAGCGAGGTCTCGGCCACCAGAGCGCGCAGGGCGGGCGTCCGCCGCAGCCGCCGGGGACGCGCGGCGGGAAAGCTAGCGTTCACTGTCAGTACCTCCCTAACGCAGTTGATCTAACGCAGGCGCCGCCGGGCGCCGCGGCGGCGCTCGCTCGGCCGCCTGACCGGTTCTCCCGCCTGCTGGGCCGCGTCCCGCAGGCCGGCGCCGTACTCGGCCATCGCGTCGACCAGTGCCGCCATCGACGGCTTGGGCGCGGTCACGTCGACGCGCAGCCCGAACTCGGCCGCGGTCTTGGCGGTCTGCGGGCCGATCACCCCGATCGCCGTGACCGCGTGCGGCTTGCCCGCGATGCCGACCAGGTTCCGCACGGTGGAGGACGAGGTGAACAGCACGGCGTCGAAGCCGCCGCCCTTGATGGCCTCGCGGATCGGCGCGGGCGGCGGCGCCGCGCGGACGGTGCGGTAGGCGGTGACGTCCTCGGCTTCCCAGCCGAGGTCGATCAGCCGCGCCAGCAGCGTCTCGGTGGCGATGTCCGCGCGCGGCAGCAGTACCCGGTTGATCGGGTCGAGCAGGTCGTCATACGGCGGCCAGGCCGCGGCGAGGCCCTCGGCCGACTGGTCCCCCTCGGGCACCAGGTCCGGCCGGATGCCGAACTCGAGCAGCGACGCCGAGGTCTGCTCGCCGACAGCGGCCACCTTGACGCCGGCGAACGCCCGGGCGTCCAGGCCGTACTCCTCGAACCGCTCCCGCACCGCGCGGACCGCGTTCGCCGAGGTGAAGGCCACCCACTGGTACCGGCCGGTGACCAGGCCCTTGACCGCGCGCTCCATCTGCTGCGGCGTCCGCGGCGGCTCGACCGCGATCGTCGGCACCTCTTCCGGCACGGCGCCGTACTCCCGCAGGCGCTGAGATACCACGGCGGCCTGCTCCTTGGTCCGCGGCACCAGGACCCGCCAGCCGAACAGCGGCTTGGTCTCGAACCATGACAGCCGGTCCCTGGCCGCCACCGCCTCACCGACCACGGCGATGGCTGAGCCCCTGGTGTTGGCCAGGGACACGCCGGCCGCCTTGAGGTCAGGCCCGATGCGGCCGAGTGTAGAGACCACCGTCTGCTGCGCGCTCGTCGTGCCGTCCCAGGTGATGGCGAGCCGGGTCGCCTCGGGCCAGCCCGCCGCGATCAGCATCTTGCCCAGGTCGGCCGGGGCCGCGTCCGCGCCGAGCACGACCAGCGTGGCCGGGCTGTACGCGAGCTGGCTGGCTTCGGCGGCCTGGATGATACGCAGCTCCCCGTTCCGCTCACTGGCCAGCGGGATGCCCGCGTAGGCCGGGACCGCGGTGGCCGCGGGCACGCCGGGCACGATCTCGAACCTGACCCCGGCCTTGGCGCACGCCGCCGCATCCTGGAGCGCGCCGTTCAGCAGCGGATCGCCATGGAACAGCCGGACCGCGAGCTGGCCGTTCTTCGCCGCCTGCACCAGCGTGCGGCCGGATCCCGGGCCGTCCGCCGGGTCGGCCAGGGTGGCCCCCGGGCTCATGTAGCGCCGCGCCGCCGACGCCAGGTCGGCTCCGGCGACGACCAGGCCGGCCTGGCTGAGCAGCTCGGCGGCCCGCACGGTCAGCAGCCCTTCGTCGCCGGGGCCCGCCCCGGCCAGCGCGACCCATCCGGCCGCCGGCTGCTCCTCCGCTTCGCCCGGCCTGTCCGCTCGTTGATCCTGACTACCGCTCACTGCACATCATTCCCGCTGTTCGTCTGTTCCTCTGGCACGTGGCCCTCCGGCACGCTGATGAGATCGGAAGCCCCGGACCGCAGCAGCTGCGCCGCCAGATCGCGGCCGAGCTGCCAGGCGTCGGCTCCCGGCGCGGCGCCGTGCGCGCGCAGCACGCGGCTTCCGTCGGGGCTCATGACGGCGGCCCGCATCCGCAGCTGCACGTGCTTGCCCGGGGGGACGACCCCCCTGGCAGACCCCCCAGAAGCGGGCACTGCCGCGTACGCCCCTATGGGCGCGCTGCAGCCGACCTCGAGCGCCTCGAGCAGGCTGCGTTCGGCGGTCACCGCGGCCATGCTCGCCTGGTCGGTCATCGCCTGGAGCAGGGCCGCCAGCTCGGGCTCACCCTCGCGGCATTCGATCGCGAGGGCGCCCTGGCCGGGGGCCGGGAGCATCTCGTCCGGTTCGAAAACCTGCGTGACCGCGTTGACGTGACCGATCCTGCTCAGGCCGGCGTAGGCCAGCACCACCGCGTCGAGCTCGCCCTCGCTGACCTTGCCCAGCCTGGTGCCGGCGTTGCCGCGGATGGGGACGCAGCGCAGGTCGCCGCGGAGCGCGAGCAGCTGCGCGGCCCGGCGCGGCGAGCCGGTGCCGATCCTGGCGCCGGGCGGGAGGTCGGCGAGCTTGGCACCGTCTCGCGCGACCAGCGCGTCCCTCGGGTCGTCCCGGGGCGGCACCGCGGCCAGCACGATGCCTGCCGCCGGCCCGGTCGGCAGGTCCTTCAGCGAATGCACGGCCAGGTCCACCTCGCCGCTGAGCAGCGCCTCGCGCAGCGCGCTGACGAAGACACCGGTGCCGCCGATCTGGGTCAGCTGCGCCCGGCTGACGTCGCCCAGCGTGGTCACCCCGACGATCTCGACCTTCCGGCCGGTCCGTTCGGTGATCATGCCGGCCACCTGGCGGGACTGCGCGATCGCCATCGGGCTCCTGCGGCTGCCGAGCCGAAGCGTCACCGCGCTCACCGTGAACCTTCCTGCTCCGGGGCGGCACGGGTAACCGCCTCGACCGCGCGTGGATCAAGATCAAAGAGAACACGCAGCGCCGCGGCATATTCCTCGCCCCCCGGCGAGCCCGCGAGTTCCTTGACGCGTACGGTCGGCGCGTGCAATAGCTTGTCTACCACTCGACGCACGGTCTGGGCCATCTCATCGAGGGCATGGCCGCTCAGCCCGTCGGCGCTCAGCCGGCCGGCCAGCCTTGCCAGTTCGGCGTCGACCACCTTGGCCGCCTTGGCCCGCAGGGCGACCACCGTCGGGGCGACTCGCGCGGCGTCCATGGCCGACTGGTAGGCGGCGAGCTCGGCCTCCAGGATCGCGCGCACGGCGGCGACGTCATCGTCCCTGATCGCGCTCGCGTGCTCGCTGAGCTGGTCCATGCCGATGAGCACCACGCCCGGCAGGCCGGCCACGGCGGGTTCCACGTCCCGCGGCATCGCCAGGTCCATGATCACCAGCGAGCCCGGAGGCTGACCCTTTGACCTGGCCGCGAGCGCGGCGGACACCATGTCGGCCGTGATGACCTGCCCGGCCGCGCCGGTGCAGGAGATGACGATGTCCGCGGCGGCCATGGCGGCGGGCAGGTCCGCCAGCCCGGTGACCGTGGTCGCGGCCGTGCTCACGCTGGCGGCCAGCCGTTCGGCGTGCGCACGGGTCCGGTTGGCCACGGCGATGCTCGCCGCGCCGCTCCGGGCGCCGCTCCGGGCGGCGGTGACCGTCGCCAGCGCGCTCATCGAGCCGGCTCCGACGATGAGCACGTCGCGTCCGGCCAGCGCGTCGGCGCCCGGGCGTCCCGGCCCCAGGCGGCCGGCGGCGAGCTCGACCGCGGCGGTCAGCAGGCTGAGACCGGCCCGGCCGATCGCGGTCTCGGCCCGGGCCCGCTTGCCGGTGCGCAGCGCGAGCCGGCCGAGCTCGTCGAGCACCCGCCCGGCCGTACCGTGCTCCGCGGCCAGCTTGACCGCCGAACGCACCTGACCGAGGATCTGGTCCTCGCCGACCACCATCGAGTCGAGGCCGGCCGCCACCGCGAGCAGGTGGCTCACCGCACGGTCCTCGTAGTGCACGTACAGGTGCTGGGTGAGCTCGTTCGAGGGCAGGCCGCAGTGCCGTGCGAGCAGCTCGCAGATCGCGGTGACGCCCGCGTGGAACCGGTCCACGTCGGCGTACACCTCTACCCGGTTGCAGGTGGAGACGACGAAGGCCTCGGCGACGGGTTCGGCCTGCACCACGTCGCGGAGCAGCTTGGTGAGCGTGTCACCGCTTACCGCGGCCCGCTCCAAGGTCGCCATCGGGGCGCTCTTGTGGCTGAGGCCGACCACCAGCACACTCACCTGTTCACCGCCTAGCTCTTGGCCGCGAGTTCCGGGGTCACCCGAGGTCTTGAACGCCCGTCGACGGTCCTGGCGTTCCCGCCGCGCGACCGTCCTGGAGCGTCCGCGGGCCGGGACACCGACCGGCGCTGCGCGTGGAAGGCGAGGATCTGCAGCTCGATCGACAGGTCGACCTTCCGCACGTCTACCCCTTCCGGCACGCTCAGCACGAGCGGAGCGAAGTTGAGGATGCTCGTGACGCCAGCCGAGACGAGCCTGTCGCAGACGGCCTGCGCGGACCCGGCGGGGGTGGCGATCACGCCGATCGCGACCTTGTGCCTGGCCACCACGGCCTCGAGGTCGTCGACGTGCCGGACGGTCAGCCTCGCGATCCTGCTGCCCACGATAGCCGTGTCGCTGTCGAGCATGGCGGAGATCGTGAAGCCGCGGGAGACGAAACCTCCGTAATTGGCCAGGGCCCGGCCGAGGTTGCCCGCGCCCACGATGACCATCGGCCAGTCCTGCATCAGGCCCAGCGTCCGGGACACCTGGTAGACGAGGTAGTCGACGTCGTAGCCGACCCCCCTGATCCCGTAGGAGCCGAGGTGGGACAGGTCCTTGCGCAGCTTGGCCGAGTTGACGCCCGCGGCGGCCGCGAGCTCCTCGCTGGCCACGGTGCTGATGCCGCGCTCGGCCAGGCCGTAGAGCGCGCGCAGGTACACCGGCAGCCGCGCCACGGTGGCCTCGGGTATCCCGTCGGCCTGGCCGCTAACCTCGGCGTGGTCCTGGCCATTTGCGCTGACCCGCTCGTTCACTTGGACCTGGCCGCTGGCTCCTGACGGGATAGCGTTACTGTGCATCGCGGCAGCGCTCCTGGGGTTGGGCTCTTGGGGTTGGGATCAGGCGGCGGTAAGAGCCCGCGTCAGCCGACGTCGTTTCCACGGTACGCCTTTGTGCATCGATTCACAAAGTGA
>WNGK01004174.1_pt1 | contig 15512 bp, 12 predicted proteins | sample 5400601 | NCBI WGS metagenome assembly WNGK01 (sample SAMN13153376, study PRJNA577476) | soil metagenome | isolation source: 60 cm soil or saprolite under Garry oak tree replicate 1 | place: USA:California | collected 2016-06-15
ATGTCGCTCCTTCAGAGCTCCGTTCAATTTGGTGCGACTCCCAGGGGCGGCGCGCTTCGCTATCGCTCAGCACTTCCACCCCAGCGCGGCTGCCGCGCCGGGGACCCCGGCTTGCCCCTGGCTACCTTATTCCGCGCCGTTGGCGCGAAATCCAAAGCCCGCTGCATTAATGCGCCTTGCACTTCCAAATTGAATTCGCGAATAATCCATGCTCACCCAAGGTGAGTAAAGAGTCACTTACGCAACCGCTGTTTGTAGTTCGGGCGCATAACGCGCCGCCAGGGCAGTCCTCTTCTCGAATGCTTCGCGAGCTATTTGCACATCTGCGAGAAAATGCGGTAACTCCTCGAGCAAAAGCGCTTGTGGGCCATCGACCAATGCGCGGTTCGACGCGGGATGAAAATCCACTAAGATCATGTTGGCGCCGGCGATCACACCCTGCGCCGTTGCATGCAAAAGATCAAGAATTCCTTCCGGCCCGCGGGTTCGTGAACCAACGGCGTGCGAAGGATCAACGCAGACCGGCATTCGAGTCAGGCGCTTGACCACCGGCACATGCGCGAAATCGACAAAGTTACGGTGCGGGTCGCCCATGTTGGTCTTGATTCCACGTAGCCCGAATATGACTTTATGATTTCCTTCGCTGGCCAGATATTCCGCGGCGTGCAGAGATTCCGTCAAGGTGATCCCAAAACCTCGCTTGAGCAGTACGGGAAATTGCTTTTGGCGGCCGACGATTTTCAGCAACTCGAAATTCTGCGTATTGCGTGTGCCAATCTGAAGCATCACGCCGGTGGGATCGCCGGTGCGACTCAGCGCTTCGTGAATCTCATCAATATGCGATTCATGCGTGACTTCCATGGCGATGACTTTGATTCCGTATTTGCCGGCGAGCTCAAAAACGTAAGACAGACAGTTCTTCCCGTGCCCCTGGAACGAGTAGGGGCTGGTGCGGGGTTTGTAGGCGCCCATGCGCGTACACACCTGTCCCAGGTCGCGAAGGGCTTTCATCATCAGATCAACATGCTCTCTGGTGTCCACAGCGCACAATCCGGCGAATACATGCAAAGTGTCCTGGCCAAAGCGCAGACCCTGATAGTCGAAATGCGATGGCCTGTGATCATCTCTGTGTCGACCCAGCACGCGGTACTCTTCAGAGACGCGAACGACGCGCTCGACTCCAGGCAGGCCTTTCATTTCTTCGAGCGGGATTGATGACGTGTGGCCGATCAGGTAAATCTCGGTCAATGTCTGCTCAGCTCCCTGCTCGCGATGAACGCGCAACTGAATGTCCTGCAAGCGAGCGAGGTGAGCCATCAACTGCTTGTATCTGTTGCTTTCGGGTTCGATGTTTGGCGTTAGAATTAGAATCATGATCTTTGCGTTTTGGTCTTTGGTTTTTGGTCTTTGGTCTTGGTTCGCTGGTTACGATGTGTGATTTTCAAGCCTGGTTTCTAACGCAGAGGGCGCGGAGGTTTTCGCAATGGAGCGCAGAGAAAAACTGGCTCCCTTGCGTTACTCTGCGGAATCCTCCACGTCTTCTGCGTTTAAGAAGTCTTCCGTTAAGCTCATGTGCCAGTCTTGAGGATGTTCGCTGGCAAAGAAATAGTCCCTTAGGGACGGCATATTTATAGCCCTCGAAGCTAATAGTTTCCGCCAGCTTTGTAGGAGTGACATTTTCGCAATCACTTGATTGAGCCATTAACCGGTACCTGTCGCTCCTACGGAGCTGAAGTGTGTGTTCGTGTCTGGCTACTATAAATATTCGGCTCCTACGGAGCTGAGCGCTACCTTCTTCAACATCATTCACACCCTATACACTTCGCTCTTTGCACCCTGCCCTAACTAGTCGGCACTCGCGCCGACACGTAGGCTCCCAGAATTCGCGTCTCCACTCGACTACGACGCAGTTCTTCTAGCGCGTCAGCAACTTCGCTGTCATCGGTGGAACCACGCAAATCCAGATAGAAACAATATTCCCAGGGACGGCCCTTAACCGGCCGGCCTTCGATCTTGAGCAAATCAATGTCTCGCCGTGCGAAAGGCTCGAGCGCGCTGTGCAAAGCGCCGGGCTGGTGCGGCAGCTCGATCACAAGCGACAGCTTGTCCGCGTCTTCCGCGAAATCCTTGGCGGTCGAGAGCAGGAGAAAGCGCGTATAGTTTTCGCTGCTGTCCTCCAAATGCTCGCGCAGAATCACGCCACCATATTTTTCTGCTGCGAGTTTACCGGCGATGGCCGCGCGCGTTAGATCGCCCTGAGCAACAACTCGCGCCACGCTGCCCGCGGTGTCTTCCGCCGCGATTCGGTGGATTTGTGGATTAGCTGCCAAAAAACGCCGGCATTGATCGAGCGCCACCGGGTGCGATTCGACCGCGGTAATCGCTTCAAATGATGCGCCGGGACAACCGATGAGATAGTGACTGATGGGGATGATGACTTCGCCAATTATGTACAGGTTGCTGTCCAGAAGAAGATCGAAGCAAGCATGAACGAAGCCGGCAAGGCTGTTTTCGATGGGTGCCAGAATATAGTCGGCCGATTTATCTTCGATGGCCGAAAAAAGTGATTCGAAAGTCGGGCGGGGCACCAGCGTGATCTCATTACCGAGGAGTTTGACCGCCGCTTCGTCGCTGAATGCTCCGCGCGCGCCTTGAAAGGCGACGCGCGAATGGTCAGCTTGCAATTTAAGCTTATGCTCGGCTGGTACTTCGTTCGATTGATCCACCGCGCGTGTTTGAATGCGTCGCGACTCATGAATGACGGCGCGAAAGAGTTCGACAATCGCGCGCTCATCCAGCGGCCCTTCATTGGCTTGGCACATCCGCTCGATTACTTCGCGCTCGCGCGTGTGGTCGCAGAGAGAAAGGCCCGAAGCCGTCTTTGACTCGCCGACTTTAAGAGCCAGCCGCGCGCGCTCGTTAAGCAAACGAAGCAGCTCGGCATCAAGAGCATTTATCCCGGCTCGCCAATCTTCTATGCTCATTAAGTAAGTCCTTCGAGTATTGCAAAAACGTCAGTACCATCTGCATAAGCAGATGGGTCCAATGGTCGAACCTACGCGTTGAGTGTTTACCCATCCGCTAACACGGGTTGTACTGACTCCTACGCGATTACACACTCAAGTCTGTGACACTCCAAAAAAATCGAGCCGCAATCTCCTTCTGGAGGCTGCGGCTGCTGACATCTCGCTGCGTTTAGTTGTTCAGGTCTTCAATCGTTCACGCACGCGTATCTTGGCCGCTCCGCCTCCCCCAAAAGAGAAGCGGTAAGTAAAGGCAAAATAGTTCTCTTGACTGTCGTGCATTTTCGGTTCGTTATCCAAAGAGATCGCTTGCCGACATCGGCACTATACGAAAGACCTCAGAAACCTGTCAACATTCAGATCAGCACGTCAATCAAAAGTAACGAGCGACAAGTCTTGGAAGCCTGAAATATCCTGCCTTCATTGGCGCACTGCGTTCAGTTTGCTGCCGCTTCTTTTTTGACTTTTGCTTCGATCGCCTCACCATCGGTCACCGCGCCGAGACTGCTGCTTGAAACCAAACTGGCGTATTTAGCCAGCACACCGCTTTGGTAACGCGGAACAAGGGGCCTCCATGCTGCGCGACGCGTTCTTAACTCTGCTTCGGAAACATTGAGTTGAAGCAGGCCGGCTTCAGCGTCAACGGTGATCGAGTCGCCTTCTTCGACAAGCGCAATTGTCCCGCCGAGGGCGGCTTCCGGCGCAACATGTCCAACAACCAGGCCGTGGGTGCCGCCGGAAAATCGACCATCGGTGATAAGTCCGACTGTGTCGCCCAATCCCGCGCCAATGATCGCCGAAGTCGGCGCCAGCATCTCGCGCATGCCTGGCCCACCCTTCGGTCCCTCATAACGAATAACGATCACGTCTCCGGGCTTCAGCGCGCCTGAAAGGATCATCTGCAAACAGTTTTCCTCGGAATCGAATACTCGAGCCGGACCGGTGAGCCGGGGACGCTTCACGCCCGTGATCTTCGCCACCGCTCCTTCTGTCGCGAGATTGCCTTTCAAGATCGCCAGGTGGCCCTGCACATAAAGTGGACTGGCCCACGGATAAATTACGTCATGGTCGGCGCCCGGCTCATCAGGCACATCCTTGAGTGCTTCGGCCACGGTCTGCCCGGTAATCGTGAGCGCATCACCATGCAGCCGGTCGTGGACCAGAAGCATTTTCATTACTTGCGGAATGCCCCCCGCCTGATGCAGATCGGTTGTGACGTAACGGCCCGAAGGCTTCAGATCGCAGAGCACCGGAATACGTGAGCGAATCTCTTCGAAATCATCCAGCGACAGAGGGACACGCGCCGCGTGCGCTATCGCCAGCAGATGCAGCACCGCGTTTGTCGAACCGCCAACTGCCATCACAACTGCGATTGCATTTTCGAAAGCTTTTCTCGTAAGAATCTGTCGTGGCAGGATCTGTCCAGTGATCGCTTTCGCCAGGACTTCACCCGAGCGCGCGGCGCTTTCGGCCTTTTCTCCATCTTCAGCCGCCATCGTCGAAGAAAAGGGCAGGCTCAGGCCTATCGCCTCGATGGCCGCTGACATCGTGTTTGCGGTGAACATGCCGCCGCACGAACCAGCTCCGGGACAAGCACTTCGTTCGACTTGCAATAATTCATCTGCGCCTATTCGGTCGGCGCAATATTGCCCGACTGCCTCGAAGGCGCTAACTACCGTAAGGTCTTGCCCATTGTAGTGACCTGCTTTGATTGTTCCGCCGTAAACGAAGATAGAAGGAATGTTCAAGCGCGCAATCGCGATCATCGCACCGGGCATGTTCTTGTCGCAGCCGCCGACGGCGACAAGTCCATCAACGCTCTGCGCCTGGCAAACAGTTTCGATCGAATCGGCAATTACCTCGCGCGAAACCAAACTGTACTTCATCCCCTCAGTGCCCATTGAGATACCATCGCTGACGGTGATCGTGCCGAACACCTGAGGCATCGCGCCAGCCTCGCGCAGCGAGGTAATGGCCCGCTCGGCCAGAAGATTCAATCCGAGGTTGCAAGGCGTAAGCGTGCTGTATCCGTTAGCGACGGCTACAATCGGCTTATCGAAATCCGCGTCACCGAAACCAACAGCTCGCAGCATAGCGCGATTGGGTGTGCGTTCAACGCCCTCGGTTATGACTCGGCTTCTGGTGTTATTGCTCATAACAGGATCGTGGTTAGAAGGATGTCGAGCAAGTACTTTCAAGCGATCGCGGAATGTTCCTGTTCGGCTGGACATTAACTGGATGAAGCCAATCCCTGTAGCGCTGGTCCCGGCCCGAGGTAGCTGCAAAGAAGATTTGTTGGATCTGTTCGGTCACTGGACCACGTGTGCCGTAACCTATCGGAGTCATGTCAACCTCGGTGATCGGTGTCACTTCCACGGCCGTGCCGGTGAAGAAGGCCTCGTCAGCGGAAAGCAGGTCATCAATCTCGAGCGCCCTGACTTCCACCTGGCAATCGAGATCGCGCGCAATCCGCACCACCGCATCCCGTGTGATGCCAGGCAAAATGCAGTGCCGGTCATCGTTGGTCAGCAACTTTCCACCACGTACGAGGAACAGATTTTCCCCGGATCCTTCGGCCAGATGACCATCTGCGTCCAAAAGCAGGGCTTCAGCATATCCACGACTTACGGCATCACGCACCGCCAAAATTGAATTTAGATATTGCCCACACGCCTTGGCCGTCGTCGGTATCATGCGCGATTGAAACTTACGCCACGGCGAGATCGTCACGCGCACGCCTTTTTCGAGTCCTTCGGCGCCGAGATAAGGAGCCCAGGGCCAGGCGAGAACCACCACTTCGACCGGACAATTACGCGGATTTACGCTCAATGTGCCACTTCCGAAATAACAAATCGGCCTGATATAACAGCTGCTAAATTGGTTACGCGCGACCACGTCGCACACGGCCTTGGTCAGTTCTTCGGGCGCAAAAGGAATTTCGATTCCGTAGATCTCGGCCGACGAATAGAGACGATCAAGATGTTCCTCGAGACGAAAGATGGCCGGGCCGCCCGTCGTCTCGTAACACCGCATTCCTTCAAACACGCCGCTGCCGTAATGCAGAGCATGCGCGGAGACGTGCGTGGTAGCACCGGCCCAGGGAATAACGCTACCGTTCATCCAGACCCAATTCGTTTGATCGAACGACACCAGTTTTCCTCCGTGGTATTAGACCGCCCAGAGTGACTGGTCTGGATCAGAATGAAGAGGACGGTCCTCGCCTGTCAGCCAGTCGCGCCGTCTGGGCGCGCAAATGTCGAGGGCGACCGTGTCTTCGAGCGCTTCCGAAGAGTGTTCCACTCCCGGCGGGATGTTAAGCATCTGATTCGCCGAAAGCGTCACCGCGCCGCTGGGTAGTTGAAAGCGCCAGGCACCCTCAAGGACGAGAATCATCTCTTCGTTCTCATGACTGTGTGAACGAGTAATCGCGCCCTCCTTGACTTCGACCCTGGCCACTGTGATGTTTTCACCAATGGCGACTTTTCTCAGATAAAGGTCAGTAATCTCTTCCCCGGTCATTGAATCCCAATCATAAAAGTCCATTTCTCACCTTCCCTTTGCTAGTTCTTCGCCTTGTCGACAAGCCGCCCTTCAGCGAGCCAGGGCATCATTTGGCGCAGTTGGGCGCCGACACGCTCAATCTGGTGCTCTTTTGTTTGCGTCTCGAGCTCCCTAAATCGCGAGCGGCCGTTGTGATTCTCTTTCATCCACTCGTGGGCGAAAGCGCCTGACTGAACTTCCGCGAGCAGGCTCTTCATGCGGCGCTTCGTCTCGTCGTTAACCACGACCGGACCGCGTGTCATGTCGCCATACTGCGCGGTGTTCGATACCGAATAACGCATCTCAGAAATGCCGCCTTCGTACATCAGGTCGACGATCAACTTCATTTCGTGTAGACATTCGAAGTAGGCCATCTCTGGTGCATAGCCGGCTTCGACGAGAGTTTCAAAACCTGCTTTGACTAACGAGGTCAACCCACCACAAAGCACGGCCTGCTCGCCGAACAGATCAGTTTCAGTTTCTTCGCGGAAATTCGTTTCGATTATTCCTGCCCGCCCGCCTCCGATGGCAGATGCGTAGGCTAGACCGATCTGGGTAGTCTCGCCGGTCGGATCCTGATGAACCGCAAGCAGGCAAGGCACGCCAGCGCCGCGCTTGTATTCATGCCGCACGAGGTGCCCAGGCCCTTTCGGCGCCACCATGAAAACACTAACGTCTTCCGGCGGTTTGATGAATCCGTAATGAATCGAGAACCCATGCGAGAACGCCAGATACTTTCCGGGCGTCATGGATTCAGCAATCTCGCGCGCATACACGGCGGGCGCGGTTTCATCCGGTACGAGCATCATCACGATGTCAGCCTCTGCAGCGGCCTGCGCCACCGGCTGTACGCGCAAGCCGGCAGCTTCGGCCTTTGCGAACGAAGGACTGTCGGCACGCAGGCCTACCGTGACGTTGCAGCCCGACTCATGCAGATTGTTCGACTGCGCGAAGCCTTGACTGCCGTAGCCGATAACAGCAATTTTCTTTTCGCGCAGCACAGCGAGGTTAGCGTCTTTGTCGTAATAAATCTTCATTGTTTCGATCCTCTCAAGATTGCATCACTCGAAGATGTTTGCTACAGGCCCGGAAGGTCAGAGTCCTTCCGCACATCGGGCGGCAAAGCGGCGGAACCGACGAAGCTACGACCGGGCCGATAACACTAATCAAATAACTCTTATTCCGAGCCAACTGCATAGCTCGCTTCCTCTTCCTCATCTGCCGACGCCACAGCGTCCACATTTGACAAGCGACCGATGGCGATGCGGCCGGTGCGGGTGATCTCATGAATACCAATGGGGCCCAGCAATTCGATGAAGGCCTCCACCTTCTCTTTATTACCTGAAGCTTCAACCACCATTTGTGTCTGTGAAATGTCGACGACTTTAGCGCGAAAGACTCCGACCAGATTCAGGACCTCTTGTCGTTGCAAGCCCGGCTCGGCATTGACTGTAATCAATGCCATCTCGCGCTCGATATGGGGCCGCATGGTCACGTCCTGGATGTCCCGCACGCGCGCCAGTCGCGCGCACTGCTTCACGATCTGTTCGATAGTGCGATCATCGCCGCGAGTCACAATCGTGACGCGTGCCCACTCCGGGTCGAGCGTGGCACCTACCGAGATTGTCTCGATATTGAAGCCGCGCGCACTGAACAAACCGACGATGCGCGAGAGCTCACCGGGTTGATCAGCTACCAGAATTGATAGGGTGTGGTTCATGGTTCGATTTCGGATTGCGGAATTCGGATTGCGGAATTAACAGCGGCTTCAGCGATCATCAATCAGCAATCCGAAATCCGCATTCCGAAATTCCTCACACTCCTTCGCTTTGAAAAATCATCTCATGCGAGCTTGCTCCCGCCGGCACGATTGGGAAAACGTTTTCTTCCTTTGCAACCACGACATCGATTACCGAGACGCCTTTATGCGAGAGCCCGGCCTCCAGCACTTCAGATAACTGCTCGGGTCGGTCCGCTCGGCAGGCAAACGCTCCATAGGCCTCGGCGAGTTTGACGAAGTCAGGAGCGACTGACAGATCTACTTCCGAGTAAGTGCGCTGGTAAAACATCTCTTGCCATTGCCGCACCATGCCCAGATAACCGTTATTCATGACTACAATCTTCACCGGCAGATCGTATTGCACAGCGGTAGCCAACTCCTGGTTCGTCATTTGGAATCCGCCATCTCCAACTACAGCGACTACTACCTGATCGCGGAAAGCCAGTTGCGCGCCGATGGCCGCCGGGACGCCAAAACCCATCGCACCAAGGCCCCCACTCGTTATCCACTGGCGCTCCCTCTGAAAGGGATAGAACTGTGCGGTCCACATTTGGTGCTGCCCGACATCGGTTGCGATGATCGCCTCGCCACCGGTCAAGCGATGCAGCTCGCGAATAACGTGCTGGGGCTTAATCTGTTCTCGAGATCGGGAGAATCGTAGGGGCTGTTCATGCTGCCAGTTTCGCAGGCGCTCCCACCATCGTCCCCGCCGGCAAATGCTTTCTTTGATCTCTATTGACCCACGAGATTCAACCTCCGCGCGCAGAGCGCTGAGCGCGGCCCGCGCATCGGCAATCAACGAAATATCGGGAGCACGATTCTTGCCGATGTTAGCCGGATCAATGTCTACGTGGATGACGCGCGCGTGCGGCGCAAAGGTGGCGAGTTTTCCGGTGACGCGATCATCGAAACGCACGCCGATCGCGATAAGCAGATCGCTTTCGGCGACCGCCATGTTTGCCGTGTATGTCCCGTGCATACCCAGCATCCCCAGATTGAGGATGTGCGCGGACGGAAACCCGCCCAGGCCCATCAGCGTGGGCGTGACCGGCAGCTCCAGTTGTTCGGCAAAGCAGCGTAAATCTTCAGACGCGCCGGAATTGACGATACCGCCGCCCACATAAAGGACAGGTCGCTCTGCTTTTAGAATCTCGGAAGCCGCACGACTCACCGCCCGCGTGCCTGGAGACAGCCTACGGTCGACGCAGGGAAAACTAATGTGGTCCAAACGCGAATACGAGGTTTGCGCGGCCGACACATCCTTGGGGATATCGATTACCACCGGACCGGGTCTTCCGGTCCGCGCCAAGTGAAAGGCCTCGTGGACGACCGCGGCCAGATCGCGCACTTCGCGCACAAGATAGTTGTGCTTGACACATGGCCGCGTGATGCCAACCGTATCGACCTCTTGAAAAGCGTCAGTGCCAATCATCCGTAATGGCACCTGCCCCGTAATGACTACGATCGGCGTCGAATCCATGTAGGCATTGGCGATGCCAGTAATAGCGTTGGTCGCGCCCGGCCCCGATGTAACCAGTACTACGCCGACGCGTCCCGAAGCGCGCGCGTAGCCTTCGGCCATATGCACCGCGCCCTGCTCGTGACGGACCAGGTAATGGGCGATGCGGTCGCGGGCGCGCCACAACTCATCGTAAATGTGCAGCACGGCGCCTCCCGGATAACCGAAGATCGAGTCCACGCCTTCGTGCACCAGAGCTTCGATCAGAATCTCGGCACCCCGCGGCAATGGTGCTTGCTCTGGTGGCGGAGAGTAGGCCGCGATTTGCATCAGCGTGGCTGGCTGGGCGCTCATATGCTTACCTGTAATCTCATATCTGAAATTTTGAGACCTAACTGGTTCGATCCGTGCGGACCTCGGCCCCGATGGAGGATAAACAAAAGAGCCACCAACTCTCCTGGTTGATGGCCTTTTTTGAATTACTTGGTTTCGGTATCAGGCCATCACGGGTCCCTCACTTTAAGAATCAGTACTTTAAGAATCAGTGAAATCGGAAAAGACTCGCCGTCTGGTCTAATAGCACTCGGCCCACATGTTGTGCGTGCCGGCGACCAAAACGTGCGGTATATCATCGCATCTACCATCGATAGTCCCCCGGATTGCTGCCTCGAAGCAGCTAAACCCGACCAGGGCTCAGTTCGTAACGCCAATCAACAATCTAAACCTTTCTTAACGCTTTGCATAATTAGAAGTTTTTTGCTTCTCATAAATGATACGCAGCCGAGAAGAAAGCCTGACTTAAGGCTGTCTGAAAACCGATCTCTGTATGCTAGTATCCGCCGTGCGAAAGGTGTTTGCTAAGAATGGAACTGGGCCAACTCGAGTTCTTTCGAACCGTCGTTGAGGAGGGTAGCTTTTCGAAAGCCGCCGAGCGGGTCTTTCGTACGCAGCCGGCGGTGAGCATTGCAATCCGGCGCCTGGAGGAAGAGATCGGGGCGCCGCTTTTTGAACGTTCGCAAAGAACGCCGGCCCTAACGGAGGTGGGCGAGGTCGTTTACGACTATGCTAAGCGGATTCTGGCACTGCGCGACCAAACATTCGAGGTGATTGCGGAGCTGCGATCATTGAAGCGTGGTCGTGTGCGCATCGGCGCCAATGAAAGCACATCGCTCTACCTCTTGCCGCAGCTCATCCTTGACTATCGAAAGCTTTATCCGGAGGTGAAGGTTGAAGTTTTCGGAGACGTGTCTGAGCACTTACCGCGCCAAGTGCTTGACGGGAATGTCGATTTCGCTTTGATGGCTTTCCAGCCGGTCTACAGTGACCTCGAATCCTTCCCGGTGCTCCGAGACGAATTGGTGTTGATCATGCATCCAAAGCATCCGCTCACAAAGTTGGGGTCAGTCACTGTTAATCAACTTGGTGACGAATCGTTCGTCGCGCATAACGTCAAGACGGGTTCGCGGCAAAGAGTAATCGAGGCATTTGCGAAGCATCACACACCGCTCAACATTACGCTCGAGTTGGCGACGATCGAAACCATCAAGCGATTCGTGCAGTTGAGAATTGGACTCGGCTTCGTTCCTCGCATGTGTGTGGCTGAAGAATTGGAACGGGGAACTTTGGCTAGTGTCCCGGTTAAAGATCTTACGTATGAGCGCACACTTTGGGTAACGCATCGTCGCGATATGACCTTCTCGCACGCGGCCGCGGCATTTCTCGAACTTTTGCGCGAACAAACAAAACATCAATTGGATGCGAGCTGAAGAACTAACTCGGCCATAACCTTAACCAACGACTTTCTTAAACGCAGAGGACGCTGAGGCATTCGCAAAGGCACACAAAGGAAAGCCTTTCTCTGTGTTCCTTTGCGAAAAACTCTGCGCCCTCTGCGTTAAAAATGCTCTTTGACAATCGCACATCCTTGGTTTTGACACAGACTCAATGGCCTGCGCTGGAAATCGAGGCGGCGCCCTTCCTCATGGTCGGGCTATTGACACGATGGCCCCACCCGCTGACGCAGGTGGTACTGACTTCCGATTCACGCTCTTACTAATGGTCGGGCTACTGACGCTTACTGCTTTTTCGGCGTCAATGCTTCAGCTCGTGGAGCCGCGTCAGGCTGCTCATAAGGTGCGGCGCTCTCTGCCGAAATTCGGTAACGCAGCAACGCGCCGACTCCGCCGACTGGCTCAAGCAAGCTCGCATCCTCAACAAACGTGACGCGCGCCGAAGAGAATTGCTTAGCTCGTCTTACCAACTCGTCGGCGACTGTGCGTTGGTCCAATTGTGCGCGCAGTTCTTCATCAGCGCCGTAAAGCTGCAAAACCTTTGTGACCTCCGTCTCATCGTATTGAAGGCTTGCCGGAGAGGCCGCAATCAGTAGTTCCTCAACCTGGCCATTCGATAAGGCTGCCAGGGTCTCGGGCACGCCTGCGACCGCGAGATCGTCTGCACGATACTCGTTCAAAAGCCGTTCGACCTGCTGCATGTCTGTAAGGGTATCGTGCCGGCGAAAGGCGTTTAGCGATTCCTCCAGCAGCTCGTGTTCAGGCGTATCGATGCCGAGACTGAGCACGTCAATGACTTTTTCTGAGAGCGCTTTCGGCATTTGCTCGCGCAGAATTGGAATTACAGTCTGTTCATCGCCGGCAAGAATAATGCTCTCTATCGCCTCCTCGCGTACCGTGCGTTCAAGGACGTCTATAACTTCCTTTGCATGATGCAAGTGATAGTTCTCCCGGTGCCGTTGATATCTTGCTTGCGACCAGCCGCCAACCTTCGCTTTTTTGGTCTTCACGTTCTCAACCCCTTGTCGCTCCATCTCACGATAGGACGCGAAGACAAAGAGGTATGCGCGGTTAGTATCAGCAAGGACAACGGCATAGCGGCGGTATTGGTCTATCAAACGCGCCAGTGGATAAACATGCGGCCGGTCATAAACAAACAACCGGTTATGCTCAAACGGAGCGTCGAACTGTCCCACCTTAAAGAAATCGTCCACCGCTGCACAGGCAAACATCGCCAGGCCCTGCACAGAGGATCTCACGTCATTTTCCAGATACCGCGCGATGCGCACAAAATCTTCCTCGAAGCTTGCTCGCTCCCGGGAGTGCGCGGGGTAGGTCTTGCCGCGCTCGGTAAGCTGCTTGCGTACGAACGGAAGAAAATTGTGGCGGCCATGCTGATCAGCGCGCGCGTCCAGGTAGAGGCTTATCACCGGCGCCGACGCGGGCTCGAATTCAAGCAGGCGCTGCATCATTTTTTCGGGTGAGATTGTTTCCGAGGCAATCTCTTTGCGCGTATCTATAACTGCGTTCGGCGTGCTCATTTCTTTTACTTCCCCATCCAAAGCGCTGTCGTAGCTGGCGCTCCACCGGCGCACTCCAAATTAAGCGGCTGCTTTGCGTTTTCCGGCGAGGCTCTTCTTCAGCGCTTCCATCAGGTCGATGACTTTTGCTTCGTCGCGCTCGGGTGCTTCGACTTCGATCACGTCTTTATGTTGATTGCGCTTCTTTTCCACCAGTTTCAGTAGCTGTTCAGTCTTTTCGTCCTTGAGCTCGCTAAGTGAGAGATGTTTGTCCGAGTTCTTCTCAATTATCTTTTCGAATTTCTTGATGGTGGCTACCGGGATTTTCTTCTTTTCCGGAAGGCCGACTTCCTCAGGCGAACGCAGTTCGTCCGCGAAGCGCATCGTCTCAGCGCGCAGAATTCCATTTTCCGGAAAGATCGCCACCAGGTACTCTTTGCCGCGCATGACAAAAGTAGCGATGCCGGCAAGATTACTCTTAGCCATCGTCTCAGCGAGCAGGCCATACGCTTTCTCCGACCCTTCTGAGGGCGCCAGGAAATATGAGCGATCAAAATAAATCGGCGGAATTGATTCCAGATCGACAAAGCGACGCAGGTCGATGTCGCGGCTTTGTTCCGGCGCTAAGCGTTCCAGCTCTTCATCAGTGATAACGACGTACTTGTCTTTTTCGATCTCATAGCCGCGAACCATTTCGTCGTTGTCGAGATCGCGATTGGTGTTTTGTGAATAGTAACGACGCGACAGCGGCTCGCCTTCGGGACTGAGCATACGCAGGGGCGCGCGGTTGGTCCGATTACCCGGATAGAGATCGACCGGAACGCTGACCAAGCCAAAGGTTAGCGTGCCTGACCAGAATGGACGAGCAGACCTCTGGTTGTCATCCGTCTTTGCTTTGCTTGTCTTTCTCTTAGGCATCTTGTCTCCTACTGGCTCCTGCTGCTAACTGCCTTCCGCCTTCCTGCCTTTTACGCCGGGCTACTGCCGCAATGACCCACCCGCTTCGCAGGTGGTACTGACTCTGCTTATTGCCTTCTGCCTTCCGTTTCCAAGCCCTCCCTTACGGTCGGGCTACCGCCCCAATCACCCACGGTCAGCTTACTGCCGCAATGACCCACGGTCGGGCTTACTGCCGCAATGACCCACCCGCTTACGCAGGTGGTACTGACTCTGCTTACTGCCTTCTGCCTTCTGCCTTTTCTGCCTTTTCTGCCTTAGGCCGCTCGTTTCTCTTTCTTCAATGATTCGATGCTCTTCGACAAAACCTTGTCGAGCGAGGCCGCTTTGCGTTTCGTTTTCACCAGGCGAAGCTTTGGCGCGTGACCCTTCGCTTTCTTTTCAACGAATTCCATTACCCGCGTGCGATATTCATCTTTGTAGTCCTTCGGATGGAATTCGCCCTTCAGCAATTCGACCAGTTGTTTGGCCATGCTCAGCTCTTTTTTATCGGGCGTGCGACCGGCAGGTCGGGGCAGATCCTTTGCTGACAAAACTTCTTCCGCGGGGCGCAAAGTAACCAGCACCAGGTGATCGTCTTCGGCACGCAGCGCTCCGACGTACGGCTGCTTGCGCATTACCCAGCGCACGACGCCCTCTTTTTCCTGTTTGCGCAGGGCTTCGGCAAGTGCGAAGTATGCCGTCTGATCGCCATCAGGCCCCAGGTAATAAGGACGATCGTAATATTCAGGCGCGATCTGATCCGGTGGGACAAATTGCTGTATTTCAATTTCGCGCGAAGCTTCGGGTTCGACACTTTCAAGTTCCTTTTCGTCGAGGATTACGAATGTGCCAGGCTCGACTTCAAAACCCTTTTGAATTTCTTCATTGGAGATTTCCTTCCCGGTTTCCGGCTCCACCATATGCTGCTTGACGCGCGTCTTCGAGTGTTCGTCAAGAATGTGAAAACGCACCGCCTGGTCCTTAAGGGCCGCATACAACTTCACCGGCACCTTGGTCGAATTCACCTTCAGATCGCCTTTCCAAATCGCGCGTGCAGCCATCGTCAATGCTCTCTTTCGTTCGCCGAATTAGTACAGCTTGGGCAGAAAATCTCCGTCTCAATCGTATCCTCCACGCACATCGCACAGACGGCCCCGTCGCAGGCCACGCAACGATATTCCGTCTGATATACATACGTGTGACTGCATGCCGGACAGATTTCGGTGCCCTCTTCCAGCCACCACCGCGCGTTCTGCACAGAGTTACGCACTGCCTTCACATGAAAGCATTTTCAGTTCCACAAATTTCGGCTGATTGTTTTGGACAGCTACTTATATCGGTAGGTGATCCGGCCGCGCGAAAGATCATACGGCGACATTTCTACGCTGACGCGGTCGCCGACAAGAATCCGTATGCGATGCTTGCGCATCTTTCCGGAAATTGCGGCCAGGACGACATGCG
>WNGK01004179.1_pt1 | contig 15508 bp, 11 predicted proteins | sample 5400601 | NCBI WGS metagenome assembly WNGK01 (sample SAMN13153376, study PRJNA577476) | soil metagenome | isolation source: 60 cm soil or saprolite under Garry oak tree replicate 1 | place: USA:California | collected 2016-06-15
CACCGGCTGCTGGTCAAGGTCGAGCCGAACCCGAGCGAGACCCAGGAGGTCGTCGGCCTGCGCCTGTTCGACAAGTCCGCGGTGGCCACCGGGCAGGTCGTCCAGACCATCTGGAACCTCTACAACGGCTCGGGCGAGTCCTCGGCCGTCGAGCGCTACTCCACCTGGCAGCAGGTGAAGGACTCGATGGCGAACAACGACCGGCTGCTCGGGCTGCTGCTCGCCCTGTTCGGGCTCATCGCGCTGCTCGCTGCCCCGTGCGCCATCGCCAATGTCACCGCGGGCCGCGTCCTCGTCCAGCGCCAGGACATCGCGATGCTGAAGGCGCTCGGGTTCACGCCCGGGCAGGTGGTCCGCATGCTGCTCGCCGAGCAGACCCTGCTCGGGGCGGCCGGGGCCGCGCTCGGGCTGGCCGCCGCCCGGATCATCACCTCACCGGCGTTCGTCAAGCCGCCGGGCGGGACACCGGTCGGCCTCGCGCCGCTGTCCGGCGCCTGGATAGCGCTGATCGGCGCGGGCACCGTGCTCACCGTTGCGGTCGCGACCGTCATCCCGGCCTGGTGGGCGGGCCGGGTCTCGCCGGTCGCCGCGGTCCAGCCGAGCCCGCCCCGCGGGCACCTGTCGCTGATCACCCGGCTCAGCCTGCTCTTCCACCTGCCCGCGGCGCTGGTGCTCGGGGCCAGGGACTCGCTGACCCGGCGGCTGTCCGCCGGGCTGACCGTGTTCGGCCTGGCCATCCCGATGGCGATGATCACCATCGCGCTGACCTGCTGGTCGACCATCGACGGGTTTACCAGTGACCCGGGCAAGATCGGCCTCGCCTCGGCGGTCACGGTCAGCCAGGGCGGCCTGGAGAGCGAGCAGATGCTGGCCCTGATCGGCCACGACGCCCAGGTGCTCGCGGCCTATCCCGGCGCCCAGTCCGTCACCCTGCTGCCGGGCGACAACGGCACCTTCTACGCCCGGGCGATGGGGACCTCGACCCGGCCCTACCCGTTCCGGGCCGTGCAGGGGCGGATGTTCCGCGCGGCCAACGAGGCGGTCGCCGGCCAGGGCTTCCTCGACCTGATGCACATCGGCGTCGGCGCGTGGATCTCGCCGACCATCGACGGGGTGCCGGTGATCCTGCACATCGTCGGCCGGACGATCGAGCCCGACAACAACGGCGACGTGCTCGACTTCGGGCTCGACGCGCTGGACCACGCGGGCAGCGCGCCGCCGCAAACGGTCTACCACCTGGTCCTGAAGCCGGGAGTGACGGCCGCCGCGGCCCGGGCCCGGCTGCTCGCCGAGTCGCACGACCGGCTCGACGTGCAGATCGTGCCGAACCCGGCCAGCGGCCTGGTGGGGCTGCAGCTGGTGATCGCGGTCTCGGTGATCATCCTGGCCGTGATCGGGCTGGCCAACCTGCTCACCGCCACCGTGGTCGGGATGCGGGATCACCAGCACGAGATGGGCGTGCTCGCGGCGATGGGGCTCACGCCGCGCCAGGTGATGGCCACCCTGGTGACTAACACGATGATCCTCGCCCTGGTCGGCGTTACCGCCGGCACCGTGGCCGGCCTGCTGATCGCGCCGCGGCTGATCAACATGCAGGGCGAGACGAGCGGCATCGGCTCGGGTATCGCGGTCAGCCTGAGCGCGGCGGCGATCGCGGCCATCATGGCCGTGGCGCTGGCGACCGCCGCGGCCGCGGCCCTGATCCTGGCCCGCCGCACCACCAGCCAGCCACCTAGCCCGCTTGTAACGCTCCGGCACCACCAGACGATGACCAAGTGAAAGCGGCTGACGTGGGTACCCCCGAGCCCACGAAGGTGCTTACCCCGGGGGGGCGACCCCCCGGGGTCCCCCCGCCCCTGGGGGGACCTATCCCCCCAGACCCCCCTGACCCCCTGGCCCCAGACAGCGGGGCCAGGGGGTGGCGGGATTTCTCGTCGTGGCGACGGTAAGCCGGCTACTCCGCGCACCCTGCAGCGGGTAGCGTTCGGGTATGACGACGAACTCGGCGCCGTACAGTGCCAGCCCGGGGGGACCAAACCCTGATCCCCCCCAGACCCCCCCGTTCGGGTCGATGGTCACGGCGATGATAACCCCCATGACATCCGACGGGACCGTCGACTACGACGGGGCCGCCCGCCTGGCCGACTATCTCGTCACCGACATGCGCAACGACGGCCTGGTCGTCAACGGCACCACCGGGGAGGCACCGACCACCAGCGACGAGGAAAAGGAACGCCTGCTGCGGGTGGTGCTGGAGGCGGTGGGCTCACGGGCCAAGGTGGTGGCCGGGGTCGGCACCAACGTGACCGCCCACACCATCGAGCTGGCCCGGTCGGCCGAACGGGCCGGGGTTCACGGCCTGCTCGTCGTGACTCCTTATTACAACAAGCCGCCCCAGCCCGCGCTCGAGGCCCACTTCACCGCGGTCGCCGACGCCACCGGGCTGCCCGTGCTCATCTACGACATTCCCGCCCGGACCGGCGCGGCCGTGGCCACCGAGACCCTAATCCGGCTGGCCGCGCACCCCAGGATCGTCGGCGTCAAGGACGCCAAGGACGCCCCCGGCGCCACCTCACACGTGCTGGCCCAGACGGACCTTGTCTTCTACTGCGGCACCGACATGCTGAACCTGCCGTGGCTATCCCTCGGCGCGGTCGGCTTCGTCAGCGTGGTCGGTCACGTGGTGGGGGACCGGCTGCACGAGATGATCGACGCGTTCGGCGCTGGTGACGTGGCCCGGGCCCGGCAGCTCCACTACGAGCTCATCCCGGTCTACGACGGGCTGTTCCGCAACCAGGGCGCGGTGATGACCAAGGCCGCGCTCGACCTGCTCGGCCTCCCGGGCGGCGCGGTACGGCTCCCGTTGCTGGCCGCCACCGACGCGGAAAGACACCAGCTGGCGCTCGACCTGACCGCGGGCGGCGTCAAGCTGTGAGTCACCCCCACCCCGACCTCGCCCCGCCCGCCGAGCTCGACCCCAGCGGCCTGCGCATCGTCGCGCTCGGCGGCCTCGGGGAAATCGGCCGGAACATGACGGTCTTCGAGTACCGTGGCCGGCTGCTCATCGTGGACTGCGGCGTGCTGTTCCCCGACCCCGACCAGCCCGGCGTGGATCTCATCCTGCCGGATTTCGGCTATCTGGACGGGCGGCTCGACCGGGTCGAGGCGCTCGTGCTCACGCACGCGCACGAAGATCACATCGGCGCGGTCCCCTACCTGCTACGGCAGCGCCCGGACATCCCGCTGGCCGGCTCCAGGCTGACCCTGGCCCTGGTGAAGAGCAAGCTGGCCGAGCATCGCCTCGACCCGGTAACGGTCGAGGTGGTCGAGGGCAGCCACAGCTCGTTCGGCCCGTTCGACTGCGAGTTCTTCGCGGTCAACCACTCGATCCCGGACGCGCTCGCGGTGGCCATCCGCACCCCGGCCGGGGTGGTGCTGCACACCGGCGACTTCAAGATGGACCAGCTGCCGCTGGACGGCAGGCTCACCGACCTGGCCGGCTTCGCCCGGCTCGGCGGCGAGGGCGTCGACCTGCTGATGGCGGACTCGACCAACGCCGAGGTCCCCGGCGTGGTGACCTCGGAGCGCGACATCGCGCCGGTGCTCGACGAGATCTTCGCCAATACCAGGCAGCGCATCATCGTGGCCTGTTTCGCCTCGCACGTGCACCGGGTCCAGCAGGTGCTCAACGCCGCGGTGAAGCACCGGCGCAAGGTCGCCTTCGTCGGCCGGTCCATGGTCCGCAACATGGGCGTCGCCCGCGACCTCGGCTACCTGCGGGTGCCCGGCGGGCTCCTGGTCGAGCTGCGCGAGGCCGAGGAGATGCCGCCCGGCGGCGTGGTGCTGATCTCCACCGGCTCGCAGGGCGAGCCGATGTCGGCGCTGTCCCGGATGGCCGGCCGCGACCACCCGATCAGGATCGCCGCCGGGGACACCGTCATCCTGGCCTCCTCGCTGATCCCGGGCAACGAGACCGCGGTATACCGGGTGATCAACGGGCTGACCCGGCTCGGCGCCCGGGTGGTGCACAAGGCCTCCGCGCTGGTGCACGTGTCCGGCCACGCTCCGGCCGGCGAACTGCTCTACGTGCTGAACCTGGTCCGGCCGCGCAACTTCATGCCGGTGCACGGCGAGTGGCGGCACCTGCGGGCGCACGCCCACCTCGCCGCCCTGACCGGCGTCCCGGAGAACAACATCGTGATCGCCGAGGACGGCGTGGTCGTCGACCTGGTGGCCGGCCAGGCCAGCGTGGCCGGCGCGGTGCCGTGCGGCTACGTCTACGTGGACGGCCTCACCGTCGGCGAGGTCACCGAATCCCAGCTGAAGGACCGCCGCATCCTGGGCGACGAGGGCTTCATCTCGGTGGTGATCGTGGTCGACGCCAGCTCGGGCAAGATGGTGGCCGGCCCCGAGATCCAGGCTCGCGGCTCGGGCATCGACGACGCCGCCTTCGGCGAGGTCCTGCCCCGGATCGAGGAAGCCCTGGCCCTGGCGGCCGCCGACGGCATCACCGAAGCGCATCAGATCAGCCAGCTGGCCCGCCGCATCGTCGGCAAATGGGTCAGCGACAACTACCGCCGCCGCCCCATGATCATCCCCGTAGTAATAGAGGCCTAGCCCGCCACCACCCGCCCCACCAGCACCCTCCCTATCCACCACCGGGCCCACCCAGCACCGGCCCACTGCGGCACCCAACCCATCCCCGCACCGCCTCTTGGTCGCACCACCAGCCCCATACATCCCACGGTCACCTCAAGTACCACCAGCCTCGGCTTAATCCTCTCCCGGCCGCGAGCGCAACCACGGCGATGTGACTCTGTAGTGGTCCTGACCACGGCGATGTGACATCGCCGTGGTTCCGACGGACACGCAGGACCCGGAAATTTCGTGGCTTACGTACGCATTTGGGCGCCTATGGGGTATTTGTCGGGCGAGGTTTTGTCAGACCGTGCCCGCATTATGCGGCCATGGCCCGAACGACCCGGCTGGACCACGATGCCCTCGACCGGCTTCTCATCCAGCAGCTTGACGTGATCTCCCGCCGCCAGGCACTGGTCGCCGGGGTTACCGATAACGCGCTGCGACACCGGCTCCGTCCTGCCGGGCCGTGGCGGGGGCTGCTGCCCGGGGTGTACATGGCCGCGACCGGCGCGCCGACGACTTTGCAGCAGGAGATGGCGGCGCTGCTGTACGCCGGCCCCGGCAGCGTGATCACCGGGCCGGCGGCGCTGCGCAGCCACCACATCCGCTGCGAGCTGACGGAGATCGTCGACGTGCTGGTCCCGGCGGGCAGGCGGCGTCGCGACACGCAATTCGTCCGGCTGCACCGTACATCCCGGATGCCCGCCCGGATCTGGGAAGCGGGCCCAGTGCGGTACGTCCCGGCGTCGCGCGCTGTCGCCGATGCCGTCCGGGGAATGACCAGCCTGCGGGACGTGCGCGCGGTCGTGGCCGACGCCGTGCAGCGGGACAAATGCACGATCAAGACCCTCGCCGCTGAGCTCAATCAGGGGCCGGCCAAAGGGTCGGCGCTGTTCCGCGAGGCACTGGCCGACGTGGGCGACGGGATCAGGTCGGCCGCCGAAGGCGACCTCAGGGACCTGCTGGCTCGGTCCGGCCTGCCCATGCCGCTGTTCAACCCGTGGCTGTACGACGAACACGGAAACTTCGTCGCCCGGCCCGATGCCTGGTGGCCGGCCTACGGCATCGCGGTAGAGGTGGACTCGCGGGAGTGGCACACCTCGCCCGAGGATCACGCGAAGACGCTGGCCCGGGGCCGGCGGATGGCCAGGTACCAGATCGTCGTGCTCCGCTTCACGCCCAGGCAGATCCGCTCCCAGCCGGCCGAGGTCATCACCGACATCAAGGCCGCCCTCGACGGCGCCCACGGTCGCCCGCTAACAAAGCTAAAGACGATCCCAGCGGATAACGGGGCGGCCGCGTAGCGCGCTGGCGGCACCCCGATGGTCACAGTGAAGTCCCTGGTCAGATGGGCCTGGTCGGCGTAGCCGAGATCCGAGGCCAGCGCGGCCCAGTCCACCGGGTCGCCGCTGTCGGCCCGCTCGGCGGCCTCGTGCAGCCGGGCCCGGCGCATCACCCACTTGGGGCTGACCCCGACGTAGTCGGCGAACAGCCGCTGCAGGGTACGCACGGTTAGCCCGGATGAGGCGGACAGCTGGTCGACCCGGCGCAGCCCGGGATCGTCGGTGATGCGCGAGACCAGCGCGGCGGCCTGTTCGGCCAGCGGATCCCGCTCCGGCATGACCGACTGCAGCAGCGCCTCCGCATACCCGATCATGACGCCGTCATCCACGTCACAGGAACCTACGATCGCCTGCCGGGTCTTCTCCGCCCGCGGCCCGAACAGGCGCGCGGCCGGCACCACCCGGTCGGTCAGCTGGGAGATCGGCGCCTCCCAGAACGGCCGGAAGCCGCCGGCCGTGAACCGTATCCCGAAGGCCAGGCCGAGACCGGACAGCGACCGGGTGAACAAACGCCGGTCCACGCCGAATATCCCCGCCCCGGACGCCTCGAAGACCAGGTGCACGTTGGGGTGCGGAAGGATCGTCTGCTCGTGCGGCGGCCGGCCGCGCAGGTCCCAGCGGGGGATCCAGTAGTAATCCACGAACGGCGCGAGCGCCTCCGACGGCTCGTGCCGGCTCAACCGGAGGCACGACGCGGCGAGGTCCGGGCGGAGCACGCCACGACCCATGGTCCCGACGGCGGCATCTGGCACCTGATCAGCCTAATCTGTCGCGTTTCTTCAAGACGGCCTGACCCTCCCTCGGTAGCGTCGCAACCATGGAGACGAAGAATCTGAGCGCAGAAATGACGGCCGCGGCGGCCGAGGCGGCCCGGGTGGTGGGCAACGTGCCCCAAAATGCACTGAACGCACCCACCCCGTGCGGCGACTGGGACCTGCGCACCCTGCTCAACCACACGATCTTGTGGACCTCGTACTCCGCCGAGCGCCGGGCGCACGGCGAGAGCGTCGCCGAGGACCTGATGAACAAGGACTTCACCGCCGACCCCGGCTTCCGCGAGGACTACGCGCGGCAGATAGGCAATGCCGTCAAGGCATGGTCAGCCCCCGAGGCCTGGGCCGGCACACGAAACGTCATGGGCGACGCCACCCCGGCCGCCGACGTGGGCGCGATGCTGCTCATGGAAACGGCCCTGCACGGCTGGGACGTGGCCAGGGCCACCGGCCAGGAGTTCAAAACAGACGAGCAAACGGCCAAAGCCCTAGAGGACATCGTCCAGGCCCAGGCCGAACTCTTCCGCAAGTACCAGGGCTTCGCCGACGCCGTCGAATCACCGCGAAACGCGACGGCCTTCGAGCGCGCCCTCACCCTGTCCGGCCGCGACCCCGGCTGGAAGCCGGCCAGCACAACATAACGACGCGGTCAGCACCCGCACCGGTGAACCCTGGGCGAACGCGACGATGTCCTCGGCCGCGTCGCCGTAGAAGACCCGGTAGGTCTCCTCGGTGACGTAGCCGAGGTGCGGGGTCAGCACCACGTTGGGCGCGGACCTCAGCCGGTCGGACAGCGGCAGCGGCTCGACGTCGTACACGTCCAGCGCTGCCCCCGCGATCGACCCCGATCGCAGGGCCGCCAGCAGGGCCGCGCTGTCCACCAGGGGCCCGCGGGAGGTGTTCACCAGGTACGCGGACGGCTTCATCAGTGCCAGCTCGGCCACGCCGACCAGGCCCGCGCTGCGCGGGCTGAGCTTGTAGTGCACGGTCACCACGTCGGAGGAGGAGAACAGCTCCTGTTTCGAGACCGGCTTGGCGTGCGCCTTCTTGGCCACGTCCGGGTCCAGGTTCTGGCTCCAGGCCACCACCTTCATGCCGAACGCCCGGCCGATCTCGGCCACCTTCCGGCCCTGGTGGCCGAGGCCGACCACGCCGAGCCGCTTGCCGTCCAGGCCGGTGCCGATGGTCTGCTGCCAGCCGCCGCCGTACCCGAGCGCCGCGCCGCCGGCCCGCCCGGCCTGCTTCAGCCGCTGGTCCTCCTCGGGGATGTGCCGGAGCAGCGCGAGGATCAGCCCCCAGGTCAGCTCGGCCGTGGCCGAGCCGGTGCCGCCGGTGCCGCACACGGTCACCCCCCGGTCAGCCGCGGCCGCCATATCGATGGCGGCGTTGCCCATGCCCGTGGTGACCAGCAGCCGCAGCCGCGGCAGCTGGCCGAGCGTGGCCGCGTCGAAGGGCGTGCGTTCCCGCATCGCCACGATTACGTCGTACGGTTCCAGGGCGCTGACCAGCGCCTCCGTCCGTGAGATGTGCTCGGCGAACACGTCGATCTGACCGAGCGAGCGCACCGCCGACCAGTCCGCGCTGGCCAGGGAAACCTGCTGATAATCATCGAGGATCGCGACCCGCATGAGGCCGACACTACCGCGCCGCCGACGCCTCCGCTCGCCTGATAACGTCGCCTCCGAGGAGGCCGAATTGACCTGGCTTGACGCGCTGACCGAGAAGGCCCTGGCCCGGGAGCTGCCCACCCGCGCCGAGGCCCGCAATGTCCTGCAGGGTACCGACGACGAGCTGATGGATGTGGTGGCGGCGGCCTTCAAGGTCCGGCTGCGCTATTTCGGCCGCCGGGTCAAGCTGAACTACCTTGTCAACATCAAGAGCGGCCTGTGCCCCGAGGACTGCTTCTACTGCTCGCAGCGGCTCGGCTCGGCGGCGGACGTGCTCAAGTACACCTGGCTCAAGCCCGACGAGGTGATCAGCAACGCCGAGGCGGGCGTCAAGGCCGGCGCCAAGCGCGTCTGCCTGGTCGCCAGCGGCCGCGGCCCCACCGACGCGGATGTCACCCGGGTGTCCGGCGCGATCGGGAAGTTCAAGGAGCAGCACCCCGACGTCGAGGTCTGCGCCTGCCTCGGCCTGCTGTCCGACGGTCAGGCCGAGCGCCTGCAGCAGGCGGGCACCACCGCCTACAACCACAACCTCAACACGGCCGAGGCCAACTACGCCGATATCTGCACCACCCACACGTACCAGGACCGGGCCGACACGGTACGGAAGGCCAAACAAGCTGGCCTGTCCCCGTGCTCGGGCCTGATCGCCGGGATGGGCGAGACCGACGACGAGCTCATCGACGTCGTGTTCGCGCTGCGCGAACTGGACCCCGACTCGGTGCCGGTCAACTTCCTGATCCCGTTCGAGGGCACCCCGCTGGGCGGCCAGTGGGCCCTGACCCCGCAGCGCTGCCTGCGCATCCTGGCCATGGTCCGGTTCACCTGCCCGGACGCCGAGGTCCGGCTGGCCGGCGGCCGGGAAATCCACCTGCGCAGCCTGCAGCCCCTCGCGTTGCACATCGTCAACTCGATCTTCCTCGGCGACTACCTGACCAGCGAGGGCCAGGCCGGTGCCCGTGACCTGGAGATGATCGCCGACGCCGGCTTCACCGTCGAGGGCGCGGCCGAACGCACCCTGCCGGAGCACCGGCGCGATCTCGTCAAGGTCCGCCGCCGCGGCCCGGGGACCACGCTGCCCGCGAATGCCTGAGCCCAGGAACCCGCGGGTCACCGACCTCGAGCGTGCCGCCGCTCTGCACTGGCAGGCGCCCGACATCCAGCCCCTCGGCGACTGGCTGCTCCGCGCGGCCGGGGGCTTCACCGGCCGCGCCAACTCGGCGCTGCCGCTTGGCGACCCCGGCCTGCCGCTGCCGGAGGCGGTAGCGGCCGTCGAGGCCTGGTACCGCCGGCGGGGCTTGCCGCCCATGATCGTCCTGCCCCAGGGTGCCGGTCCCGATCCCCTGCCCGCCTATTTGGCCGAACGGTCATGGCTTCCCCGCCCCGGCCCCGCCTTCGTCATGACCGCGGCGGTCGCGGACCTTCCCGCAGGCCCCTGCGACGTGCGATTCTCCCCGGAACCCGACGCCGCCTTCATCGGCCTGTACCGCTATCGTGGGCAGGACCTGCCGCCGATCGCGCGGACGCTGATGATGTCGGCCCCGTGGCAGGCCTTCGGGACCATATGCCGGGACGGCCGCACGGTGGCCTGCGGGCGGATCTCCGTGGCGGGTGACCTGGGGGTTCTGACCGCGGTGGAAGTGGACGCGACCTGCCGGCGCCAGGGCCTGGGCGCGGCCATCACCTCGGGCCTGGCCGCCACGGCGGCCGGTCAGGGGGCGCGGCGGATGCTGCTCCAGGTCGAGACGGGCAACGCCCCGGCCCGCGCGCTCTACCAGCGGTGCGGCTTCCGCGACTCGCATCGATACCATTACGTGATTGCGCCATAAGCGAGACACGCCCCTTCGATGCTTGGGGTGACTGCGGGTTCTCGCTACGTTTGTGAGTATGGCGACCCGTGCCCGTAACGGATCTGCCCGCTCGCGTGGCGGGCTGGACGAGGCTGCCCCCGAGCCTGTGAACCGCCCCGCGGCCACCAAGTCACCGGCCCGCCAGGCGCCCCGCCGTAAGCAGGGGCAAGGCAGCCAGACCCGTTCGGGCCCTAAAAAGAAGAGCAACCGGAAACCGTCCGGCAAGCCGGGCACGGGCAAGGGCCGCACGGCGAAAGGCCGTCCCGCCCCGTCCCGCCCGCCCCGCGATCCCGTCGTGATCCTGGTCAGCTGGACCGGCAAGATGATCGCGGCCGCCTGGATGCTCGTCGCCGGGGCGGTCGGGTTCGCCGCCCGGGCCGTCGGCCGCGGCGCGCGCGACCTGGACCCGCACCACCGCCGCGACGGCGTGGGGTTGCTCACCCTGGGCCTGGCCATCGTGCTCGGGGCCTCGCTGTGGGCCCGGATGGGCAACGCCGCCGGCCGGGCCATCCACACCGCCGCGGTCGACGGGTTCGGCTCGCTGTCCTGGATCCTCCCGGTGCTGGCGGTGCTGCTGGCCTGGCGGTTCCTGCGGCACCCTGACCGCAACTCCGAGACCGTCCGGGCCGCGATCGGCTGGACCGCGCTGCTGCTCGGCGTGCTCGGCATGATCCACATCGCCAAGGGCACGCCGCGCCCGGCCGACGGTGCGCAGGCCATCCACCTGGCCGGCGGCTACCTCGGCTACGCCGTAGCGGGCCCGCTGACCGCGGCGCTCACGCCGTGGGTGGCCGCGCCCCTGCTCGCGCTGCTGGCCGCGTTCGGCCTCCTGGTCATCTCGGGCACCCCGCTGCACCGGCTGCCGGAGCGGTTCGCCGAGGTGCGGGAGATGTTCGGCGGCAGGCCGCGGGCCGAGGACGGCGACGACGGTCTGCCGATCGACGAGGGCTACGAGGCCGGCAGCGGCAGCACGGTCCGCCGGGCGCGCGGCCAGATCGCCCGGCAGATCAGGCTGCGCCCGGCCATCGAGGCCGGCGATCACACCAAGCCCTACGACACGCCGCTGCTCGAACAGGACAAGAAGCGCAGGCCCCGCCCGGATGGCGGCGACGGCCTGATCGAGGCGCTCGGCTTCGGCGCCCACGAGGAGCCCGGCCCTTCGACGCCGCACGAGCCCGAACCGGCACCCGAGCCCGCCATCGCGGTGCCGAAGCCCTCGGCGCCGCTGCGCAACCCCGAGCAGCTCACGCTGACCTCGGGCGATGCGATCGCGTACACGCTGCCGCCGACCGCGCTGCTCCGGCCGGGGACCGCGCCGAGGCAGCGGACCAGGGCGAACGACATCGTAGTGGCGGCGCTGTCCGAGGTGCTCGAGCAGTTCCAGGTGGACGCGCAGGTCACCGGGTTCAGCCGGGGCCCGACGGTGACCAGGTACGAGATCGAGCTCGGCCCGGCGGTCAAGGTGGAGCGGGTCACCGCGCTGAGCAAGAACATCTCCTACGCGGTCAAGAGCGCCGACGTGCGGATCATCTCGCCGATCCCGGGCAAGTCCGCGATCGGGGTGGAGATCCCGAACGCGGACAAGGAAGTCGTCAGCCTGGGCGACGTGCTCAAGTCGCAGACCGCGCTGTCCGACCACCATCCGATGGTGGTCGGCCTGGGCAAGGACGTCGAGGGCCGGGTGATGGTGGCGAACCTGGCCAAGATGCCGCACCTCCTCATCGCCGGAGCAACGGGGGCGGGAAAGAGCGTCTGCCTGGGCGGACTGATCACCTCGGTCCTGACCCGGGCCACGCCCGACGAGGTGCGGATGATCCTGGTCGACCCCAAGCGGGTCGAGCTGACCATCTACGAGGGCATCCCGCACCTGATCACGCCGATCATCACCAGCCCGAAGAAGGCGGCCGAGGCGCTGGACTGGGTGGTCGGCGAGATGGAGCGCCGGTACGACGACCTGTCCGCCAGTGGGTTCCGGCACGTGGATGACTTCAACAAGGCGGTCCGGGCGGGCCAGCTCAAGCCGCCGCCGGGCAGCGAACGAGTCTACTTGCCCTACCCGTACCTGCTGGTGATCGTGGACGAGCTGTCCGACCTGATGATGGTGGCCCCGCGCGACGTGGAGGACGCCGTGGTCCGCATCACCCAGCTGGCCCGGGCGGCCGGCATCCACCTGGTGCTGGCCACCCAGCGGCCGAGCGTGGACGTGGTGACCGGCCTGATCAAGGCGAACGTGCCGTCCCGGCTGGCCTTCTCTACCTCGTCCCTGATGGACTCCCGGGTCATCCTGGACCAGCCCGGCGCGGAGAAGCTGGTCGGCCAGGGCGACGCACTGTTCCTGCCGATGGGCGCGTCCAAGCCGGTCCGGCTGCAGAACGCGTTCGTGTCGGAGAAGGAGATCCGCGACATCGTCGCGCACTGCAAGAAGCAGGCTCAGCCGGACTACCGCGAAGACGTCGCGGTCGCGCCGGAGAAGAGGGAGATCGACGCCGATATCGGCGACGACCTGGACCTGCTGATCCGGGCGGCGGAGCAGATCATCACCACCCAGTTCGGCTCGACGTCGATGCTGCAGCGCAAGCTGCGGGTCGGGTTCGCCAAGGCCGGGCGGCTGATGGACCTGCTGGAAAGCCGGGACATCGTCGGGCCGAGCGAGGGCTCCAAGGCGCGCGACGTACTGGTCCGGCCCGAGGACCTGGAAGAGACGCTCGACTCCCTGCGCGGCGGGTAGGCCGCCAGCCTCCGGCGCCCAGCCGGCCATGGGCTCTATGCTGTCTACAGTGATGATGACCCCCCGGAACCGGGGATGGTCCCATTTCTCCTAATAGTGACATTTCAGCACGTGGAGGCGGGCGTGAGCATCGGCGAAAGCCTGGCGGAAGCCCGCCGTCAGGCCGGTCTCACCATCGGCCAGGTCGGCCACCAGACCCGGATCAGGGAATCGATCATCCGGGACATCGAGCAGGACGACTTCTCCGCCTGCGGCGGCGACTTTTACGCCCGCGGGCACATCCGCAGCATCGCCGCCGTCGTCGGGGCCGACCCGGTCCCGCTGATCAGCGCGTACGACGCCGAGCACGGCCCGCCCGGGACGATCAGGGCGGCCGATGTGTTCGAGCCGACCACCCCGATCAAGATCCGCGAGCGGCGCTCGCCCAGCCTGAGCTTGATCGTGGCCGTGGTGCTGCTGGCCATCATCGGGTTCGGCGCGTACCGGCTGGTGTCGCACGACGGCGGGGGCCCTGGGTCCAGGCCGGCGGCACCCCTTGGAGCCCCGACGCACAACGCCACGGCCAGCGCCAAGCCCACGGCACACCCGTCGCCGACGCCCACCAAGCACAACGTGGTGATCCAGCTCACCGCCACCGAGGACTGCTGGGTCCTGCTGACCAGCCCCGGCGACGGCGCGCAGCTCTTCATGGGGGTGATCCCGGCGGGTTCCTCGCGGACCTGGACCGAGAAGAAGGCGGTGGACATCCGGCTGGGTAACCCCGGCGGGGTGGTCCTCACCGTGAACGGCAAGCGCCAGAACCCCGACAGCACGGTGCCGGTGACGCTCAGCTTCAGCCCCAGCCCCAGCTAGCAGCGCACCAGCTAGCAGCGCGACCACGCAGTCCCCTGGGTAGGCTCTGCGTGTGTCTCAACGTTCCGCGCCCCGCACCGTCAACCTGGTCACGCTGGGCTGCGCGCGCAACGAGGTCGATTCGGAAGAGCTCGCGGCGCGGCTGACCGCGTCCGGGTGGGAGCTGACCTCCGACGGCGACGCCAGCGTGGTCCTGGTGAACACCTGCGGCTTCATCCAGGCGGCCAAGCAGGAATCCATCGACGAGCTGCTCGCCGCGGCCGAGTCCGGCGCCAAGGTCGCCGCCGTCGGCTGCCTGGCCGAGCGGTACGGCGCCGAGCTGGCCGGTGAGCTGCCCGAGGCGCAGGTGCTCAGCTTCGACGACTACGGCGAGATCGGCACCCGGCTCGACGACGTGCTGGCCGGCCGCAGGCGTCCCGCGCACGTGGCCAGGGACCGCCGCACCCTCCTGCCCATCACCCCCGCCGACCGCCAGCCCGCCACCCCAGCCACCCCCGGCGCCTCCGCGACCCCCGCGAGCTACCCGTCGACCGTGGTCGACCCGGCCGCTCCATGGACGGGTCCGGGCGGCGGCGTGTTCCGGCGGCGGCTGTCCGGCGGCGTGGTGGCGCCGCTGAAGATCGCGTCCGGCTGCGACCGCCGGTGCTCATTCTGCGCGATCCCGTCCTTCCGCGGCGCGTTCGTCTCCCGCCGCCCGCCCGAGATCCTGGCCGAGGCCCGCTGGCTGGCCGCCAGCAACGTGCGCGAGCTGGTGCTGGTCAGCGAGAACTCCACCTCCTACGGCAAGGACCTGGGTAACTTGCGGCTGCTCGAGGAGGTGCTGCCCGACCTGGCCGCCACTGAGGGCATCGAGCGGGTCAGGATCAGCTACCTGCAGCCCGCCGAGCTGCGCCCGGGCCTGATCGAGGCGATCGCGTCCACCTCGGGCGTGGCGCCCTACTTCGATCTTTCCTTCCAGCACGCCAGCGGTCGGGTGCTGCGGGCGATGCGGCGGTTCGGCGACCGGGAGCGTTTCCTCGCCCTGCTCGACCAGATCAGGGATCGGAGCCCGCAGGCCGGGGTGCGGTCCAACTTCATCGTCGGCTTCCCCGGTGAGACCGCGGCCGACCTGACCGAGCTCGAGCTCTTCCTGAGCCACGCCGGCCTGGACGCGATCGGGATCTTCGGCTACTCCGACGAGGACGGGACCGAAGCGGCGTCGCTGCCTGGCCATCTGGACGAGGCGGAGATCTCCCGCCGGGTCGAGGAATTCGCCGGCCTGGCCGACGAGCTGATGGCCCAGCGGGCAGAGAGCCGGCTCGGCGAGACCCTGGACGTGCTGATCGAGGAAGAGGCCGATGACGGCCTCCCCGGTCGTTACCTCGGCCGGGCCGCTCACCAGGCTCCCGAGGTGGACGGGGTGACGACGGTCGTCTCGCCGGTGCCGCTGGCCGCCGGGGACATGGTCCGTGCCGTGGTGACCGGCTCCGAGGGAGTCGACCTGATCGCCGACGTGAAGCCGCGGTGACCTCTGAGGCCGGGCTCTGGAACGTAGCGAACGTCCTCACGATCGTTCGCGTTGTTCTCGTCCCGGTCTTCGTCGGCTTCCTGCTCGCGGGTGGCACGGCCTGGCGGCTCGCCGCGCTCGCCACGTTCTGCGTCGCGTCGCTGACCGACC
>WNGK01018136.1_pt1 | contig 15508 bp, 19 predicted proteins | sample 5400601 | NCBI WGS metagenome assembly WNGK01 (sample SAMN13153376, study PRJNA577476) | soil metagenome | isolation source: 60 cm soil or saprolite under Garry oak tree replicate 1 | place: USA:California | collected 2016-06-15
ATCCGCCATCAGCTCGGCCCGGATGCCGTCCAGGCCGGCCGCAGCTTCCGCGGCAATCAGCGCGAACACGCCCGCCACCGCCCGGCCGGGCTCCAGGCCGCCGAACCTCCGCACGTACTCGTCGGCTAGGAGCCGCATGGCCTGTGCGTCATCGGAGCCGATGACGGCGCGCAGAGTGTCACGCAGTTCGGCGTCGCTCATCGCGGACACCAGCTCCGCGCCGGCCTGGGCTGTCCCGGCAGTATAGAGGTCGAAGATCAGATCGAATGCCTCGAGCTCCTCGGCGTTCTTGACCAGCGCGCACTGCAGCGCGGCCCTGACGACCTCCTTATTCTGCAGCGAAATCGCCGCCAGCGCCTGCGCCGCGTCCAGGTGCTCGCCGACCGAGACGGCGATGCCCACGCTCCGCAGCTCGTCGACGAGGCCGGCCAGCATGCCCTGCACGGTCAGATCCGCAGCTCGGCGACTGCCGTGTCGATATCGCGCTCGTACTTCAGCAGCACGGACAGGGTCTGCCTGATCAGGTCATCGGTCAGGTCGGTGGCGCCCAGCGTGAGCAGAGTCCTCGCCCAGTCCAGTGACTCGGCTATGGACGGCGGTTTCCTCAGGTCAGCGCGGCGCAGCAGCGCGACCAGGCCGGCGATCTCGCCGGCGAGGTGGCCGGCCAGTTCAGGTACATGCAGCCGGACGATCTCGGCCTCCCGCTCCTGACTCGGGTAGCCGAGATGAAGGAACAGGCAGCGGCGCTTGAGTGCCTCGGACAGATCCCGGCTGTTATTAGAGGTGAGGAAGACCTGCGGGATATGCGTCGCGGTCACGGTGCCGAGCTCGGGTATCGACACCTGGTACTCGGACAGGACCTCGAGCAGCAGCGCCTCGCTCTCGATGTCCAGCCGGTCGACCTCGTCGATCAGCAGCACGACCGGATCGGCAGACCGGATCGCGGCCAGCAGCGGCCGGCTGAGCAGGAACTCCTCCCCGAACACCCCGGCCGAGTCCAGGTTCGCGGTCGACGCGCCCTGGTGCAGCTGGAGCTGGAGCAGTTGCCGGCGGTAGTCCCACTCGTAGATGGCCTTCGACTCGTCGAGCCCCTCGTAGCACTGCAGCCTGATGAGCCGCCTGCCCACCGCGAGCGCGACGCTCTTGGCCAGCTGCGTCTTGCCGGTTCCGGCTGGTCCCTCGACGAGGACCGGCTTGCGCAGTTCGGTCGCCAGGTGCACGACCGTGCCCGTGTTCGTGTCGGCGAGGTACCCGGCCCCGCGCAGGCCAGCCAGAACATGGTCAATCGCGGAGGAAGGCTCGGTCACAGACTAAGTATCCCGGAGCGAGCTGAAGATCGCCCGGGCGCGGCTCCCGGATCCGGGCAGGCCGAGCAGGAAGAACGTCGCACCGTGCTGATCCGGCCCGGAGCTTGAGAAGATCAGCAGGCCGCTGGTGAAGCCGCCCTGGCCGGTGACTGATGACAAGCAGATCCGGGCGTGCCGGTGTACCCGGCAGCGGGCGAAATGCTCGCCGACCGACTTCGCGGCGTACTTACCGGTGACGACGGTCAGGCCAGGCCGGGCCCGCTCGGCGGCGGCGGTAGGCAACAAAAACGGGCACGGCAGGGCGGCCGGCGGGCGGGTCGCGTCGATGAGCAGCAAGGAGCGCGACACGATCCCGGTTCCGCAGGTGGCCCATTGATGCTCGCGCTGCAGAGCCCAGCGGCGCGGGGTCGCGAACCGGACACCGCCGAAGCGATGCCAGATCCAGCTAGCGGGTACCGCGCCTGCCGTGCCGTGCCTCAGCACGACCGACAGCGGCGACCGGGTCAGCGTGGCCAGCACGCGCCGGGCGTGCGGTCCCCGGGCCCCGACTCGCACTCCCAGGTCGGGCACCAGGTAGCGCACGGCCCCCGGCCCAGCAGGCAGACGGTAGACCCGAAGGCCGTGAATCATGGCGGCGGGCCGACGGTGACTGACTCGCTGCGGTACGTGCCCGGCAGGCACGATCCAGGCCAGGCTCGCGGTCAGGCCACAGCCCGCTCCCTTCGGTATCCGAGGTCTGGTGCCGGCGAATATCATGCCCCGGGGCGGCGAACCGCACGAGATGTGCCCGGGAGTATGGACCATCCACAATCCCGGCACCGACAGCTGAGCGCCGCGATACGGCACCGGCGCCCAGCCAGCCGGCCCGCCGGACCCGCCAGCCAGCAGCGGGCCTGCGGCCAGCCCGGTGCCGCCGACCCCGCCGACCGCCACCGGCCCGCCTGGCATCACCTGTGGTGCCGCCTGAGCCCAGGCTGGCCGAGACCCCGGTCATGGTTTCCCGGTCGGCCTTACCTGACTGCTTGGACGGCCGGAGCGAGCCATCTGGTTGCCATTTCAGGCACCGAATTTCCGCCCGAACTCGACGCGCATCACCACTCGCCGGGCCGTGGGGTGACTGACCTGTTTGAACCCGGCGTCATCGAAGACCTGACGAGCACCCACGTGCACCTCGCCCCAGGTAATCTCCTTGCCCGGCTGGGTGATCATCGGGTAGGCCTCGAGCGCCCTGGCGCCGCGGTCGCGGGCGAAGCCGACCGCGGCCAGGGCAAGGGGATAGGTGAGTCCTCGGCCACGATAGCCCTTGCGGACCGCGAAGCAGGTCACAGCCCAGACGCCGTCGTCGTCCTTGTCCTCAGCCCGGCCGCTCCACGGCACGCGGGAAGTACGCAGCTTGGGGTACGCCGTTCGCGGCTCGACCGCGACCCAGCCCGCTGGTTCGCCGTCAACGTAAGCCACCAGCCCGCTGGTGGCCGTGGCGCTGGGATCGCCGCAGGCGGTCTGCTCCCTGAGCATGAGAGTTCGCTGCTCCTGCGTGGAGTCGCGCCAGATCCAGCCGGGCACCTTGAAATGCTGGCACTGGCACCGGCCCGGATAGTCGGTGGTACCGAAGATCGCGACGAGATCATCCCACGACGCCTCGTTGGCCGGGACGATGGTCAGCTGCCCGGCCGAGTGCGGCGCCTCCGCGCCCGTCACGATGCCTGCAACGGGTCCCCGCCCGCCGGGCTGCCGAGCAGACGGCGGAACTCGGCGCGCCAGCGGCGCGGCCACGGCATCTCGAGATCGGTGATGTCCTCGATCTGGACTGCCGCCAGGCCGTCACCAGCGAGGGCGTCAATCTCGGCCCGGCTCAGGGCCCACGGCGGTCCCTGGACCGACTGGCCAGGCTCGCGGGCCCGGGCGATGACGATCAGCGTTCCGCCCGCGGCAACGAGGCCGCCGAGCCTGGCGATGGCATCGCGCCTCGGCGGATCGGGCAGCGCCTGCAGGGTCAGGCTCTCGACCACCAGGTCGAACGCCTGATGCCACACCGACGGCGGGTCAAGCAGGTCGGCGTTCTCGTACTGGACGGCTGAGTCGGGAAAGCGCCGGCGCGCGGTGGCGATCGCCGTGGGCGAGATGTCGAAGGCAACGGACTGAAAGCCGAGGCCGGCGACGAACTCGGCATCGTCGCCTAGCCCGCAGCCGACTACCAGCGCGCGCTTCCCCGCGCCGGCCAGTGCGCGGCTTGCTGCCCACTGAGTGAGGTACCGGCTCGGCGTTCCCCGGTCCCACGGCACCGCCGTCTCGCCTGCTGCGGCAGCGGCGTAGAGCCGCTCGAACCACCCGGTCGGATCGCCAGCCGCGATCGACTCGGCCGCCATCCGGCCCGCAATTTCCTCTGCTTCATCGGGCCGCATCACGTCCTCGATGAGCGCGCCGCGACGCGCTCGTCAGCCCGCCGCCAAGGCCCGGTCAGGCCGGCCCTGGCCGGCGGGCTAGGGGCCGGTGGCAGCGGACGACGCGCGAGTACCCGAAGGAACCACTTGCTGGTCGATCTCGCGAGCGTCGCCTGCTTGGCCGCCTCAGCGGTCCTGCTCATGTTCCGGCGCTGAGCGCCGAAGCCAGGCAATGTCACCCCGGACGGGTGAGGAAATACGCCGGCTCGCGTGCCAGGTTCCGATAGGGCTCTGGCTGCGCCTCCGTGCGTCATCGGGCCGGGCCACGGACCAGCTGAGCCCGTCGCCGAAGGTTTGGGGGCCGTCGTGACCAAACCGCGGGCCAGCGCGGCGCCGGCTCGGGTGGCAGGCGGCGAGCTTGACCCTGATCTGGGCCGGCTGACGATGGCCGAGCGGGTGACCCGCGGTAAGGCGGCCCGGGCCGCGGCGCCGCGGGAAAGCCATGCCGTATTCGACCCGCCAGCGAACCGGCCCGATCCTCTTGCGTTGCTGGAACGGCAGGCAGAGTCGAGAGTGCCGGAACTGGTGCCGGTCCGGTACGGCCGGATGCTCGAGTCGCCGTTCGCCTTCTTCCGAGGTGCTGCCCTGCCGATGGCCAGTGATCTCGCCAGCACCCCGTGCACCGGACTGGTCGTCCAGGCCTGCGGTGACGCACATCTGTCCAACTTCGGCATCTTCGCCTCCCCCGAGCGGAAGTTCCTCTTCGATGTCAACGACTTTGACGAGACACTGCCCGGCCCGTGGGAGTGGGACGTCAAACGGCTGGCTGCCAGCCTGGAGATCGCGGCCCGCGGCAACGGGCGCCGGAATGAGCAACTTGGATGTCTGGTACGCGCGGGTGGACCTGGACCTGGTGGAGCAGATGTTCGAGCCCCGGATGGCCGCGCGTGACCGCAAGGTGGTGGCCAGGAACCTGGCCAAGGCGCGGACGCGGGACAGCATGCAGGCGTTCGGCAAGCTGTGCGGCGTCGTGGACGGGCAAACCCGCATCATCGCCGACCCTGCGCTGATCATGCCGGTGTCCCATCTGCAGCCCGCGGAGCGGGACCGGCTGGGCTTCGAGGCCCAGCTGAACAGCATGCTCGCGAAATACCGGCGCACGACTGGAAGGCGCATGACTTCTACGTCCGCCAGCTGCGGGACTGGAAATACTCCCTTGACGTCGACGCCATGCGGCCGTCCGGGATGCTGATCTACGGCGAGCTGTGCGCCTGGACGCTGGCCAGGTCCCATGCCCGCTCCGGCGACTCCGTCGCCATTGCCGCTTACCTGGGCCGCGCTGACGTCTTCGACCAGGCCATTGCCGAGTTCGCCGGTGCCTATGCGGACCAGACTGAGCGCGATCACCAATCGCTGGCCAGCGCCGCCGCGTCATCGCCCAGCGCGGCCTGTGATGGCCAGCCACGACGGCCGTTGCCGCTAGGACGTGGCCGCGACCTCGGCGTCCGGGCTAGATGCACCGCTCACAGTCAGGTCAACCCGCTCGTTGTAGAAGCACAGCAGGCCGGCGATGGCCGCCGCTTCGGGAATCGGCGTCTGGTAGCTCCAGACGAGATCCTCGTGGACGTCGCCGCCCACCTGGACGGCCCAGTACGACGCCTCGCCCTTGAACGGGCAGGTCGTCCGGCGCGCTGACGGTCCAACCAGCGCGGCGCGCACGTCCTCGCGAGGGATGTAGTAGCGGGCCGGCAATCCGGTCTCGTCGAGCCGGAGCGCCCGGTCGGACGCTGCCAGCGTCGCATTGCCCAGCCTGACCTCGACATGTCCGTCAGCCGGGCCGATCGTGATCTTGTGTCCGGTAGCCATGTCCATGGCAACCGCCCGAACCTCCGAACGATTCCGCCAGCGGGGCCGGTCAGTCCTGGACGGCAGCAGTGCCACCGAAGACGGTGTCGACGACGAAGGACGCGTAGGCGTCGTCCAGCGGACCGCTGGGCAGGAGCAGCCGGTGGAACAGCGCACCGAAGATCAGCTCGAGAACCGCTTCCACGTCGAGCGTCTCCGGCAGCTGCCCGGCTTCCTTGGCCCGCCGCAGTCGCTCCACGATCGGAGCCCGGCGAGGCCTGATGAATCGCTCAAGCAGCAGCCGCCCGAGGGTCGGGTCCTGCTGAGCTTCGGCCAGCAGCGCGGCGAACGGCGGACCCAGGTCTGGGTTCGCCTGGAACCGGACAACATCGCTGATCGTGGTGCGCATGTCAGCCACCAGGTCTCCCGTCTCGGGAAATGCCGCCGCGGTCGCGGCCTCGCGATCGAGTGCTTCGAGCAGGACAGCCCCCTTCGACGGCCACCAGCGGTAGATGGTCTGCTTGCCGACACCCGCGCGCGCCGCGATCGCCTCGATCGAGAGCCGGGCGTAGCCCTCTTCGCGGCAGATTGCGAGGACGGCGTCGAGGATCGCGAGCCGGGAACTCTCATTTCGCCGGGAGGCCTGTGCGGCGGTGCTCCGAACGCTCATGACGTGCAGCCTACCAGTGGACGAGACGATACGCACCGTCTTGACAGCAGCCATCCACCCGCGTTATGTTCGTGGAACGGACCGTCTCGTCTTGACAAGAGGAGGATCACGTCATGGAAACCCTGATGACCGGCCTCTCCTTCGGAGAGTCCCCGCGCTGGCACGACGGGCGTCTGTGGTTCTGCGACTGGGGCGCCGAGCAGCTGATCGCCCTTGACCAGAAGGGCAAGAGCGAGGTCGTTGCTACCGTGCAGTCGTTCCCGTTCAGCATCGACTGGCTGCCTGACCGGCGTCTGCTCATCGTCAACTCGCGGGACCGGCTGCTCCTGCGCCAGGAACCCGGCGGCTCGCTGGTCCCGCACGCCGATCTCGGCAATCTGTGCGAGCACGGCTGGAACGAGATCGTCGTAGATGGCCGGGGGAACGCCTACGTCAGCAGCGTCGGCTTCGACCTTATGGCGGGCGCGCAGCCCGCGGCCGGGATCGTCGCCATCGTTGCCCCGGACGGCTCGTCCCGGCAGGTCGCCGACGGGCTGGCCTTCCCCAACGGCATGGCCGTGACTCCCGACAATGCGGTACTGATAGTGGCCGAGTCCTACGCTTCCAGGCTCACCGCGTTCGACATCGCCGCCGATGGCAGCCTGTCCAACCGGCGCACGTGGGCCGAGCTCGGCGACGGCGTACCTGACGGCATCTGCCTGGACGCAGCAGGAGCTGCGTGGTACGCCGACGTCCCGAACAAGCGTTGCGTCCGCGTCGCAGAAGGTGGCGAGGTCCTGCAGACCGTGAGTCTTGACCGTGGGTGCTTCGCCTGCATGCTCGGCGGTCCTGACCGGACGACGCTGTTCCTGGTGGCCAGGCAGTGGCACGGCACGGACATCAGCCGCGGAGCGGGCACCGGCCAGATCATCGCGACCGCCGCGCCGGCCCGAGGCGCAGGATGGCCAGCCGCGTGAGCATGGCCGACGACGACCAGCTAGAAGAGCACTTCGGCCGGCTCCGGCGCGCGGGGACCCCCATCATGGGCCGGAATACGTACGAGGCAACGGCAGATTACTGGCCCCGGTCCGCCGAACTGAGCTGGTGTACCAGCCCGCCGGCCGGTGACCCGGCGGCAGGCCGGCCGAGATGGTGAGTTCCAGCTGCCGGCCCGTGCGCCGGTCATGGCGGCCAAGACCGGGCGCCGGCCGCTGGAACCCACCGAGTTCTGCCCGCGACGGTGGCACCGTGACTATCCGTTCGCGGCCACGCCTACCCGGTGACCATGGGCGTCCGCGAAGACGCCGAAGCTTGTCCCTGGCACGTGCTGGGCAGGCTGGATGATCGTTCCGCCAAGCTCCGCGGCCCGCCGCAAGGTCGCTTCCACGTCCTGAACACCTACGAAGAACAGAACTTCGTCCTCGGCGCTCTGACGAGGGCTGATGGCCACGTGCGGGCCGCCCTCGACTCCGGTGTCGATAAACGTGTAGCCAGGGAACGCCCCCTCGGACGCCACCTTCCACCCGAACAGATCGGCAAAGAACTTGCGGGTGGCGTCAGGGTCTTCCGAGCGGATCTCGGCATGAATAACGGGATGTGCCATGAGAAACCTCCTGCGAGTCGAGATGTTGACTTGCCCATCACCTGAAACGACGTTCGGGCGGCGGCCAGATCGACAGCGGGGGGAGCACGGGCCGCGGAATCTCGCCGGTCGCCGAGACGTTGATGGGTCGTGCTGCTACTCCGCTTCGCGTCCGGCATGGGTATGCGGTGAACGGGCTGCGTGATCGCGTCAGGCGCTTCCTGCAGCGGCCCGGCACCGTCGACCTCCGGCCCTATCTGGCCCTGCTGCCGGACGTCACCGGCCGGCAGCCCGCCGTGGATCGCCTCCCGGACGCGGGCCTCACGAGTCTGGCTCGAGCCACCACCGATGACGCCGGAATCTGCGCGCTCGGCCGGGAGGCGGCCCGGCGGGGACTCGGCCAGCAGCCGTTCGACGTCCAGCTGCTCGGGACCCTGGCCATGCTGTCCGGCCAGATCGCCGAGATGGCTACCGGTGAGGGCAAGACGCTCTCCGGGGCGCTCGCCGCTGCCGGATACGCGCTGCGCGGCCGGTCCGTTCATCTGATGACAGTCAACGATTACCTGGCCCGGCGCGACGCCGAGTGGATGCGCCCGGTCTATGACCTGCTCGGGGTGAGCGTGGGGTGGATCGGCCAGGCCAGCTCACCCGAGGATCGCAGCGCCGCCTATGCCGCGCAGGTGACCTACGGGCCGGTGAGCGAGTTCGGCTTCGACGTCCTGCGGGACCGGTTCGTGACCGACGTCCGCGCGCTCATCGCCGGACCGCCCGACGTGGCGATCATCGACGAGGCCGACTCGGTGCTCATCGACGAGGCCCTGGTACCGCTGGTACTGGCGGGCAGGGTGGAGGCAGCTGAGTCCTGGCTGGGGATGGCGGAAGTGGCCCGCCGGCTGCGGCCCGGCCTGGACTACCAGACGGACGAGGAAGGCAGGAACGTCTACCTCACCGACTGCGGGACTCAGGCCGTCGAGGCGGCGCTCGGCATCGACCTCTACACCGATGCTCACGTCGGCACGCTGACCAGGGTCAACGTGGCCCTGCACGCGCAGGCGCTGCTCCGCCGGGATGTGGATTACATCGTCCGGGATGGGAAGATCGCGCTGATCAGTCCATCCCGCGGCCGAGTTGCCCGGCTGCAGCGCTGGCCCGACGGGCTGCATGCGGCGGTCGAGGCGAAGGAGGGGCTGAGCATCAGCCGGAGCGGCGAGATCCTGGACAGCCTCACGATCCAGTCCCTGGTCGGCCGCTACCCCGTGACATGCGGCATGACCGGCACGGCCGTTACCGTAGGCGAGCAGCTCAGGGAGTTCTACGGGCTGGAGATCGCCGTCATCCCCCCGAACCGGCCATGCGTGCGAGCCGACGAGCCCGACCGGCTGTTTGCCACCGTGGCCCAGAAGGAGAATGCTCTCGCTGACCATGTGGCGTCGGTGCACGATACGGGGCGCCCCGTCCTGATCGGCACCCTGGATGTGGCTGAGTCCGAGCGGATCGCGGCCCGGCTGGCCCGCGCCAGCCTGAACTGCACGGTGCTCAATGCCAAGAACGACGCCGCCGAAGCCGCGATCGTTGCCGAGGCCGGCTCGCGCGGCGCGATCACGGTCTCCACTCAGATGGCGGGCCGCGGAACCGATATCAGGCTCGGCGGAACCGAGGGCGATCACTCGGAGGAAATCGCGACGCTCGGCGGGCTCCACGTAGTCGGCTCGGGCCGGCATAGCTGCGCGCGGCTGGACCAGCAGCTCCGCGGGAGATCCGGCCGCCAGGGTGATCCGGGCAGCTCGGTGTTCTTCACTAGCATGCAGGACGAGCTCGTCACCCGATATGCGCCGGACTCGGCGCCGCCCGCGCAGACGGCAGGCGACGGACGAATGCGGGAGCTCGCGGCGAAGGCGACCGTCGAGCACGCGCAGCGCGTCGCGGAAGGCGTCAGCCTGGAGATCCACCGCAATACCTGGCGGTATAACAAGCTCGTCGAGGACCAGCGCCGCATCGTGCTTGAGCACCGTGACCGGGTACTGCGCGCCGGCGCAGCGCTGCCCGCGCTCGCCCGCCGGAGTCCGGACCGTTTCACCGTGCTGAGCGCGGTGGCCAGCGACGCAGTGCTGGCGGAAGCGGCGCGGCAGATCACCCTCTGGCACCTGGACCGAGCGTGGGCGGATCACCTCGGCTTCCTGGCCGAGGTGCGGGAGGGAATCCACCTGCGCGCCCTCGGGCGCGGCCTGGACCCGCTGGATCAGTTTCACAAGGAGGCTGTCCCCGCCTTCTCCCGCCTGTTCCGCGCGGTCGAAGAGCGTTCCGTGGAAACATTCGAGACCGTTCCGATCACGGCGCAAGGAGCCGACCTCGGCGCGGCCGGGCTGAAGCGGCCCAGCGCGACCTGGACCTACCTCGTGGAAGACAATCCGTTCGGCACCGATATTGACCGGGCGCTGCACAGCGTGGCCCGCACGATCCGCACCATCCTGCCCGGCAGGTAACAGCCGCCAGCCACTGCAAGGAGCGCCGAAACGGGTCACGTGTCGCAACGGCCGGGCGGCCGCCACCGCACCAGCTCCGGGCCAAGGTCGGCCGCGGAACGGCAGCCGATCAGCGCCATCGTCCGCTCCATGTCGGCGGCCAGCAACTTCAGCACGCCGTCGACCCCCCGCTCGCCGACTGCAGCCAGGCCATAGAGGTAGGCGCGTCCCACCATGCACGCGCCGGCGCCGAGGGCCATGGCCTTGACGATGTCGCTGCCGCGGCGCACTCCGCCGTCGCAGATGACCTCGGCCCGGCCCGCCACGACGTCGGCGACCTCAGACACGAGCTCAAGGGGCACCGGGGCACCGTCAAGCTGACGGCCGCCGTGATTTGACAGCGCGATCGCCTCGATGCCCGCCGCCGCGGCGATCTTGGCGTCATCGACGGTCTGAACACCCTTCAGCACGATCGGCCCGTCCCACTGGGCACGGAACCAGTCCAGGTCGCGCCAGGACAGCGAAGGGTCGAACTGGCTGTTGATGTAGTCGGCCAGCGTCACCGCCGAGCTGCCGTCGGCCACCGTCGTGCCGCCGTCGGCCACCGCCGTCCCCGTGACATTGGCGAACGTGATCGGCTCTGCTCTGACGAAGTCCCAGGTCCAACCGGGGTGGAGCGCGCCATCGAGCAGAGTCCGCAGACCGATCTTCGGCGGCAGCGTGAATCCGTGCCTGACATCACGCTCCCGACGGCCGAGCACCGCGGTGTCCACGGTGATGACGATCGCCTCGTACCCGGCCGCTGCGGCACGGGCGAGCAGCTCCTTGACCATCCCGCGATCTCGCCAGACGTAGACCTGGAACCATTTGGGGCCGCCACTGACCGACGCAACGTCCTCGATCGACCTGGTGGCCATCGTCGACAGCGTGTAGGGCAGCCCGGCCCTGGCCGCGGCCCTGGCGACGTCCAGTTCCCCGCCTGGAGTGGCGATCCTCGTGAAGCCGGTCGGCGCGAGTATCACGGGTACTGGGATGCGCCGGTCAAGCAAGGTCGTCGACGTATCGATCTTGCCGACGTCACTCAGCACCCGGGGCCGGAACTCGAGGCGGCGGAAGGCCTCGATGTTCCGGCGCAGCGACAGCTCGTCCTCGGCGGCGCCATCGACGTAATCGAAGACCCCGCGCGGGAGGCGGCGCCTGGCCAGGCGCCTGTAGTCGGCGACGTTTGCCACTGCCGCGAGCCGGCGGTCGGCCGCCCTCAGATGCACCGGCCGGAACCGCAGCACGGATCGAAGTGTCTTCAGCATGTCATCTCCGACCTCACGCCAGCCAGTCTTAGCTGTCATGATCGTCGTGATGGCTAAGGAGGCCAAAAGTGGATCTAGGGCTGCAGGGGCTTCGGGCCCTGGTAACCGGCGGAACCAGAGGAATCGGGCGGGCAATCGTCGAGGTGCTCGCCGCCGAGGGAGCAGCGGTCGGGTTCTGCGCGCGTACCGAGCGCGATGTCACTGACACGGTCGAGGCGCTGACCAGGCGGGGCCGCCAGGCGACCGGGCGGGTCCTCGATGTCGCAGACGAGGCCGGCCTGCAGCGATGGGTCGCAGACACCGCTGCCGCACTCGGCGGCCTGGACATCGTGGTGGCCAATGTCAGCGCCCTTGCGATCCCGGACGACGCGGCAAACTGGCGCGCTAGCTTCGATGTCGACATGATGGGCACGGTCAGCCTGGTCAAGGCCGCAATGCCGGAACTGGAGCGCAGCGCCGCGGCATCAATCCTGACGATCGGGAGCGTGTCCGGCAGGGAGATCGATTTCGCGGCGGGGCCGTACGGCGTCTTCAAGGCCGCGCTCATCCATTACACCCAGGGACTGGCTTACCAGCTCGCGCCCAAAGGCATCCGGGCCAACAGCCTGTCACCCGGCAACACCTACTTCCCCGGCGGGGTCTGGCAGAACATTGAGCAGCACAGTCCAGAGTTGTTCGCCCAGGCTATGGCGCTGAATCCCACCGGCAGGATGGCGAAACCAGAGGAGATTGCGCGCGCGGCGGCGTTCTTGTGCAGCCCGGCCGCGAGCTTCATCACCGGCGCCAACCTGCTCGTCGACGGCGCGCTTACCCGCGGCGTCCAGTTCTGACCGGTACGCGCAGCCGCGCAACCAGCACCAGCAATGACGGCTTCGTCAGCCCCGCTTGCGGCCAATCCCGCCGTACCAGCTGACCTCACCGGCTAGCGGACGGGGACCGGGCGGGCGGCGCCACTGCGACACGAGCACCACGCCAGGCTCGATCATCTTCCGGCCGCGGAAGGCCAGCGCGGCGAAGTCGTAGACGCGGGCCGAATGGGCTTTCGTCGTGTCAATGACTGGCTGCATCAGCCCGACCTCTCGCAGGTCTTCTCGCGACCATTTTCCGGTCCGCGCTCTGGGAAGATCCCGCAGGTACGGTCCAGGTAAGCCGCGCCACGAGGAGACAGCCGGTATCCGACCTCGAGACTGATCGTCAGGCCGAGGTCCTTCAGCTTTCTGACCTGCTGCTTGAAGTCCTGCCGCTCCCAGCCCAACGCGTCGGCGAGCACAGTGGACACGGTGGCCGGCCGCTCGGCGATCCGGGCGAGAACCGCCGTCGTCCATAGCCCGTGCCTGCCTGACCGGTCGAGCCGCGCCAGCCGGGCCGACAGCGAGGCTAGCTCATCGGCGGTCATGTCCGCAGCCGACGCCAGCTGCTCGCGAGGGTCAGGCTCGTCGACCCGCCGAAGCCGGATTCGATACAGCGGGAGGCTTGCGTCGCCGCGGAGATCACTAAGAAGATCTTCGACCGTGGCGTAGCCAGCCTCGGTCGCCTGCTCCGCATCGATGTCCGCGAGCCGGACAACATCGACGCTGTCGACTTCGATCAGGTCGAGGCCGGTGCGGTAGCGGTGACCGGACACCACCTGGCAGCGCCGCCATCGCCGGAAGGCCACGACAACCAAGCCCGCGTGTATTCCGTCACGTAGCCGCCGCTCGAAGAGCATCCGCACCTCCTAGTCCGCCGTCAGGGGCTGGTCTGCGCCGGCGGCCGCTCCGCAGCCAGCAGACTTCCGTGACGCGGAACGGTCAGGCGCGTTCCGCCTGCCTGAACCGGCGATGTCAGCTGCCCCAGGTACGGACCCGGTGTGGCCGGATGCTCACGATGACCCGCGACTCACCGGGGCCGTCCATGCCGCGCACGTCGGCGCCGTATTTGGCGCCAAGCTGGCCGGCGAAGGTGTAGTCGTCGTCGGGCTCAATCTCCGCGTCCCCCCTGATCTCCAGATACCGGTACGGATTCGCCAGGTCCAAGATGAGCAGGCTGCAGGCCGGGCGCCGTCGCAGGTTCTTGACCTTCTGCCTAGTCGTGTTCAGCGACATGCGCACCGTGTCGCCGTCGGCCATGAACCACAGTTCGGTGAGCTGGGGCCGACCGTCGCTTCCGATGGTCCCCAGCGTCGCGACCTGCGCATCAAGCAGGTCACGGTGAGAAGCCGGAATCGCTGTCATTCTCGCTCCTAACAAACTCTTGGCTGGGTCTGCGGTGCCGCGGTGCGACGACCGCCAGGCTAGACGAAGCCGCCGACGACCGCGGGGTCTAGCTCAGGATGGGTGGCGTAAGCCGCAGTTCCCTGGTGGCCTCGATCTGCTCGGCGGCCCGGCCAGCCCCTGCCGCAGCACGGCCCGCAGTTCCGCTAGGTCACCGGGAATGGGCTGGCCGAGCAACCCGAAGCCGTTCGAGGATACGACTTTGTACAGCCAGGACTGGCGGGTCAGCACCCCCTTCGGCAGGCCGGTGGTACCGCCCGTGTACATCAGCCAGTGATCGTCCCCGCGTGGCCCCTGGCCAGCGCCGGTGCGGCCAGCGCAGCCGCATAGCTGACGGCCACCTGACCAGGCCCGACGGCGGGGTCGGGGCTCTCCCCCACCCGGATCAGCGCCCGCAGCGAGGGAGCGGCCGGCGCCGCGGCCGCGATCTGTTCCGCCATGGCGGCGTCGTAGATCAGCGCCTGGACGCCCGCGTCGGTGAGGATATGTTCCAGCTCGGCGCGCCGGTAGCGGTAGCTCACATTGACCGGCACCGCCCGCAGCTTGAACGCCGCGAACACCGATTCGACGTACTCGGGGCTGTTGTACAGCGCGATGCCGACCCGGGCCTGCGGCCCGACGCCAGCACCGGTCAGATGACCGGCGAGTCGGGCGGCACGGTCATCGAGTTCCCGCCATGTCCTGGTGCGCTGACCGTGAATCACCGCGATCCGGTCCTGGTGCATGTCCGCGACCGTCTCCAGCACTGTCCCGAGGCCCTTCCGCATGCCTGGAACGTATCCAAGCTTCCCCGGCCGACGCCAGGGTCGGCCGGGGCGACCTCGGCGGCTAAGCGCGCGCGGGAACCCACCCCGACCTGAATGTCATGTCGCGCGGCAGCGCAGTACGCGCGATCGCGACCAGATCGCGGATCGCTCCCGATCGCCGGCCTGCCTTCCAGGCGAGGCACACCTGCGCCGGCGGAATGTCGACGACCGGAACCGCCGTGACCTCGGGAGGGATCTGGATCGCCGCCGTAACGGAAGCGGGGACGAAGCTGATCGCTCGCCCGGTGCCCACTACCTCCATCATCTCCTCGTGATTGCGGACGGCGGGGCCTCGGCGCGGGCGCCTCCCGTCGGGGCGAGGGTCGACGTTGTGCCAGGCATCCCAGATCGGGCTGGCGCCGCCATGGGAGATGACGGGGTCATCCGCGAGCTCCCGGATAGCGATCTCGGAGCGCCCGGCGAGCCGGTGGCTTCCGGGCAGCAGCGCCAGCCTTGGCGCCGGGTACAGGTCGGTCACATCGAGGCCGTCGCCATCCATCGGAAGGTGGACGAACGAGACGTCAAGGTGGTCGTCGAGTAGCGCCGCGGGCTGATCGGACCAGTAGATCCGCTCGACGTCGATGTCGATGTCGGTGTGGGGGTGCGCGGCGTCGAACGCCCGCACCAGCGCGATGATCGGATCGCCGACCAGGAAGCCAACCGTCAGCGCGGCTCGGCCACCTGCGGCGCGCCTGACCCGCCGGCTCGCGGCGCCGGCCGTCGTGAGCACCCCCTGAGCATCGTCGAACAGCTGACGCCCGGCGCGAGTCAGCTCAACCCGCCGGCTCGACCTGGTCAGCAGGTCTACACCCAGATCCTGCTCCAGCTTCCGAACCTGCGGGTTGAGCTGACTCGCGCCGGGCGTCAGCTGTTCGACGATGCAGGGGGTGCTCACGACGGCCGGCGCCGCGAGCCGG
>WNGK01004180.1_pt1 | contig 15505 bp, 10 predicted proteins | sample 5400601 | NCBI WGS metagenome assembly WNGK01 (sample SAMN13153376, study PRJNA577476) | soil metagenome | isolation source: 60 cm soil or saprolite under Garry oak tree replicate 1 | place: USA:California | collected 2016-06-15
GGAAAACGATCAGCGCGCTCAATCGTGGAGTCGGCGGCGAGGACCCGGGCTCTGTGACCGATGCATCGCTTCTCGCGAACTCGTTCCTGATGCCGCAGGGTTATACGATATCGTTCAGTGGCTGGGACGTCTCGGCAGGAACGAGTACGGCCAATTTCAATATGACCATCACGCTGCCGATCGCCAGGAATTCCGATGGCTCGCCAATCACCGGTCCATCCTATGAGTACATCGTGAACCCCGGAGCTTCATACGAGCTCACCTATCCGGCGGCGACGCTCGATCGGTCGCAAGCAACCCTGACACACCGGGCTCACTTGAACGATGTACCTCAAATCGTCCCTGCCTCCGGCTGGCAGTATGTTGCGCACGGTACGGCAATCGCGCTTCTGCCTCCGGAAACCTCGTTTGCCGCGAACGATATCTATGAATTCAGTTACACCGCGAAAGATCCGACGATCAACGGTGTCGGCTTCGCGGCCGTTCGCGACTGGAATTCATGGCTTCGCTATGAAACGAAGGACGCCGCCGGCACTGCCAATCCGCTCGCGGGCGACATTACCAGGATCTACACGGAAGTCTCCTCGCAACCGGGCCGTCTCCTGAATGATTTCCGTTATCTCGGTTTCAATCAAGCCGAGAACGGGAAGCAGGTCTTCGACGGCATGATGCAGTGGATCGCCGCCGGGGATGGCATCAGTATGAATTATCGCTGGTCGCAACCTGGACGAACCGAGCGCAACAGGCAGGATCACCTGTTTGTCGAAGGCCGTTTTCCATTCGCGAACGTAACCACAACGGACCCGATCACCGGCAAAACGGATAGCCGCTACGCAAAGTGCGCGGCGACCCACACTTGTCCCTTTGCGATGGAGATCTTTTCGGCCAACGAGTATTGGGTCAAGGCCGCATCGCTGATGACGACCGATCCGGCCGGTACGAAGGACCTGCCGGATTCTCCTTTCACGCGAATCTATTTCATGTCCAGCATGCAACACGGAACCGGGAATGGCGCTTCGAAGGGCAACTGTCAGCAGTTTCTGAATCCTCTCGATTCGCAGGCAGTACAGCGAGCGCTGTTCACGGCTTTGGACAAATGGGTCACGGCCGGGACGCTACCACCCCCAAGCCAGTTCCCGAAACTCTCGGATGGTACGCTGGTCAAGCCCGATCAGGCCTCGACCGGATTCCCTCACATACCCGGCGCGACATACTCGGGGCTCAAAACAACACGGTATTTGCTGAACTACGGGCCGCACTTTTACACAACGGGCATTCCGACGATTAACCCACCAACGTTTACTCCGCCCTACCAGGACAATCCAGCCAATGGCCCGATTTACCCGAGCTTTGTGCCCAGGACTGATGCGGACGGCAATGATATTGCCGGCGTCCGCCTGCCAGAGGTTCAGGTGCCGCTCGCGACTTACACAGGTTGGGCGCTCCGCGCGGGACCGCAGGGCGGCGATGGTTGTGAAGGTTCCGGCCAGTACATTCCGTTCCCGAAAACCAAAGCGGACCGGCTTGCAAGTGGTGATCCGCGCATGTCGATCGAAGAGCGTTACGGAAACGTCGAGACCTACTCCTCCCTGCTGCAAAACGCGATCAAGGATCTTGTGCGGTCCGGCTTCTTGTTACCGTTCGACGCCGATGCGGCGCTGAGCAGAAATCTGAACAACGTATTGAAAAACGGTCTCCTGCCAAAGAAGTAACTTCAATCGGACACTACGGACTTGCAGGAAGTCTCGAAGCCGGAGAAACGAACGCCGAATCAAAGGGAAGAGTTTCAGCCGTAGCGGAGTTCGGCCGGAAGTGACGTGGCTGCCGGATCAAAATTCTTGAGCCGCGCCGCCTGCAAGAACACGAGCATCAGGTAATGGGGATTGAGCAAGAGGTAACGCCGCCACAACCGTCGTGGCTCGCGCATCAAGCGAAAGAACCATTCGAGGCCTGCTTTCTGCAAGTGCTCTGGCGCCTGGGCTAGGATCCCCGCGTGAAAGTCAAACGCCGCCCCGACGGCAACGAGGGGTATCGGCAACAGATCGCGATGCTCGTAAACCCACACTTCCTGTCTTGGGCAGCCCAATCCGACAAAGGCCAGCCGCGCGCCGCTCTCGGCAATCGTCCGCACCACGTCCCGCTTCTCGTCGACAGACAGTTGCCTGAAACGCGAGGGTTGTGATCCGGCAATCTGCAAACCGGGAAATCGCTCGCTCAGGTTGCGGTTCAACGCGGCCAGCACGTCGGGACGGCTGCCATAGAGGTAAATCGGCAGGGACTCGGCGGCGGCCCGCTCACACAGTTTTTGAGTCAGATTCGGGCCGTACACCCGATCGGTCAATCCAACGTCGTGCAGCCTATTCAGCGCCCAGCGCACAGGTTGGCCATCGGGCGCGACGAGATCGAGATGGTTGAGGCGATAACGATGCGCGTCGTCGAGCACGCCTGTCATCACTCCGTGCACGGCCAGGGCTGACACTGACATGGAGCGCCGTTCTTTGGCCGCCGTGATGATGCGCGCCACAGCCCCCTCGTAGTCGACTGCGTCCACCAAGACGCCGATCACGTTGTGCTTGCCTTTGTCGATCAGGCCATTCCTCCGCCCTGCCAGCGTTCGCGATTGGCTTGGTAAATCTCGCTCAGAACCTTGGGCACGTCGTATTCGATGCGCCAGGCTATTCTATCCTGCCAAAAGAAAACGTGGCTATAGGGCCGGTACTGAGTCAATTTGGAACATGCGAATTGCAGATCGCGGACCCGCTTGAGCCTGCGTATGCGACACCAAAGCGATTGAATACCGGAGCGCCTTACTGCATAATCCGGAAGAATCCAAAGATTGGCGGAAGGAACCCTGTTTTGAAGCGTGTCGCAGTTTGGGGAGCAACTGGATTTATCGGTCAGCACGTTGTTCAAGCATTTGTCGATCGTCAGATCCCGGTCCTTGCGCTCACCCGCCGTCCTGTGATTTCAGAATTAAGTACGCCTCGGTCTCTCGTCCGATGGATGTCGATACCCGAGGGTGACGCCGGCATTGACGCATTCGCAGAAGCCATTCGGCACGTCGGAGTCGTCTTTAATCTGGTCGGATCTTCCGGCGCGGTGGCGAGCAATCTGAATCCAATCGCGAGCCTCGATGCGAACTGCCACGTCCAGGCGCGGTTCCTGCAGGCCTGCGAACTGAGCAGGTCGAAGCCGCACATCGTCTTTGCGAGTTCGCGGTTGGTTTATGGGACTCCTGATTCTTTGCCTGTAACCGAAAACTGCTCGCTCCAGCCGAAAAGTTTTTATGCAGCCCACAAGGTGGCTTTGGAGCACTATCACCGGATTGCTTCTCTGCGGTCTGTAATTTCCTATACGATCTGCAGGATTTCAAACTCCTATGGATCTCAAGACACTCAGCCCGGCCACTGGCGCGGATTCATCGACGCCTTGATCGAGAAGGGATGCCGCGGAATTCCCATGGAGATCTACGGAGATGGCCGGCAGCTTAGGGATTACATCTACATCGACGATTTGACCGACGCTCTTTATCGCTGCGCCGTTCGTCCGGAGGCGCGGAACGAGACATTCAACATCGGGAATGGCGAGAGCCTATCAATTTTGGATGCAGCCCAGATCATCAGCGAATGCACCGGCACTCCCATTGTGCACCTGCCGTGGGAGGAGGAAGCCGCGCTCGTGGAGTCCGGAGATTACGTCGTGGATATCGCGAAGGCCCGGACGCTTCTGGGATTCCGGCCCAAGTTCAGCTTCACCAGCACCGTGCAGGAATTGATCAGAAACAGGAGACTGTTCGCTGCCAGGGGCAGGGCGATGAGCACCCCTGCCTAACGGTTCCGACTCTCAGTGGTCATGGATGTTTCCGTCGTGATCCCGACCTTCAACCGCGAAAAACTGCTTCCTAAAACCCTGCCGAAGCTTGCAAACCAGGAGGCAGGGAACTTCAGCTACGAAGTCATCTTCGTCATCAATGGCTCAACTGACGGCAGCGAAGCGTTGCTGAAAGACGCAGCCGCGCGCTGGCCCGACAGGATTCGCTACTTTTACATTCCGCCCTCGGGAAGCCCCGCTGCGCCACGTAACGTCGGCATCCGCGCCGCGAAAGGCAACGTGGTTATCATCATCGACGACGACGTCATTCCCGATCCCGGCCTTGTGTTTCACCACGCGGATTTTCATCGCCTCCATCCGGAACCTCATTTCGCGGCGGTCGGAGAACTCACCATTCCGGAGGAAGTGCTGGATGATCCCGTGTCCTTCTTTCACGAATTCATTAACTACGACACTCTTCGCGCCAAAGACAGGCTGGGCTACTTGGACTTCTGGACATGCAATGTCTCGGTGAAACGGCAGTTCATGCTCGACCACGGCATGTTCGATGAAAGTCTTCTTTATTTCGAAGATGGGCTGTGCGGCTATCGTCTTGCGTCCAAGGGAATGCAGCTTTATTTCGTTTCAAAAGCTAGAGGCCAGCATCTCCACCAGATGAAGCTTACAGATGTGGCCGCCAAAGGATCGCTCATCGGGCGAAGCTTGTACGCGTTCGAGCAACTCGTGCCCGAACGAGAAGTTCGACAACGGTACGGAATATTGAGCGCGGACCTGGGTCCGAAAGCCTATCTGTTCAGACTGTTGAACCGCGTTTTCCTGTTCAGCCTTTCGAACCCTCTCTTCATGGCGGGTTTGAAAGCTGTCGCTACGGCCAGCCGAAAACGCAACCGGATCACCGACCTGTACTACTACCTCCTGTTTCGCCGAAACAATTTATCGGCCTACACCAAGGCAAAACGCGACGCGAGAGGTCGTTCCCGACCAACTACTAACGCGTGAATATCGAAGGCATTGCAACACGAGTTGGGAAACGATTGTTCGGCGTATGCCGCATCGCTTTTCCTTTTCCTTCCACAGGTTCCTTTGAGCCGTGGAGTTGTGTTATACGTAAATAGGACCGTATATAGCAGGCTTGGAAGCGCCCGCAGCATAGGAACTGATCGAGAGGAGAGCAGTTTTGCCGCTTGTCAGCGTCATCATGAATATCTGGAATGGCGCACCGTATCTACGGGAAGCCATCGACAGCGTGATCGCTCAGAGCCATTGCGATTGGGAGTTAATCGCCTGGGATGATTGCTCCACCGACGACAGCGCGGCGATTGTGAAATCCTACTCGGACGCTCGTATTCGCTACTTTCTTTCACCCGAGCAGACCCCTCTTGGGCGTGCCAGGCACCTGGCGCTGCAGGAAGCGAAAGGTGAATGGGTCGCTTTTCTCGATCAGGACGACATTTGGGTCTCCAACAAATTGGAAAAGCAACTTGTCCTCGGAATTCCTGCGCCCGACGTCGGCTTTGTCTACGGGCGAACGGTGAGTTTCACGCCATCGGGAGACAAGAGAGATTTCGATCACCGTCATGAGTTCGAGCCTCTTCCGGAGGGCGCGATTCTTGAACGGCTCTTCATCGATTCATGTTTCGTCGCAACAAGCTCCGTTCTGTTCCGCCGTTCGGCCCTCGAAGAACTGGGCGGAATTCCGCCGAACATACACATGAGCCCCGACTACCACATGTATCTCGGTGTTTCGCAGCGTTACGACGCCCGAGCTGTGCAGGGCGTCGTTTGTTATTACCGTCGGCACAGCAACAACATGACACTGCGAGTATTGAAGCAGGTGCACTGCGAATGCCTGTGGCTGATCGATCGATGGGGAGCGCCTGTCGCGCCACGCTTACTCGCACGGCGGCGGAAAGTGCATCAGACTTTGGTCGCTTTGGAAGAACTCCGACAGAACCAAACACGCCGCCGAGGTCTGCTCCGGCTGCTGAAGAGCGGATCGTTGAGTTATCTGCTTTCCCGGCCATTCGCCCGCAGCTTCCGCGCGTTGAGGCGCAGAGTCCAGCAGCCATACTGGCAGAGAGAGGAGCGTGCCGGCGGGCCCTTGTCCGCGCGAACCCAGCCGGCCGTCTGATCTAAGCGAATTCGCAACGCCCTCAGGTTACCTGCGATTCAGTACGATTGAAGTTGCCGAATGTGCCGGAAAACGATAGGTGAACTCCGGGCCAGCCGCCATGAATTCCGAACTGCGGAACGTAATTTCGCTTTCGGCCCCCTTATAAAAGCGGGCATTCTGCGGATCCTCCGCTTGTCTGGGCACGCGCAGTCCGGGAGCCTTGATAATACCTGTTCCGGTATTCGCATCGAGACCTGTTCCATTTAATGTCCAGGCTGTCGCCGGCTGGGAAGGAACGAAGCCACGAAGGGTGACGGCCACTTCGATCGGCTGATCGAAGTGCTTGTTGATTGCAATGATGTAGAGTTGGCGTCCGTCCGCACTCAGACTCGATACGACGTCCAGATACGGCACTCCCTTGACCGCGTCCGTGTATCCGACCGCCGAACTATCAAACGTCGGCCCCTGAGTTGCAGATCTCAGGAGCTGTTCCCCGAAATGCTTGGTATAGAGCTGGAATGCATAATAACGGGCTGTGGGAATCCAGTCGTGTTTGGGAGGAAACTCGGTGTTTCGAGAGCCGATCGCGCCATACACGCTGAAATCATGAAGCTCTTGGAAATTGGCGACCTCTACTTTCGGCGACTCTATCAACGTCTTCAAGACGCTGGCCGAAAACAGAGCTGATCCCAGCGTTTTTACGTGATCCACCCACTTGCTGTCGAGGTCGAACCGAAATGCCGGCCCCCATTCGGTAACGGCAATCTTGATCTGCGATGCCCGGTTCGGGGCGTATTTTGCAATGATGTCGGAAACTGTTTGAAGGTTACGGCCTATCAAGGTCGGCCCTGCAAACATTGCCCGGTAAACCGCACGAAAATCGACATTCTCTTCGGAGATGATCGGAGCGTATGCATTGTGGAGCGAGATGAAATCAATTTGATTTCCCTGCCGCTCGATGACGGTTTTCAGCCAGTCGGGATAGCCCACGAACGTATAGCGTCCGTAGTTCTCTCCTCCGATTGCGGCGATTTTGATGTTGGGGTCGGCAGCCCGCATGGCCTGAGCGAACTCACCGAACCGTTTTGCGTACGTTACTGGATCGATCGTGACGGTTTGGAAGATCGGTGCTGAGAGTCGTATATACAGCTCGTTGCCGACTTCCCAGAAACGAACTCTCTGCGTCTGGCCGTTGGTGTATTTCACCCAATCGCCGGCTTCCTGGGCCGTGCCTGTGCCTGCGTTCGCCGTGATCCAGAGTTCGGCTCCCACATCTCGGGCAAAATTGATCGCTTCCTCCGTCCCGAAATACGGACGCGACTTATCGTCTTTTCCGGGTTCGTGCATGGTCTCCGGCCTCCGGTCGAGCGGCCCGATACCCTTCCTCCAGTGGTAGTAGTCCGAATAGAGCCCTCCCGGATAGCGAATCATGGTGACCCCAAGGTCTTTTGTTAGTCTTGTCAGTTTGGGATCCGGCCGGCGTTCCTTCTCCAGCCACAAATTGAAGGCATTCCAGCGCCATTCGATATTCGTTCCGTAAAGCGTTCGAGGGATCGTTCGGACGACGTTCGAGGCATCGACGGTGATCGTGGCCTTCAACGGGATCTGTGGGTTTGGTCGCTGGTCTGCGCTGGAAGGCGCTTGTGAGTTGGTTTCGGAGACTGGTACTACTGAAAGATCGTCGAACCATGAAGCTCCCGACTTTCCGTTAGACATGCAGATGAGGACAAGCTGAACGGAAGGGTCGTCCGGTACGTTGAAGATCTTTCGATGTTGCACCCAGTCCCCTCGATCACTGCCGGGTTGAAAGAGCATATCGGGGCGGCCTTGCGGGGCTCCGCGCACGATGGCCAGCATTCCCAGAATGCCCTGAGTATTCCCTTCACTGATCAGGTATCCCGAAAACTCCACTTGTTGTCCGCGGTATTGGGCCGCGGGGATAATCTGCGTGATGGCCAGGGGATCCTCGGCGACGTTCCTGACGTTCGGTTGAAGCTTCAACGAAACCTGTCCGGAATGGTACCGGGTCCGGTCCTGCGAGATCGAACCCTTGTTGCCGCTTTGCTTCTGGTCCCAAGTCCACGCACGCGGCGCCGGAGCCCCGCCTTCCTCGAAGCCGGGGTTCTGGGCAAGCTGTTGGCCTTGGGCATAGACCGGTTGTGGGCTGCGGGATAGGAATCTGCTATTCTCAAATGCATTGAACGCAGCGATGATGACCACGAGACAGCAAGCAATGCCTACCCACACCACTTTGCGCTTCCGAATGCATGTGCTGTATGTCATCGCCACATTATAAGGGCTGGCACCAACGTTGGAGATTACTTACCAGAATGGCGCACGGTCTTGCCAAATACCGAGCGGTGTCTATTGCGAGCGTTTGGGAGTTCCGGGACTGCCGGAACTTGCTCAGGTCACTGATGTCCAGATGTGATCGCCGATACGATTTTCATCCAACCTTCGGTGCCCGTGGCGTGCCGGATCGTCGACGGTTCGCGATACCACGAAGGCGCTCCAAGACGTTGACGGCAGTGAAGAGAACGATCTGCCGATTGACCCAGGTGTGGTAATCCATGATCGACGGCGTTGGACAGGTTTCACAGACGAGTGAAACCGGCTCTGTCCGGCGCCCGGCAAACCGATCCCGGACCGCTCGAAACGATGCGTTGTTGACGACACTCATGTAAGAAGACCCCGCGCCATCCTTGCCGATCGCACCAAAATCGTCTCGCTTCTCAAACGTAGTGCAACAGGGCGCCACGGTTCCATCCCAGTTGATGGCCGACGACATATAGTGCCACCCACATCTCGATTTTCGTCCTTCTGAGGTTGCTCTCTTGAAGAGTGCGCTTTTCGGCTCCCATCCTGAAATCTCTTCTCGATCAGACGCGGACAGGGGGTATCGATCCAGGTCGATCATCGGCGGACGGAAGATCAACCGGTCGACGCCAACGTCCGCGGCCATAGCTCGCGCCTTGTCCATTTCGTGTTCGTTGAAACGAAATACCAGGAACTGCCACGTTACGAGCGGAATAGTCTGCCCACTTTGCTGCTTGGCCAGAAGAATGCGCCGCATGTTGTCGTAGACGAGATCAAAGGTTCCTGCCCGGCGATAGCGGGAGTATGTCTCGCTGCTAGCGCCGTCCAAGGAGACGATAATCTCGTGGAGCCCGCTGCCAACAATGCGATTCACGCGGTCATCGGTCAGCGGAAGACTGAGGTTTGTGCTCATGCTGCAAACGATTTTTCTGGAACTGGCGAGGCGGATGAACTCTTCGACACGCGGATTCAACAGCGGCTCGCCCCAGTTGAAAAAATCGATGAAAAACACGTAGTCACCCACTTGATCGAGCAGGCGCTGAAACATCTCAAGCTGCGCATGTCCCTTGTCCCGATCTTGTACCTGAAGTCCAGTCGGGCATAGCGGGCAACGCAACTGGCACACGTTAGTGGGATCGAAGGTGAGTTTCAACGGTCTGGCTTTGATACACGAGGCGCCGACCAGGATTTCGTAGTTGCTCAACAGCCAGTTTGCATATGCCCTAAATCCCTTCAGCGGCGCGTTCATCAACGCCACCTCCAGATAACGTTGGCTCAACCGTGAGAACAAACCAGCCAGTGACCGCAAATGAACACCTCGACAAGGAAACGAAGTGGGCGGTAGTCTATTCGAAAACGGCCCTCTTAACAAGCGAGCGGCTTGCTCGAGGAGGTCTGCGAGGGATCAGAGGACCGAGACAGAAAGCAGTGCCTATCAACGCCGCTTTGCGCCTCGGAATGGATGTGCTATATGTCTTCGGCCGTATTCAGGTGGCACCACTCTTCGAAAGACAGAAGCCAGAAATGAACGAACCGCGGAGCCCAGTTGTCAGCGTGATCACGAATGTTCAAAACGGCGCGCCCTATCTGCGGGAAGCGCTGGACAGCCTTTTTGCCCAGGATTTCGACGACTGGGAGTTGATCGCGTGGGATGACTGCTCGACCGATGACAGCGCCGAGATTATCCGGTCATATAACGATCCTCGCGTGCGCTATTTTCTTTCTCCCGAGCTTACGCCGCTTGCGCGGGCAAGACAGCTCGCGGTTCGCGAAGCGAGGGGAGAGTGGGTGGCGTTCCTGGATCAGGACGATATATGGACGCCGCACAAACTTCGCTTGCAGTTTGCAGTGGCGTCGGCGGACCCTAACGTCGGTCTTTTGTATGGCCGTACCGTAAGTTTCAACAGCTCAGGAGACAGATGGGATTTCGATCACCGTCACGAGTTTGCTCCCCTTCCCGAGGGCGCCATTTTCGAGCGTCTCTTTATTGATGCCTGTTTCATCGCCATGAGTTCGACCATGTTTCGCCGTTCTGCCCTGGAAAAACTCGGCGACATTCCTTCAGGCATCCAGCTAATTCCCGAATACTACATGATGATCGGAGTCGCTGAACACTATCCGGCCCGCGCCGTCCAGGAAGTGATTTGTTACTACCGCTGGCACGCCAACAATATGACTTTGCGCTTTTTCAAACCCATCCACTATGAGTGTCTTTGGTTGATTGATCGATGGGCCGCGTGCCTGAGTCCCCGACTTGTGGCCCACAGGCGCAGGGTCCATCAGACAGTGGTGGCCTATGAAGAACTGCACCATAGGAAGACCGTGGTGGAAGGGCTGAAGCGGCTTTTGCGGCGGGGTTCCCTTGTCTATTTTCTGTCCCGACCGTTCGCACGTGGGTTTCGTGGGATGCGGCGCCGGATTCAGCGTCCGTATTGGTTACGTACCGCATGATATTCGGAATCGGGAATAGAGGCGACGATAACACATGCATTCACCACGAAGCTGGCAGGATCTGGCGGTTTTTGGCGGGCGTCCCCTTTTCAACGAACCTCTGCACGTCAACAAGCCGAATCTGGCCAGTCGCGACCGCTTGTTTGAGCGGATCGACGGAATGCTGGCCCGCAGGTGGTTCTCCGACGGGCAGCTCGTGAGGGAATTCGAACAACACATCAGTCGTCTTACCGGCGTTCGACACTGCGTGGCGACGTGCAATGGCACGCTTGCCCTGGAAATCGCGATTCGGGCATTGAATTTGACCGGAGAGGTAATCGTCCCGTCATTTACTTTCGCCGCCACGGTTCAGGCTCTTCGCTGGCTTAACATCACGCCCGTTTTCTGCGATGTAGACCCGGAAACTCATACTATCGATCCCGGCCACGTCGAACGTTTGATGGCGCCCCGCACCAGCGGGATCATCGCGGTTCATCTATGGGGGCAGCCCTGCGATATCGACGCCCTCACCGCCATTGCCAAACGGCATCGCCTCGCCCTTGTCTTCGACTCTGCGCATGCCTTGGGAAGTTCGTATCGCGGCCGGCCGATCGGCGGTTTCGGAACGGCCGAAGTGTTCAGTTTTCACGCCACGAAGTTCGTGAACACGGCTGAGGGCGGTGCGATTACGACGGATGACGATGCCCTCGCAGCCAGACTTCGTGCAGCACGGGATTTCGGATTCGACGCCGACGACCGGATTGTCGGCGTCGGGACGAACGGCAAGATGTCCGAGATATGTGCGGCGATGGGTCTGACCTACCTGGAATCGTTCGATGAATTAATAGCAGCCAATCAGGCAACCTACGCGCAATACAAGGCTGATCTTGCGGACATCAAGGGGATTTCGCTTCTTCCGCTCGACACGGTCGAGAAGTGTAATTATCAATACATTGTTACAGTGGTGGACGAATCGATAACCCGGATTTCACGGGACGAGCTCCTTCAGGTACTTCAGGCCGAAAACATCTTCGCCAAGCGGTATTTTTATCCCGGCTGCCACCGAATGGTGCCCACCGCGCCAGGGGGGGAGGATGCCAGCGAACGACTGTCCGTGACCGAGAAACTTGCCCGAACCGTACTGGTTCTACCTGGGGGAGCCTCGATTGACAACCGCGAGGTCCAAGGCGTGTGCGAGACCCTCCGATTCGCTGTAAAATATGGCACTCAGATTCGTAACGCCTTTGCAAACTGTGTTGGCTACAAAAATGTCCCCGGAGAAGGCCCCGGAAGACATTTTTGAGGCTTGAAATGGCTCCGTTTACAGAAGGCCATACGTATGATATAAAGCATCACTTCAGATAGCACGCAGAGGGTTTCGCACACCAAACGTTATTCGTCTGAACTCCTTGTCAAACGGACTTGTTGTGGGGACCGCAATTTGAAGCATAGAGCGGAAAACTGGTTGCTCAGCGTCGCGGTCTTCGACCAGTTTCTGGTGGCTGCTGTCTTGGCTTGGACATGGCGCCTCGATTTGTATGCAGGTGGCCGAAGCCTTCTGGTAGCGCTGCTCCTTGTTCCCTTCTGGGCCCAGCTTCACAGCTACTTCGGTCTCTACGATTCGCACCGTCTTGAAGGCTGGCGTAGCGCCGCCGACAGCACGTTCACGGCATCGACGGTGGGATTTCTTCTAACCTCCGCGGTCCTCCTTCTAACCGGATTGCGGCACGAGCTTCGCGGCCTGGCGCAGTTCACGCTCATCTGGATCGTGGTTCTGCTTTCGTCTCGAGCCCTTATCTACACGGTTCTCCGCACAATACGTAAGCGAGGAGTGGACCGTCGATACGTGTGTGTGATCGGCAGTTGGGAGAGTGCAGCCGAGATGGCTGAGCAATTCCGGCAGAGGCCGGAATGGGGGCTCAAGATTAATACGGTCGGTATCGGGCCGGCAGCGGACCGGACGTTCTTCCGCTTTCCCGATGACGCGACCCTCGACAAGGATCTCGCGCCTCCAGAAGGCGCAGCAATCGGGAAGGATCTCGAAGATGTTTTTCGCAATGAAGTCATCGATGAAATCCTGATTATTTCCCGGCCGGAGGATGTCCCGGCAGAGCGATACGCCATCCAGTTCTGCAAGGAATACGGAGTACAGTGCCGCGTGCGGCTTCTGGGTGATGTGCTCGAGTCCACTCCTGTCGAGTACATCCGCGGCCATGCTACCTGGACCGTTCATGACGTTGAGTTAAACGCGACGGCGCTGGGGGTGAAGCGCTGCGTCGATCTCGTTCTGTCCGGTGTCATGCTTTTGACGTTGAGCCCGCTGTTCGTTTTGCTAGCTATCCTCGTGAAACTGTCGTCGCCGGGCCCCGTGTTCTTTCAGCAGACGCGGGTGGGATTGCGCGGACGGAAGTTTGTCCTTATCAAGTTCCGCACAATGGTTGCCGGAGCGGAATCGATGCTTCACCTGGTGGCTCATCGTAGCATCACCGGAGGCCCGATCTTCAAGGACGCGAACGACTTGCGTGTGACCGACATCGGTCGGATTCTGCGGCGCTTCAGTCTGGACGAGCTGCCGCAGCTTTTCAACGTTTTCAAGGGCGACATGAGTCTGGTGGGTCCCCGCCCCTTGCCGGTTCCTGAGTCGAGTGCGATCGAGGGTACATACCGGAGGCGCTTCAATATGAGACCCGGTATTACTTGCCGCTGGCAGGTGCAGGGTCGAAGCGAGATCAGCTTCGCACGGTGGATGGAGTTGGATGTCGAGTATGTAGACAACTGGTCTTTGAGCGAGGACGTGAAGCTCTTGCTTCTCACTATTCCCGCCGTGTTTTCGGGGCGGGGGGCCTACTGAGAGACTGCGTCAAGGAGGAGGCTCATGGAAGTGGTGATACTGTGCGGCGGAAAGGGAACCCGTTCCTATCCTTTTACGGATGTCTTCCCTAAGGCCATGATGCCGATCGGCGGGACCCCGATCATCGTGCATCTGATGAGAATCTTCTCGAAGCAGGGTCTGACGCATTTCATTCTTGCAGCCGGCCACCGTCAGGAAATGCTCAGAGACTACTTCACCGGACGGTTCAGTCACTGGAAGGTTGACGTGATAGACACGGGCGAAGACAGTGACACGGGCGAACGGATTCGTCGCTGCGAACCTTACCTGGGCGATACCTTCTTGGCAACCTACGGCGACGGCCTCGGTAATGTCAATCTCGGTGAACTCCTGAATTCACACCGGCGAAACGGAGGCGTTGCTACGGTGACCTCCGTGCCGTTGCGGTCTCAGTATGGAACGATTCATTTTTCAAGCGCGCATCAGGTTCGTAGCTTCCAGGAGAAACCCATCATCCGGGATTACTGGATCAACGCCGGTTTTTTCGCGTTCGAAAAGCGGTGCTTCCAGTACTGGGAAGGCCGCAATCTTGAGACGCAAGTTCTACCTCATCTTGCCAAGCTTGGATTGCTATACACTTATTTGCACGAGGGCTTCTGGAAATCCATGGACACAAGCAAGGACCAGGAGGAAATGGAAGCCATCCATAAGGCGGGCGACTCGCCGTGGTTGCAGGCAGATGATACAGTTCGGGTGGAGCAGACAGAGCAGCCGGAAAAGAAAGAGCGGAAGACCGCATTTGCTGCGGGAAGCTAAGTGATTTCGCCGGCTCGTCAGCGGGAATTAACTGGCAGGAGAAGAAAACGATGAGCCTTCAAGGCAACAATACGCAGAATCGCTACGTCGAAAGCGACATGTTCGACTTTGGGGGCTTTCTGCAGGTCTTTTCCGGGGCGGTACGGCATCATAAGTTCCTTATTCTCTTCACCTGCCTGTTGACCCTGGCTGCCGTCACCTGGTATGTCTACGTATGGCCTCCCATTTACCGTGTAGAAGCGCAGTTGGCCGCGGAGCGCGACTTGGATCCCTCGCGCGACACGTTCTATGCCAACTGGCAGGTTTTCCGGAAGGAAGAGGCTCGGGACGAGATCGTGCTGTTCACGGCCGGTCCGGTCCTGCGAGAAGTGATCGCGAAGAACCACCTGACATACGATGACGTCTATCATCCGTTTCTGTCCCATGCAGGATATCTTTGGGAAAAGTCGTGGCTGGGCAGGCAGTACACCGCGCTGAAAGACAGGTTGATGCCCGACCCCAACCCTCCCAATAGCGATCAAAAAGAGCTTGGCCGGATAATGGATGATCTGAAAGCCGGCATCTACATCGCGGGCGAGGGGGATACTCATATCGCAACCTTGACCGTGAAGGGACCGTCCCCGCGGGTGGTCGATATTGCCAACTCTCTCATTGATTCCTATCTGGCGTACCGTTTAAGACGGCATGGTGAAGAGGCCCGAACAGCCTACGACGTTTTGACTGAAGAGGCCGAGCGCGCGCGTGTTGAACTGGCGGAAGTGCGGGACCGGCGTGAGGCATTTGCCCAAGAGAACGGGCTCCTGGTTGAGTTTCAGAAGGAGACTCAGGACGTCAAGGAGCTAACCGACATCGAAACCGGTATTTCCAACCACAGGTCAAAGATTTCGGCTCTGCAAGCCAGTCTAAAAGAGGTCGAGGCACAACTGCTAAACGAACCGCCAGAGAAGGTTCTCTCATCGATCAAAGAACTCAATGCCATTCGCGAGAATGCCAAGTTGAGGCGTCTCGAGCTTCAGGCTTCGCTGATTGGGTTGCGGGACCGATATAGGGAGGACTCTCCTGAGGTTCAGGAGGTACTGGTCAACCTGGCCAAGCTGGAAGCCTTGATTGCCCAGGAGCCCGAGCAGATCGATAGAAGCGTGACCAAAGGCATAAACGCCGTGCATCAA
>WNGK01004922.1_pt1 | contig 15501 bp, 10 predicted proteins | sample 5400601 | NCBI WGS metagenome assembly WNGK01 (sample SAMN13153376, study PRJNA577476) | soil metagenome | isolation source: 60 cm soil or saprolite under Garry oak tree replicate 1 | place: USA:California | collected 2016-06-15
GCGGACGGGGCCGGCAGTCCGGTTGTCACCGGGCGAAGACGGCGGTGAAGTCGCGACCAGAGGTCGCGTAGAACCGGTCCGGCGGCTGCACCTGGTCAGGCAGCAGGTTGGCCGGCCTGCTGCAGCGGGCCGGCTGCGTGCGAGCCATGCAGCTCGACATCAACCCGGACTGGATGTCGTTCATGTACTACCGATCAGGGCGGCACCCAGCGGATCCCACGCCGGTCAACCTGCTGCCTGACCAGGTGCAGCCGCCGGACCGGTTCTACGCGACCTCCAGTCGCGACTTCACCGCTGTCTTCGCCCGGTGACGACCGGGCTGCCGGCCCCGCCCGCGGCGGGCGCCACCGATGTGACGGCGGCTGGGTACCGCGCGCCCGCGCGCTGGCTGGTCGCGGTCGTGACCACCGCCCGGCCCCGCCAATGGCCGAAGAACCTGCTGGTCTTCGCCGCGCCGCTGGCCGGCGCGTCACTGGGGCGGCCAGACGGCCTGGCCTACGCGCTGGTCGCGGTCGCCGCCTTCACCGCCGCAGCAAGCGCGGTGTACTTCGTCAACGACGTGCTCGACGCGGAGCGTGACCGCAAGCATCCGTACAAGCGGAACCGCCCGGTAGCGGCCGGCACGCTGCCTGCCGCGCATGCGCTGGCGGTCGCCGCGGCGTGCGTCGTCGCCGCGGCGGCGGCCGGCTTCTGGATCGGCGAGCCGGGCTTGTCGGCCGCGATCGGCGGCTACCTGGCGGCGTCGCTGGCCTACACGCTCTGGCTCAAGCATGTGCCGGTACTTGAGCTGCTGTTCGTTGCTTCGGGCTTCGTGCTCCGCGCCCTCGGCGGCGCTGCCGCCACCGGGGTACCGCCGTCCGGCTGGTTCCTGCTGGTCTGCAGTCTGGGGGCGCTGATGGTGGCGGTCGCGAAGCGGTCCATGGAGCTGGCCATGCTCGGCGCGGACGCGGCCAGGCACCGCCCGGCGATGCGCTGGTACACGGCCCGGTCGCTGCGGCTCAGCCAGCGGCTGCTCAGCGTGGCGATGGTCGCTGCCTACATGCTGTGGGCAGCCGGCGAGCGGTCCGGCTGGGCCAGGGACTGGCACCTGGTGAGCGCGCTGCCGCTGGCCGCTGCGCTGGTGCGGTTCGGCAGGCTCAGCGCGGGCGCGGCAAGCAGGCCGGTCGAGGACCTGATCGCGCGGGATCCGGTGATGGCCTGCTGCGAGGTAACGTGGCTGCTCATGTTCGCGGCCGGGCTCGGGGCCGGGCTGTGACGGCCAGCTCGGGAGCCGGGCTGTAGCGGCCGGGCCGGACCGGAAGGAGCAACCATCATGCTGGACGCCCTCGGCCAGCCCAGCCGTGTCCTGCTGCTCGGCGGGACCAGTGAGATCGGTACCGAGATCCTGGTCGCGCTCAGCGCACACAAGGAAACCGAGGTGATCCTGGCCGGCCGCGACGAGCAGCGCCTGGCGGCGGCTGGCAAGGCGCTGCCGTACCAGGTCGCCGTGGTGGCCTACGACGCGACCGCGCTTGACACGCACGAAGCGGTGATCGAGCAGGTTTTCGCGGCCGGCGACATCGACCTCGTGATCTCCGCGGCCGGCATCCTGGTGCAGCAGGAGACCCTGGAGCGCGACCCGCGCCAGGCCGGGGTGCTCGTTGACACCAATTTCACCGGGCATGTCACGACGCTGCTGGCGGTGGCGGGCCGGATGCGCGCCCAGGGCCACGGCACGATCGTGGTGCTCTCGTCGGTGGCCGCGATCCGGCCGCGCAAGGCCAACCTCGTCTACGGCGCCGCCAAGGCGGGCCTGGACGCCTTCGCCCGCGGGCTGGCCGACTCGCTGCGCGGCACCGGGGTGCGGGTACTCCTGGTCCGGCCTGGCTTTGTGACCGGCCGGATGACCGACGGCATGACGCCGGCCCCGCTGGCCACCACCCCAGCCGCGGTGGGGGCGGCCACGGCGGCGGCGCTGGCGACGAACTCCGGCACCGTCTGGGTGCCGCGCTCGCTTGCCGTGCTGGCCGGCGCCATGCGCCTGGTGCCCAGGCCACTCTGGCGCAGGATGGCACGCTGAGCCCGCGATGAGAGTACTGGTGGCCGAGGACAACCGGGGCCTGCGGGAGGTGCTAGCGCGGGGCCTGCGGGAGAACGGCTACGTGGTGGACGCGGCGGCCGATGGCGCGGCCGCCCTGTCATTCCTGCGTGCGTATGACTACGCGGTGGCGGTGCTGGACTGGCGGATGCCGGGGATCTCCGGCCTGGAGGTCCTGCAGGACATGCGCCGCCGCGGCTCCGCGACGCCGATCCTGATGCTCACCGCCAGGGACGCGCCCGCCGACCGGGTGGCCGGGCTCGACCAGGGCGCCGACGATTACCTGATCAAGCCATTCGACTTCGGCGAACTGCTGGCGAGGCTGCGCGCGTTGCTGCGGCGGCCGCCGGCCGTCCAGGCGACCAAGCTAGTGATCGGGGACCTGGTGCTGGATCCGGCCGCGCGGGAAGTCCGGATCGGCTCCCGCTCGCCTGCGCTGACCGGCATCGAGCATGGCATCCTGGAAATGCTCGTGCGCCGTTCCCCGGCGGTGGTGCCCCGCCGGTCGATCGCGCTGCAGGTATGGGATAACGAGGCGGACGCCCTGGGCTCGAACACGATCGACGTCCATCTCGCCAGGCTGCGGTCCAAGCTGGCCGGCGGCCGGGTGCGGATAGAGGCTGTCCGCGGCGTCGGATACCGGATCGTGGCGCGTGATTAGGCGGCCATTCTGGAGGCTGCCGCGGCAGGCCGCGTCGGCCGTGCGCGTCGCGCTGGCCGCGACCATCCTGATCGGCGTCGTCTACGCGGGCTGCGTGGCCGCGCTCGACGCACTGCTGGCCGACCGGTTCGTCGCGCAGGTTGATGCCCGCCTCTTCGATCACCTCGCTGACGGTACCCGCCGCGGCGTCGCCGGCCAGGCCGGCGCCGTCGGCCAGGGCAGTCCGGGCAGCAGCGGCAATGGCGGCCGGGCGGACGTGGCCGGCGGGCAGGCGGACGCGTCCGGCGGGGACGCGGACGACCAGGACGTCGACGTTGCGCCGGTGTTCCTCTGGCTGGTACGGCCAGGCGCCGCGACTGTCACGCTCAGCGCGAGCGCGCCACCGCTGCCAGGCAGCCTCCGGCCGACCAGCAGCCGGCCGTGGACGGCCCAGATCGGGCGGCACGCGTTCCGGCTTGCGGCCGGCCGGGAGGCCTCAGGCGGCTGGCTGGTGGCTGGCCAGAGCATGGCCGATGAGACCCATTTCCAGGGCGTCCTCGTAGACGGCGAGGTGCTTGCGGCCCCGGTGCTGCTGCTGGCGGTCTTCGCCGGATCGCTGATCATCGGGCTCAGGGCGCTTGCCCCGGTAGAGCAGTCCCGCCGCAGGCAGCTCGAGTTCACCGCGGACGCCTCGCACGAGCTGCGTACCCCGCTGACCGTCATCACCGCCGAGACGAACATTGCCCTGAGCAGCCCGAGGGACGCGGCCGGGTACCGCTCCGCGCTGGCCCGGATACAGGGTGAGAGCCAGCGCCTGCGCACGATCGTCGAGGACCTGCTCTGGCTGGCCAGGTTCGACTCAAATCCGCCGCCGCCCGACGATGAGCCGATTGACCTCGGGGTGATTGCCGAGGAGTGCGCCGGGCGGTTCGGTGCGGTCGCCAGCGCCGAGTCGATCGAGATCACGGTGGTGGCGGGCGCGGACGGCCCGGGGGCGGACGGCCCGGTGCCGGACGGCCCGGAGGCGGATGCCGACCATGCTGCGGCCGGCCGCGGCCCGGCGGGCGGCGGCCCGGCCGGCGGCGGGGGCAGCGATGGCAGGGAGAGCGATGGCGGCCTGGCCTGGATCAGCGCACCGCCAGACTGGATTGACCGGCTGGCCGGCGTCCTGATGGACAACGCCTGCCGCTATGCCGGGCAGGGCGGCCGGGTGCGGATCTCCGCGCTGGCGCAGGGCAACTCGGTCAGCCTGGTCGTCGAGGACAGCGGTCCCGGCATCCCGCCCGAGGACCGCGCCCGGCTGTTCGACCGGTTCCACCGTGCGACTGAGCACGGCGGCGGCGCGGGCCTCGGGCTTGCCATCGGCGACTCGATCGTGCGGTCGACCGGCGGCCGCTGGAAGGTCGGCGAGTCGCCGCTGGGCGGCGCCCGGGTGGAGGCCTGCTGGCGCCGCGCGCAGCAACGGCCGGACCGGTCCGCCGCCAGTTCCAGGGCAAGCGCGACCGTCAGCGGCGGATCCGGCGGCGCCTAGTGGCTGGCGATCGCGCCGACGTTCGCCCCGGCGGACCCGGCGGCGCCCAGCGGCTGGCGATCGCGGACGTTCGCGCCGGCATTCTAGAGGATCTTGTGGATCCAGCCATGCGGATCGGGCAGGTTCCCGAACTGGATCCCCAGCAACTGCTCCTGCAGCCTGGATGTCACCGGCCCCGGCGTGCCATCCCCCACCGTCCACGAGACGCTGGCGCCCTTGACGGCCGCTACCGGGCTGACCACGGCGGCGGTCCCGCACGCGAATACCTCGCTGATCTCGCCCGACTCGCACCCAGCGCGCCACTGCTGCAGTGAGATCCTGCCCTCATCGGCCGGAATGCCCAGCTCCGGGGCGAGTGTGAGCAGCGTATCCCTGGTGATCCCCGGCAGCAGCGTGCCGGTCAGCGCGGGCGTCAGGAGCCGGGCCTGGCGCCGCGAGCCATAGACGAAGAACAGGTTCATTCCGCCCATTTCCTCGACCCACCGGTGCTCGAAAGCGTCGAGCCAGACCACCTGGTCACAGCCGTTTTCCAGGGCCTCCTGCTGAGCGGCGAACCCGGCCGCATAGTTGCCGCCCGTCTTGGCCGCGCCGGTGCCGCCCGCGGCTGCGCGCGTGTAATTCTCCGCCAGCCAGACCGAGACTGGGCCTGCCGTGAAATAGGGACCGGCCGGCGAGGCGATCACGGTGAAAAGGTACGACGGTGATGGCCTGCTGACGCCGAGCCCAGGGTGGGTGGCGATCATGAAGGGGCGCAGGTAGAGGCTGTGGCCCTCGATGCCGGGGACCCAGTCCCTATCCTGGGTGACGAGCAGCTCGAGAGCGCGGACGAACGCGGATTCTGGCAACTGCGGCATGGCCATCCGGACCGCGGACTGGTTGAACCTGGCCGCGTTCGCCTGCGGCCGAAACGCCACGATGGGCCCGCTCTGCTGCCGGTAGGCCTTCAGCCCCTCGAAGATTTCCTGCGCGTAGTGAAATACCGACGTGGCCGGGGGCAGCGAAAACGGGCCATACGCGGTGAGCTGGCCGTCGTGCCAGCCGCGCGCTGTGTCCCACCGGATGGTGATCATGTGGTCGGTGAAATACCGGCCGAACCCTGGCTCGGCGAGGATCCGTGCCCGCTCCAGCGCGGGCAGCGGGCGGACGACAGGATGCAAGGCGAAAGGGATCTCATTGCTTGCGCTGGCAGTCATGACGGTCCTTCCTCACTGCGGGCACGGCGCCGTTGCCTGGCCCGCCGCGGCCACGTCATGCAGTCGTGCCGCACTTACCATCTTGCGCTACCCCGCCACCCGCTCGGCGATGTCATCACCGACTTCCGGGGTTGACCTGGCCGCCCAGGCGCCCTGCCGCTCGACCAGATCCTCGGCAACCGCCTGCTCGATCCTGGTCTTCTCGGCGGCCAGCCCGAGGTGATCACAGAGCATCGCCGCCGACAGGATCGCCGCAGTCGGGTCTGCCTTCTGCTGGCCGGCGATGTCCGGCGCACTGCCGTGCACCGGCTCGAACATGCTGGGCGCGGTGCGCTCGGGGTTGATGCTGGCGCTCGCGGCCAGCCCGATGCCGCCGGCCACCGCGGCGCCGAGCGCGGTGAGAATGTCGCCGAACAGGTTGTCGGTGACGATCACGTCGAACCGCTCGGGAGCGGTGACGAAGTAGATGGCGGCCGCGTCCATGTGGCAGTACTCGGCGGTCACGTCCGGGTACTCGGCAGCGTGCAGGCCCAGTGTCCGCCGCCACAGGTCACCGGCGTAGGCGAGCACGTTCGTCTTGTGCACCAGGGTCAGTTTCCTGCGGCGCTCGGCGGCGCGCTGTAGCGCGTATCTGGTCACCCGTCCCACGCCAAATGCGGTATTGATGCTTTCCTGGGTCGCGATCTCGGCAGGCGTGCCCTTCCGCATGACGCCGCCGGCCTCGATGTATGGCCCCTCGGTCCCCTCTCGCACCACCAGCATGTCCACCGACTCGGCGCGCAGGCCGGACAGCGGGGAGGCCACTCCCTGATAGAGCCGGACTGGCCGCAGATTCACGTACTGGTCGAACTCGAACCGCAGCCGCAGCAGCAGGCCGCGCTCAAGCACACCGCTCGGCACGGTCGGATCACCGACCGCGCCGAGCAGGATCGCGTCCTGCCCGGCTAGCTCGCTGAGCACCGAATCGGGCAGGACTTCCCCGGTGCGGCGCCAGCGCCGCGAGCCTAGGTCGTAGCCGGTGGTCTCGATCGTGACATCGGTCGCCGCGACCCGGAGGACCTTAATCGCCTCGGCGACCACCTCGGGACCGATGCCGTCGCCGCCGATCACGGCGATCCTGATGGTGCGTGCCGCCATGCGCGTACCTTACTGGTCACTCAGGCCGCGGTGGCAAGATACGCCAGGTAGCCGCGGATTGCCGGTCAGGCGTCGCGGTCGTCGAGATCGACCGCCCGGCCGACCACGGCCCCGATCGCCCCGGTGATCTCGGTCAGCACGTCCGGCGGCAGCCGCGAGTCGACGGTCAGCACGATGAGCGCGTGCCCGCCCATCGTGTCCCTGCACACCTGCATTCCGGCGATGTTGATCCGCTGGTCACCGAGGATCTGGCCGACGATGCCGACGATGCCTGGCCGGTCGATGTAGGTCAGGAACACCATGTGCTCGGCGGGCGTGATTTCCATATCGAAGCCATTGACCTCGACCAGCTTCTCGATCTGCCGCCGCCCGGTCAGGGTACCGCTGACCGAGACGACCTGGCCGTCGGGCAGCGTGCCGCGCAGGGTCAGCACGTTGCGCCAGTCCGGGCTCTCCTCGTCCTTCGCCAGGCTGACCTCGACCCCGCGCTCGCTGGCGAGCAGCGGCGCGTTGACGTAGGTGACCGGATCCTCGACGACGTTGCTGAAGACGCCCTTCAGCGCGGCCAGCTGCAGCACGCTGACGTCCAGCGCGGCTATCTCGCCGCGCACCTCAAGTTCTAGCCTGGCCGCGATCCCGCCGGCCAGCGCGGTGAAGATCTTGCCCAGCTTCTCGGCCAGCGGCAGCCCGGGCTTGATCTGCTCGTCCACCGCGCCGCCCTGAACGTTGACCGCGTCCGGCACGAACTCGCCAGCAAGCGCCAGCCGGACCGACCGCGCGACCTGCATGCCTGCCTTCTCCTGCGCCTCGTGGGTGCTCGCCCCCAGATGCGGAGTGGCCACCACGTTGCCGAAAGCGAACAGCGGGCTGTCCGTGCACGGCTCGCTGGCATAGACATCGAGGCCGGCCCCGGCCACCCGGCCCTCCTTGAGCGCGCTGGCGAGCGCGTTCTCGTCCACGATGCCGCCCCGCGCGGCGTTGACGATCCGCACCTCCGGCTTGACGAGCCGCAGCTCGCGGTCCCCGACCAGCCCGACGGTCTCGGCGTTCTTCGGCAGGTGCACGCTGATGAAGTCAGCCTCGGCGAGCAGCTCGTCCAGGCTCACCAGGCGGACGCCAAGCTGCGCCGCCCTGGCCGCCGCCACGTAGGGGTCATACGCGACGACCCGCATGCCGAACGCGGCCAGGCGCTGGGCCACGAGCATGCCGATCCTGCCGAGACCGAGAATGCCGGCAACCTTGTCCTGCAGCTCTATCCCGGTATAAGCAGACCGCCTCCACTGCCCGGCCTTCAGTGCCGCCGCCGCCTGCGGCACGTTCCGCGCGACCGACAGCAGCAGGGCGACGGCATGCTCGGCGGCGCTGACGATGTTGGAACTCGGCGCGTTCACGACCATGACGCCTGCCTTGGTGGCGGCATCGACATCGACGTTGTCCAGGCCCACGCCGGCCCTGGCGACCACCCGGAGCCGTGGTGCGTGCGCAAGCGCCTCGGCGTCGATCCTGGTGGCGCTGCGGATGATCACGGCGTCGGCCACGGCAAGCGCGGGCAGCAGCGCGCCGCGGTCCGCCCCGTCGGTATACCGCACGTCAAATGCGGACTCAAGCTGGGCGATCCCGGCCGGGGAGAGTTCTTCTGCGACCAGGACGATAGGTGCGGACACGGCGCTCCCGGGATGGCGGCGGTTGGTGCCGATCGGCTGGGTCAGTCTACCGAAGCTTGTGAAACCCTTCACGAACTCCCGATTTGGTTTCAGCCTTCAGGCTGCGCCCATCAAACCCTGGCCGCACCCTCACCCGGGGCGAGCGCGCCTCCCCCGGCGAACGCGCCTCCCCCGGCGGGCGCGTCTCCCCCGGCGGGCGCGTCTCCCCCGGCGGGCGCGTCTCCCCCGGGGAGCCCATCAACCCTGGCCGCCCCCTCACCCGGGGCGAGCGCGCCTCCGCCGGAGAGCCCGCCTTCGCCGGCGAGGGCCTCGACGCGGACTGCGGTCATCGGCCGGGCCACCAGGTACCCCTGGCCAAGGCCGCAGCCCATCTCGCGGAGCAGCTCAAGCTGTTCCGGCCGCTCGATCCCCTCGGCCACCACCTCGATGCCCAGGTCATGCCCGACCCGGACGATCGTGCGGGTCAGCATGGCCAGAGTCGGATCACTACCGAGGCCCGCCACGAAGGACGGGTCGATCTTGATGATGTCCACCGGAAGCCGCCGCAGGTAGGCGAGGGAGGCGTGGCCCGCGCCGAAGTCGTCGATGGCTAGCCTGACGCCGCGGCCGCGGAGCTCGGCCAGCCCGTCGACCATCGGCCTGGAGCCCTCGATCAGCACCCGCTCGGTGACCTCGAGAGTAAGCGCCGCTGGCGGGAGACCCGTGTCCTGCAGCACCGCGAGCACGGACTCGCCGAACCTGGCCGCGCTCATCTGCCGCAGCGAGAAGTTGACCGATATGCCGATGGCCCAGCCGGATGCCCGCCAGGCGGCCGCCTGCGCACATGCCTCGCGGAGCACCCAGTCACCGAGCGGCACGATCAGGCCAGAGTCCTCCGCCACGTCGAGGAATTCCTCCGGCGGGATCGCCTGGCCGGCCCGCCACCAGCGGACAAGCGCCTCCACACCGGTGACAGCGGACGTGCTGAGGTCGACTACGGGCTGGTAGTCGAGCCGAAGGTCGCCGTCGGTGATCGCCCGGCGCAGGTCGCTGGCCAGTTCAAGCCGGCGAACAACGTCGGCGTGCATGTGCGCGGCGAAAACCTCGACCCGCCCGCCACCGGACTCCTTCGCCCTCGACATCGCCACGTCAGCGTTACGCAGCAGGTAGCCGGGGCCGTCAGCGTCCGCGAACGCGACGCCAATGCTCGCGGTCAGCGAGATGTCCCGGTCGGCGACCCGGAACTCCGCCGCGGCGATGGACCCGGCCAGCCGCTCCGCGATGTCCACGATCTCCTGGGCACTTGCGGCGTTCTCCACCAGCACAGCGAACTCATCGCCGCCCCACCGCGCCACGGTTTCGTGCGGCGGGACCGTGGCGCGCAGCCTGCGCGCAGCCTGGGCGAGCAGCAGATCGCCGGCGCCATGCCCAACCGAGTCGTTGACACCGGTAAAGCCGTCAAGGTCAAGGAAGATAGCCCCGGTCACCGCCCGCGACTCGCCAGCCACCAGCTCGTTCGTCGCCAGCTCGCCAGCAACCAGCTCATCAGCAACCAGCTCGCCACCAGCCAGCTCATCAGCAACCAGCTCGCCACCAGCCAGGTCACCGGCAGCCAGCTCGCCACCAGCCAGGTCACCGGCAACCAGCTCGCTGGCAGCCTGCCGCCCGGCACTGAACACGTCCTTCGCCCGCTCCTCCAGGTAGGCCCGATTCGGCAGCCCGGTCAGGCCGTCGTGGAAGGTCAGGTGCGTGACCTGACGACGCAGCGCCACCTGGTCACTGACGTCACGGGCGGTGATCAGAAGCCGTTCGGCCGAACCCGCGTAGTGCTGGCGCGACACGGTGGCCTCGACGTGCCGCCAGGTCCCGTCGGACGACCTGACCCGGCAGGGAAACCGCCGCCTGGCCGGGGTCGTGCAGGCCGCCTCGCGGACGGACCTGATACCGCCGGGCAGGTCCTCGGGATGAATCAGGTCGGCCAGCGTCATCCCGTCCAGTTTCTCCGGCGAGTATCCGTACTCGGCCACGGCCGGGCTGGCATACCTGATCGTGCCGCCCAGATCGCAGACCAGGACCGCGTCGGTAATGCGGTCGGCTAGCTCGCGGAACTGGCGGTCGGATTCTTGCTGCGTGACGGACGCCGCCCGATCGCTGACCAGCAGTCCGGCGATTCTGGCAGCCAGGGCAAGCACGGCGATGCCGCCGGCCACGGCCACGGCGGGCTCCGCGGATGATCCCCCGGCCAGCGCCCATACGATGATCACCAGGGCGGCGGCGGCGGCAGCGAGCACGGCTAGCTGCGTCACCAGGCGGCCCGGCTGCTGTGCCTGGCCGCGGCGGGCGAGCCGGGTCATGCCGCGGACCGGGCCGCGCCGCGGCAGCCATGCCAGCCCGGTCCCGACCAGCGGCGCCGCGCCCAGCAGGCAGAACGCGGCAAGCTGCATGATCTGCGCCCAGCCACCCGGGCCGGCGGCGTTGACTTTCGCACCTACCGAAAGGGCGTCACTCACCGTAGCGGCTACCAGGGCGAGGAAGGGCGCGATCCCGCGCCGCCCGGCGCGCACCGCATACTGCAGCGCCACGCCAACGACGGCGAGGTCCGCGAGCGGGTGCAGCAGGGCAAGCCCGAATGTGCCCGCCCCGTCCCCGGACCGGTGGTAGATCGACCCGAAAACCGTTATCCAGCCGATGATGAACAGCGCTGCCGCCAGGATGTAGCCATCCGCGAGCCGGGCCACGGCATCGCGCGGCAAGAGCGCGGCCGGGCTACGCCCCGCGCCCTGCTGAGATCCCGCGCCCTGAGATGATCCCGCGCCCTGAGATGATCCCGCGCCCTGCTGAGGCCCCTTGCCCGGCTCACGGGCCTGAGCAGGCTCACGCACCTCAGCAGGCTCACGCGGCTCGGCTAGCTCACGGGCCTCGGCGGGTTCACGCCCGGCAGCGGCCAGGGCAGCAAACCCGGCCACCATCGCGGGCAGCGCCAGCAGCGAGAGGAGATCACCGAAGGTCAGCGGGACGGCGGCCCCGCCAAGCGGGCCGATCAGCGCCTGCTGGGCGACGAGCCCGGCTCCCCAGGCAGCCGCCACCACGGCGAACCAGCGGTAGGCATGCCGGACGGCGGCCTTCTGGCGGATCGAGTTCCGCCACAAGGCCACAGCCGCGGCGGCAGCCGCGAGCGCCCCGGCCGCCGTTTCTGACAGGACGGCCAGGCTCATCGGGCGTCGCCAGATGGAACCAAGCGCACTGAGCCTCCTCTTGACCGCGTCCGCCGCCTACAACGAGCCCGGCCGGCCCCGTAGGCCTGCCGGGCTCGCGTCCTGCGACGGATGCATCCGCGACACGGTCAGCGCCGTGGATGCAGTCAGCCAGAACAATGAATTCGCTGCACCACAATGTGCAGCGGAGGATCACCGGCGTTCTAGACGCGGTCTCGCACTAAGCGATGTGATCTAACTGTACGTGCCCGAGGTCACGCTTCGATTGAGGAAGGGCCTACACCGGGCGACAACTTCGGCGGAGGCCCGCAGCGGCCAGCATTGCCTCCGCCGGGCAGGCGCCCGTGACCAGTCAGTATTCGGCGGTGACCACGTTGAGGAGCGACTGCCCGTCGCTGAATCGTTGCATTTGATCCCGCACAAATTTCACCGCGGACCGCATGGAAACCGGGGTAGAGCCGGCCACGTGCGGCGTGATGAAGACGTTCGGCAAGGCCCAGAGGGGATGTTCCGGTCCGAGCGGCCCGGGTCCGTTATGTCCAGTGCCGCGGTCAGCTGGCCGATTTCATGATCGCGGAAGATTCGGGCGGCCCAACACCCAAGATCGTCCGCGATCATGAAGCGACGCAGGTGATCCGCGGATAAAGCGGCTGCGGGCCAGGCAGCCGCCCGGATGAATCGTCGCAGGCCGCGGCCACCCTGGCGGCGAGGTCAGGAATGAACGGCTCAAGCTGGCCGGCCAGCGTCCGGCAGGCCAGGATGAGGACGCCAAGCACGGCGTCCAGCCGCTGACCCGCGGCCGCATCGACGACCCGCTCAGCAGCGGCCAGTCGCCAGGGCTGCGCCCGTTCCACATAACGATTTGCCAGATCAACGACCTCCCAGATGGCGGTGGTCGCCGCCCGGAAGTCATAGCAGGCCAGCGCATCGCGAACCCGGTCAGGCACGATCCGGCAGGCGTCCAGCAGCGGCCCGGCCTCCGCGCCACCCGCGCCGCCCGCGGCGCCCGCACCGACCGCGGCGCCCGCACCGACCGCGGCGCCCGCACCGTCAGGCAGGATCCCCGGCAGCGGCCGCAGGCAGCCCTGCCGGTACCGGTGCGCCATCGAGATCACCCTGCTGACGAGGTTGCCCAGGTCGTTAGCGAGGTCATCATTGGCCCGCGCGATCAGCCGGTCCGCGGTGAAGTCCGCGTCACCGACCCGCGGGACCTCGCGCAGCAGCCACCAGCGGACCGCGTCGGTGCCGAACTGCCCGGCCAGTGCCACCGGGTTGGCGGCCTGCCCGGAACCAGCGGACTTGCTGATCTTGCGCCCGTCAATGGTCAGGTAGTCGTGCACCAGGATGTCGGTGGGCAGCGGCAGTCCTGCCGACAGCAGCACGGCCGGCCAGTACACGGCGTGGAACCGCAGCACGCCCTTCCCGGCCAGGTGGATCCGGCGGCCATGCCCGCCCCACCAGCGTGCATAGAGCTCGCCGCCGGCACCGTATCCCAGTGCGGTGATGTAGTTGCCGAGAGCGTCCCACCAGACGTAGATGACCTGGCCCGGATAGCCGGGCACCGGGATGCCCCAGCCACGGGCGCGGGCCGTCGGCCGGGACACGCTGAAGTCCGCAAGCCCGTCGGCGATGAAGCGGAGCACCTCGTTCCTGCGGGCGGCCGGCTCGATCCGCAGCCGGCCGGAGTCGATCAGGTCATGCAGTCGGCCGGCGTACCGGGACAGCCGGAAGAACCAGTTCTGCTCCCGTACCCGCTGCGGCCGGGTGCCGTGCTCGGGGCACAAGCCGCCGGGCAGCTCGGCTGGCTTGTAGAACTGCTCGCAGCCCACGCAGTACAGGCCCGCATAGTCCTGCTGGTAAAAATCGCCGCTTGCCGCGCAGGCCCGCCAGAGCCGTTCCACGCCGGGCCGGTGCCGCGGGTCGCTGCTGGTGCGGATGAAGTCGTCGAACGACAGCGCGAGCGGCTCGCGCAGCCCGGCGAAGATCGCGGCATTCCGGTCGACGAGCTCGCGGGTGCTGATGCCCTCCGCATCGGCGGCCAGCACGCTCTTCAGCGAGTTGTCGTCGGTTCCGGTCTGGAACCTGACCTCGTGGCCGGCCTGCCGGTAATGCCGGGCAAGCACGTCGGCCTGCACGAGCTCGAGCGCATGGCCGAGATGCGGGGGCGCGTTGACGTACGGAATCGTCGTGCTGATGAAGACGCGTTCGTTGCTCACCGGAACCTCCTGGGGGACAGGGGCTCCGACCGCAATGCAAATCGAGGCCCCGATTCGGGACCTCTTTGCCGGATGCAGTCCTGGCAGCGTGAAATGGCCCCGCTAGCGGGGCATCATCTCCGAGCGCAGCAATGCCGTCACAAATCCAGGATATAACTTCAATAGCTTTAACGAGCCAACGGCGCCCGTCACCGCCGGCCATGGCTGGGGCAGCGCGGGCCAGATCTTGCGGACCGGCGCAGCAGGCCGGACCAGCCAAGCCGGATCGCGAGCCGACCCCGGCGAACCTCAAACAACGCCCGACCGCTTTCATGATCACGGAAGGTTCGGGGGCTCGGACGCGCGGATCTTCCGTAATAATAGGACGAGCGCGGGAGGCGCCTGTTCTGCCGGACCGGTGAGGCGGGGATGTCCTCCTGGTGCGAGTGATCATGAAAGATGCTGGTCAACGCCGACGGCTCACGACCGGCCGGGGCGGTACGGCCGCATCACGACCGGCCGGGGCGGTACGGCCGCATCACGACCGGCCGGGGCGGTACGGCCGCATCACGACCGGCCGGGGCGGTACGGGGCCGAGGCGGCCGGTGATTAGCTCGCGCACCCGGGCGGCGTCGGCCTGGCCTCTGGTCGCCTTCATCACCGCACCGACGAGGGCTTCGGCCGCGGCCGTCTTCCCGGCCCGGACCCTGGCGGCCACCTCCGGGTACGCCGCGATGGCCGCGTCGACGGCAGCAAGCAGCGTGGCGTCGTCGCTGACCACGGCCAGGCCGCGGGCGGCCACCACGTCGTCCGGGCCGCCCTCCCCGGCCAGCACCCCGTCGAGCACCTGGCGGGCCAGCCGGTCGGTCAACGTCCCGGATGCCACCAGGGCGGCGATCCTGGCCACCTGCGCGGGCGTGACCGGCAGCGCGGCAAGCTCGGCGCCGGTCTCGTTGGCGTGCCTGGCCAGCTCGCCGAGCCACCACTTGCGCGCGTCGGCCGGCGACGCGCCTGCCGCGACGGTGTCAGCCACCAGGTCGAGCGCGCCGGCGTTGCCGAGCGCGGTCATGTCCAGGTCGGAGAGCCCCCACTCGGCCTGCAAGCGGGCCCGGCGGGCTGACGGCAGCTCCGGCAGCTCCGCCCGCAGCTGCTCCACCCACTCCGCCGACGGCGCGACCGGCACCAGGTCGGGCTCGGGGAAATACCGGTAGTCCTGCGCCTCTTCCTTGCTCCGGCCCGGGGTGCTCTGGCCGGAATCCTCGTGGAAGTGCCGGGTCTCCTGCACCACCCGGTCGCCGGCGTCCAGCACCGCGGCCTGCCGCTGGATCTCCGACCGCACGGCACGCTCGACCGACCTGAGCGAGTTGACGTTCTTGGTCTCTGTGCGCTTTCCCCATTCGCTGGCGCCACGCGGCGCCAGTGACGTGTTGACGTCGCAGCGCAGCGAGCCCTCCTCCATCCGCACGTCCGACACCCGCAGCGCCCTGAGCACCTCCCGCAGCTCGGTGACGTACGCACGGGCGACGGCAGGGGCGAGCGCGCCGGTGCAGGGAACCGGCTTGGTGACGACCTCGACCAGCGGGATGCCCGCCCTGTTGTAGTCGACCAGCGAGTAGTCGGCGCCATGTATCCGGCCGGTCGCGCCGCCGACATGCAGCGACTTGCCGGTGTCCTCTTCCAGGTGGACCCGCTCGATGCCAATCCTGAAATCAGCGCCGTCGACGGTGATGTCCAGCCAGCCGTCGGTGCACAGCGGCTCGTCGTACTGCGAGATCTGGTAGTTCTTCGGCATGTCCGGATAGAAGTAGTTCTTCCTGGCGAACCGGCACCAGGACGCGATCGAGCAGTTCAGCGCGAGACCGATCCTGAT
>WNGK01004183.1_pt1 | contig 15500 bp, 11 predicted proteins | sample 5400601 | NCBI WGS metagenome assembly WNGK01 (sample SAMN13153376, study PRJNA577476) | soil metagenome | isolation source: 60 cm soil or saprolite under Garry oak tree replicate 1 | place: USA:California | collected 2016-06-15
CTCGGCCTAGCGACCACCTTGACGTTCATGCTTGCCACGTGCGCGCTTGGGGGCATCATCGAGGCTCCTGTAGCGCCGCCGCCGCCGCCGGACTCGTCGTCCTCAGCAGCGACGCCCGGTGACATGGAAACTCCCGGTGTAACACAAGGCCCGGGTTTGGCCAGTGATTCAGTCACCGAAGTCGCCCTGAGTCTGCTGCAAAGCGTGCTGTCGGTGTTCTAACAGTCCGCTCGGTTTGAAAATTCGTTTAGCCGCCGGCTCCTGGGAATTCTGGCGGCGTGGCGGGAGTGTGTCCCGGGTGAGCCGCAAGAAAGCCTACAGGGGGCGGCAGAGTAAGAAAGCCGAAGCGGCGTGAGATTAAACCCGCTGCTCGCGGGAAGCAAGAAATTTCTTCAAATCCTCTAGTCCCATTTAAAGGACTTGTGCTTACATGCAAATTTAATTGCCAAAACTTCCTTCCGATCACCGTTTTCAGGGCTTGCGGACAGGATGAACGGGACGGGTGCGGATGCAACGACGCGAACGCGGAGAGAGTGTCCAGGAGGCGGAAGGCAGCTCCGCGGCTCATGCGGATGGCACTGTTTTGGCATCGGCTGAGTTGGCGGAGTCTGTGGCTTGAATGCCTGAATGACCGTGACGGCGTCTGTGTCTGCGGCGGCGAGACGGCGCATGTTCGACGCGGCCGTTCAGCGTGGCGAGCGCGGCGAGCACGAGAAACAGGAGCGCATTCGATGTTGTGTGGAGTGTAAAATCGAAGAAGCTGTGGACCAGCACGGCAAAGCAGCCGACCAACGCGCCGGTCGCGACGCCGCGGCGAAATTCGTCGCCTGTCTCCCGCCGAGCCAGCCCCATGCGAAACAAAGCCACGATGAAGAACAGTCCCAGAACGGCGCCGATGATGCCGCCATCAGAAAGCACCTGCAGGTAATCGTTGTGCGCTTGCTCGAGTCGGAACAGCCCGTTGTGTGAATCGTAGCGAGTGTAGACGACGCCAAACGCGCCCAGGCCGGTGCCGATAAACGGGTGAGCGTGAATGATGTCGAGCGTGACACTCCAGAAATGCGCCCGCCCGGTCGTTGGATCGTCTGTGTTGACCGTCCCGACAAAACGACTCAGCGCCTGCTCACCCCCGAAGAAAAGAGTACCTGCAAGGATGCCGATGATAAGCGTCAAAGCCAGTGCCGCTCGCGCGATACCGCTTCTGACCCTCCTTTGTTTCTCTTCCGGTTCTCGGGCGCGATGCTTTCTGCGGAAACCTGCGATTACGGCGAGGAACAGAACTTCCGCCACCAGACTGATCAGCCCGCCGCGCGAGTTTGTGAGAATCAGCGCGACTCCCATCATTCCCGCCGCGAAGATGTAGAGCAACTTCTTCTCGCCTGCGACTGCTCCCGAGAACAGCAGGCCCAGCGGAACCGCCAGCGTCAACTCCATGTAGGCGGCAAAGTGGTGCCGATTGATGAATGGACCAAACGAGGTGCTCTGCGCCAGCTCGCGCACCCAATATACTCTCGTTGGGCTCGTGAAGGATTGCGTCATGCCAAAGATTGCCAGGAAAAATCCAAAGATGGCAATCGTCCTCACAATTATTCTCAACCGGTGCGGCGTATCGACAAACACGAGTGCCGCCGCGAAAAAGATCAGCAACGCCGCCAGCTGAACCAGGACCAGACGCGTTGAATAAGGATCGAGCGACAACGTCCCAACTGCCGACTTCGTCAACACTCCGGCGTTGTCCGGGCTCCTAAGCGGAAGCAGTTGGACCAGTCCCAGAATCACCGCGCCTAACAGAGGCAACTGCAAAACATTCCTACTAATACGCAGCGTGCCCAGTCGCCAGCCGTCCGCCATCCAAAGCAAAACGATCGCGACTGCACCCAGACCGAACAGCGCCAGCGCCCAGTAGTGAACGGTGCCATAAGCCAGAGCCGAAAGAACGATCGCCAGACAAAGAATGAGAAAGAGAAACCGGCTGTAGATTGTGTGTGGGACTGTACGCGGTGGAGCGGCGCGCGGCAGATCTATCGCCGCCGTTTCTTCAAGAGCGAGCGAGCCAGACTCGGTGTCTTGGATCGGAGTCGTCATATCCAAAGGCGCCTCACTGCGGGCGCGCTCCAAAGGTGAGCTAGCTCCTGCGCTTGAGATTGAAGTCGTCATACCACAAAGTGCCAAAGATGGGACATGAAGGGTTGTCTCCGCATGGCGCGCGATTGATGCGAATGCCTATCGCTTCGGTCTTCGCGCCCGTCTTGAACGTGATCGTAACCGGTTGCCAATCGTTGTCGCCGGCCGGCGCCGGCTGAGAAGCGCCGAGTACGGTTCCGTCGGCGGCATCCACGATTTCAACAACAGGCGTGCCCGCGCTCTGGAGCTGGCTGGTCTTGAGGAAACCCTCCAAGTCATATTGTTTGTCCGAGTCCACCACGACGAGCTGCGAGACGTTGAGGGAATCCAGCTTTGAACGGGACTGGAACAAGATCCGCAAGCTGTGTCCTCCGCTGTGGTGCTTCAACGGGTCAATTGCCACTTGCGCCTGCTGCGTTGACCTAATTTGCCAACCGAACACGCCGGTGTTTGCGGCATCAATCTTCTGCTCGAAGCCGCCGTTGAGAAGCTGTCCCACGACGCCGCGCGACCCATCGGTCGGCGCCAGGTCATTCCAGATGGCCAACACTTGCCGATAGTGCCTGGCTTCCATGAGGCTCCTGATCACAGACTCCCCGGTCGCTCGGTTCTCTTTCTTCTCTGTCGAATTGAGATCGTTCCACATTCGCAGCGCGTCATCGACCTTCTTTCCATCCATGAGATATTTTGCGAATGCGGCGCGAGTGCTGGCAGATGGGCCAATCGCCTTCTTGAGTTCATCATCATTGTGTGCGTAAACCTGCAGCGCGAGGTTGAAGACCTGCGGTTGCAGTTGTGGGTCCGCCTCGCTGGCGCGCCGCAGTTCCGCAAACGCTTCGGCATTGTGCCCGCTTCGCACCAGCAAGTTGCCAAGATACCAACGCGGATAAGAATAGGACGGCGCCAGTTCAACCGCGCGGCGCATTGCCTTTTCACCCTTCTGCGCATCGCCTGACTCTTCGAGAGAGCGACCGAGCGCCAGCCAGAAGCGATAGTCGTTCGGTGAAAGTCTTACGGCCTGCTCGTATTCGCTGATTGCCTGATTGATCTGATCGGGAGGCAAGGTGTTCTGTTCGATGTCCCCGAGCCTCCAGTGCGCCAGTGGATCGTTCGGCGCCAAACTCGCAGCCAGGCGCGCCGTTTCGACTCCGCGGTCCTCGGGATTCATGTACTCGGCTATGGTGTCGCCGACGTACCAGCGAACGGAAAACCACGCTCCCATCAGCGCCAGCACAATGGGCAGGAGCAAAAGCACGCGTCCCAGCAGGCCACGCGTGCTCATGTGGATCAACTGATCAGGCATGGATGGATTTCGGATTGCGAATTTCGGATTGTTGAATTTCAGACCTAATCAGAAATCCGAGATCTGAAATCCCAACGCGGCAATCCGAAAATCTCTTTAGTCCTTTAGCTCTTCTATTCTGATGCGCATCCGCTTGAGCACAATCTGTTCTTCCTTGCAGCAACGTTGTAGTTCACGGACGCGCTCTTCGGACATTCGCGAACTCGAGATCAGCACTTCGTCAATCTCGTGTTGCCGACACGCGGCGGCGAGCGCGCCGTTGCCGCCGAAAACTTTGAGACCGTGGATTACTTTGCCCACTTTCGTGGCGTCATCATCGAGAAAACCAATCGGCGAATATTGCCATTCGCGATTGTTCAGAAGTTCGCGCAACAACAACTCGCCGCCATCACCCGCTCCGTAGATCAGGACGCGGCGTCCGCCCAGGCTGTCGGAGACCGGCAAGACCTGGCGGAACAGACGAAACGCCAGCCTGCTGCCGGCAAGCAACATGAACATCAGCAGCGCGTCGATCACGAAGATGGTGCGTGAGTACCCCTGGAAACGAAACGCAAACAGGATGGCGATCACACTGACGATCGAACTGACAGCCACAGCCTTTGCAAAGACGATAAGATCGTCAACGCTGGTGTAGCGCCAGATGCCGCGGTAGACACCCATTATCAGAAATGTGGCCATCTTGATGAAGACAAGGACGGGCAGCGTTCGCAGGAAAAGATTCCAGGCCGGGCTGCCCGAGAGGGCGCCAAACTTCACGGCATACGCCGCCCAGTAAGCCAAAATGATCAAGACGACATCGAGCAACACTTCGAAGATGCGGCGCTTGTAAGAAACGTCAACCAGAAACGTGTAGAGCGGCTTCTGCTTTAAGACGAGGTCTCGTTCCTTTTCGTCATAGACTTTGACGCCGGCGAGATAGACACCGAGCAACGTAAGCAGAATGGTGAAGCCGGCAATTGCCGCCAGACTGACATCAAGTTTCATCTGCCGCACTAGCATTGCCAGCAAACCGGAGAGCGCCGCGAATCCATACAGCATCCAAACCGCGCGCCGCTCTGACATGCCCAGCGCCACCAGCCGATGCGAGGTGTGATCTCGTCCGCCTTGCGATGCCGCGCGACCGGAAAACTTGCGTAAGACCGTCACAAACGTCGTGTCAAAAATCGGAATGAACAGTACCAGGATCGGAACCGCGAGGACCGGCAGAAAACTTCTGGAGCGTCCACCCGATACATTGACGAGCGCGGCGCTCGCCAGGAAGAATCCGATAAACATCGAGCCGCAGTCGCCCATGAAGATCGAAGCCGGATTCGAGTTGTAAATCAGAAAGCCCAACAACGCCGCGGCAAAAATCGCCAGCGTCAAAGCCTCAGTCGGCTGCCCGCTGATCGCAAAGCTGACGGTAAGAAAGCACGAAGCGATCGTTGCGATTCCGGCTGCGAGTCCGTCCATGTTGTCGAGTAGATTGATGGCGTTCGTAATGCCGATTAGCCAGAAGATGGTGATGGCCAGGTTCACCGAAGCTGACCGGGTCCACGGCAGACTCAAACCGTAATAGATCACATACGCGGCGCCCATAATCTGGCCGATCAGTTTTTGGTAGGGTTTGGTATGGACGAGGTCATCAGCTAAGCCAACGAGGAAGAGAAACGTGCCCGCGTTGATGACGATGTAGCCGTAGGTCGAATGCGGTGTCGCATTCCGAATGAACACTAGATAGGCAATCGTAACGGATAACCAGATCGCTGCGCCGCCCAGCATCGCCGTCGGCTTCTTGTGCCAACGATCTGTTTTCGGTTGCGCGACCATTCCCCTTTGTCGCGCCAACGCGCGCACGAGCGGAGTCAGGGCCGCAGACAAAGCAAATGACGCGGCTACTGCGATAATTTGAGATCGGGTGAATGGCATCTGCCTGGTAACGCAATGACTGGCCGTAAATCAGTTGTGGTCTCAGTCCTCAGTGCCGTAGGCACGGAATTTTTTCGTCAATTCTACCTGACGAATCTTAGCCCCGTGAGGTGTGACATGTCGCCCCTCACGGAGCTTTAGTTCCTGGGAAAGCTCGCTACTCCAATAAACCTCCGGCTCCTACGGAGCTGAAGTACGCTGAAGATTATTGGCCATCAATACCGGCCGGCCGCTTTGATAATCGATCACACTCTGGAGAATACCATCGAGTGGCATTGTCGGGCGGAAACCGACGAGCGCGCTCACTTTTGAAATGTCCGGAATGCGGCGCGGCATGTCTTCAAAGCCTTCCTCGTAAGCTTCATCGTATGGCACGAAAACTATTTCAGATTCGGACCGCGTCAGTTTCTTGACCCTCTGTGCCAGTTCGAGAATCGTTATCTCTTCGTTCGAACCGATATTAAAAACTTCGCCGACTGCGTCTCCGTGGTCCACCAGCTTGATCAGCGCACCGACAACGTCGCCCACATAGCCGAAGCAACGCGACTGTTTGCCGTTCCCGTAAACCGTTATTGGACGTCCGGCCAGCGCTTGTTTGACGAACGTCGGAATCACCATCCCGTACTGTCCGGTCTGCCGCGGGCCAACGGTATTGAAGAGCCGCACGATGACCGTGGGCAGTTTCCTTTCGCGCCAGTAGGCCAGCGCCAGAAACTCATCAATGGCCTTCGAGCAAGCATAACTCCAGCGCCCCTTCGTGGTCGCGCCCATCACCAAATTGCCGTCCTCACGAAATGGGACTTCAGCGCTGAGGCCATAAACCTCCGACGTTGAAGCAATCATGACCTTCTTCTTCTTTTTGTTGGCGAGCGAAAGCACGACTTCGGTGCCGTGCACGTTTGTTTCGATCGTGCGCACCGGGCTCTCAACGATCAGCTTGACGCCCACCGCCGCCGCCAGATGAATAACGACGTCGCATTGATCGATCAGCTCAGCAGTCACCGGTTGATTCTGCACGGCTTCGATCGTGTAATGAAAGCGTGGCTGATTTTTCAGATGCTGAATGTTTCGGATGCTGCCGGTTGAGAGGTCGTCGATGACAAAAACCTCGTCACCGCGTTGCAGGTAAGCTTCGGCGAGATGTGATCCGATAAAACCTGCTCCCCCTGTGATTAGTAGGCGCAAATGTCAGGCTCCTTTGACGGCTGAGTGGATTTGCAAGCGATGATCTTAACGCAACGGGCGCTCAGGAACTCGCGACGGCGAAGGTTTTCCTTTGCGACCTTTGCGATGAACTTTGCGGCCTTTGCGAGAAAGTGCTGCAGGTTCAGACTCGTGACTCCAGACTTCTGTCCGACGATCTCGCCTTCACAGTTGCCGGCTTTGTTCGAACCAATTGTTGATACAAACTCCGCACGTCATCCAACAATCTTTCTTTCGAATAATTCTCCGTCACAAATCTGCGTCCGCCTTCGCCGATCTGCATGCGCAATTCCTCATCACCTATCAGCCGCGCCAGCCCCGCCGCAAAACCTGCCGCATCATCGGGGCGAACGCGAATGCCTCGCCGACAAGTTGAATACGAAGAAGTGGCATCGTCATTCACATCAACGTCGCCGAGCAAATCGACCACGCCGCCGACTCCCGTCGCAATAACGGGCCGCGCATTCAGCATCGCTTCGATTAAAGTCAGCGGCGTGCCCTCGTTGCGCGAGGTCAACGCGACCACATCGAGCGCCGGATAAAAGAATTCCGGATCCTTTCGCGTGCCGGTGAACACTACGTCTTCCATCAAGCCGAGGGCGCGAACCTGCTCTTCCAAACGAAGCCGCAGGTGTCCATCGCCAATCACGACGAAGCGCACGCGCGCGCGCGACCCTGCCTGTTCTTTGTAGAGGGCCGCGGCCCGAAGAAACAGAGCGTGATTCTTGATCGCCGTCAGCCGACCCACTATGCCAACGAGAATGTCTGAATCATCCGCACCCAACTCATCGCGGAATCGTCCGCGACGCTTTGTCCAATTTGCGAACAGTTGCGTATCAAGTCCCAGACGTATTACGGCAAACTGATCCGCACTGCCAACGCGAAACTGTTCGTTTATCTCACGTCGTTGTTGCTCACTGATAACGACCAGGCGATCAGTACCCAGGCGCGCCAACACCTTTTCGATATTCACAAAGGCACGCGTTTTCAACCGGCCATAGTAACTGTGAAAGATGTGACCGTGGTAAGTATGAACAAATTTGCAACTGCGCGGCCGTCCCACGAATGTTCCCGGGGTCAGCCAACGATAGAATAGACCCGCGACGCGACCTACTGTGCCTGCCTTCGCGGTATGCGTATGCACGATGTCTGGTCGCTCTTTGACAAACAACCGGTACAACTTCCAGATCGTGAGCGCGTCTTTGATTGAAACCTCACGACTCATCTCAGAGATGAACAACGGCTTGACGCCCATCTCTTCGGCAAAGTAACCCATATCATCTTCGCCTGGCGGCACGGTACCGGCGACGAGCAGCGTCTCGCACTCCGCATCCCGCAAGCCAGCCGTCAGCCAGACGACGTGCTTCGCCGGTCCACCAACGTTCAGTCGAGCGATGACGCGAACGATCTTCATAGTGCATTTCCGATTGCCAATTGCCGATTGCCAATTGGTTTGTAGCTAATCGCCGTTGCTAATGCGGGTCACGCGCGAATCCCAACCTTTGTCCTGGGGGCGTTTCAAATCGGCACTCGGCAATTGGCAATCGACAATGATTTAGTCCATCCGAAATATCGTCTCCGGATCGTCTTCGTGCCGGATCTCGTCCACCTCTTCGCGCTTGCCTTTGCCCGCGTAAAGACGATTCGGGCAGTTGATGACGATGCCAGGAACTGCGCCAACATTCTGGTACGCATGAACGACTCCCAACGGCACCAGCACCGATTTTGGATTGTCTTCGCCGACGACCAGCGTCATCACGTGATCGAGAGTTTTCGAGTGACTGCGGTTGTCCCACATTCTAAGCTTGAAATTCGACGGCCCAATGAAGCAGAAAAGATCGGCCTGGTCTACGTGTTCGTGCGGGCCGCGCGTGACGCCCGGCTCGGTTGAAGAGATGTAGGCCATCGCCGGACAAAACTCTTCAGTCAGTTCGTCCTGGCGAAACAGTTCGGTCAGCCAGCCGCGCTCATCCGTGAACTTGCGCAGGTCGCGCACAACCACTCCATCGATCGCGCCTTCCGTAAAACCTTCAGGCTGTGGTGCTAATCTCGACATTATGCTCGAGCTCCAGTTTGTTCGCGCCCGTCTCGGCCACCAGATTTGAAGCGCGCTGCAAACTTTCAAAAGTGCCGGCGTCAGTCCACCAGCCTTCCAGTTTGTCCCACGTCATCTCGTTGCGCTCGATGTAGGCGTTGTTGACGTCGGTGATCTCCAGCTCGCCGCGGCCCGAAGGTTTCAACGTACGCACTATGTCATAAACCTCGCCGTCGTACATGTAGATTCCGATTACGGCATACTCCGATTTGGGCTCGCGCGGCTTCTCTTCAATGCGCACGACGCGCGGGCCATCGAGCACCGGGACGCCAAAACGTTCCGGGTCGGGCACCTGCTTCAAGAGGATCTTTGCTCCACGGCCCTGCTCGCGATACGCGTTGACGGCCGCGTGGATGTTTCCTTCGATGATGTTGTCGCCCAGGACCACACACACTGGATCGCCCGCAGCAAAGTGTTCGCAAAGCGCAAGCGCGTCGGCGATGCCGCCTTCGCCCTCCTGGTAAGTGTAGTTGAGGTGTTTGAGCCCGAATGCTTTCCCGTTTCCCAGCAGCTTCAGAAAATCGCCCGCCGAATTCCCGCCCGTAACGATCATGATGTCGATGATGCCGGCATTCACCAGCGTTTGAATCGGGTAATAGATCATCGGCTGATCATAGACGGGCAGCAGGTGCTTGTTGGTTACGGCGGTCAGAGGCCGCAAACGCGAGCCCAATCCGCCGGCAAGTACGACGCCTTTCACTGAGGTGCCTCCGTACGAGTCAATCAATAAATCTTCGGAACCACAACTCGAGCATTAAGAGGGTCCAAAGCTGATGCGAATAGTCGCGCTCGCGTCTGACATGTAATTCAACCAAACGCCGGATCGCTTCAGGCTTGAACAATCCGCGTTTGAGCGCTTGTTCTGACAGAATCGTTTCGCGCAGAAACGGTTCCAGCTTTCCGCGAAACCAGTGGCCTATAGGAACGCCAAATCCCATCTTTCGCCGCCCCAGATTCTCTGACGGCAAAAGCTTTCTGAGCACACGCTTCAGCAAGTATTTCGTTGTCAGTCCGCGCAGTTTCAGTTTCTCCGGCAGGCTCGCCGCGAACTCGATCACTTCATGATCCAAAAATGGCGAGCGCGCTTCCAGCGAAACCGCCATCGTAGCAATGTCGACCTTGACCAGCAGATCGTTTGGCAAGTAAGTCATCGTGTCAGCCAGCAACGCGGCGTCGACAATTCCCGAACCATTGGCCAATGCAAACCACGGCTCGAGCAATGCGGACGAGGGAGCAGGCTCTGTCCGCCGACGAAAGTCGTCCGAATAGAGATAGCTTTTGGCTTCGCCGTCAAAGACGCTGATCCAGCGCAGATAACGATCAACCTTCGAAAGCGATGCGGCCTGAACAAATCGCTTTGCATCGCGTGCCCGGCTGCGACGCTTGTCCGACGACGGCCACATGCCGACGGCTTGATCGATCAAAGATTTACGGAGCACGCCGGGCAGTTTGAGGTATTTTTCGGCGAGTCGCATCGCGGCGTAACGCTCGTAACCCGCAAAACATTCGTCGCCGCCATCACCATTCAAAGCCACGGTTACGTGCCGTCGGGTTTCGCGCGCGACATAGTAAGTCGGAATCGCGGAAGAATCCGCGTACGGTTCGCCGTAGTGTTCGATCAAAGCCGGTAAGACTTCGAGCGCGTCGGGACGAACAATAAATTCGTGATGATCGGCGCCGACATGCTCGGCAACACGGCGCGCGTGATGCAGCTCGCTGAAGTCCTGCTCTTCGAATCCAATCGAGAAAGTCTTCACCGGCTCGCTCGATTCCTCGCTCATCAGCGCCACCACGGCGCTCGAATCGATGCCGCCTGAAAGGAACGCGCCGAGCGGGACTTCAGACATCAAGCGCACCCGAACTGCCGCGCGCAAGATCTCGATGGCCCGCTCGCCCGCTTCCTCTTCGCTGATCTTGAGCTTTCTGGAAAAGTCCGGTTGCCAGTAACGCTCGATTTTGATTTCCCCTTTTTTCCAACTGAGGCTGTGGCCCGGCTCGAGCTTCTTGATTGCCCGATAAGCGGTCAGGGGCGCGGGCACGCACATGAACGAGAGGTAATGATGGAGCGCCTCAGGCTCGATCTCCCGGCTGATCTCGGGATGAAGCAGCAGCGCGCTGAACTCGGAAGCGAAAACCAACTGGCCATTTAGCTGCGCATAAAGCAACGGCTTTTTGCCTACGCGATCTCGCGCGACAAACAACTCCTGCGTGCGCTCGTCCCAGATGGCAAACGCGAACATGCCGCGCAAATGTTTGGGGCAATCTGCTCCGTAGCGATCGTACGCGTGAATGATGGCTTCAGTATCGCTGTTGGTATAAAAAGTGTCGCCGAGTTTCTCGAGCTTTTCGCGCAGCTCGCGATAGTTGTAGATCTCACCGTTGAAAACGATCCACGCGGTGCGATCCTGATTGTGAATCGGCTGCTGGCCGCTCGCGAGATCGATGATCGCCAGCCGGCGCATCCCCAAGCCCACGGCGCCGCTGAAATAGAAGCCGTCGTCGTCAGGACCACGATGGCGAATTGCGTCGCACATCCGGCGGATCAGATGTTGGTCAACGTCGCGACCATCGTTTCGAACTATGCCTGCGATTCCACACACAATGTTTCTCTTGGAACAAGGACACGAAGCTGAACGCCGGGAACAGCTTCAGCCCTTGAATGACTGTCGAGTACAGACCTGACTATATTAGCGGACGTTCTTAGGCGCTGTCCAAAACCCTGTCGGATGAACAGTCGGCAAGTAGTTCGTAGGGTTGATGGCATGCTCATTGATCCGGATGGCCTGTGATCCTGCGCGCCAACTTTATTCCCCAGCGCCCAAGTAGCGGAATGCGGTGCACGCGCTCGCGCAACCGCATTGAGGCGGCCCCATGAGTCGCGAAGTCGATCTTCAACTGGCGCAGGTAGGCAGCAGCGGCGCGACCTTCACCATCGACATCACCATTGTCAGCGCTTCTGTGCTCCTCGATCACTTCATGATAGAGGCCAATCAGCTCGTCAATGATTGATTCATGCCCCACTGTTGCGCGCACCAGGTGGCTGACTGCGGCCGCGTCTGCCGCGTCGTAGCGGTTGATCTCCCGAAGAATGGTGTCGGCGTTCAGCGGTTCGCACAACGTTCGGATCCCAAAATTGAGCGGGCGCAGGCGTTCAAACTCCCGCGTGCTGACCATCGGTCCCACGCCCTTCGCGTCGCAGAGGACGACCGCCGCGCCTACCGCAAGCGCCTCCAACGCACAGCGCGCTTTTGCGAACACCAGGTCGTAGTCCGGCAGGATTTTCTCCGGCTGGCCAGTTGCACTCCTGGTGCCAGCGCCCAAAACGTCGAGTTCGATGTTCGCGCGCCTGCACGCCTCACGCACTGCCGGCAAGTGCGTCTCTTCACTTGCGTAATTACTAAAGACCAGCGCGCGCCGTGGTCGTGGTGTCAGTGGCGTTTGGCGTGGTTTGAAACGATCGAGATCCACGAAGTTGAGCAGCACGCGGATTTGTTCTTCCGGAATGCCGAAAAAACTCAAACGATCGCGACAGGCGTGATCCACCGCAACATAGCGCCGGATGCGCGGAAAACTAAGCGGAGTTTCCAGCCAATTCGTCGCACTATGGCAGAAGTGAATCGCCGGCGCCCGGGGAAAATGCAGCAAGGCCGTCATCGTCTCCATGTGATGATGTCCGTGAATGACATCCGGCGCGATCGTTAACGAGTTGAGATCGTCGACGACCGTAATCGCAGCGGCGCGCAGCTCGCGTGCGACGTCGCCGAGGATCGTACTGTAGACCAGTGGCTCGTATCCGCGCTTGAGCAGACCGATCGCGATGTCGCGCACATACACTTCCGAGCCGGCGCGCGCCGCGAGTGCGTTATTCGTGATGAGAACGCGCAGAGTCAACTTAGACCCTCCCGTTCACGCTCTGCCAAAGTGCTTCGGCCAGCGGAAGAAAATGCTCACGGTAACGGATGACCTCAGGATAATGTCCCGCGGCCACCTGCCTTTCACCATACTGTTCGTAGTAGGGTTTGTCGTCTCGGCCAAAATCAATCTCACGATTCGCGACCGGACGCAGGCATTCAACTCGAAACGCTTCGGCGGGATTGCTGACGATGGCGTCGTCAACTTCTGATTCAAGCTCGGCATAAGAACGTGCCGCAGCGATCTTGCGCGCGAATGCGTCGTCGTCGAGTTCAAGCTTGATAGAGTGATTGCCGCCGTTAATATCAGAGGTGCCGGTGAGCGGAAAATCGAAACTTGCGACTTCCCTGCCGCCAGATCGATTCGCCGTTGCCACCGCCGCCTCGATCACCAGGCGACAGACGTCGTGAGTGGGATTATAGCCTTCGAGTGCGTCACCGGCGACGTAATTTACCCGCTCATCGATTAGAAATCGAGCCAGCTCTTGCGACAAGTCCATGAAAAGAGCCGAGTCGGTTTTAAGGATCGCAGAGTAGGCCTGGCTGTCGGTCAGGCGTCCGTACCAGGCGCCACGCCGCGACCCGATGCGATCGAGAATCCTGGTGGTTGAATTTAAGCGGGAACGCCCAGTCCGGCCCGAACCGTCAGTAACAACGAACACCGTCGGCCGCATGAGTTCGAGCCAGCGAAAGACGCGTAGCTCGTGGCCCGGATGGCCAATGACAAGCGCGGTTCTTTTATCAGGTGAAAGCATGATGAAGAGCCAGAGCCTACTCCTCGTGGCGCTTTGAAATCAATGAGCCCCTTCAATAATCCATCGCCTCAAATCACCTCTGATCAATAACAGAACCAGCGCGGGAATAATCGTTGCAACCAGACCACCAATTATGACTCGCGGCAGCAAAGAGCTAAGAAAGCGCAAGCTGCCGCCCCCGATAAGCAGGCCGGCGCCAGTGGCCATCAGTGTGGAGAGGGAAATTCGAAATAGCTTCATCGAGATCCCAGGAATAACATTTCGCAAGGCCAGGATGCGGTTTACGAAGGCGAACGCATATGCTATTACGCCGGCCCAGGCAGCGCCGACCAGTCCCATACTAATTATTAACGGATAGAGCAGCACGAGGAACACGATCGCCTCCAGGGTTTTTCCCGTAGCGACCTGTTTAGGCCGATTCAGGCCAAAGAAAACTGTGGTGATGATCAGAACAAGCCCCCGAAACGGGATAATCAAACTCAATACCCGCAGAGCCGTTCCCGCCGTTGTCCATCTGTTGCCGAAAAGGAGTTGAACTATCTCGCCGGCGAGCAGGAACATTGGGACAGTAATGGTAATCAGAATCAGCGATGAGATCGTGAACACTTTGGTAAAGGCGTGCTCCAGACGTTTCGGCTTGCCCGCGGTAATTTCCGCAAAGGCGGGGGACAGCACCCGACTAAGCGCATAAACCAGCACGCCAATCGGCACACTCGCAAGGTTGTAAGCGAGGACGTAATTGCCGAGCGCGCTCGCGCCCAGCAAACGTCCCACCATAACGTTATCCGCCATCGTCGTCACATACGAGGCGACAGCGATTACCAACGCAAACTTCCCAAAGTTCAACGCGCGCTGAAGCGCAACATGCTCGAACGCCAGGCGCGGGCGATACGAATGGAAAATGTAAGAGAGGACGGCGCCCAGAGCCGAGGTCGCCAACAGGCCATAGACCAGAGCCCAAACGCTACGCATGACCAGGGCCAGCAGAATAGTCACGGTCGCCCCGCCAAGATTCGTCGCCAGTTCGTACCAGAAAATTCTCGCGAAGGTAATCTCTTTGCGCAGGATCACGAGGCCGATGTTTTGGAATCCCTGAATGACGATCGTCAGGCTGAGAACCGAAATGATTACGCGTAATTGCTGCTGACCGTAGAACCGCGACATTGGATACGCGAATACTAGCAGGAGCAGCGCAACGAATAAGCTTCGCAGCAACTCGGCTGACCAGGCTGTGTTCAAGTGGGCACTCAGTTCGTCGCGCGTTTCGAACTTGTGAGCGACAATTGCTTGGTCCAACCCGATCGTCGTCAGGGCGCTAAGACCCAACATGATTGTCAAAGCCATCCCGAAGAGTCCAAACTCCTCCGGCGCCAGCAGACGCGCGATCACTATTGCGCGAACGAATCCGATCAACTGGCTGATGAGCGAGGACGAAGCATTCCAGCCGACGCCCGACCGAACTCTGTGGGCAAGCGTGTGATTTGCGCCGGCTGCCTGGTCAGTTACAATTTCAGCAGACCAGCTTTCAATTGAGCGAGATGGTTTCATCCAGGCAAGTATAGAACGCAAGGCTCTTTACTAGAACGGGTTTCATAACCTCCCCAACGCAATGGGCACCGCAGTGAGTTAACAGAAAACCGGGAACTGTCAACGATGCGCGCACAGGGAAGAACAGTGGAATTTTCTCCGGTCACGCTCGAAGGTCAGCACGTACGCCTGGAGCCTCTGTCAGCGGCGCACGAGGAATCGCTCATCGCCGCCGCAAGCGATGGCGAGCTTTGGAACTCGACCGTCACCATCGTGCCCGCTCGCGACACTATGTCTGCTTACATCGAAGCTGCACTCCGTGGCCAGGCGGAAGGAAATGAGCTGCCATTCGTCATCATTCGCAAGACGTCTGGTGAAGTCGCCGAGAGCAGTGCACTCGCCCGCGTATCAGCAAGGGCTCCCTATACTCGTGCAATGGACGACAAGGGTGAAGTGGTTGGCACCACGCGCTTCTACTATGTTAGACCTGCCGATCGTTGCGTCTCCATCGGCTATACGTGGCTGTCGAAGAGCGCTCAGCGCACGACGGTAAACACCGAAAGTAAGTTGTTACTGCTGACCCACGCTTTCGAGTATTGGCGGTGTATCCGGGTCGAGCTCGTCACGGACGTCCTTAACCAACAGTCGCGCACAGCCATTCTTCGTTTGGGCGC
>WNGK01004193.1_pt1 | contig 15493 bp, 12 predicted proteins | sample 5400601 | NCBI WGS metagenome assembly WNGK01 (sample SAMN13153376, study PRJNA577476) | soil metagenome | isolation source: 60 cm soil or saprolite under Garry oak tree replicate 1 | place: USA:California | collected 2016-06-15
TCAGCAAGGATGAGTTGCGCCGAATTATAAGCTACGCTCGCGAACGCCATATTGATGTGGTCCCGAATTTGGAGCTGTATGCTCACCTCCATGATGTCTTCCGAATTGAAAAATATTCTCAACTCTCAGACCTTCCCCACGGCACCGAATTCGACCCGACGAACCCGCGAGTGATGGCTCTGCTGAGTGACTGGGTTGAGCAGTTCACAAATCTGTTTCCGAGTCCCTTCGTCAACATTGGATTCGATGAAACCTTTCAGATCGAAATGGCTGGCAAGCAACAGGGCGCAGCCGCCACACCAACGCGGCTGTTTGTCAAGCAGCTTACAGACGTGACTCGCCTTTTTCAGCAACACGGCAAGCAGGTCATGGCCTGGGGCGATATCATGATCCGGTATCCAGAGATAGTTTCAGAGCTACCTTCGGGCTTGATTGCAGTTGCCTGGCACTACAGTGCTGATCCAAACGACAGAGAGTATAAGCACTGGCTCGGGCCTTTGATTGAGAAGTCAGTGCCCCATTTTGTTCAACCGGGCGTCACTAGTTGGTCGCAAATTGTCCCCGACTTCGAAACAACATTTGAAAATATTGATACCTTTCTGGCCGCTGGACGACACTCGAATGCGTTGGGCATGATTAACTCGGTGTGGATGGATGATGGCCAAATCTTGTTGCGTATGTCGCTGCCTGCAGTTGCATACGGTTCAGTAGCAGCCTGGCAATCCACGCCTGTGGATAGGACAAACTTTTTTCCTGACTATGCGCACCTCTCGTATCCGGCAAATACTTCAATGGACGTCGCCTTGGCGCTCAAGGACCTCGCTCAGGCTGAAACAGAACTGCAGAAGGTCTTAGGGGACGCGACGATGACTGCTCTTTGGGAAGATCCGTTTTATCCCGCACACCTCGCCGGCTTGCTACAGAACCAGGAGCACTTGCGGCAGGAGCGCCTGCTTTCTGAGGAAGCAGGGAGCAATCTCGGTCACGCGTTAGCTTCAGGTGCGGATCCGTTTTCACTAAACAGCCTGTTAATCGGAAGCCGGCTGCTCGACTACGCTGGGCAGAAGTTTCAGACGCCTTCTGGGTTGATCGACTTGTGGCGGCGGGTAGGGGTGAAGCGGCCTGATCCCGACACATGGTGGAATGAGTGGGAATCTCAAGTCGTCTACCAAGATCATTCGCGCACGGTCGACCTTATGGATGCTATTACGGAACTGCGTGTACTATACCGCGCAGAGTGGCTGGAAGAATACACTCCGTACCGGCTCGGATCGGCGCTCGGGCGATGGGATGCTGAATACGACTATTGGCGAAGGTTCCAGCAGCGACTGCAGCAATTTTCGGACGGTTCGCACGAAGGGGACGTTCTGCCTCCGCTGGAGAAGCTCGCCCAGGAGCACTAATCATGACGCAGCATAGTAACAAAGTGCTCGACACTCAAGTCGCTTCCGCTAGTCCACAGACTCCGGATAACTTTTGTCACCCCCATGCCAAGTCCGCGCAAATTTTCAGTCATAACCGGCGCTTCATATCAGGCGGCGTCGTCTCCGTGAACCGGGCCGTTCAACCCGAGATCGTCTTCATCAAAGGTCAAGGCGCTTACATCTGGGACGCAGATGGAAATCGGTACATTGACTATCATGCAGCTTTTGCTCCGCACTTGTTAGGACACAACGATCCCTACGTCACTGACGCCGTCATCTCCGTGCTGCGGAAAGGGGCGAGCCTGTACGGCACCGGTACGACCGAACTGGAGGGGCAGCTGGCGGAACTCATCTGCCGACATATACCCGCAGTCGAATCAGTGCAAATTTTGAACACTGGCAGCGAAGCTACTTACGAGGCGATTCGTTTAGCTCGAGCAGTCACTCAAAGGGACCACATCATCGTTATGCAGGGTGGCTACAATGGGTGGCATGACGACGTTTCGTGTAATTTGATGACGCCGCTTGATGTGATCGGGCCAAGGATTTCTCCCGGCGAATACCCTTACATTCCGATAAGCGCGGGAATTCCGCGCGAGCATCAAAAACTAGTTCACCCTATTAACTTCAACGATCTCAAGTCCGTAGAGTATGTCTGTCAGACGTATTCCATCGCGGCACTCATTACGGAGCCGGTCCTCCAAAATCTTGGCATCATCAAGCCTGCAGTCGGATATCTAGAAGGACTTCGCCGATTGGCCGAACGGTACGGTTTCATCCTCATTTTTGATGAGGTCAAGACCGGGTTTCGCCACGGGGTTGCTGGCTATTCAAAGATTGCGGGGGTGATGCCCGATCTTGCCGTTTATGGCAAGGCTCTGGCAAACGGCTATCCCATTGCCGCACTGGGTGGCAAGAAAGAGCTAATGGATTGGTTCGTCCACCCAGAGCCTTCGAAACGAGTGCTGTTGGCCGGTACTTACAATGCGCACCCAGTTCCGACCGCCGCCGCGATTGCAACCATAGAACGCCTGCTGATGAATGATGGGGAAGTGTATCGACATGTCGAATCGTTGGGACAAAAAATGCAGGAAGGCTTGGAAACAATCCTGCACACTTTGGGCTTTGAGGCAGTAGTTGCCAGGCAAGGTTCTGCTTTCTGTATCTATTTCATGGATCATTGCCCAAAAGATTGGCACGATCTGGCGGGCCATCATGATTTCGGTTTTGACGAACAGCTGCGCCGAAAGTTGATCGAGCTTGGCGTTTACTTCTTCCCAGTTGCCGCAAAGCAATGTTCCATTTCCTTCGCCCACACAACAGAAGACATCGATGCCACGTTGGAGCAAATCAAAAACCAGCTAGTGAAATGTTGAGGTGATCCGATGCGCTCCTGGCTGCTTTTATTCAGCTGCAACTTCATGTGGGCGCTGCAGTTTACCTGTATCAAATTAGTTCAGGATCAGGTTGGCCCCCTGTTTACCGTCTGGGGTCCAATGACTCTGGCGACCGTAATGCTTTATCCGCTCGTTAGGTCGGACTCGAAAAGTAGCGACAGCAGGGACCGGCGAAGCAGCGATATTTTGATTTTCCTTTTACTCGCAGTAGTGGGAGTGTTTCCCGGACAAGTCGTCATAACCTGGGGCACTCGCATGTCGCTAGCCAGTAATGCCGCTCTACTCATGTTGACGTTGCCGGTGTCCACCGCGGTCCTGGCCTTTATCTTTTTGCATGAAAAGATGACACTTGTAAGATGGGTCAGTTTTGGCCTGGCAATAATCGGCGTCGTTATGTGCTCCGATATCGATTTTAGAACTCTGAACTTTGGCAAAGGCTATCTGTACGGGAATGCCTTGGTTTTTCTGGGCACGCTGGGCAGCGCCTTTTACAACTCTTACGGCAAGAAGATATTGGAACGCTACTCGCCGACAGAAATGTTATTTCTCACCTACGCGGCGATGTTTGTCATTATGACTCCATTGACACTGGCCAAGGAACCTGGAGTGTTCGCTGCTATTCCTCATTTCTCCTTCAGGACCTGGATCGGACTGGCTCTGCTCACCTTCTTCCATAACTACCTGTCAATGGTTCTGTTTCTCAAGGCTCTCAAGCAGCTCGATGCGATGCAGGCGGCACTGTCGAATTATTTGATTACGTTCTTTGGAGTTCCCATTGCGGCTATCTGGCTAAAGGAGAAGTTGACTTCACTGGCGATTATCGGTGGAGTATTGATTTTGGGCAGTACACTGCTGATCACCGTCTGGGAAAACAGACGGGCGTCACGAAGATACGCCGCCGTGCCAGCACCACAGTAAGAACGGACTAGGATCTCAATTCGGACAGAACAAGATGACGCGCAGTCGAAAAGGTAGCTCTCCGACCAAATCTGGTCTTACCGGCAACAAGCATGGACCGCGAACCCTTATTTGCAGCAGTGCTGGCGTTGTTGGAATGGGGCTGATGGGGAACAGTATCTCCGCTTGCCTACTGGCAGCTGGACACACAGTCGCTGCAGTCGACGCAGATCCAGCAAGGGTGAGAAAAGCCCCCCGTCAAGTGCTGTCACTTCTTGGAGGTCTAAGAGAAGAGGGTCTACTAGGATCAGATCCACGAAGGATTCTGAGAAGACTGACCATTTCTGAAGGCTACTCTGGTCTGCGGCAAAGCCAGATTGTCGTCGAATGTGTCACCGAGGATCTTGATGTTAAAAGGGAGGTGATCCGGAGGATCGAGCAGGCAGTGTCTCCCGATACGATCATTGCAAGTAATACTTCCGCGATTCCACCCACCATCCTGCAACACAATGCTCTTCATCCTGAGCGAATTTTGGGCATTCACTGGGCGGAGCCTGCCCACGTAACACGCTTTATGGAAATCGTTTGCGGAGAAGACACGCTGCCAGTTTATGCCGAGCGCGCTCTCGCACTGGCGCGGCAATTAGGTAAAGAGCCGTCGCTTCTGCGCAAAGACGTGCGCGGGTTCATCACCAATCGAGTTATGTATGCGATGCTGCGCGAGGCATTTCATCTGGTCGAGTCTGGAGTAGCTTCAATCGCCGACGTGGACCGCTCATTACGGAACGACCTAGGTTATTGGATCACTTTTGCTGGACCATTTCGCTTCATGGATCTCACCGGAATTCCTGCCTATCGCGCGGTCATGCGCGATCTTCTGCCAGAGCTCGACTGCAATCAGCAGGTTCCAGCCCTGATGACAAGACTTGTCGAGTCCGGGGCGCAGGGTGTTGCCAACGCCAGAGGCTTTTACCATTACACGCCGGCGCAGGCAAAAAGATGGGAAAGGCGCTTTTTGAAATTCAGTTATGACGTCCGGGCACTGGCACGGAAATACTCTGAGGAGGATGGGAGTTCCGTGGCCTGCACGCTTGAGGGATCGAACAAGAAACGCGAAGGTCGGAGGCGGCCTCCGTCACGGCGGAGTAGAGGATAGAAGAATGTCTCACGTAATCCGGCAGTGGTTTCTTTCTCTCCTCATTCCATTGCTTGCGACTTGTATTTGTGTGGCTGATGGAGCGGGATCGTCAGACGTCCAGCACAAGATGCATGCATTCATGACCGATATACCCATTTTGCTCGATGGCGATCTCGCGAAATGGCGCGGGGCAAATACAGTGACGTTTGAAGGGAAACCGCTCGCTGGCGATCCTCGGCATGCGACCGCCTACACCCTATGGGACAAGAAAAATCTGTACCTGGCATTCGATGTTCATTCTTCGAAACTTCAGGCCAGCGTCCGCGAACACGATGGTGACAAACTCTGGGAAGACGATGGGGTGGAGTTCCTGATTGATGCATTATCCCATCACACGAAGGAATTTCTGCCCGACGATTTCTCCTATCACATTAACATTCTCAACGCGGTGTACGATGACCGGGGCACGCCTTCTGGGCAGCCCGACTCTCGCTGGAATGGTAATGCGCAACACGTAGTACGACCACCCTTGGGATCGATTTCGCCGTAAATGGCAAGGATCCTTGATACGGGAGCGTATGACTATTTTGATTGGTGCGGCCTCAAGGTATTCCATGACCCATCCGGCTTCGGCGAGCTGCTGCTTGCGGGTCGGCGCAGCGAGTGAAATCTTTACACCTTGGCCGCCACAACGATATGGCGGGCTGGACGGGCGTTATGTTGAATGGCTTGAGAAGTGACACGCCTCTTCTGGGGGTGACGCTTTTCATTTGTACGGCAGGCGTTGTGTGCTCGGCAATCGCACAAAATTTGCCTCCGCCACAAAGCGAACAACCGTCACAATCCTCGTCCAATGCGCTGGTTGAGTCACTGGAAAAAGCCTTATCCGAGGGCAAGGCAGAAAAAGCCCATGATCTCTTAACCCAGATCCTGAAACGCCCTCGTCTCACTTCTGACTTTCTATTGCGAGTGGGGATACAATTCGCTGAGCGGGAACTCTATGGAGAGGCAGCCGAGGCGTTCCAACGCTGCATTCAGGAGCATCCTGAGATTTTTGAGGCCTACTACGATCTTGCTTTGGCGGACATCGCGGAGCAAAAATGGGAAGCGGCGCTTTCGATCTTGCAGCAAGCCCCGCAGCAATCGAGAGCTGAAATCTTGGCGTGTTCGTATCTGCGGGGTAAGGTAGAAGATTCGCAGGGAAAGACCAGTGAAGCTGAGCACGACCTTTCGGATGCGTTTGCGGGTGCGCCGCAGAATCCAACCTACGGCATGGATCTTGGCCTATTTTACGTCCACGAGCATGCGTATCTCCAGGCGGCCACAGTGTTCGAACGTGCTGCAGCATTTAATTCCCGCTCATCCTTTCTTCTTCTCGGACTCTCCCTCTCCCGATTCCTCGCGGGACAACATGAGCAATCGATAGAGGCCTTGAGGAAGCTTCTTTCTAGGCACCCGGACTTCGCTCCCGCCCAGCTTCTCCTGACTTTTGCTCTGTCCGTGGAGGGAAGGCTCCAGGACGCCGAAAAGGTGGCGCGTCAAGGCCTTAACTCTCCCCATCCTTCCCCCTACTTGTATTACCTTGATGCTTCTGTGCTCGTGAAACTGCAATCACAGCAGTACAAACAGATCTTCGAAGAACTCAGCATTGCCCAACGTGAGATTCCCTCCTGCAGTCTGTGCTATCTGACGAAGAGCAAAGTGCATCAGGCGCGAGGGAACTTTGAAGCTGCCATTGCTGATCTCGAAATCGCCACTCGGATGGATTCGAGTTTTCCGGAAGCCTGGTATCGCCTGGCTGCTCTGTATCGCCGTGTGGGCCGCAGCGCCGACGCATCGCGGGCGCAAGATCAGTTTCAAAGACTCAAGGCTGATAAGGAAGGCCGGGAGATTCAGATGCTACGCGAGAACTTTCTGCAAACTCTGGACACTGCCCAGCCCGCTCAATGATCGGGGCAGGGCGGGGATGAAGCTGGCGCACAAATGACGTATCGACGAAAATGTCTGCCATGAAGGCGTCACATTTTTTAGTCGTGGGACTCATGTTTGGGTCCTTCCTACTCGCTGTCTCGCCCTCAGTTCACAGGCCCAATGCGACAATCGCTTCCCATCATTTCTCAGCCGCTTCACCGAGTGTCCATTTTGAGGATATCGCTGCTCGTGCCGGATTGACGTTCAAGACGGAGGATGGCGGCGAGAAGACGAAGAAGTTTATCATCGAAACCACCGGCAGCGGTGCGGCGTTCTTCGACTACGACAATGATGGATGGCCGGACATCTTTCTGGTCAACGGAACTACTCTGGAGGGCTTTCCAAAGGACAAGGATCCCACCAGCCACCTGTATCACAACAATCGCGAGGGGACCTTCACGGATGTGACACAAAAAGCTCGCGTCGCACTGACAGGATGGGGCCAAGGCGTTTGCGCGGGCGATTACGACAACGACGGATGGGTGGACTTGTACATTACTTTTTGGGGCCACAACGTGCTCTTGCATAACAATGATGACGGAACTTTCACGGATGTCACCAAGACGGCTGGACTCTGGCATGATGATATGCGCTGGGGTACGGGATGCGCCTTCGTTGACTATGACCGCGACGGTCGCCTGGACCTGTTCGTCTCTCAGTACATCGATTTTGACCCCGCGAAGACACCCATCCCCGGGCAGACCGGTTTCTGTCGTTGGAAGGGGATTCCTGTCATGTGCGGACCCCGCGGTTTAAAGGGCACACGAAACGAGCTGTACCACAACGATGGGGACGGTAGGTTTACCAACGTCAGCGATAAATCGGGAGTGGCAAGAGCGGGACCATTTTATTGCTTCACGGCCGTTACCGGAGATTTCGACAACGACGGATGGCCTGACATTTATGTGGCCTGCGATTCCACTCCCAGTATTCTGTTCCACAACAATCACGACGGGACATTCAGCGAGATTGGTGTTCGCGCAGGTGTCGCATACAACGAGGACGGCCATGAACAAGCTGGTATGGGCGCCGATGCCGGGGACTACGACGGCGACGGCTGGTTAGATATCATCAAGACGAACTTTTCTGACCAAACTGTCAGCCTGTACCGCAACAATCAGGACGGTACATTCGCTGACGTTACTTACGGGGCAGGACTTGGGGGCAACACGCAGTTCCTGGGCTGGGGCACGCTCTTTGTGGATGTCGATAACGACGGATGGCCCGACCTATTCATGGCAAATGGCCACGTCTATCCGGAATTAGACCGAAACCCCATGGGCAGCAGTTTTCGGGAGCGCAAATTGCTTTACTGGAACCGTCATCATGGCAAGTTCAAAGATATCTCTCTCGATGCCGGTCCGGGTATCACCAGGCCTTTCAACAGCCACGGTGTGGCCGCCGCCGATTTCGATAATGATGGTATGGTGGAGTTTTTGGTGAACAACAGCCATGATCCGCCGAGCCTGCTCAAGAACTACGGCAAACACGGAAATTGGATCCTCGTCAAGCTCGCTGGGACGAAGTCCAATCGTGACGGCATCGGTGCCAGAGTGACGGTGCGAGCGGGTGGGCATCAACAATTGCAAGAAGTCCGTAGCGGTGGCAGCTACATCTCGCAAAGTGATTTCCGGCTGCATTTCGGCCTCGGTGCCGCGGCGAAAATTGACGGATTGGAAATCCGATGGCCCAGCGGATTAGTGGAGAAGTTGGAAGACCTTCCCGCTAATCAAATCCTGTCGGTGAAGGAAGGCGTGGGAATCGTCCAGCACTCTAAAGCTTTGTCGAGATCGGCCGGCAAAGTCGACTGAACCATCGAAATGGGCAAGAAGCTTGGCCAGTATTTTCCAGCATTGGAACACCGGTCCAAAACTCCCGTTCGCAGTGCCGAAGCGTGTGGGAGAAGCGCTTGAATACCAGTGATTTACTGCGGGAACACGACGGACTGAATCGTGGTTAGGTTTGGGGTTCAGACTTACGTGAACACTATTGTCTTCAAGGGTGGCGCGGTCATCGACGGCACGGGGGCACCGCCTATTTCCGGTGACGTCTTAATCTCTGGCCGAAACATAGAGATGGTCGGCATCTTCGAGGCACCCGTGGATGCTCCTGTGATCGACTGTCGCGGGTTGGTGGTTGCGCCGGGCTTCATCGATTCGCACAGCCACTTGGACTTACAGGTGCTGGAGAACCGTGCTGCCAAAGTCGCGCAGGGAGTCACAGCCGAAGTGGTTGGGAATTGCGGTTTTTCACCGTATCCCGCCCCCCCCGATCGCAGCTTGCTCCACGATTTCGCGAACGGTCTTTTTTGTGGTGACACTGACTGGGGTTGGCCGAGCGCCAGAGCCTATCTCGAAGAAGCGGCCCGTTCGACGACAACGGCGGTGTTTTCTCTGGTCGGCCACGGAAGCCTTCGCGTCGCTCGCGTCGGACACCAACTCGGGCAGCTTGCGGAACGCGATCTCGACTGGATGGAGCAGAAGCTTTCAGAATCACTCGAAGAAGGCGCATGCGGGTTCTCCACAGGGCTCATGTATTCACCAGGCGCCAGCGCTCCGTTTACTGAATTAGAACGGCTGTGCCGTGTCGTCGCGCGCCATGAGAAGACATACGCCACCCACATGCGCGGTTATGGCGATCTCTTGATGGAAGCGGTAGATGAGCAACTGCAACTAGCTCGCCGAACCGGTTGCCGACTACAGATCTCCCATTTCCAGGCTGTCGGTCCTCGCAATTGGAACAAACAAGCAGTGGCCCTGGAAAAAATCGAGAATGCCGCGGTCGAGGGTCTTGACGTTGGCTTTGATTGCTATCCCTACGTCGCGGGCAGCACCGTTTTGACACAGCTGCTCCCGCAGTGGGCGCTCGCGGGGGGAATCAATGGTCTTCTTGCCAAGCTGGCCGATGGCGCCGAAAGGAGGCGAATCGCGGCTGAGACCGAAGCGAGTCTGGAACAGGGCTGGACAAATATTCTGGTCGCCGGACTCGAAACCTCTGCCAACCGCGACTTGATCGGACAAACCATCGCAACGATTGCCACAAGCCGTCGGTGCGAGCCCGTCGAGGTGGTATTCGACCTAATCCAGGATGAACAGGGAAGAGTCAATATGCTCGAAATGAATCAAAGCGAAGCGAATCTGCGCCAGACAATCTGTCATCCGCTGTCGTGTATCATCAGCGACGGCTTTTACGTGAAGGGCCGCCCCCATCCCCGCCTTTACGGGACATTCCCTCTGCTGCTAGGAGAGATGAGCCGCGAGCGCGGATGGCTTACGCTAGGGGCCGCTGTTCATAAGATCACGGAAAAACCGGCGCGTCGTTTCTCGATTCCAAAGCGTGGACGCCTCGAGCGCGGCTATTTTGCCGATGTGGTGGTTTTTGACCCCGAAAGGGTCAACAGCCCAGCTTCCTACGAATCTCCCACGCTTCAGCCGAGAGGCATCTGCCATGTGTTTCGCAACGGAGTCGAAGTTCTGTCAGAAGGCTTTTCCGCGTAAAAAGGGAACCGATGGTAGCCCTCGACATGCCTTCTCTTCATGGCTCTTTGCTGTTACTCGCCGCTTTTAACTTCCAAGCGTGGGTTTCCACTCCTGGAGGAAGATCGATCGTCAGAGTTTCGTGATCGAAATCTGCCGCTGTTATTGTTATAGGTTTGTCGTCTATCGAAACTTGCAGATGTGAAGCCGCCAGCTGTTCCCGCAATGGGTCCGAAAGCCACAGCCGCCATGAAGAAGGATGCCTCGCAAAGTAGGCGCAGTAATGGCTGTCTTGATTAAAGATGAGTTGCAAGCCGTCACCGTCGGAGGACCGGTTGATTTGGGTATGCATAATCCCTATGTACTGGTTAGTTCCCAACGTTTGGTAATACGCTGGCAAAGCAGCGAAAAGCCGCTCGATAAAGTGATGATCCAGAGCAATGTCTCTGTCATGAAATCCTAAAATTAGAGGCCCATCCGGATGATCGGGCCATCGTTGTGGATTGAGAACGTCGAGGTGGTCGTAGGCGGTATTAAAGTCGGGAACGACGTCTGCCATATCTAGAACAAGGTCGTGGTCGAGATAGTAGGTAGCGTTGTCGCCGTGAAAGAGACCAAAACCAACGCGCGCTGCCAGCCCTGCGGTGTTATTGAACTGGGATTTCGACCATGAGTTGTTGCCGGGTTTCAACTCTAGTGCTTGTTTTCCGAAGTCCTCCTGCAATTCCGCTAGCGAGCGCTCCATATGATAAATCTGCGTGACCGCCGGAACTTCCTCGCCGCGTCGCTGGTCTGCAAACTCCGCATACCAGCCGACCATCGAGCCTTCACCCGCCAGATCTGCTGTCCACCAGGGGCCAGGAGACGATTCCAGGTCCGGCTCCATATGTGTCCACCCGTGGCTCTCGATGTCCAGCACACCGGAATCGGCGGCGTCTTTGAGACCTTGGTAGGTTGAGACATAGTCCTGATGCAGCCCATATAGATCGATGAAATTCTGGACCCATGGAGACACGACCCGTTTCGATTGCCGATTCACGTATCCTGTGTTGACCTCGGCGCTCGCGACGGCATGATGTTGTTTCAACGGCCCCACGAGGTCCTCGCGAATAGTCTCTTCACTCGGCTCGAGATAACGCCAATAAGAGAGGAACCCCTTGTCTGCCGTTCCCCAGTCATCAAGCTCGAAAATAATGCGATGAGCATAATCCACATTGGGCACGACTACATAACCCAGGCTCCAAACCAGCGAACGAAAGAAAAGGTTCCTCCAAAAGAGGGAGTTACACAACGCTGATAAATTTGGAGGTCCCAACCACAGTGCAGAATTCCCCGATCCCAGTTGATTCACGGTGAGAACGGGGTGTTGGCCTTGAGCAATCAGCACTTTCGCGCTCGTCGGCTGAACCCAGATGCGAGCTGAATAGTCAGGACTCTGCGCGGACGTAGTTTTGTCGCCGGCCGCAATGTCGCGCGTGATGTAATGTTCCTGTGTGACCTGGAAGTTATCCGTTGACGTATAGAAGTCCTTGAATTTCAGGCCCAGCAACTTGGCAAGTGTAGATTCAAGAAATCGGGAATCGACGACGATCAATCCCGTCCCGGCGTGCGCTGCTTCCTCCAGGGCGGCCCAATCCTGCTGACCGTAAGATGAAGGATCGGCGAGCGAGATAACAGCACCATAGCGAATTCCTCCCGCGCGACGAAACAGATAGGAGGCATCGAGATGCTGCTGATCCAATCGCAAAATGTCAAAGGGAACCGACCAAGCTTTGAGGAGGGCCGCGACAGGTTGAAATTTGTCGGCATCGCTACTTACCACGAGTCCGTAAGGGTCGCTCCGGTGTTCGACCAGAAGCAAGACTCGGTAGGGTTTGGGGTCAACAGCAAGCGGGGCCGCCACGCTCGCCGCGCGCGAAGCCTGCAGACTCGCAGTAACGGACAACAAGAGCAAGCCAGAAGTGGCAACGGCTCTTCTGCCGGCACAGCATCTATCCATAGTCCCTCACACCTTCCTGTAAGACTCCACTGGGTATCCCTCCATGTAGCTGTCCATGCATCGGGGACTCAAATAACCTGTGCTCAGCATATGCCTTATTACAACACCCGTAAGATGTGAAGCAAGCACAGACGGGATGATAGCGGACAATGCGTTCAATCTATTGAACTCGAAGCGCATTGCGTGTTCACCTGGACCAAACTGACAAATACGGGAAAAGCGGCTCGGTCGTATTCCTTGGCAAGTATAGAAAGTCTTAGCCGCGCCCGCGCTTCAGCAACTGACTCAATTCTTTCGGAGACGCTGTGATGAATTCCCGCGACATGGGCAAGCTTGCCAGCATCGGCTTGCCTCGAGCACGAGCCAAATCTATTCGTGCCCTCGCTCGTGCGGTTTGTACCGGTCGGATTAGTTTTGAAGGCGTCGTCGACTCCGGGGATTTTTTGGCTCGGCTCTGTGAGATTCCTGGCATTGGGAAATGGACCGCACAATACGTGGCGATGCGAGCGCTGGTAGAACCCGGTGCGTTTCCCTCCTGCGACCTCGGTCTTTGGCGCAAACCTGATGGGCTCTTTGTCATCCAGCCCGAAGAGATAGACACGTTTCTGCGGCCGGTGCCCGTTGGACGCCTGCCTGGAGTCGGCAGAGTTACGGGAGAGAAGCTGGCGAAACTCGGAATACAAACCGTTGGCGAATTGCGAGCTTTGGATTTATCCCTGCTCGAACACCACTTCGGCCGCTATGGTGTGCGCTTGCACGAGCTTGCCGGCGGTATCGATGGTAGTGAAGTAATCCCGCACCGGCCTACGCAATCGATATCCGTCGAGGACACGTTTGAGCACGATGTACCGTTGGCCGAACTCGGGCCAATGATCCGGCGCCTTGCAGAAAAGCTTTGGTCTGCCTCGCGTCAAGAATCACGGACTGCCCGCACGGTCGTCCTCAAACTGAAGACCAGCGAGTTCAAGATTCTGACTCGCAGCCACACCCCAGGTTCTCCTCCATCCTCCTGCGAGGAATTGACGGACATCGCCCTGAAGCTGCGAGAACGAGTGGACCTTGGCCCACAACAACGCAATCGGCTCGTTGGCGTTGGTTTGAGCAACTTTCAGGAAAACGAACGGGCTGCTGCACAGACAGCTCTTTTCGAGTGAATGCGCACTCAAAGCAAAAGTAGCCCTCCTTAGCCAGAGCACAAAAGTCGAACCGCACCGTTCAAGCAGCAGTGGCCGCACCCGCTGGCTGTTGTCGCATCATCTCCAGCATCTTCTCTTTCATCTCCTTTGCCGTTGGTTCAGCTTTGTACGTACCCACCATCCAGGTATAACCATCCGGGTCCACAATGGTGCCGCAGCGATCACCCCAAAACATGTCCATCACCGGACCTTTGCTGGTGGCACCGAGTTTGGTCGCTTTCTCGACGACCTTGTCCACATTTTCTACATAGATGAAGAGGCTGGCCGGCGAGGCGCCAATGCTCTTCGCGCTCCGTTTTCCCATCGCATCACTCTCCGGCCCGAGCATGAGAGTGGTGTCGCGCAACGTCAGCTCAGCATGCATCGGTTTCCCGTCGGGACCATTCATGACGGCGCGTTTAGAAAAACCAAAAGCCTTCTGATAGAAGCTCATAGCAGCCGGAATATCTGAGACCGTGAGCATCGCCGACACGGCGCCGTACTGCTTCTTGTTCAAGGGATCAATCTTTTTCTTTGCCATGGTTGCTCCTTTCGTGAGGATGACATTCTAGCGAAAGCAGCAATATCTAGCATCTGCGGAAATCCTAGTCGTTCGGTAAGGGGTTGATGGAGGATAACGAGACTACGTGCGAGGACGAGGTTCCAACCACATCTCATCGCAACTGCCGTGGGAGAACGGAACATGCGCATGGGACTCTCCAATCAGGGTGCCAAGGGTGGATTCGCGGCGGCGCACAAACCAATGCTGGCCCGCACAGCCCCGGATCCGACGGGCGCGGAGGACGTTCGTCGCCGACTTGGTGAGCTTCGTTGCAATCTTCTCGACGCTTCCCGGCGAACACAAAAAGGCGACCGTGCACGAACCGTGCACTTACGAGCGAGATTCAGGCCGTTGGGGTTGACTTTGAACGATGAGCAGATTCCCCAAATTGTTGAAAACAAGAGAAACCAAAGTAGGAAATAGAGTCGCTGGAAGGACTGATCCTGAGCTCAAGTCGGTGCCCTGCCAGGCTGCGCGCTACGCCTCGATCGCTAGGCGCAGCAACAGCCCGCGCTGGCGGGGCTGGCAGTGTCTTGCCGGTGATCCGGTATGCAAAGGGGGTACAATGCATTGGCAAGCGAAGAAGAGGATGCAAGTGGCAGACGATCCTCGACGGATTCGAGCAATGGTTCGAAGGGACAGATCTCGTGCGTGTCCGCTGCACATTTTCACCGGAATGATGGAAGAATGAGAAAGGCTGATCCGGCACTATCAGCCCTTGGCCCAGGTTGGTGTCAAATTTGGTGTCAAAACCGAGCGATTTTTCCGGTTTTTTCCGTCTTCACCGGTTTTATTACCTTTGCCGTCAATAACTTACCCATTTTTCAGTTCCATGGCACGGAAGAGGTCGTCGGTTCGATCCCGACCAGGTCCACCATTTTCAACTACTTGCAGAACCTCCGCGTTTCAGTTTGGTGTCATTTGGTGTCAAAACACTACAACCTCTTTCAGTTCCATGAAACAAGGTCGTCGGTGATCCCGACAAGGTCAGCAACTTCTCAACTACTTGCAGATACCCCGTTTTTCAATTTGGTGTCATTTTGGCGTGACTGCTTCCGATGCATGGAAGAGGTCGTCGGCGCGATTCCGATCAGGTCCAGCATCTTTTGAACTCCTTGCAGATAACCCCGCTTGCCAGTTTGGCGTTATTTGGTGTCTTCACGCCTGCGACAATGTGAAAGTTAGGGGTTCAGCCCGAGGTGCCAGTAGTCTGCCTTGGATGTTCCAAGCATGTACATAACTGTGCAATATGTGTACATTAGCAGGTATGCTCTCTGAATAGGGAAAGGGGTGCTTTCATGGCTATGGCAAAGAATCGATCGCACAAGCACTTTCAGTTGGATTCCGTGAAAATCAAGCGCGCCCAAAAAGCTTTGCGAGCGAAAACCGAGACTGAGGCCATCGAGCGTGCATTGGATTTGGCGATTGCCGAACACGAGAGCAATCGATTGGCT
>WNGK01004195.1_pt1 | contig 15489 bp, 15 predicted proteins | sample 5400601 | NCBI WGS metagenome assembly WNGK01 (sample SAMN13153376, study PRJNA577476) | soil metagenome | isolation source: 60 cm soil or saprolite under Garry oak tree replicate 1 | place: USA:California | collected 2016-06-15
TTTGAGGTGGGACGGTTTGCCCCTGAGTTCGTCTATCCCGACGTGTTCGGCCAACAGAAAAGGTAATTCGAGAAGCGGTGGACCCGCGAGGAGAGAGCTGAATGGCGACCAAGCAGATGCAGATCGAAGGCATGACCTGCGTGCATTGTGAGAAGACGATCGCGGAGGCCCTGACCAGCGTCGGGGCTTCCACGGTCGAAGCCAACTGGCGCGCCGGCCGGGCCACGCTCGACGTCGGAAACGTGACGGATGAGCAGCTCAAGACAGCGATCGAGGAGGCCGGCTACAAGGTCGTCTCCATCCGGGATGCCAAGCGCGTGAAAAGCGGATTTGAGGCTGTGGTCGGCGACAAGGCCCACGACTACGACCTGGTGGTGATCGGTTCTGGGTCGGCCGCCTTCGCCGCCGCCATACACGCATCTGAGTCAGGAGCTCGAGTGGCCCTGATGGAATCCAACGTGGTCGGCGGCACCTGCGTCAACGTCGGCTGCATTCCCTCCAAGGCGATGCTTGCCCCCGCCGAGCAGCTCTACCGCGCCGGCCACCATCCGTTCACCGGCATCGAACGCGTAACGCCCGCGTTCGATCTCGCCCAAATTGTGGATTCGAAGGCAGCGCTAGTCGACGAGCTCCGCCAGGAGAAGTACATCGACCTGGCAGACACCTACGGCTTCACGATCTGCAAAGGCCTGGCCGAGTTCGTCGACGAACAAACCATCGAGTGCGGCGGCGAGCGGATCCGCGCCGGCAAATACATCGTGGCCACGGGTGCGTCGCCAGCGATTCCGCCGATACCGGGTCTGAAAGATGCGGGCTATCTCACCAGCACGACGGCGCTCGAGCTTCGCGAGCCGCCGAAGCGGCTGGCGGTTCTGGGTGCGGGTCCGGTCGGACTGGAGATGGGCCAACTGTTCATGCGCCTGGGCAGTGTGGTGACCTTCATCACTCGCGGTGAAGTGGCGCCGCGCGAGGAGCCGGAGACGTCGCTGGCGCTCCGGACAGTCCTCGAAGAGGAGGGCGCGCATGTGGTCACCAACGCGGAGGTGGTCGGTGCCAAACGTGTCAGTGGCGGACGGCGCCTCAGTTTTCGTCAAGCGGGCCGACAGCAGGAGCTGGAGGTCGATGAGATTCTCGTCGCGACCGGGCGCAAGCCGAATACGCAGGGCCTAGGCCTGGAGAAGGCCGGTATCGAGCTCACCAACGGCCAGGCGATCAAGGTCGGCGACGATCTCCAGACCACCAACCCCCGGGTCTGGGCGGCGGGCGACGTGACCGGGCACCGGCAATTCGTCTACGCCGCGGCCTATGAGGGCAATATCGTGGCCCGCAACGCACTCGAGGCCGAAGGACACAAGGTCGACTTCCACTCCTTGCCACGAGTGATTTTCACTTCGCCGACGTTCGCTGCCGCCGGGCTGACCGACGAGCTGGCCAACGCCCGCGGTTTCACATGCGAGTGCCGCGTCCTGCCCATGTCGGCCGTGCCCAGGGCACTCGTCAACCGTGACACGCGAGGCTTCATGAAGATCGTCGCCGAAGCCGGCAGCGGCAAGATCCTCGGCGCCAGCATGGTTGCTGACGGAGCAGGCGACGTCATTCACAGCGTGGTGCTGGCGATCCAGTTCGGACTGACCACCAACGACGTCGCCAACACCTGGGCGCCATACCTCACATTTTCGGAGGCGTTCAAGCTCACTGCTCAGACCTTCAAGCGGGACGTCAGCAAACTGAGCTGCTGCGCAGCATGAAGACAGAGATGGGAGGAGAACCGCTAGTCGACCTCGACGCGATGGTTCGAGCCGCTGCGTTTCGGCTCCTGATCAGGAGTGGCGAAGCGATCACTCTTGAATCAATTTCGCAGGTGACCGGGATCACGGGTGATCGGCTGGCTGTGCTGCGCGACGATCTGGATCGCGCCGGCCGCATTCGTCGCGATGAGGCCGGGCGGATTGTCGGTTCGGCCGGACTGAGCGTCGTGCCTGACCGCCACGAGATCGAGATCGAAGGCCGTCGCTTCTGGACCTGGTGCGCTTACGACATTCTCGGCATTTTCGGTGCGTTGCAGGCGACCGGTCGTGCCTCTTCGCCGATTCCCGGCACCCGCGATGTGATCCACCTCGATTTCATCGGCGGCCGGCCCCAGAAGAGCAACGCCGTTTTGTTTCGGCCGGACACCGAGTTGATGAGCTGCTGCGAGAACGTTTATGAAGAATGGTGTCCGAACAGCAATCTCTTCGCGGATCGCGCCTCGGCTCAGAAGTGGGCGACCGAGCACGGTTTGCAGGGTCGAGTCCGGACGCTCACAAAGGCCAATGAGCTGGCGACCGAAGAGTGGAAATCACTCACCAACGGCGGGGAGATAGACCTTGACAGCAAACTTTGATGTGATCGTGATCGGAACCGGCGAGGCGGCACGGCCGGTGGCGTACACCTGCCGCGAAGCCGGACGAAGCGTGGCCGTCATCGACTCCCTGCCCTTCGGGGGGACGTGTGAGCTCCGCGGCTGCGATCCCAAGAAAGTCCTGGTGGGCGTATCCGAACTTATCGATTGGAGTCAACGCATGCAGCGCAAGGGCGCCTCCGCGCCAGCAATGTCCGTCGATTGGTCGGATCTGATCCGCTTCAAGCGCACCTTCACCGACCCGGTGCCCCATGAAAACGAGCAGAGCTTCGAGGAAGCGGGCATCACCGCATTCCACGGCCGTGCCCACTTCGTGGACCGAACCAGCCTCGAGGTGGACGGCGAACGGCTTGTCGGTCGCAGCCTGGTGATCGCGACTGGCGCCCGGCCGGCCACGCTGGGGATCCCAGGTGAGGAACTTCTCACCACCAGCACGGAATTCCTGGAGTTGGATCAGCTCCCGGGCCGCGTTGCCTTCGTCGGTGGTGGATACATCGCCTTCGAGTTCGCCCATATCGCGGCCCGTGCCGGCGCCCAGGTCCATGTGCTTCATCGCGGCGACCGTCCACTCGAACAGTTCGACCCGGACCTGGTCGCGATGCTGGCCCAAGCCACCCGGGAGCTCGACGTCGAGATTCGCCTGCAAACCGAAGTCACGGCTGTCGAACGTCAGGCAGATGGCCTGCTGATTCACGCGCGGACAGGCGATCAGGAGCAGCTAGTCGAGGCTGACTTGGTGGTACATGCGGCCGGGCGTGTTCCTGACGTCGACGACCTCGACCTGGATGCCTCCGGGGTCACCTACGACAAGTCGGGCATCGCAGTCAATGAGTACCTGCAGAGCGTGAGCAACCCGGCGGTCTACGCGGCAGGGGACGCGGTCGGTGGCGGCGGCTATCCACTGACTCCGGTCGCAGGGATGCAAGGAAGCATCCTAGCCAGCAACCTCCTGAAGGGCAATCACCGGACGGTCAGCTATACAGGGATCCCCAGTGTGGTCTTCACCACCCCGCCCCTGGCGCGAGCGGGTCTAACAGAAGAAGCGGCTCACGCCCAGGGTCTGCACTTCGTGACGCACCATGAGGACACCTCAAGCTGGTATTCCTCGCGGCGGGTCGGATTGCCTCACAGCGGTTACAAGACGCTCGTCGAGGAGGGGACAGGGCGCGTCTTGGGCGCACACCTCTTCGGTCTCCATGCTGAGGAGGTGATCAACTTGTTCGCTCTGGCGATCCGGAGCGGGATGCCGGCGAACGAACTCAGGCACATGGTCTATGCATACCCGACAAGCGGTTCAGACATCGGATCGATGCTCTGACTCGTCACTCCCAGGTGCTCGTGCTCGACGGGATTTATGAACTTCGTGCTCCAAGGCTGAACCGGGAGACAGTAAGTTCCGCGTACCAGTACGCATCCAGTACGCAGCCGCTCTCAATCGGAGGGTGTCATTAGGTGTCGCAGTATTCGAAATGCTTGAGGCGAACTCGCTGACACAGAACCCGGCTTATCGCCGCTCTCGGCCCACCTTCTGTATCCCCAAAACCGCAAGTTGCGGGCCGCAGATTGCGGTCGCCGCTTCAGATTTAGCAGCGGCGCGACGATTGGCGGAGTCGATACAACGTCCCGCGGCAACAGTTGCCGCTGGCCAACCTTCTGTGCGCCTATGCGCTGCCTGACGACGCACGGGCCAGGACCATAGGGTACCCCGGTTGGAAATCCCCCCGATCCGCAGTCCGGCCGTTGCCACTCGGATAGCCGACAGCGCGGCCGCGATGAGCAAGAGAGCGACCTGTCTAGTGCACTATCACGTCGGCCCGTCGGCGGCGTGATCGCCTCGGAGGTCACAGGAGCTGCTGCTATTTGGACCCAGCCGGATCTGGCAACCATGGCGGCGCCTTCGCCATGACGGACCCTGAGCCGTGCGTTCTGATTAGGTTTCTCTACGATCCTCAATCGCATTCAGTTCGTAGTCGTGGGCTTCTTTGTGTTTGTTTGGATCGCGCTCGTCACGATTCTGGTCTTCTCCCCCGAGGTCTACGCGGAGACCGTCCGCCAGGTGGGCGGAGGCAGCTTCGCAATCGAACTGTCGTTTCTGATTGCGCTTTCAGCCCTTATCGCCTTGCTCGTGGTCGGGGTCTTCCGTCGGTGGCGATGGACTTTCTGGCTGGTCTTTATCGCCTTCGCCTTTGGCGTGCTACGACTTCCAGGCCTCCGCACTGGAGCTCGCGGGCATGCTGGCGGCTAGCGGCCCCACCTGGTACGTGGCGCTGCAGGGCTTGATCGGAGTCGTCCAGTTTCTGATCGCGATCGCGATGTTGGCCGGCTACCGGAAAGGTGGCGTCTGGGGAGATTTCTGACCTGTGGGATGTGAAGAGTCGACGCGTCATGCGAACGACGAGCGTCGCCGCCCGTGGCTCGGCGTTGCCGGAACATCCGGCATCCGCCGTGTCACGCATTCGCGGAACGCGGCTAGGTCTCACGTGTGTAGCGTTGCCGGAGTCATCGCGATGCGGCGGGGCGGCATCGCGATGAGGCTCACTAGCCGCCCCGCCCAGTTACATCGTAGGCCTGGTGGGGCGTTGGCCAGTGATACATTGCTTGACACGAGGCGATGGGGCTCGCCGCGGGGATTCTGATCCCTGGAATCGCTCTCAACTTGAGCTAATAGCCCCTGACCACCAGATTCTTGGAGGTTAGGGTGCAAAGCGAAACCACTGCGAAGTCGCCGACGAGCGGGACGGCGGATCTGGCCCGGTCCGCGCTGACGTTCGTCGTTCTGATCGGCGTCGTCAGCCTCTTCTCGGACATGACCTACGAGGCGGCGCGGGGGATCAATGGCGCCTTCCTCGCGGTCCTCGGCGCCTCGGCCGTGGTCGTGGGGGTCGGTTCCGGCCTGGCGGAGCTGCTCGGCTACATCGTGCGACTCGGCTCAGGCTATGTAGCCGACAAGACCGGCCGCTACTGGCTGTGGACCGCGATGGGTTATGTCGTCAACCTGTTCGCCGCGCCGGCAATGGCTCTGGCAGGCAACTGGCAGGTCGCTGTGCTGCTGATCATCCTCGAGCGGGTGGGAAAGGGGATCCGCAATCCCCCTCGCGACGCAATGCTTTCCAATGCGGGCAGCGTGATCGGTCAGGGATGGGCGTTCGCTCTGCGCGAAGGCCTCGACCAAACCGGGACGCTGATCGGCCCACTCGCGGTTGGCGCGATCCTCTTCATTCGAAGCGGTGCGTTTCGGGTTGCGTACGCGTGGCTGGTGGTCCCCGCGGTCCTATCCCTGATCGTGTTGGCGATAAGCAGATCGCGGTTCCCAAATCCACGCATCCTGGAGGCGCCGTCGACCGCTCCCGCAGGGTCGAGCCAACTCCCAACCGGATTCTGGCTCTATCTGGTGGCGATGGCATTGATGGCGATCGGATACGCGGACTTCAATCTCATCTCCTTCCACCTCCAAAAGTCAGGTGATCCGACCGAGGCGATCCCGATCCTCTACGCCGTGGCGATGGGAATGGCGGCGATCTCCGCCCTCGTCTTCGGTCGCTGGTTCGATCGCTGGGGTTTGCCTGCCCTCATGCTGGCGACGTTGCTGTCCGCCGGTTTTGCGCCGTTTGCCTTCCTCGGAAACTTCGCCGCCGCTGTGGTCGGGGTTGGCCTATGGGGGATCGGGATGGGGGTTCAGGACTCGATCATGAGCGCGCCGATCTCGATCATGGTGCACGCCGACCGCCGGGCCAATGCCTTCGGCGTGTTCAACTCCATCTACGGGTCGCGTGGTTCTTCGGGAGCACCGCGATGGGTCTGCTGTACGGCTACTCGATCCTCGGCCTGGTCATCTTCTCTGTCGTCGCGCAGCTCGCCGCGGCCGCGATACTGTTCTCGGCTCGAGCCCAGGTCAAAGGGTGAGAGAACCGCTCACCGTGCCTCAGTCGGCGGCGTGCTACATTCCTCCAGCCAGGCGATGGGGCTCGCCTCGGATAACGGTCCGGAATCGCTCCTGTTGAGCTGATAGCCCCTAGCCATCCAACTGTTGGAGGTTAGGTGCTCAGCCGAATGTCCAGGACCGCGCCGGCTTGCTAGAAGTCGCGAGCGCCCAACTCGTGGCGATTCTGACCGTGCTGATGATGGCTCCTTTGCTGAAGGGCGTCATCGACAACCTCAAGGCGAAGGTGCAGTCACGCCGCGGGCCATCCGTTCTCCAGCCCTATTACGACCTGATCAAGCTGTTTCGCAAACAGCGGACGATCACGCCCAACGCTTCGCCCATCTTCCGGTGGGCGCCCTATGTCGCGTTCGCAGCACCCATCGCGTTCGCAATCTTGATTCCGATCCTTACCACGTTCCCGCTGACCTGGGCGTTCATGGCCGACATGGTCGGCAGCGGCTTCGTCATCGGCATCGGCGGCTACATCGTGAACCTGGCGGCCATGGACAGTGGGAGTCCTTACGGAGGGCTCGGTGCCAGCCGCTCGCGCCTGGTTTCGGCCCTTGCCGAGCCTACCTTCATCGTGGTCTTCTTCGCGGTCGCCTATGTCAGCGGCGCCACGATCCCCTTCATCGTCAACAAGGCGCTCTTCACCCTGACCCCGATCGTCGCTCCCAGCCACGCCTTGATCGCGGCGGCGTTTTTCATGGTCATCCTCGCCGAGGCGGGCCGCATTCCGGTCGACAACCCTGCAACCCAGCAAGAGCTGTCGATGATCGAAGGCTCACGCCTTTTCGAGTTCTCGGGATCGGACCAGGCACTGCTGGAGTGGGGCGGCTGGATGAAGCTGTTCGTGATCCTGATCGTCTGGCTTAACGTGCTCGTCTTTCCGCCCGGCCTGGCAACCGATGCCTCGCCGATCCCGATCCTGATCGCGATCGTCTCCCTGGCCGCAAAGATGCTGGCGGCCGCGATCTTGATTGTGTTCATTGAATCCGCCCTGGCCAAGATACGGATCCTTCGGGTACCGGAGTTCCTCGGCGCGAGCTTCGTGTTGTCGGTGCTCGCGCTCGTTGTCTTCAGTCTCGGGCAATAGATGGAAGCCTTCGAGTACTCCCTGGCCGGCGTGGTCTTGCTCATCACCTTCTGGCTGCTGATCGCGCGCCGTATCCGCGGCGCCATCAATGGTTACGGGTTTCAGTCAATCGTGCTGGCGGCGATCGCCGCTGCCACCTTCGTTCAGTCTTCCCGCTTGCATCTCCTGCTGCTCGCGATCTCGAGTTTTGTCATCAAGGGCATCGTGATTCCGGTAGTCCTTCGCCGGCAGGTCCGCGCCACCGTCTTCGACAAGCGAGAGACCCACTACTATGTCGGGTTTCCAACCGCGCTGCTGATTGGGATGGGCCTCTCGATCGCGGGGTTCGTCTCAGCCAATCAGCTCGCGATCACAAAAGACCTCCTTGGTCAGCCGGTATCGGGCGTCGCGATCTCGGTCATCCTGATCGGCTTCTTCATCGCGGTGGCGAGGTCGGACGCGGTGATGCAGCTCACGGGTCTGCTCGTGGCCGAGAACGGCCTGCTGCTCCTCGGATTAGTGATGAGCGCAGGACTCGGACTGTTGGTCGATTTCGCCCTGCTGCTCGACGTCCTGGTCGGCGCCGTAGTCATGGGCTTCCTGATCGCCCGGATGAACACAACGATCATGAGCACCGATACCGGTGAGCTGACGAGGCTTCGCGGATGAGCGGTTCCGCCCTGCTGGTTGTGCTGCTCGCGATTCCGCTCGCCGGAGCTGTCGCCACATGGTTCCTCAAGCCACCGGCCGTCTTGCACGGAATCACAGCGATCAGCCACGCCGCGGTGCTGGTGGTAGCGCTCGTGCTTCTCGGCATGCTGCTCACTGGCAGCGCGCCCCACGCCTTTGACAACCTGCTACGACTCGACCCTCTGGGCGGTTTGGTCCTCCTGATCGTTGCCGTCGTCGGATTCACCTCGGCCATTTACTCGATCGGCTACCTACAGCACGAGGTCACCCACGGAGCTGTCAAAGCGAATGAGCTCCGCCGCTATTACGCGTTGCTCCATGTGTTCGTCCTCACCATGCTGCTGTCCGCGGTCTCGGGCAACCTCGGTGTGCTGTGGACCGCCATCGCCGGCACGACCATCGCCTCGGCGCCGCTGGTCGATTTCTATGGATCGCGGGATCCGCTCGAGGCGGCCTGGAAGTACATCGTGCTGACCACGGCCGGCAGCATGATCGCCCTGTTTGGGTTCCTCGTCCTTTATCAGGCCGGGGTCCATGCGCTGGGCGAGTCATACGACTTCTCTTTCCCGGTTCTGGCCGGCGTCGCCTCAAAGCTCCCGGCCGCAACGGCGTTTACGGCCTTCCTTTTGGTGCTGGTCGGATTCGGGGCCAAGGCAGGTCTCGCACCGATGCACACGTGGCTGCCCGACGCCCATAGTCAAGCTCCTTCCCCGATCTGCGCTCTGCTCTCGGGCGTAGAGCTCAACTGCGCCATGCTCGGGATCTTCCGCGTCTTCGCACTGACCGCGCCGGCTGCCGGCGTCGGCCGTCTCCGTCTGGCACTGGTGTTGTTCGGCCTGTTCTCCTTACTGGTTGCCGTCGCCTTTCTTATCTCCCAGCGCGACTTCAAGCGGCTGCTCGCGTACTCCTCCATCGAGCACATGGGACTCATCGCACTTGGCGTCGGAATCGGAGCGCCGCTGGCGGTCTTCGGCGCCATGCTCCAGATGCTCAATCACGCGCTGGCCAAGTCGCTGATGTTCTTCACGACCGGCAACCTGTTGCTGCGGTTTCGCACGCGGGCAATCGCAGAAGTGGGGGGCTTGGTGCGAACGATGCCTGCCACCGCCGTGCTGGCGATCGTCGGCGGGCTGGCGATTGCTGGCGCACCACCTTTCAGCCTGTTCGTATCGGAGTTCTCAATCGTCGCGGGCGCCGCCCGCAGCAACCAGGTGGTTGCTGCGTCCATCACGGCGCTGTTGCTAGTGATCGGGTTCATCGCCATCGTGGCTCCTTTCAACCGGATGTCCTTCAGCACGCCGCCAGAGGACGGGGCCGCAACGGCTCGCGTCAATCGGATTGTTCTGATTCCTGCGTATTTGTCGTTGCTCGGGGTTGTCGTCCTCGGCGTCTGGGTCCCAGGTCCACTCCACGACCTGCTCGCCGGGGCTGCTCAGCTGGTGAGTCCATGAGCGGCCTTGCTGAGCTCGCTCAGGTCGTCGGCCTTCAATATCGGTCCGGCGCGTCGGGCGAGCTCTGGGCGGATTGCCCTCAGGCTGAGTTCAGCGCCAACGCGAAGGAGCTTGCGTCGCGAGCTCTGCTCTCGGACCTGTTCGCGAGTGTGGGGGAGGATGGGCGGTCCCTGACCGCTGTCTTTTCCACGATCGGTGACAGCGCCTGGCTGGTGCTGCGGACGCAGCTTCCGGACGATCACTTCGACTCCCTTACGTCGGCGGTTCACGCGGCCAGCTGGTACGAGCGCGAGATAGCTGAGATGTATGGGATTCATCCCGACGGCCATCCCGCGCCCCAGCCGCTGCGCCTTCATGACTGGCCGCATCGCTACCACCCAATGCGAGACGAGCTCTCTTTGATGAAATCGCTGCCGTCGGCCCATGGAGACCGCGTGCCCAAGGTTCGCGGCCAGGGTGTCTTTCAGCTGCCGCTTGGCCCAGTTCGGAGCGGGCCGCAGGAGTCGGCCGAGTTTCTCTTCAATTCCGGCGGTGAGGACCTGGTGATGGTCTCGCCGCGCTTCGGCTACAAGATGCGACTGGTCGAGCGGCTGGCGGAGGGCCGCTCTGTGGACGAGGCGCTGATCCTGGCCGAACGCATGGCAGGCATCTCGACCTACGCCAACGCCTTGGCCTTCGTGCAGGCGGCCGAACGGGCCGCCGGCATCGAGATCGACGACGAAACCAATCGAGCCCGATCGCTGCTCAACGAGCTGGAAAGGCTCCATCACCATTTCGGTTACCTCGGGCGCGTGGCCGATTCGACGGGACTCACTGTCGCCGCGGCCCAATACGCGGCGTTGAAGGAAGAGGTGCTGCGGGTCAATGCCGGACTCACCGGTCACCGATATCTCCGCGGCCTGCTAGCGCTCGGTGGGTTGAGCGAAACCCTCTCCGAGACTGGACATGCCGACATGGTCGTTGCGCTGCCGCACTGGGAGAAGAGGTCGCGGCGGCTCGAAGCTCTACTCGAGGACACCGCCACCTTCATCGACCGCCTCGACTCGACGGCTGTTCTTGCTCCCGATTACGCAGCCCAGCACAACTTGCTCGGCCCGATCGGTCGCTCCACAGGAGCCGACCGCGACTGCCGCCGCGACCACCCCTACGCCGGTTACAAGAGCCTGCCTTTCGAAGTGCTGGTTAAGTCGCAGGGTGATGCTCTGGCGAGGGTTCGCATCGTCTTGTTTGAGGTCGTCCAGTCGCTTCGAATCGTCAAGCAGGTCCTCGAGCAGTGGCCGAAGACGGAGCTGGCAGCCTCGCCGGCAAGCAAAGGCGGGAGCGCGCTGGGCTGGGCCGAGGCACCTGGTGGCGAATCCCTTCACTTCGTGCAGCTCGACGACGCCGGCAACGTCGTGCGCTGGCGGGCGCGCCCACCGGCTCTTGTCAACTGGCATCCCTACGCGCATGCATGCGCGAGCGGCAACAACCTCACCGACTACCCGGTCATCGAGGCCAGCTTCGGCATCTCGCACGCGGAGTTCGATCGCTGATGTCTCGCTGGGTGTCTCTTGGGCTGGCGAGTGGTGTCAAGACGACCAAGTTTCCAAAGGCAGCGGATGCCGCCGCGTCGAAAGCCGCGGCTGCAATCGACCTGAATGTCCAGGGCTTGACGCCGCAACTCGCGATCGATGCCGCGGCCGTCTGTCCGACCGACGCAATCACCGTTGAGGGTGACTCGACGAACGGCGCTCTCAGGTTCGACATGGGCCAATGCGTTCTCTGCGGCCGCTGCATCCGCAAGGCTCCGACGGCGTTTGGATACCGGTACAAGCCCGAGGTTGCCGTCAAGGAGCGGCGAGCACTGCGTGTCGAGGTCACCTGGAAGGAGGGTCGGATTGCCGGCCCGGGCCATGCAGACGAACCGCACTCCCTGTCGCCGGAAGCAGACGAGTTGCGCCGTCAGGCTCATCGGATCTTCGGACGTTCGCTGCACCTCCGCCACGTCGACGCAGGGTCCTGCAACGGCTGCGAGTCAGAGCTCCAGCTCCTAACCTCGCCGTACTACGACCTAGCTCGCCTGGGCGTTTTCTTCACACCCACGCCACGACACGCGGACGGCCTTCTCGTCACTGGAGTGGTCACCCGCCAGATGCACCAGGCCTTGATGGACACATATGAAGCAATGCCAGAGCCGAAGCTCGTCATCGCGGCCGGAGTGTGTGCCATCGGTGGAGGGTGTTTCGCGGGCGGCCCCACAACCCATGGGCCGCTGGATTCGATCCTGCCGGTCGTCGTTTACGTTCCGGGATGTCCCCCTACGCCATCAGCCCTGATACACGGTCTGCTGCTGGCAACTTCAAAGGTGGAAGAGCGCTACCGCGCTGGAGGATCGGCCGGTGGCGCTTGAGCTCGTCCTCGTAGCTACCGCGTGCTACCTGGCGGGTGGCCTGATCGCGCTCGTCATCCGAACCACAGTGCTGGCTCGGTACGTCGCCGCGGCAGCCGGTGTCGTCGGATCCATCGTTCTCGTGGTGGCAGGCGTGCTCGCGCTTACATCACCTGAGACCAGTCTCATGCTACCGGCGAGCACGCCGCTCGGTGGTTTTGAGCTTCGCACGAACGCGCTCAGCGGAATGTTCCTGCTCCTGACCGGAGCCGTCGGCACCGCGATCTCGATGTACTCGCCTGATTACGTGCCGCACGTCGGAGGGCCAGGCCGGCAAGCTGTCCTCCTCCTGCTCCTAAACGTGACCGTCGCTTCGCTGACCGTCCTGCTGACCGCTGGGAATGCCTTGACGTTCTTGCTGGCCTGGGAGTTGATGTCGATCCTCACCTACGCCCTGGTGGCAATTCAGTACGAGCACCCCGGCACCCCGCAAGCCGCGTTCCTGATGCTCGCCCTGAGCGAGATCGGCTTCGTCGCCATGGCATTCGGCTTCGCCCTCATCGGTGGCTTTGAGCCCGGGCGGGATTTCGGGGCCATCGCCTCGAGCGGCATCTCGGCTCGCACCGCGAGCGCGGCTTTCGTTCTCTTTCTCTTCGGATTCGGAGCCAAAGCCGGACTCCTGCCGTTGCAGGGCTGGCTGCCAGAAGCTCATCCGGCGGCTCCGTCGAACATATCGGCTCTGCTTTCAGCGGTCGTGGTAAAGATGGCGATTTACGGGCTGGTCCTCACCGCGGTCGTGTTGTTAGGAACGCCACCTATCTGGTGGGGTTACCTCACGCTCGCGGCCGGAGTGATCACCGCCGTCTACGGCATCCTCTTCTCGCTTCTCGAGCACGATCTCAAGCGGGCCCTCGCCTTCAGCACCGTCGAGAACCTGGGGTTCATGGTCGCTTTGGTCGGCGCCGCGTTGATCTTCAAGTCGCTGCAGATGCCGGCGCTGGAGGCGCTTGCGCTGGTGGCTCTCATGCTGCACGCTCTGAACCACGCCATCCTCAAGGGCGGCCTCTTCCTGGGTGCGGGCAGCGTGCAGGTGGCGACCGGGGGCCGGGACATGGACCGGATGGGAGGACTGTGGCGTCGTATGCGGTGGACGGGGCCGACCTTCTTCATCGCCGCCACAGGCCTCGCGGGCGTGCCGCCGCTGAACGGCTTCCAGGGGGAGTGGCTCGGCCTGATGGTCTTGCTCCAGAGCCACCTACTGAATGGCTCCGCGGTGCGTCTGGCGATGGCGGCGGCGGCAGCTCTTCTCGCACTCACCTTCGCCCTCGCGGTCACGGCTTACATCCGAATCTTCGGAGGCGTGTTCCTGGGTGCCGGGCGGAGTCGAGAGGCGCAGCACGCCGAGGAAGTGCCGCTCACGATGCGAACAGCGACCGCGCTGCTCGCCGTTGCAGCCGTGGTATTGGGCCTCCTGCCCCCGCTTGGAATCGGCGCCGCCGCGGCGGCCGCCCAGCAGGCTAGTGGCGCGCCGGGCGTGCTCGACTCCGTGCTGCCGCCCGTCTTTCTGCATCCCGAGCGCTTCGCGACCCCAGTTAAGCTCGGCGGCACCTTCCTCAGCCAGGTACTTCCGGTGAATGGGCTCATCATCGTGCCGACGAATCCCGATTTCTCGAGCATCGCGCCGACCTACATCTTCGTCAGCATGGCTGTCGTGATCGCCATCGTGGCGGTCCTGCTGCGGCTGGGCGGCAATAGGTCACGCCAAACGAGGGGGGTGTGGGCTGGCGCGATCCCGCACTGGGAGCCGTCGATGCAGTACACCGCAACCGGGTTCACGAACCCGCTCCGCTTCATATTCGGTAGCGTCTACCGTTCCACAAGGCATATCGAGGGCGACTACCAGCACGCGCCGTTTTTTGCCCGCACGGTGCGCTACCAGCACAGCTTCATCGAACCGATCGAGGAGTACGTCTACGGCCCGATCGTGCGTTCCGCGCAGAGTCTGTCGCAGCGACTCAGCCTCTTCCAGGCTGGGAGCGTCAGTCTCTACCTTCTATATCTGTTTATCGTCTTCATCGTCGCGCTGTTTCTGCGCTAGCGGTCCTCGGTACTCACAATCCGAGCCCAGACGGCTTCCGAAGGCGCGGTCGGCTTAACGATCAGGACGGACGCCTTCGAGTAGGCATTGACCTTTTGAGCGGTGGTGCCGATCAGGAGGTGAGTGAAGCGAGAGTGCCCTTTGTAGCCGAGTACGATAAGGTCCGCTTTGACCTCCTCGGCAAAGCTGATTATCCGGTCGGCGGCGCCACCGATTCGAACCACGTGGCGAATGCTCTCTCCATGTTCCCCGGCGATCCGCGTCGCGATCCGCTGGACCTCTTCGAAGTATCGGTCTCGTTCTTCTTTCCAGTCGTCGACCTCGCCCATGGTTGCCGGGGCTCTCGCCAGCCCTTCCTCGACGGACAGCGCGATCAGCTTCGCGCCGAACTGTTTAGCAATCTCGCCGGCCTCCGCCACCGCGGCATAGCCTCCAACTGAGCCGTCGACGCCGACCAGGATGACTTCGTGCATCTCGGTCTTTAGGCAGCCGGCATCAGCGCCGAAGCGTGGCGATCAGCCGCGTTGTGTGTTTGAGCATTTCAAGGGCCTCGTAGACAGAGTCGGTTACTACCTGGCTGGCCATCAGGGCCGCGACTGCAAGGCCCTCCTGGTCCATGACCGTGATCGCAAGGGCGGCCTCCTTGAGCATCCCGACGTCGTTCATGCCGTTTCCGATCGCGACCACGCCGGCGGATCCCAGGTGCCGCACGTAGGCAGCCTTCTGCTCAGATTCGTCACCGGCCTCGACCCGAGTGGCCGTGACGTTGAGCTGGGTCGCGACGCTGTCGAGCCTGCCGTGCGTGTCAGCAGACAGTAAGTGGACGTCGATCTGATCGCGGAGGTCTGACACGCGCCTGCCAGCCTCGTTGAGCAGCTGACCGTCACGGGCGATCACTCCGTTGACATCGAGGACCAGTGTGGTCAGCCGCAGGTGCTTCCAGCCTGGGATCTCGATTTCGATCACGTCGTTGGCGCCTTTCGGGCCGCGTGGCGGACGACAGCCGAGCGATGCTGGCCCGCCCTTTCCAGATATGCGGTCGCCTCGGAACCGCCGTTCCGGGCCAGTGCCCTGACCGCCTCGGCTGAGGCATACGGATCGCCGTCGCGCTCGGCCAGCTTGATCAAAGCCCGGACGGCTCTGATCCCGCCGATCTGCCCAAGGACGCGGGCGGCTATCAGCCCGCGGTCGTCTAGCCGATGTTCGAGTGGCCGGATCAGCTTCGCCTCGTAGTCGACGCGGTGCTGCTTGGCCAGATCACTGCCGCAGTTGGGGCATGTCTTCGCGTCGGGATTGATTTCGTGCCGGCAGTTTTGACAAATCCATGTCGCGGATCTCTCAGTACGCGAATGCTTCCCACGAAAAACCTCGGACTGGTGGCGGTCATCCGCGCTCATCTGCATCCCAGCCGTCTCAATCGTTCGCCGAATTAGCCGATGCGCCGTCGTGGAAGATCTCGTCGTACAGGTCCTTGCCGTGGCTGG
>WNGK01004471.1_pt1 | contig 15488 bp, 16 predicted proteins | sample 5400601 | NCBI WGS metagenome assembly WNGK01 (sample SAMN13153376, study PRJNA577476) | soil metagenome | isolation source: 60 cm soil or saprolite under Garry oak tree replicate 1 | place: USA:California | collected 2016-06-15
CCGGGGGTGCTCGCCAACCCTAATATCTTGGTCTCGGCCGTTTTCGCTTAACCTGCGGCGCAGGTTAGCCTCGCCCAGATCGTGCGCTCGCACCCCGGGGGTGCTCGCCAACCCTAATATCTTGGTCTCGGCCGTTTTCGCTTAACCTGCGGCGCAGGTTAGCCTCGCCCAGATCGTGCGCTCGCACCCCGGGGGTGCTCGCCTACGCGCACGATCTTCATCGCGTTGGTGCCGCCGGACTTGCCCATCGGTTCGCCGATGGTCAGGACGACGAGATCGCCTTGCTGAACCTGCCCGCGCGTGACGAGCAGATTCTCGGCCGAGCGCAGCACGGCATCGCGATCCTCGCTCTGCTCGAGGAACAGAGGGTGTACGTTGCGGTAGAGCGCCATCTTTCGCTGGGACGAAATTTCGGGCGTCAGCGCGAAGATCGGGCAGCCGCAGTTGTGCCTCGACATCCACAGCGCGGTCGAGCCCGATTGCGTCAGCGCCGCGATCGCGGCTACCTTGAGATGAAACGCTGTGAAAATCGTCGCCATCGCGATCGACTGGTCGATGCGGGTAAACGTGCGGTTGAGAAAATCGCGGTCGAGCTCGACGACGTCCGACTTCTCGGCTTCGGCGCAGATCTGGCTCATCGCCTCGATTGTCTCGACCGGAAAGCGGCCCGTTGCCGTTTCCGCCGAGAGCATGACGGCGTCGGTGCCGTCGAGCACCGCGTTGGCGACGTCCGATACTTCGGCGCGCCTCCTCGAGCGCTCCGATCGCTTCGGCTCGCTCGATCTTGGCGATCAGAAGCGCACTTCCGCCGGCAGCGCGCAGGAGCTGCCGCGCCATGTACATGTCTTCCTTGTTCTTGGGGAACGAGACCGCCAGATAGTCGGCGTCGATCGCCACCGCGGTCTTCATGTCGTCCATGTCCTTCGCGGTCAGCGCGGGCGCCGTGAGGCCTCCGCCCAGGCGATTGATGCCCTTGTTGTTCGACAGCACGCCGCCAACCTCGACGCGCGTGATGATCTTGCTGCCGCTGACCGATTCGACGCGAAGGCGGATCAAGCCGTCGTTGAGCAGCAGGATGACGCCGGGGGCGACATCGCGCGGAAGCTCCTTGTAGTCGAGGCCGACACCGTGCTCGTCGCCCAGCTCGCGCTCCGCGTCGAGCGTGAACAACTGTCCGGGCTTGAGCGTCACCTTTCCCGTGGCAAACTTGCCCACGCGTATTTTTGGTCCCTGCAGATCGGCCATGATCGCAACTTCGCAGCCGATCGAGTGCGCCGCATCGCGAACCAGCGTCGCGCGCTCCTGATGGTCGCTTGCGCTACCATGCGAAAAATTGAGCCGGACGACATCGACACCCGCAGCAAGCATGCGGGTGAGCACGTCGCGCGCACTGCTTGCGGGACCGAGCGTCGCCACAATCTTGGTGGACCGGTGCATCATGCGTCGACTCCGAGTAAGCCTTGCGCCCTAGCCCGAGGCGCGCTGCTCCAGCACTTGCACCGCGGGCAGCGGCTTGCCTTCGAGGAATTCGAGAAACGCGCCGCCGCCGGTCGAAATGTATCCGATTCGGTCTGCGACGCCGTACTTGGTGATTGCCGCAAGCGTATCGCCGCCACCGGCAATCGAGAAGCCCGGCGATGCGGCGATGGCGTTCGCGAGCGCGCGCGTCCCTTCGCCGAAGGCGTCGATTTCGAAAACACCCACGGGGCCGTTCCACACGATCGTTCCCGCCTTGGCGATGATCGACTCGAGCGCGAGCACGGTTTGCGGGCCGAGATCGACGATCATGTCATCGGGGCTCACGTCCGCGATGGCCTTGAGCGCCGGAGTGGCGCTTGCCGAGATTTCCTTGGCGACGACGGCATCGACGGGGATGGGAACCTTCCCCGGAAACGCGTCGAGGATGCCTTGTGCCTCGCCGACCAGCCCCGGCTCGGCGAGCGATACGCCGATCCGTCCGCCCGCGGCGAGGATGAAGGTGTTGGCGATGCCCCCGCCGACGATGAGCGTATCGACCTTGGCCACGAGGTGCGTGAGCACCCCGAGCTTGGTCGAAACCTTGGAGCCCGCGACGATGGCGATCAGCGGACGAGCGGGGTGCGCGAGCGCTTTCCCGAGCGCGTCTAGCTCGCCGGCGAGCAATGGTCCGGCGCACGCTATAGGCGCGTACTTGGCAATGCCGTGAGTCGTCGCTTCGGCGCGATGCGCGGTGCCGAACGCATCGTTGACGTAAACATCGCACAGCTTTGCCATCTTTCGCGCAAGACCTTCGTCGTTTTTTTTCTCGCCCGGGTTGAAGCGGCAGTTCTCGAGGAGGACCGCGGTCGACGGAGCAAGCGCATCGAGCCATGGGCCTCCGTCGACCCAGTCGCGGACGAGCCGAACGCGGACTCCGAGGAGCTCGGAGATTCGTGCCGCGATCGGCACAAGCGATTCGGCCTCGTTCCATTCGCCCTCGGTCGGCCGCCCGAGGTGGGACGTCACCATGACGCGGCCGCCTCTTTGCATCGCATCCCGGATCGCGGATAGCGACGCACGGATGCGCGTATCGTCGGTTATCGCTCCGCGCTTATCCCGAGGTACGTTGAGGTCCGAGCGGATGAATACCCGCTTGCCCGAAATCTCGATATCGCCGAGTCGCTTGAATGTCATGAGCAGCTCTAGAGAAAGTACACGAGCATGTGCACGTCGTCGTATTCGCCGTCGAGCTTCTTGCCGCGAATTCGCGTTCCCTCATGCAGGAAGCCGATCTTGCGGTACAGCGCGTATGCCCGGGTGTTCTTGGCGTATACGGAAAGCTCGACGCGCTCGAAGCCCTGCACGCGTGCATCTTCCAGCGCGGCGCGGATCAGCCGCTCGCCGATCCCGCGCCCGCGATAAGCGTCGATAACGCCCATCCCCAGCATCGCGCAGTGCGAGTACACCGGAACCGCATCGCGGCGGATATCGCACCAGCCGACGATGCGCGGACCGTGTGTGGCGACCCAATGCGGGTTGCGTTCGCGCATGTTCCGCGCCACGAAGGCCTTGGTCTCGTCGAGGGAAAACGGATCCTGGTAGGCGAGATAATGCCGCTCCCGCATGATCGTGCCGACGCAATCCCGCAGCGCGACGACGTCACCCAGCGCAATCGGCCGTATGGCGACGGCATCCGACATCGCGCGGACTAGCGCACCGGGACAGTCGTCGCGCGTGCGCCGCGAGCGCGCAATGCATTGAGCCCATCGAGCGCCCGGCTGGCCGTCGTCACGAACAGGAACGGAAGGAGCGCGTGGACCATGGCGGCCAGACCGCCCATGGTCATCCGCGCGCCGAACGCCAGCGCAAAACCGCAATGCTCGCGGTAGGTTTCGCCCAGCGAGATCGGATGAGCTGTAAATGGATTGGTCATGCGATTCCGGTGTTTTCCGCAGTCACTTCGCTGCCATGAAAGCCATGGTCGTGTCGAGCATGCGATTCGAAAAGCCCCATTCGTTATGGTTACGGCCGCTCGCTCGCTGCCGCTCCGCTCGCTTAACATTCGTTGCGCTCATGTTAACCTTCACCGCAATGGGTGGGGCATTGCCAACCGGCTATCGTACAGACATCAGCGCAACCGTCACGTCCAACATACGGTTGCTGAAGCCCCACTCATTGTCATACCAACTGCTCACTTTGACCAATCGTCCGGAAACCTTGGTCAGCGTCGCATCGAACACCGAGGACCGCGGATCGTGGTTGAAGTCGACCGACACCAGTGGACCCGTGTTGTAGCCGAGCAGACCGGCGAGCGGCGCCGACTCCGAAGCCGCTTTCATGATGGCGTTGACTTCGTCGACGCTGGTTTCGCGTGCGGCGATGAACGACAGATCGACAATCGATACGTTGATGGTCGGCACGCGTATCGCATAGCCGTCGAGCTTCCCGTTGAGCTCGGGAAGAACGAGCCCAACCGCCGAAGCCGCTCCGGTCTTGGTCGGGATCATGCTCATCGTCGCCGATCGCGCACGGCGCAGATCCTCATGATAGACGTCGGAGAGCACCTGGTCGTTGGTATAGGCATGCACGGTTGTCATCAGTCCCGCGACCACGCCGACCTTGTCGTGCAGCGGCTTCACCAGCGGGGCGAGGCAGTTGGTAGTGCACGACGCGTTAGAAATCACGGTGTGCGAGGCCTTCAGCGTTTGATGGTTGACGCCGAAAACGACGGTCGCGTCGACGTCCCTGCCGCCCGGCGCCGAAATGATCACTTTTTTGGCGCCGCCCTTGAGGTGCGCCGACGCCTTGTCCTTGGTCGTGAAAAGCCCCGTACATTCGAGAACGACACTTACTCCCAGCGTCTGCCACGGCAGCTCCGCTGGATTGCGCTGCGCGAGCACCTTGATGCGATCGCCATTGACGACCATCGCGTCGCCGTCGACCTCGATCTTCCCCGGAAACTTTCCGTGGACGGTGTCGTAGCGCGTCAGATGCGCGTTCGTCTCCGGGCTGCCCAGATCGTTGATCGCGACGATCTCGAGGTCGTGCTTGTGCTTGCCGGCGGTTGCGCCTTCGTAGTGCGCGCGAAGAATGTTGCGGCCGATCCGGCCGTAGCCGTTGATCGCGACTTTGATGGTCATCCCGATCCTCCAAAAAAACCTCGCCCACAAGGAGACGAAGGCACAAAGCACGAGGAAAGCCGTCGTTGTCCACGGCGCCTCGGTGGCTCAAATGATCTTTTTTACCGCCGCGACGACGTTCTCGACCGTGAAGCCAAAATGCTTGAACAGCACGCTCGACGGTGCGGATTCCCCGTAGGTATCGATGCCGATCACCGCGCCGCGCGGATCGTCCGCCGGGCCCACGTACTTGCGCCAGTAGTCGGTCACACCCGCTTCGACGGCGACGCGCGGTATCCCCCGCGGAAGCACGCTCTCGCGGTACGCCGCGTCCTGGCGGTCGAACACGCTCGTACACGGCATCGAAACGACGCGAATCGGTACGTCTTCCTGCGCCAGAATCTGCTGCGCGCCGACCGCGAGCGCGACCTCGGATCCGGTGGCGATGACGACCGCGCGCGGCGCTTCCGCGTCGCGCAGGACGTACGCTCCTTGCCGCGCCGCGTCGATTTGCGCTTTGCTTCGCGCCTGTGCGGGAACGCTCTGACGCGTGAACAGCAGGCACGTCGGGCCATCGCGGCGCTCGATGGCGGCGATCCACGCCAGCGCGGATTCGATGCCGTCACATGGACGCCATACGTCGAGATTCGGTATCAGCCGCAGGCTGGCCGCGTGCTCGACTGCCTGGTGGGTCGGGCCATCTTCGCCGAGGCCGATCGAGTCGTGGGTGTAGACGAGAATGGAGCGGATTTTCATCAGCGCGGCCATGCGCACCGCGTTTCGCGCGTAGTCGGAGAAGGTCAGGAACGTGCCGACATAAGGGATGAAGCCGCCGTGGACCGTCAGGCCGCTCGCGATCGCGATCATCGCGAACTCCCGCACGCCGAAATAAATATAGTTGCCCGCGCCATTGCGCGTCACCGTCCGGCTTCCCGACCAATTGGTGAAAACCGAGCCGGTCAAATCGGCGGAGCCGCCGATGAGCTCGGGCAGCGCGGGCGCGAGCGCTTCGATCGCCTGCTGCGATGCTTTGCGCGTTGCGACGTTCTCGCCTTTCGCGTGCTGCGCGGCGACGAGCGAGTCGGCGCGTTGTGCGAAGTCCGAAGGCAGCTGGCCTGCGATTCTGCGCTCGAACTCCGCGGCAAGCTCGGGGTATGCCGCCTTGTAGGCGACGAAGCGCGCGCTCCAGTCGCCGTCGAGCAGCGCTCCGCATTCGCGAGCGTTCCAGCCTTCGTATGCGGCTTGCGGAATATCGAAAGGCGCATGGCTCCATCCGAGCGACTCGCGCGTCAGTGCCACTTCCTTTTCACCGAGCGCCTGCCCGTGCGCGAGATCCGTGCCCGCACGATTCGGGGACCCTTTGCCGATCACGGTTTTGCAGCAGATCAGCGTGGGCCGGTCGACGCTCTCTTGCGCGAAGCGTATGGCGGCGTCGACGGCATCGACGTCGTGGCCGTCGACAGCGGGAATGACGTGCCAACCGTACGCCGCAAAACGCTTGGGCGTGTCGTCGGTGAACCAGCCCTTGACACTGCCGTCGATAGAAATGCCGTTGTCGTCGTAGAAGCAGACGAGCTTCGAGAGGCCCAGCGTTCCCGCGAGCGAGCACGCCTCGTGGGAGATGCCCTCCATCAGGCAGCCGTCGCCGACAAAGATGTAGGTACGGTGGTCGACGATCGTGTGGCCCGGGCGATTGAACTCCCCCGCGAGCAGCTTTTCGGCGATCGCCATGCCCACCGCGTTGGCGAGCCCTTGTCCGAGCGGCCCGGTCGTCGTCTCGACCCCCGGCGTCACGCCGCGCTCGGGATGTCCCGGTGTCATCGATCCGAGCTGGCGAAACCGCTTCAGCTCCTCGAGCGGCAGGGCGTAGCCGGTGAGATGAAGCAAGGCATACTGCAGCATCGAGCCATGGCCGTTGGAGAGGACGAATCGATCTCGATCGGGCCAGTGCGGGTTGGCGGGATTGTGGCGCAGATGCCGGTTCCATAGCGCCACCGCGATTTCGGCCATCCCCATCGGCATGCCGGGATGTCCCGAGTTGGCCGCCTGCACCGCGTCCATTGCCAGGGCACGAATCGCGTTGGCGAGCAGGACCGTGTCCGGCCCGCGTTTTCGAGTCGCGACCGCGGAATCGGGAACGGAAAGCGGTGCAGTCATTGTCTTAATCACAAACCCCGAGGGAACGGCGAATCGAAGGAGATGGGCGGCGCGAAACGCCGCTGTAAAGCGGTAAAATTATCGCCCAAGCACTCGTTTTGGGCAATAATACCGAGTTTAACCGAATCGATGTCGTAGCGGGCTCTGGAGAACAAAAATGGACGGCATACACTTGCTCGGAGAATGGTACGGTTGCTCGGCCGAGATGCCGGAGATGACGCAAGCCGAGGCCTTGCGCGCGTTGTGTCTGCGCGCGGCGTCGGCGTCGGGAATGAGCATTGTCGGCGACAGCTTTCATCAGTTCGCGCCCGCGGGAGTGACAGGGACGGTTCTGTTGGCCGAATCGCACCTTGCCGTTCACACCTGGCCCGAGCACGGCTTCGTGACCATCGACGTCTACGTATGCAACTACACGACCGACAATTCGCCCAAGGCCGAGCGCCTCTTTCGTTCGATGCAGGAAGCCTTGCGCCCGCAGCGAGTGCAATTCCAGGCGATCCACCGCGGCGGGCGCGATGCCTGAGGGCCGCGGGGCGGGCGATCTGCTGCCTGGCATCCTGACCGAATACCTGACCGAAGACACCGGGTTCTTCGTCCGCTCGACGCGCGAATTCGAGCGCTTCCAGTCGCCGTATCAGACGGTCGAAGTGCACGACACGCAACCGTTCGGAAAGCTCTTCCGGCTCGACGGCCATTTCATGACCTCGGAGAAGGACGAGTTCTTCTATCACGAGAATCTCGTTCACATCGCCGCGATCGCGCATCCCTCACCCGAAACCGCGCTCGTCGTCGGTGGCGGAGACGGCGGATCGGCGGAGGAGCTGCTCAAGTATCCAAGCATGAAATCGGTGACGCTGGTCGAGATCGATCTTGCCGTCATCGACATCGCGCGCAAGTATCTTGCCGAGGTTCATCGCGGCGCGCTTGCCGATCCGCGCTTGACGCTCAAAGTCGAGGACGGGCTCGCCTTCGTTCGCGGCAGCACGGCAACGTATGACCTCATCGTGCTCGACCTCACCGATCCCGGCGGGCCCTCCGTGCCCTTGTATCAGGTGGACTTTTATCGCGCGTGCGCGGCGCGACTGAATCCCTCCGGCGCGATGACGCTGCACATCGCCTCGCCGGTGGCGCATCCCCAGCGCATTCGCGACGGCATCGCGAATTTGCGCGCGGCGTTTCCGCTCGTCATCCCGTATCTCGTTTCGATTCCGCTCTACGGCGGCATGTGGATGATGGCGTGCGCTTCGACGACGCTCAATCCTTCGAAGCTTACGTCGCTTCAGGCGGATCGGCGCATCGCCATCCGCAGGATACGCGACCTCAAGTACTACAACGGGGACATGCATCGCGCCGCGATGGCGCTTCCCGCATTTGTGCGGGAGCTCGTCGCATAGCACTCCCGCCGTTGTCGTCCCAGGGCCGACGCGACTGTGGTCTTCCGCTTACGCGCGGCTTCGTCTGTCCGCTCGAACGCCCGTCCGCGCTTGAACCAGTCGGCGGCGATCCCATCTAAGCGATCAGAGACGCCCGGCCTTTCGGGTTGTCGGGACCAAGACAAATGAAAACATGCCCAATGACACTGGCTCAAGCGATGCATGACGCAGCGTTCGTGCAGCTGAACGGGATTGTGTTCGAGGCCGGATACATGCGAATGCCCGATGATTCGACCGTCGCCGACGATGTGGTGATGGAGCTTAAGCTCGGCGATACCGAGCTGGCCTTTACACGCGCCGAGCTCGATGGCGCGGAATATCTCGACGAGGGAGTCTATCGTCTCAAGTCGGGCGTGCTGCTGCGTTTTCTGGTGCCCGCGACCGTTCACTAAGCGCATTTCCGCGGGATTCGGCGCATCGGGTATGATGCGACCGCATGATTTCCCGCCCGCGCAGATCCTCTACGCGTATCACTCTCGTCATTCTCGGCGCAGCCGCGATCACGGCGTGCGGCCAGAATGAGGACACGCTTCGGCGCGATGTGTATTCGTCGCGTGACGATTGCGTCAAGGATTGGGGCGATGAGCAGAAGTGCGAGGAGCAAGCGCAACCCCGCACGAGCAGCGGAAGTCGAAGCGGGTTCTGGTACGGGCCCGCGTATCGGTCTGGCCAGTTCGGATCTGCCGGTGCAGCACGACCTCACGGAACCGTCGATTCGGCTCGGCCCGGCAGTCGCTCCGTCGCAACGAGTCATGTCAGCCGCGGCGGATTTGGCGCGAGCGGCGCCGCGCATGCTTCCGGCGGATGATCGTGGAACGTCTGGACGTCCAGCCCCGGCCGGATTGGGTCCGCAAGTGCGAAGCGGTGGGCTTCACGTTCCACTCCATGGACGGCGTGTACTGGGACGAGTCGCACTGTTATCGCTTCACCGCCGCGGAAATCGATGAGCTCGAGTCGGCGACACGCAACCTGCACAAGCTCGTGCTCGATGCGGTCGAGCATGTCGTGGCGGCGGACCGCCTGGTGGAACTCGCGGTGCCGCGTGAATTCGTCGACTATGTCAAGGCCTCGTGGACCGCGAGAGAGCCGTCGCTCGTCGGACGCTTTGATTTCGCCTATGACGGCCATACGCCGCCTAAGCTGCTTGAATACAACGCCGACACGCCCACCGCGCTGCTGGAAGCTTCGGTCGTCCAGTGGGAGTGGCTGCAGGACGCTGTGCGGCCGCAACGCCCAGATGCCGACCAATTCAACTCGCTGCACGAAAAGCTGATCGCGAGCTGGCGTGCCATCGGCGTTACCCTCGCAGGAAATACTCCGGTCCACTTCGCGTGCGTCAAGGACAGCGATGAGGATTTCGGCACCATCGAATACCAGCGCGACGTCGCCACGCAGGCTGGGCTTTCCTCGCGCTTCCTCTACGTCGAAGACATCGGCTGGGCCGACGACGCGCAGCGCTTTGTCGATGACGACGGTGGCGAGATCGACGTCTTGTGCAAGCTCTATCCCTGGGAATGGCTGATCCGCGACGACTTTGGTCCCCACCTGCTCGCATCTACGCTGCGGCTGATCGAGCCTCCGTGGAAAATGCTTCTTTCCACCAAGGGGCTGCTGCCGATCCTGTGGGAGCTCAATCCGGGACATCCCAACCTCCTGCCGGCGGCGTTCGATCGCTTCCGGATCACCGGCGACTATGTCCAAAAGCCGCTGTATTCGCGCGAGGGCTCCAACGTCACGGTTTATCGCGGTGCGGAGGTGCTTCGGGAAGGCGGGAGTTATGGCGAGGAAGGCTGGATCTACCAGGCGTACACGCCGGTGCCGCGCTTCGGAGACAGCTACGCGACCATCGGCTCGTGGATCGTCGGCGACGAGCCTGCGGGCATCGGCATTCGAGAGGATTCGACGCCGATCACGCGCAATACCAGCCACTTCGTGCCGCATTATTTCGTGTGATCGACTCAAAGCGAACCGGACACCGATCGCAATGCGATCCAAAGGAGCAAGACCATGAGCAACGTTTGGCAGTCGATCGCCGGATTACCGGACTTCCTGGCGTATCTCGCTTTTGCGCTTGCCCTCCTCGCCTTGTTCGTCACGATCTACGTCCGGGTCACCCCTTACCGGGAATTCGCGTTGATCCGCGAAGGCAACATCGCGGCGGCAATCTCGCTTTCCGGCGCGCTGATCGGATTCGTCCTTCCCCTTGCAAGCGCGATCGCGCACAGCGTGAGCCCTCTGGACATGGCGCTGTGGAGCGCGATTGCGCTGCTGGTGCAGATCGTGGTGTACGCTGTTGTTGGACGCCTCGTGCCGCACTTCAGCGCGGCCATCCAGGCGGGACGGGTCGCGCCTGCCGTGCTGCTCGCGACGCTTTCGTTTTGCGCCGGGATACTCAACGCAGCGTGCCTGACATATTGATGGCCTGGCGAGGCGGATAGGCGCGGAATCCGATGCTCGCGCCGTTGCCGAAGGCATCCTGAGCGGCGCAAAATAGCGTCGGCGCTATGAAGGCCGGGGGCACGAGCGCCGGAGCGGGAAAGTAAAATAGCATCGACCACGGAGACGGTGAATGAATCGAAGGCGCAGAGACATTCTCAAGACGGGCGGCGGCGCGAGCCTGCTCGCTCTCCTCGCGGCCGCGGGTTGGGTCAAACCCGGAACGGCATTCGCGCAACCTTGGAACAAGGCGGCGTTCGAGACGCACAGCATGGCCGAAACCATGAAAGCGCTCGGAGGTGGCGAGCCGGCGCAGAGCAAGGACATCGCATTTTTTCAGACCCCTGACATCGCCGAAAACGGGGCGGTCGTGCCCGTCGGCGTGAGCAGCAGTATTCCGAATACCGAATCGATCGCCGTCCTGATCGAAAAGAATCCCAACATGCTTGCCGCGAACTTCGACATCCCCGCCGGAACCGAGCCGACGCTGACGACCCGCATCAAGATGGGTCAAACGTCGAACATCTATGCGCTGGTCAAGGCCGACGGCAAGTACTATGTCGCGGCCAAGGAAGTCAAAGTCACGCTGGGCGGCTGCGGGGGCTGATGCCAAGCGTCGTGTGCCCCGAAGCCGCGCTCACCTTGCTTAGGGGCGGGGAGGTCGAAAGGAGCAACAGATGGCGGAACCGATGAAAATACGAGCCAACCTGGTCGGAGATTCGACCGAGGTGAAGGTTCTTATGAATCACGAAATGGAAACGGGGCAGCGCAAGGACGCGCAGGGCAAGACCATACCCGCGTGGTTCATCCAGAACGTCACCGCGACCTACAACGGCAAGACCGTTCTGTCCGCGCAGTGGGGACCCGCAGTATCGAAGAACCCGTTTCTGTCGTTCAAGTTCAAGGGCGGCGCCAAGGGGGACAAGGTGGTGATCACCTGGGTCGACAACAGGGGCGACAAACGTACCGACGAAGCGATTATCTCATGAGCAGGCAACGTTCCGATAACGCTGGATTGTCGCCCCATGTTGTGGCGGAGGCTCACGCGAGGCGGGGCGAGCGTTAAGCGCCGCGGGCGCGGCCGACGCCACAACCAAAAGCGACAAACGTACCGACGAAGCGACGATCTCATGAGCAGGCAACGTTCCGATAACGCTGGATTGTCGCCCCATGTTGTGGCGGAGGCTCACGCGAGGCGGGGCGAGCGTTAAGCGCCGCAGGCGCGGCCGGCGCCACAACCAAAAGCGACAAACGTACCGACGAAGCGACGATCTCGTGACTCTGTCATGCGCTTGCGATTCGAAGCCCGCCACTGAGGATCGCGCGACCCGATAATCTTGGAGGCAACATGAATCACCGTCGCCGGCGCGCCGGACGGATCGCCTGGCTTGCGTTTCTTGTTTGCGCCTCCGCCGCACTTGCGCAATCGACGGTCGACGAGATCGCCAAGTACCGCGCAGCGCTGCAGGAGGGTAATCCCGCCGAGTTGTGGGAGGCGCGCGGCGAAGCGCTGTGGAAGCAGAAGCGCGGCCCGAAGCAGGTCTCGCTGGAGCAATGCGATCTCGGTCTTGGCGCTGGCGCGATCAAGGGAGCGTATGCGCAGCTGCCGCGCTATTTTGCCGACGCCGATCGCGTCATGGACCTCGAGACGCGTCTGGTGTGGTGTATGGTGAAGCTGCAGGGCTTCAGCGAAGCCGACGCAATGAAAAATCCCTTCGGAAGCGGCAACGATAGAAAATCGGACATAGAGGCGCTGGTCGCGTACATCACGTCGGAGTCGCGCGGCGTGAAGATGAACGTCTCGTTGACGCATCCCAAGGAAGCCCAGATGTACCGTCTCGGCGAGAAAATGTTCAATTTCCGCGGTGGACCGCACGATTTCGCCTGCGTGACCTGCCATGGCGAGGACGGCAAGCGCATCCGCCTGCAGGATCTTCCCAACCTCACGCGGCAGGAGGGCGCGCAGAAGGCGTACACGACGTGGCCCGCGTACCGCGTGTCGCAGGGCGAGCTGCGCAGCTTCCAGTGGCGCCTCTACGACTGCTTTCGCCAGCAGCGCTTTCCAGAGCTCGTGTTCGCGTCGGATGCCTCGATCGCTTTGACGATGTTTCTCGCGCGCAACGCCAATGGCGCGGCGTTCGCCGCTCCTGCGATCAAGCGTTGAGGCGCGCGATGAAGAATTTGCGGAGCCTGCTATCCTTCGTGGCGATCGCGACGCTGGTCGCCTGCGCGACGGGGCCTTCGAACGAGGAAGTCGCCGCGAACGCCATGGCGATGCTGAAGTCCTCGTTCAAGGCGAACGGCCAGGCGTCGCTCGACCGTCTGAACCAGGATGAGACCCAGCGCGTGTGCAGCGAACTCGCCGGCAAACCTCCTTCGAAAGAGCTTGCGGCAAGAATCGAAAAGCTGAATCTCGATACGATCAAATACCCGGCCGACGGAAAATTCCTCGGCGATTGGAAAAACGGCGAGAAAATTGCGCAGGAAGGACGCGGCAAGCAGTTCTCCGACGACCCCGCCGGGCCGGTGGGCGCCAATTGCTATGCGTGCCACCAGCTCGCCCCACAGGAGCTCTCGTTCGGCACCATCGGGCCCAGCCTCTACCAGTTCGGCAAGCTGCGCGGCTTCGGCGTGGAAACGCAGCGCTACGCCTACGGCAAGATCTACAACTCCGAAGCGTACGCCGCGTGCTCCAACATGCCGCGCTTCGGTCATGGCGGAATTCTCAACGAACAGCAGATCAAGGATGTGACGGCCCTTCTGATGGATCCTTCATCGCCCGTCAACAAGTGACGCCGATGTCCAAGAGCGCCGCGCGCAGAGCGAGCGCGATTGGAAACAGCGGCGTCATCCTGAGCGAGCGCGCAGCGCGAGTCGAAGGATCTCTTCCGAGGGTCGCGATGTCCGAGAGCAAGACGCGCAGCGTCGCGAGTCGATGACCCGCCGCGAATTCCTGCAGGCGCTTGCCGTGGCTTCAGCCGCAGGCTTTGCGCTTGACGCAACCGACGCAAGCGCGCTGGCAGCCGCGGACGCCGTGTACGACGAGCCGCCTATCGGCAATGTGCATCTGCTGCACTTCACCGATTGCCACGCGCAGCTCCTGCCGACGTATTTCCGCGAGCCCGGCGTCAACCTCGGCGTGGGCGTCGCGGCCGGAAAGCCGCCCCATCTCGTCGGGGAGTCCCTGCTCAAGCATTTCGGCATCGCGTCCGGGACGCGCGAGGCGCACGCTTTCACGCATCTCGACTTCGTTCGCGCGGCCAGGCGTTACGGCAGAATGGGAGGCTTCGCACACCTCGCGACGCTGGTGCGGCGGATGAAGACGCTCCGTCCGGGCGCGCTGCTTCTCGACGGGGGCGATACGTGGCAAGGCTCCGCGACGGCTCTGTGGACGAAAGGGCAGGACATGGTCGACGCCGCGAAGCTTCTCGGCGTCGACATCATGACGGGCCATTGGGAATTCACCCTCGGCGCCGATCGCGTCAAACACGTCGTTGAAAATGACTTTCGCGGCCGCATCGATTTTCTCGCTCAAAACGTCAGAACGGCGGACTTCGGCGACCCGGTATTCGCTGCGTATACTCTGCGCGAGGAGAACGGTGTCCCGGTGGCGATTGTCGGGCAGGCGTTTCCCTATACGCCGATCGCCCACCCGCGCTACTTCTTCCCGGACTGGACCTTCGGCATCCGCGAAGAGGAGCTGCAGAAGGTCGTCGATGAAGCGCGCGCAAAGGGCGCGAAGCTCGTCGTGCTGCTGTCGCACAACGGCATGGACGTCGATCTCAAGCTTGCGTCACGCGTGACGGGAATCGACGTCATTCTCGGCGGACACACGCATGACGGGGTCCCGGCCCCTTCGGTCATCGGCAACGCGCGTGGCAAGACGCTGGTGACCAACGCCGGCTGCAGCGGCAAGTTTCTCGCCGTGCTCGATGTCGACGTCAAGGGCGGAGCTATCGTCGACTGGCGTTACCGTCTTCTTCCCGTTTTCTCGAACTTGCTGCCGGCCGATCGCGACATGGAATCGTTGATCGCCGGGGTGCGCGCTTCATTTAGGGCCAAGCTTTCCGAGGAGCTCGCGGTCACGGAAGGCGTGCTCTATCGCCGAGGAAACTTCAACGGCAGCTTCGACCAGCTCCTGCTCGACGGCCTGATGACGGAAAAAGATTCCGAGATCGCGTTTTCGCCCGGTTTTCGCTGGGGCACCACGCTGCTTCCCGGCGATTCCATCACGCTCGAGCACCTGATGGACCAAACCGCGATCACATATCCCTACGTCACCGTAAGCGCGCTCAGCGGAGAAACGATCAAGACGATACTCGAAGATGTCGCCGACAATCTTTTCAATCCGGATCCGTATTACCAGCAGGGCGGCGACATGGTCCGCGTCGGCGGGCTGCGGTACGCATGCGACCCGAACGCCAGCATGGGCAACCGGATCGGTTCCATGGCGCTGCATGGCAAGCCCATCGATGCCGGCCGCAAGTACAAGGTCGCCAGCTGGGCGCCGGTCTCGGAGGAGGCAAGAGCGGCGGGCGGCGAGGCGATCTGGGACGTCATGGCGCGCTATCTTCGCGCGCAAAAGACCATCCCGCCGCGCAGGCTCAATGTACCGAAACTGCTCGGCGTCGTCGGAAACCCGGGGATGGCGCTGTGAGCAGCGAGCCAGGTCCCGCGAGCACAGCGAGTGGGGTGCGAGCGCCCGCTCGCGATTGATGAACCTCGCAACTCGCGCCAAAGGAGGTGGCGCTGTAGCGGCGCGAGCGACCCGGCGCGGGGCCCCGTGCCAGCGAGAACGGACGCTGCGATCAGGTCAGCGTGACGCGTGCGAATCTGCGCTTCCCCGCTTGCACGATGACGGTCCTCCCTGCGCCGATCACCAGCG
>WNGK01004202.1_pt1 | contig 15481 bp, 13 predicted proteins | sample 5400601 | NCBI WGS metagenome assembly WNGK01 (sample SAMN13153376, study PRJNA577476) | soil metagenome | isolation source: 60 cm soil or saprolite under Garry oak tree replicate 1 | place: USA:California | collected 2016-06-15
CATGTGCCTCCTCTCTTTTTCGCGCCTTGCGCCATGTTATGCTTGCATAAAATCGCGCTGCTCCAGAAGGGGTTTCCGATAGATACGCGCCATGTTATATGAGAAATCTTGCTCGTTTGAGCGTGTCCGGCAAAGGCTAGTTAGATGAGATAAAATGCAACGCCAATTTACCAGAGAAGCCAATCTGCTAAAAGCGCCTCTCAAGCCGACATGGCCAAGTTTTATGGCACAAACGCGCCAGGTATTAGGTTCATACACAAAAACTGTGGAGCATTCCCATTGAGCACACATAAAAGTACTAAAGATGAGGAAGTAGGGATGCGTTTTGCGCTATGAGCATGTTAGAGGAGGCATGAGGAATCGATATGTCTTCCTCGTCTACACATATACGTCAAGGAGAATTTCATTCATGAGCGGCCCCAACGATTGGAATACACAGATCATCGAGGAGTTTCATGCCAATGGCGGCAAGGTCGGTGGTCAATTCGCAGGCTCACACCTCCTCTTGCTTCACACGCGTGGAGCAAAGAGTAATCAAGAGCGTATCCATCCCTTAGCCTATTTTAAAAATGGCGACACCTTCGTCATTATCGCGTCCAAAGGTGGCGCACCGAGCAATCCCGATTGGTATTACAATCTCCTCGCTCATCCCGAAGTAACGCTTGAGGTAGGCACGGAGCGTTTCAACGCACATGCGACGGTTCCAGAGCGAGAGGAACGTGACCGCATCTTCGCCAACATCGTGAAGCAAGCACCCGGTTTTGGCGAGTACCAGCAACACACTGCCCGTATCCTCCCGGTCGTTGAACTCAAACGTGTCTAAGGTCTCCACGCACTGGCGGAGTCTTCTACTCTTCTCTCCAGAGGTTTGCAAAAAGCTGTGGCACACCCATTGCTGTGCTAGTCTCAAACAGCCGTTCTTTGCCAGCACCTTGAGATGCGCGGCGTCCCGTTCTTCTTTTTTGCTAGACTCCATCGTTAATTTTCTGCCATAATAGAGGGCAGAGATGTACATGGGTAAAAAGGAGAAGACAAAATGGCAGGAAGTATCAAGTATTGGGTGCTTATCGGGCAAACAGTGTATGGAGGGAACACCGGATACACAGAAGCCGAGATGTTGGGATTTATCGCTCAACAGCAAGTGCTTCCTGACACTTTAGTAAGCTCCGCAGAACAGATAAACATCACAGGATGGACAAATGTCACGGGATGGATAGCCGCGAATCAAGTGCCAGCATTGCAGCATGCACTTCCAGTAAACCAAGCTCCACAAAATCAACCAGCATATAGCATTGTTTATGAAGAGGACGAGAAAGCCAAGCGAGATAGGGAGTTCTATGACGGGTATGCAGGTCCTACTAACAGCCCATGGGTTAACAGATGGCTAGCAAAAAGATAACCCAATAATTTGCGGTCTTTGACACCAGCACTACCTATTAATGCGCATAGGGTGAGGCATATCTTTTTGCAAGCATGACCGATCTCTGGCCAGAGGAAAGCTACGAATGCTTGTCCAGTGCGTGGTTTGCCAGTGCATCTGCTTCTTTATTTTCTTCTCGTGGGATGTAACGAAATGTGGAGGTGCCCGGCAGTTGGCGCAAGCGAGAGAACACTTCTTCCGCGAGCTGCTGCAGCTTTGGATCTTTTATTTTCCACTGCCCTGATAATTGCGCTGCGACTAATTGGGAATCCATCCGAAAATTGAGTTGAATAGTGTCTGCAAGAAGCGTTTTATGTGCAAGCAACCAGTCTAAGGCATGCAGGACCGCCTGATATTCTGCCACGTTATTGGTTGCAATGCCGAGCGGAGCACTCAGGTCCACAACTGTCTTCTCGGTTATCTCATCAACAATGTGTACCCCTAATGCAGCAGGGCCGGGATTGCCACGACAAGCGCCATCAGTTTTAATAGTGAGACGTGCATAGGTACTCATGTGTGAGACGCAGCCTCTTTCTTGAGGAGAAGACGTTCAGATCCGCCTCATTATACCAGAATGTTGCAAAAAGCTGTGGGGCACCCATTGGAGAGCCTTCTTTTGTTCGTTACCCCTGGAAGAGGTCGCCCGTTTTACGAAGTAAAACGGGTAGCACTGGCGCAGTCACAGTTCGCGTTGGCAGCCGTTGCTGTGACCGCAGGTTGTGTGTCACATTCCGCCGCCTGGCCGCCAAATGTATCGCTCTTTTGGGGTCACGTTCCGCCGCGGCAGCTCCCTTTGTGACACGACATCCGGCATCACACCCTTGCTTTCCCCTGGACGCAGATGTTACGCTTGCAGTAGCCATGGATACCGAGCTTGAGCAGGCGGCGCGGCTCTTACTGGAGATCGCCGGGCCAGCCGATGAACATATTGAGATGTCGCGGACCGGGCCAGCAAAATATTACACCGTTGCCCGTCCGATCACACTCGACGACTGCATGAAGCACCTGCGCGGAGTGAAGACGCGCGGCGCGCAGCTTCGCCATCCAGAGAGCATGGCCCGCGCCTTGGCCTTTGATGCTGATACCACGAGAATCTACCCCGGTTGGTGGTGGATGTGTGGCGCGGCCCAGTTGCTCACCGATGCGGGCTACCAGGTTCTCTTAGAGCCATCACCTGCCGGACGCGGCGGACACCTCTGGATCATCTTTGATGCCCTGGTGGATGCCCGCGCCGCACGTCGCCATGTCTGCGAACTGGCACCCATTTTGGCTGATGTGCGCGAGTACTGGCCGGGTCCAGCGCACGCTCTGAAATGGAATAAAGTGCGCCTGCCCGGTGGCAGATATGTCTCGCCTGAAATGAGCGCCTGGTGCAAGCTCTACGACACACAGGGGCAGCTGCTCGCGAGCAATGGCCTTGCCGCTACATATGTGCTCCTCCACCATCAAACACCGGCCAGCATCGTTCCCTCCCTCGAAGTCTACGACCAGAAGCAGGAGATACCCCCGGATGCTGCTCAGCACAGCGAACGAGCGGACCATCCCTTCTCAACCAGGATGCCACAGCAGAGCGCGCCAGGTTCCCAGCCGCAGAAATATGGCGAGGCTGCCCGCTTTCTGTGGTTCCGCTACTCTCCTGCGCAGGTCGCGGCCTGGTACAATGCGCGGCACACCGTCGATGATCTGCTCGACTTTGACCGGACCGGCATGGCGAATGCGGAGGCCCTCGGCAGACCAGAGCGCACGCCCTCGCTTGGCTCGACGCGAGATCGGCAACACTGGGCCGACTTTGGGGCCGCGGCGAGAGAGGATGATGGCCGCCCCACCGGCGGCGATGTGTTGGAACTGCTGGTGCGAACGTCCGGTCGGAGCAAGGCGCAAGTTTTGCGCGAGCTGGGACGCGAGATGGTGGCCGAGGCCCGCGCCGAGTTAGAGAGTGCCGCAGCTCGCCAGATGGATCCTCCCATATGGGTGCAGCAGATCATGAGCGAGGCCGGATGGAATCACTACCAGCGGCTGCGCGACGAGTACCAGCGCAAGCCCGGCCCATCGGGGGCTTAGGTGATTTTTACTCTCCAAGGTCTGTGAAACCGAATTCACTGTCACGCGCTGCCGGCTGGCCAGCATTTGTGATGCCGCTGCCCCTGTCACAAAACGCGGCTCACGCTCCGGGGCGTGACATGGCCCTTGAGTATTAACGGATACTGTTGCTCAATTGCTGAAGATGCAAATCAGGGGGAAGTCTGCTAGGATAGAGACCAAATGAGAGTGAGTTCAGTCTATCTACAAGGAGAGCCCCGATGTCAATGCACCCTCAAGCTATTGCTCCCATCCCTGAAGAAACAGTCCGCGTGGCGCGTGCCGCCTTTCCACGTGGTAATCCGTATATGACCATGCGGGATCAGTTCGGTGTCCTGTACGACGACCAGGACTTTGCGGCCCTCTTTTCCCAATGAGGTCGTCCTGCTGAAGCGCCCTGGCAGTTAGCATTGGTCTGCGTCTTCCAATTCATGGAAGGCCTCTCCGACCGGCAAGCAGCCGAGGCGGTGCGTAGCAGGATCGACTGGAAATACGCGTTGGGCCTGGAGTTGGCCGATCCAGGCTTTGACTACTCGGTGCTCTCGAAGTTTCGCGCGCGGCTGCTCGCCGGATCGGCTGAGATGCTGCTCCTGGACCGGATGTTGGGGCAGTTCAAAGCGCAGGGGTTGCTCAAGGCGCGTGGCAAGCAGCGCACCGACTCCACACATGTGCTGGCGGCCATCCGGACCCTCAACCGCCTCGAAAGTGTCGGCGAGACGCTGCGTGCCGCGCTCAATACCATCGCCACAGTGGCCCCAGAGTGGCTGCGGGAGCAGGCTGCTCCTGAGTGGTTTGACCGCTACAGCACCCGGATTGAAGAGTCGCGCCTGCCCAAAGGGCAAGAAGCTCGTGAGCAGTATGCCGAACTGATCGGGGCCGACGGCTCCCACTTGCTCTCGGCCATTTATGAGCCATCGTCCCCTGCGCATCTGCGGGAGCTTCCAGCGGTGCAGATGCTGCGACGCACCTGGGTTGCGCAATATTATGCGCACGAGGGGCGCTTGCGGTGGCGCAAAGCTGAGGATCTGCCTCCGGCGGCGCTGCGTGCGGACTCGCCCTATGATCCAGAAGCGCACTATGGCAACAAACGCAGTCACACCTGGACGGGATACAAAGTTCATGTAACCGAAACGTGCGATGAGGAGGAGGTCCACGTGATTACCCACGTGGAAACGACTCTGGCAGGCATCACCGACAGTGAACTTTCCGCCCCCATTCAGGAGGCCTTAGCACAGAAAACGCTCCTGCCCGGCGAACATTTCTTGGATGCGGGCTATGTGGATGCCGATCTGCTCGTCCAGAGCCAAAGGGATCTGGGCATCGAGGTGATTGGTCCGGTGCGGCCTGATTCCAGTTGGCAAGCTCAAGCGGCTCAAGGCTATGATGTGGCGCACTTTCAGGTGGACTGGCAAGCTCAGCGGGTGATCTGCCCACAAGGATGCACCAATACGTGCTGGACGCCACATCTGGATGCCTGGGGCAACCCGGTGATTAGCGTCAAATTTTCGCGCACGGACTGCCGGCTCTGTTCCGCCCGCTCCTTGTGTACGAAAGCCGCAGAGGCTCCTCGACACCTGACTTTGCGTCCGCAAGCCGATCACGAAACGCTGCAGCACATCCGAGCTCTGCAGACCACGCCAGAGTGGAAGAAACGGTATGAACGACGAGCCGGCATTGAGGGCACGCTTTCGCAAGGTATACGCGCCTTTGGCCTGCGACGTTCACGCTACATCGGCTTGGCCAGGACGCACCTGCAACATATCTTGACAGCCAGTGCGATCAACCTGGTTCGCTTTGCCTCCTGGAAAGCCGATGTTCCCCATGCCAGGACGCGTACCTCGCGCTTTGCTGCTCTCAAAGAAGCATCGTAGGTGATTTAGCAATTGAGCAACAGTATCCATTAATACTCAAGGGCCGACATCTCCAGGGTGCGCTTTCCCTAGAGATCGCCAAGTTTTTTGATAAGTGCTTCGCGTGTCGAATCCTTGCTCGCTTCCTTTAAATTTTCACTCGCGCTATTGGCGATAAAAAAGCGCTGTATGCGGTCCAGGTACACTTGCGAGGCCGCTGCTTGCGCTGAAGCACTCTTGTGGAGATTGAGCAGGTATCCTGCCAAGAGGCCCGATGGAACACTCCCGAGGGCCGTGATGATAGCTGCAAGGTTGCTCGCCTCCCCCGACAGCCGAAAAATCAAGAACAAGATCGCCACAGCAAGCAAGACGAACACGCCCACGAACCCGACAATGGCCCATGTAAAACTGCGGCGAGATTGACGCAGTACATTGTTGTAGTAGCCATCAACGAGCTTCAGGTGTGGGCCAGCGATCGCTGCGAGATCCGACGGATCGGCTTGAGCAATTTCTTCAATGGCTGGGGTGGAATTGGCCGTCAACTCTCTTCCTTGACGAAAGCTCCTCCCTACGACAGTGACGCTCTTCGGTGGACCGAATGGATGGTTGAAGTTGATATCTTTCTTGTCGAGCCAGATGTCTGCATAGGTTAAGGCCAGCCAGATGTCCTGCGGTTCGCCCTGCAAGTGAAAAATGACTTCCTGCTCGGCTTGTTTCTCTTCAATCTGGGGAGTCTTTGCCTTTGTATACAGGCGAAGCGTGGTTTGTGACAGAAATTTCCCTCCACACTGGCACCGAAGGGTAGCGGCTTTTTCATCGATCACGATCTCTTGGAAGAACGCTCGGTCGTCTTCAAGAGAGATCTCTACAGCGGGGAGAAAATTGTTTGGGCCTTGTAAGGATTTTCCGTACAGGTACCAGGCCTGTCCATCCAGGGGTGTCGGAAAGGACGGAACCCCTGGAGCAACAAGCGGCTCCTGACTCTCTGGCTGGTCAGGATAGATATTCCCGCCAAAACTCCAAAAAGGCAAGGCGCGTTCTACTAATCCCCAACCTGAATTTCCGTGGGCGTGGATATTAAAATTGACACCGGCGAACTCATACCAGATGTCCCACCCGTTCACGCTGAATTTCTTGAGCTTCTCTTCCTCAGTAAGCTGCGCTCCTTCCTGCGCCGAAAGGGTGATACGGGTCGTGAGATCACTAATAAGCTGGAGGAAATCAGACGAGCTCATTTTTTGTCTGAGGAAAAGATGCGAAGGATAACATACCTGCTGTGGAAGGGAAGGCTCTGCGTGAAAAACAGTCACATGGAAGCGCTTTAAAAACCACTTTTCTTGCTGTTTCACGCAAATGAAGCGGACATCAAGAAGCTGTATCTTTGCCTCTTCTACTACTGTTGAGAGCTGTTCTTTCCAATCCAAGACACCACCAGCTTTCTGCGCCTGTCGCACTTTTCTGTCGCTATTTTCCTGCTGATCTGCCTGGCTGTCAAGGTGAGTGTCTGTGGCAATGTGTAAACTTTGACATTAAGCTGCCGATTTTTTGGTAATTACTCTGCGTAAGAATCACCCATCCCAATATCATACACATCATCCAGGGATTCGAACCCCAGCCATCAGAACTGGCGGAAGCCAGTTTGAACCTACCTCCTTCTCTCAACCCATATCCATAATAACGTACACTCTCTTTTATTCTCCAGCCTTATCGGCTGATCGCTAGAGCTTTTAGCGCCCCTCAACCCGAGCGAACTCCTCATCAGACCTTCGAGCGAGGTCTTTTAGTCGCCCGAAAAAGGCTTGATACGATCGTACTTGTTTCTGCTGCTCGTGGACATTGGATCCTACGTATGCCCAATAGAGCCGTTCAAGGTGACGAGCTGCATCATATGCAACTTCTCGGACTTCAGTAACAAGCGGGGTACTAGGCGGTGGCAACTGGGCTTGTCGCAATCGGTTTGTGAGCGCGACAAGCCGTGCACGTGCTACTCTGATGTGATCTACAGATACCGGTAACACACTTGCATGATTACATACTTCTCCTATCGCCTGGATCAATGGGCTCACAATGTAGGTAATATCAGCCGAGATTGCTGCGTCCCCGGACAGGTCAGCAAGCCATCGACGACCCATCAGTCCAACCGCTACAAGATCCATCTCGCCACTCAGGGGATTAATACCAGGGAATTCTGCACGCCCGTAGGTGACTGGATTTCGTAAGCCAATATTCAGCGTAATAGAATCGATATCGACCCAACTCTGAAAGATTGGCGGGACAAGATAAAGAATATGTGGGGAACTTGCGTCTATACCATCAGCAGTTTCAGCACGCACGATCATTGTGTTCCCAACGCGCTGGACCGATACGTGTAGGAGACCTTGTAGTCCCGCCAGCAGGCGTACTAACCCTTCAAATTCCCGTTGGGTCGGTGATGCTGCCTGTCGGGCTTGCACAACGTGTTGCGCTTGATGAGCGAAGAGCCATGGGACAATGCAGAGCTGCAACGCCAGACACGTTTCGCTCAATCGTGCAAACTCCTCGGCGAACTCGGCATCACTCATTTCCACAGTTTGCTCATCCACGACGATTCCATTCTCGGTCCTGCGCTGCGTCATCTTAACCCCGGCATCCAGGACACGCACACCCGCATGCGCGCTTGCATTCCGTAAGAGCATCTGAACAGCGTCGTCCCATAGTGGACCCATCCGTTCTAGCTCTTGCACCGTCTCTCCTGCCTGAACGCCACGGGCGGCCTCAGGGATGTATCTTGCGTTCGGCTCTCCTCTCTCTACCCGTGCTGCGATGACCGCCACGCTGCCTAAGTCCCGTAAAGGACCCTCAACCAGTTTGAGATAGACATCAGCAAGAAGCTGGATGAATGACCGCCGAGAGTAGGGACGGGTTGCCTCAAAGCCCAGGCGCTCAACTTGCTCATTCACCGCGTGGATTCCCTCGCCAATCCGCAGGAGCAGTTCATCCGGGTCTTGAATCCAATCGGGCGTGGCAGCGTCTGTCCTGGTCAGCAGAGAATGTATCAGACTTGCCCGTTCTTGCAGCAGAGCTGAATCTGCAATCGTTACAGGAAGCACGGTCGCAGGAAGCAGGAGAAGAGCTTCACCATTATTCAGATCGGTAACACCAGGAATCATTGCCAGTGTCTTCCGCACAATGTCAGCCGCCTGATTGATGGTTGTGGGTGTGTTCTCAACTCCCTCCCACGCAACTACGGCCAGATCGAACGTATCCCCAGACATCCACCAGGCTGGCGTCCTCCGTTGCTTTGAGGCAGAGGCGATGATTCGAGGTAGAAGCTGAAGCATATTTGCTCCTCGCGTAAACAATTCCTGGCCTTTTTGTTGCCGTTCCAGTGCCTCATCGGTATCCATGGCAATAAGCGCCTCAATGATCGTGACATAGCCGTCGATCATCTGGCCCAAGCATCTCGTGAGAGCGCGATGCACCGCCCGCACTTCAACCGGTGGTAACTGGTTGACAAGCGTCTTAACGCAGGTAATGCCCTTATCCAGCGCGCTGACAATCCGCTGAAAGCTAGAGATACATTTTGAGTCTTTTTCCGGATCCCATGTAACGGACCGCAGTTCCAGGCGCACCTGCGCTGCGAACACCATTACCTCATCAATAGAGGGGCTAAAGACGGTGCTGGTATAATCAGTGAGAGATATTCCTTGTCCTGAGCGAGTAAAGGATGGATAAAGAATCGGGCTATCTTCGAGATCCTTCCTGAGCCGCTCGATACGAACTTTGAAGGTGTTTCGTCGTCGCTTGACCGACTCATCTTTGCGTGATTGATCCTCTTCGCTAAGAGCTGCCCCACACCCGGAACACTGCCGATTGCGTCGCAGAGATGTTGTCATCCCACAGGCGGGACATTGAGCAGAAGCGAAAGGGATAAGCAACTCAACCCGATTATCGTCTACAGCATACTCCTCTATTTTGAGAGTGCCACCACACAGCGGACACGCTATTATCTCTGACGGGTAATCGCTTGCTGTTCCACAGGACAGGCATCGTCGAAGCGATATTTGTTCAATCATAGGTTTCCTAAAAATCTCCTACACCATCAATATATATACAGAAAGGCGCTTCTGCAAGCGCCTTTAGCTACCGTACAGACAGTATATTATAGAATTTCTTCTATTCTGTCAGAAAGAGGTAAGAAGGGCCAAAAAGTACCGATCGGGGCAGAGGTATACTATTCTCATGAGAGAAATTGATGAGGATGAACTACGCAAGAACCGCCTGTGGGTGGATGCTGAGCAGATCTTTGATGGACTCCACAGCACGAGTATATCTTGTCGTTCCCGAAAGTCCGCGATACCGCCATCCTCTACATAGCGTCCCTACTTAATACGTATCATCGAGCGCGAGCAGCAGCTAAGGACGCAGCCCCCACCGTGCTACAAATGTGGGGAGCCAGCTACTATAGCCTGCAACAGCGACTGTCCAGCAGGGCATCATGGAGAACATGCTGCGCGCGATCCTTGATAGAGTCCTCAAAGAAGCGCAGGCCCACGGGACGCTTGCGGAAGGGGCCGATCTGCATTACCAGATTCTTTTCCTGGAACTCGACGTTGAGGATAACGTGGCGATGGCCAACGCGGCGCAGTATTTCATCGCCGGGTTGCCCCAGGTGTAAACTCTGACATTAAGCTGTTAATCTTCGGGTAATTATCCTGGCGAGAGTATTGCTCCTCCTTTGGCCTCTCAAGCCAATTTCTCAGAATCTGACCAAGAAAAAGGTTTTCCCATCAGCAGAGTAATTACCCAAAAATCGGCAGCCTAATATCAAAGTTTACAGGCAATGCGAGCGAAGCGATCCGGGTTCCTTCCCCGTTCTTTGTGAGGCGATATCGTCTGTCACATCGGGCGCACCAGGTCACTTTTGTATTGGCGTTGAGTGTCACATCAGGCTCCAGATGTGCTACAATCAGGGAAATGTGTGGTTACGTCTAGGCATACGACCAGGACTGGAAAGGAACAGACGCTTTGACCGACGGGGTGATCGCGCCATCGCTTGCGCACGACGGGAGCAACAAGCGGTAGCGCAGCGACCAGGGGCCGCGCCTGACTGAGCGCGACATCGCCTGCTTAAAATGGATCGCACAGCAGTACGCGATCCGGCTGGATCAGCTCCAGCGTCTCTTGCTGCGCTATACGCCGGAGGCGGATCGGGGCTGGCAGCGGACATGTGACGGAACATTCAGCACGCAAGCCTCTTGCGCGTCTAGGGTAGAATAGGGAGAGTTTATCAGTACGGGACTCTCCAGCACATCGCGATTGTGGGCAAGTAGAGAAGGGAAAACTCATGACGAAACAGACGGGCAAAGACCCAATACCATATGTCATTCTCGGAAATGGCCGCGACCAAAACCTCCGATTCTACACCGGATATGACGAACATTTCCTTTTTAACAAAGTGGCCAGCTTTCTTTACATTCTCGACGAGGGAGAGCCAGCCGTCCGACAAATAGAAGAGCGCCTTATTGCTCATGGCGGAGCAAAGCTTTCTGAGAGATATCTGGAATCGATACGGGCGGAGGTATTTTTTACCGCCCTTCACCAGTGCGAAACCTTTTTCGCCTTACTCGTTGCCCCATTCCAGCCCCTGCCACACTGGCTTTACTTGACAACATATGAAACGAAGGAAATAAAGCAGGCAGTAGAACTCATTATGGTCGGCAAGATCAATGAACTCACCTGTGGCATAATCGCCACAATGCAGGACTTTATCAAGGTCGCGGTCTACAGCGAAGTTACACCAGCAGACCCACAGCTTGCAAGCCGCTGGGATGAGAACATCCACAACGTTGCATGGCTCATCGCACACATCGGGAAGTTTTTCTTCAAGTATGATCGTGCCTACAACTCCTATAAGCATGGCCTGCGCGTCATGACCGGCCCACACCAGCTCAGCATCGGACGACAAAGCCCTAATGGTACGACCGCAGGACCTATGCACATTATTCAGTCGTCGGAAGATTCGGTCACGTATCTGCAAAAAGAGCCGGTAAGGGAAGTTGACGGCGAAAAAGAAATCCCTATCAGCGAGGTTACCAAGGCCTTTAACCCTTTCGAGGCAACCTTCTACCTGGCGAAAATGAACCAGATGCTTGAGACGATCAGGGCGACCCGCCTGGCATTTCTCGAGGGCGGCGAACCGGTAGAAAGCCTCAATACGTTCTTTGGACTGGATAGGGATGAAGTGGAGCAATTAGCACGAATTGAAGAGTCGAGGCAGGCCCCGGCAAGAGCAGATCAAGCACGAGCTTACAGCCAGTTTGTTGCCCGGATGCGGGCTCAGTCCGAGCAGCTAGCGAACAAGAGCACTGAGGAACAGTCGAATAAACAAGAGTGTTAGGTCGGGATAATCCAAACTGGCTGCGCCGACGAAAACCACAGTCAATTATGGAGGTTGGCAATAGCTAGCGTCCAAAAAGATGTCTCACGCGAATGCTTGTGGCTGTGGCGTTAGGCGCGACTATCATGTCTGACAGCGCTTTTCACTCTGTCAGACAGCATGTCGCTTTTCCCTGTGGTGTCTGACACTGCTCTTACAAGAACATCTGTGCTACAATAGGGGCGTGCTCACACAAGGGGAGCACACGATGGTGATGAAAAGTGATTACCGTTCTCGTCGCCGTGTTCTTCCAGGATAGAGTTGCGGCGGAATCTCCCCTTTCACCAGCGGCGGGACCTCGGGTGTGAGGCCAAGCTGGCGCATCTGCTCGCGTTCCTGCCCATTGAGCACTTCGAGGTAGCCGATCCGTTCGGAGAGTGTGGGAAAGCTCCGATCCTCCAACCCCCGCCGTTCCAGCTCTGCCTGCAGCCGCCGATACAGATGCTCCAGAGCGGGCCCCTGCCCCAGGTAGCAGGTGAACTGCAATGCCTGGTGAACTTGCTCGCGTTGTACCTCCGGCTCGGCCAGATACGTCGGTATCTCCAGGTGATGCCTGACCATGACCGGTAGCCAGAGACAGTTGCCGGTAGGAAGCAACAGCCACGGCCAGGGGACGAAATCGGGAAAGTCGCGCAGCACCATGCGGTCTGGATCATTAGTGTTGTACCAAGCCAGATGCTGCGCCAGCGGGGCCAGCAGGAGGTGGATACGCTCCGGGACGAGCAGTTCCTCTGGGAGAATGGGCAGCATGTCCTTCATGTTCCATCCGAGGTGGACCCCTTTCGCATACTCAAAGGTCTCTGGCGTTCTCAGGTCAACCGGCGGTGGATCGTAACGCTGGAGCGCCTTGCGGTACTCCTCATAGCAGCGCTCCACCAACTGGTGCTTCAACTCCCCCGGAATAGCACGCGAGAGGATCGGCTTCCCTTTGCGCGAGGATGCAGCAGGGGCCAGTCCCAGGGGATCAACCCACTCGTCGTCTTCCTCCTCTTCGCGCTCGGTCCCAAAGCGAGAGGAGGTTGCCATCGATTGAGCGACCTGCGCCTGCAGATGCGCTTTCTCGCGCGGTGAGAGCCGCCAAAGCGACGCAATATAGCCCACGATGTAGTACAGCAGCCAGATCAGGCCAACGCTCAGGCTCGGCGCAACTATGAAATCGAGGAGGCCATGAAAGATTCCCGGTGAGGCCCCTCCGAAGAGTTTCCATCCGAGCCAATGAACCCCCCAGGCGAGTGCAGCCCACGCAAAAGGAGCGAGACAGGCTCCGACGAAGAACGACAAGAATGCGCCCATGCAACTGGCTGCTTGTACCTGGCGCGCATACAGTGCTTGCTGGTTGCTCTTCTGTTCCGCTGCCGCCTTTCGCATGATGCACTCCTTTCTAGCTCTCGGTGACGGTTCCCTCACCCTCGTCCCAGTTGTAAGCTGGAGCCGGCGTTGCCGGTTCGTTGGTCGCGCCTTGCCCCGGCGGAGTTCGGGCTTCCTGCTTTTCCACCTGGGAGAGTACTGAGCGTGTGCGTTCAGCGTTGCGGCGCGAGGCTTTCTGCCGCTCTGCTTCCTCGAATGCGGCCTGTTTCAGCGGGTGGTCATCTGGCACCTGGCTCCAATCGATCTGATCCCACAGCGAGCCCGTAGGCGAAGCCTGTGGAGTGGTCGGTTTTGTCGCCCCTACGGTGGATGGGCGAGGCCGCTTGCTCGTGGAGACAGGCTTTTTGCTCGCCACAAGCTGCGCCCGAGAGGTACTGCGCGAGAGGGCTGCCTGGCGTTTTTTCTCCAGGGCCTCCTGCTCGGCGGCCAGGTGCAGGTGTTCGTCGGGCGACACCACGCGCTTCGCTACCCAGGTGGTCTGTGGCCGGATCTCTTCGAGCAGGAGCGCGATCCAGGAGGTGAGCGGCAGCGCCAACACCCAGCGTAGCAGCATGCTGGACGGGACAGGCAGCCAGAAGACCACCCCTCCCAGAATGCGAAGGCCAGGGAGGTGGAGAAACGCAGCGAGGCCTTCAAAGATGGCAAGCCAGAACCCGGCCAGCGCGCTATGAAACACTACCACCGGAACGTACCAGAGCAGCGAGAGGTAGGCGGAACAGGAGACATGTGCCCAGCGCTCCCCCGCTTGCCAGAGGCGCCCACCGGCTTTCTGCTGCGTGTCGCGACCGAGGAAGACGACGGGACCGAGGAGGTAAAACAAGGCGAGGATGCCTGTCCATCTGGCGAACGTGACCCACCTGGCGCGCCGGTTGGAGGATGCGGGCGAGGGTGCCAGCGATTGTTGCGAGAGGTGGTTCGGTGGATCTGCCATCGCGCTCATCCTTTCTCCTTTTCGACGAGCTGGATACGGATGCGCTTGCGCTCGTCATCGGTCCGTAAGTGGTCCCGCCGCGCGGCGATCACGGTGTCATACACCTCCTGGTCATGGCAGAAGTACCAGGCAAAGTCGTAGTGGGACAAGAGCGACCGCAAGATGCCCTTGCCGAGCCGCTCGGACCCCTTGCACGAGAGTTCTTCCTCGATGGCGACGGTCTGGCCCTTTTTCAGGGGGATCTGCTCGATCACGATCTCGCCGCGCGTGAGCGGGTAGGAGCCATCAGCCTGCAGCAGCATCACCCCGTCCGGGCGGTGTGCGCGTTCGGCGTCCGTGCCAAGCGATCTCGCTTGGTCCACATAGATCTTGCGTTCGCTGATCCACTGATGCGCCGGGGCGTTCGAGCCGCCGCGGGCCAGGTGCAACCGCCGTTTGATGACCTGGTAGGTATGCGAGGCGAGGGTGAGCCGGTGGTGGTCCTCGGGAAACTCGATTTCGGGCCAGTTTAGGCCGAGATTGCGCAGGCCCGCTGCGGTAATCCTGGCCCAGGTCGGTTCATGCTCCCAGGGTTTCCAGCGGCGGGCGAAGTCCATCTTCTCATCCCATCGGCGCACCAGTTCCGCCGTGGCGTGCAGGCGCTTTTTGCGGTCGCGCGGCCAAGGCACATCATCTCGTTTGCCCCCGCGTGGCTTCTTGCCCTTCGTCTTGCTTTGTGTCTCGTCGCGCGGTTCGAGAGTAGCCGGGGCGAGTTCCAGGTCCAGCCATTGGCCGAGCAGGTCGTAAGGGACGAACTTCATCTCCGCGACCAGGCGCAGGCCCTTGTCATCACGCAGGGTATATTCGTAGCTCCCCCAGTCGGAGCGGCGTTTGTCTTCTATTGGTTGCGCTGGCCTAGCACGGCTCATGGTCGGTCTTTCTCCCTCGTTGCTGCCTCCATCTTGCAAGGCAGTGCATGGCACTCTTTCCCTTGAGTATAGCAAAACGGTTCAATGCATACCAGTCTGTCTTTCTCTTCTTTCCGACCGGCTGAAAAACGTTGGAACTGGCGTTCTCTCCACATCCTCTATCTACCTACAACGTATGTCGTTTGGGATTCGTGGCATCAGCGGCAGATGTCGCTCATCTGTGTTTCTGGAGCCATGCAGTGCCATGCAACGTCATGCAAAGGCAGGGAGCGAGCGAACAGTGGCATGGAGGGGCAAGGGCGCTCATGCGAACAAGAGGCAGGCGGAGCAGGCGGAGAGCGGTTCGCACCACTGACTATAGTAATATACTGTCGTTTGAATCAATAATTTTCCGCGTTCTGACAATAACTTTTCGCAGCATCTCATTGTTTAAGAGGCAAAACAGGCATACTCTGACGCATAAATTTTCGCCGCAGCAAACCACACCATTTTCTGAGTACCAAAATC
>WNGK01006487.1_pt1 | contig 15481 bp, 13 predicted proteins | sample 5400601 | NCBI WGS metagenome assembly WNGK01 (sample SAMN13153376, study PRJNA577476) | soil metagenome | isolation source: 60 cm soil or saprolite under Garry oak tree replicate 1 | place: USA:California | collected 2016-06-15
CACGTGCGTCCCATCAGCCCAAGACGAAGGCGGCATCGGGTTCCTGAAGTAAAAGTGATCGCCCGGCTTCTTCAACACCCCAAGCTTGTTTGCGAGCCAAAGGTCCACGTAGAACGTCATCATGTCGGTAATCGGCCCGATCATCTTGGGATCCACCTTGGTCAAATCCGGCATCGACGGGTTCTGGTCGGGATCGAGCGTCAGGCGCTGCCGGAAGTCCCCAGCCGATGCTGCCAGTTGGATCGGCTGGCCGCCTGACTCCATGTGCGTCCACTGGAAGTCCTCGAAGAACTTACCTGCGGCGTCCTTTTTCACCACACCATCTGCCTCGATCTCGTAATGCCAGGCCTCGTTGACGCCCTTCATGTGGTACACCAGCTTCTCGCCCTCGCGATACTGGCGATGCAGCGGGTCGGGTTGCGACGAGGCCGCCTGGACGCCCACTATGGACGGCCAGACACACACCAGCAGGCTGAGTGCTAATACTTCCGTTTTCAATGGCAGGCTCCTTGAATGTGTTGGAGATGGTTGTGGCGGCTTCAGAATCGTCTTCATTGCAGTTTCTCCACCAGCCGGGCGCGAGCCTCCTGCGCCCAGGCGAGTTGCGTCTCCATGCCCCTTATCCCTGATTCGAAGGCAAGAAGTCCGGTGTGAAGGGGCGTCCGGGCGCTGGTCTGCTCAAACTGAGCGCGCAGCTCCCCGGCATAAATGCCCAGCTCACAAATGAACTGGTCTAGAAACCGAATGGTTGTGGAACGGGGAATGTTCCCATCCATGAAAGCGAAGCGCAGCATGAGCTCGGCGATGCGGAGAGTCACATCCTCTCGGCTCACTTCCTGCTCCAGCCAAGCAATCAGCGCGGCCTTGCCCGCCTCCGTCAGCGCAAATTCCTGCCGCCGCCGGGCGTCGTCCGTCCGGCCGCCGGGCTGCGCCACAACAGCAATCCAGCCGCGGCTCTCCAGCCGGCGGAGGGCGGGATAGATTGACCCAGGACTGTCGCTGTAATGGCGCATCGCAGTCGTCGCGAAGGTCTTGCGTAGATCGTACCCAGACTGCGGCTTCGGCCTCAGAAGTCCGAGCAGCGCCATCTCGAGCATGGATGAGTTTGCCATGGTACGAAACGTACTATAGTACGATTCGTACTATCAGTCAACTGAGATTTTCCTGGCGGTGTCCCGGATCTTGCGGCTCAGCCTGAATTTGCGCAAAAAAAAAAAGGCGCGGAACTCATGGAGTCCGCGCCTCAAGCTGTGGGTGTGCGAGCACTGCGCACTCACGGGATACTGTCTTGCCTCCCGCCACACAACGGTTACACCGACGCCCCGCGGCGCACATTGCAAATGTCAAATAAAGGAGTGAAATTCTTCGGCAGGAGAGAAATTCTTCCCGGCAGAGTGTCTGCGCATTCGGCCTGCAAAAAAGAAGCGCGGAGCTCGCCACTCCGCGCATTCACTCAGTGGGCCTTTGCAAGCCATTCGGTGATTGCTGGAAGTGTAGCGCTGCACTAACTACTACTGCTGTAAAAAGATGTAAAGCTGCTGGAGCATGCACGAACTGGTCAAACAGCGCCTATTTTGTCCTGGATGTTTGCAGTTCGGCCATCGGATCGTGGTCCTTCAGAATGCGTACAGAGCCCAGCGGGATACCGCCCTCGATCTGCCGGATCCCCGATATCTGCAGCACATCCACCGTTCCCCGCTCAGCGTCCGTCCGCAACACCACGAACACCCCATCCCGCGCGTCGATTTGTATCCCCTGCCCGATCTGCGGAAGCTCTCTGTCTTGCGTCTCTCCGCCCGTTGTGTCGCCTGCAAGTTCAACCTCGCGAAAGACACTTCCTCCCACGTCCTGCTTTACTTCTAAGCCCAAAGCAAAACTCCAAATAAAGCGTGAATGCCTTCTAGGATGCAACCAAAAAACTCCCAGGTTGCCCGAAGAACGCCCGGATTGTAAACATTTTCACGTCATCGCTCCCCGCCACGGCCGGGCAAACCCATTTCCTCACGTTCAGCTGTTACCATCGCAAACCGTTTCTGGCGATGATGAACATGCAGGACAAATTCTTGCTCGCACTCGAACAGGTCCGCCGACACTTTCAGAACGATCACAATGTCCGTAATTCCGCAGGGTTCGTCACCCAACTCCGTTACATCCATCGCAACCCGGCGAAGCGAGGGCTTTGCGGCGCGCCGGAAGATTACGCGTGGTCCAGCTTTCGGGCGTGCGCTCGGGGAGGTTGGGCCAGTTGAGGTCGAATGTCAGGCTACAGCCATGCGAAGAGAGCTCCGCCAGGGTTCGTGGTCTCCCACCCTCGCGCCAGCTGGCGCAAGGACGGGAAACCACAAAGTCCCCGACCAATGTCTCAGCACAAGACCTGCGTGCCCACTACGTTGACCGGGATCGTTTCAACCAACCAGCCGGAAATACCGCTTCGCCCGCCCCACATCCTTGAAGATCTGCGACTTAAGCGCTTCCGGTGAAGGCCACTTCATCTCCGGTCGCAGCCTGATCAGAAACTCCAGCTCCAGCGTCGTCGTCACGTCCATCTCCACCGGGGCCGCCGGCGACGGGTCCTTGTCGCTGGGGTGGTCAACCGGCTCGAAATCCAGAATGTGCGTCTCCACGCTGAACCCCGCGTCCTCAAACGTGGGCCGATTCCCCACATTCGTCACCGCCTGAAAGCATCGTGCTCCGATCGTCAGCCGCGTCACATAAACTCCGAACGCCGGCAGATGCCCCTTATATTCCGCCAGGTTCACCGTGGGCACCAGCAGCTTGCTTCCCACTCCCCTGTCCCGCTTCTGCGTCGCCCGGACCGCAAACGGCCGCCCCAGCATCCATCGCGCACGTTTCATGTCTCCAGCCGCCACCATCGCGCGAATCGCCGAGCTCGACACCTCCAGCCCGTGCACGTGCACCGGCTCATGCACCCTCACCGCGAATCCGAACTCCGAGCCAAACTGCTTCAACTCGTCTACACCCGCCTCAGCCTTATAGCCAAATCGGAAATTGCCACCCTCATGCAGCCCGCGCACGCACATTGCGTCCACCAGCACTGTCTGCACAAACTCCCCTGCCGACAGTCGTGCCAGCAGCTCGTCAAAGCGCAGCACCACGATCGCATCAACGCCCGTCGCCGCCAGCAGGCTCAGCCGGTGCTCCATGGGCGTCAGCAACGCCGGCGCACAGTCAGGACGCAAAAACTTGTCAGGGTGCGGATCGAACGTGACCGCCACGGCCAGCATCTCCCGCAGTCGCGCCTCCGCCACCACCGCCCGCAAAATCTCCTGGTGCCCGCGATGCACGCCGTCGAAGTTCCCAATAGCCGCCACCGACGGGCCAAGGCCCGCCGCCAGCTCTTCGATCCCGCGATAGACGGCGATCATGCGCCTGCGCTCATTCCGCCGCCTCCGAGCATATTGCGCGTATCGCCCCCATCGGGCAGCGTCACCGCAACCTCAAGCCCGTCGTACCCCATCGCGACCCCTGCAGGCAGCATCCGATTTGTCTCCTCGTGTCCCAACTCGTGCGCAATGTGCGTCAGCCACGTCTGCCGCGCGCCAATCCGCCTGGCCCACGCAATCGCCTGCTCCACTGTTGCGTGGCTCGGGTGCGGCTTATGCCGCAGCGCCGGAAGCACCAGCGTCTCCAGCCCTTCCAGAAGCACAAAACTCGACTCTGGAATCGCGCTCACATCGGTAAGATATGCCATGTCCCCAAACCGGAACCCCGAGACCTCCATGCCCCCATGCAGCACCGGTACGCGCACAAACTCCACCTCGTGGACCCGCGTCCGATCCTCCAGCGGTTTCATCTCCACCCGCGCCCGATTGATGTAGGTGGCCGACGGCGCAAACGTGTAGTCGTAGATTCGCTCCAGCACCGCCGCCGTCTCCCCCGACGCGTACAGCGGAATCGGCCCGCCGCTGCGAAACGCCACAAAGCTAAGCGGCCGCAGATCGTCCATTCCAAAGATGTGATCGGCATGCGAATGGGTATAGAGGACGGCGTCCACATGCCTGAGACGCGCGCGCAGCGCCTGCTCGCGAAAATCCGGGCCCGTATCGATCACCACCACCCGCTCGCGCTCGCCAGCCGTCCATCGCAGCATAACCGAAGGCCGCAGCCGCCGGTCGTGCGGATCCGCCGACGTGCACACCTCACATCCGCAGCCCAGGGTCGGCACCCCCATTGAGGTGCCCGTGCCTAGAAATGTGAGCCTTGCCTCCATCCGTCAGCGCACCACTTTCAGTGCATCGCTCGCAAGCGCATCGCTTCGCAAGCGCATCGCCTTCAGCGCTTGCCCGGCGCGGTTGGAGGCGCCGGTGGAACCCCCGGCATGGTGATCATGTTGGTCAGCTCCAGGAAAGCCATCCGCGCCTCAAACAGCACCGCCTGCAGCATGCGATCCTCCGTCGGCGTGAGGTTGCCCTTCGTCTTCTCGGCGAGAACTCCCAGCAGGTCGATCGTCTGCTTGGCGCCCAGAATGTCTACCCGCGGCCGCTGCCCTTCCTGCGTTCCCGCGCCCATCTGGATCATCGCCGACAGGTAAAACTGCTGCGCCAGCTGCTCAAATGTCACCGGCGGTTGCGGTCCAGCGGCAGGATTCTGCGCGCGCACCAAGTCTTCCAGCCGCTGCGCCGAAGCATCATAGGCCGACTTCTGCTCCCGGCTCTCCTCGACCGTCGGCGGCGGCGGCATCTCGGGATACGGACCCGCCTCATCCTCCTCTGCATGCTCCGGCTCTGACGTCACCAACTGTGGCCCGCGCACCGGGTCAGGCGCAGGCGTAGGTTCCGCAGGGCGTTCCGGCGTTGCCACCGCGGCCTCCTGCACCTTGCCCGGCCCAGTCTCCCGATCTTCTTCCTCAGCCTTGTACTTGCGGCGGTCGATCACTTCGAATTTCGGCGTATCGCTCATGTTCTCCGATCCCTTGCCTCTTCCATCTCTCGTCAAAACGTCGGCGGCCCGCCCAGCAACTTCGCCCTGCCGGCTGCGTCCCCAGCGCCGTAATTCATCGCCAGATTTTTCACCTCGGCCTCACCGCGCACCATGCCCAGTGCAAACCGCCGCGTGCCAGCCGACAGCGGCAGCTCGGCCGCGCTCGTCACATTCCCAACAACCGCTCCATCCAACTTCAACTCCGTGCCCGCCGCAGGCAGTGCCCCATCCAGCTCCAGCCCTCTCAAGTGCCTGTGCACATTGCCCCGCGAGCGAATCCGCTCCACAATCTCCTGCCCCAGGTAGCACCCCTTGTGGAAGTGCAGCGCCCGCATTTGCGATGTCTCCTGCGGCAAGTCGCGCTCCATCATGTCAATGCCGTACGCCGGACTGCCCTCAGCCACCCGGAACGCCTCCACCGCGCCCGCGCCCACCGGCACCGCGCCGCCGGTAATCAGGCACTTCCACAGCTTCGAAACCGTCGCCACCGACGTCCAAAGCTCGTAATGCTCTCCCACCGCGCCATAGCTGCGCCGGATCCGCGTGCTCAACCCATTCCACTCCGCCTTGGCATGCGTCATCGGCTCGGCCAGCACGGGAAGCCCAAGCCTGGCCAGCACTTCGCCCGCCTTGGGCCCGGTCACACCCAGCGCCGTTTCACCCTCGCGCGTTACCAGCTCCACATCGTCCATGATGATGAAGTGTTCAAAGTGCCTCAGCAGCCGGTCCAGCTGGTCGACCGCAATCTCCAGTTCCAGCTTCTCTCCCCGCCTCCACACCGTCAGGTCGCCTTGGATGCGTCCCTGTGCGTTCAGCACCAGGTTCCACGCGCCAGCATTCCCCACCAGGTCGTTGACCGTGTTGGTCACCATCCCGCTCAGCCAGCGGAACCTGTCCTCGCCGCGCACCTTCACGCGCCGCACCCAGCCCAGGTCGTGCACCGCCGCCCCAAATACCAGGGCCTCTGTTTCCGCCGGGCGCGCGTCCAACCCAAGTGGGGTGATGACCCCGCGATACACTGTCGTCTCCGGTTGGATTTCTCCGGATGCAAGCCACGCAGCAAGTGGGGTGGCGATGGGGGAAGCGGCGAGCGCGATATCGGCCATGGGAAACGTCTTGGGCGGTTTAGGACGGGATAATTCCGAGCTAGTCCCGATCCACCGCATCCTAATTATAGCCTTCGAAGGCCCCGCAGCCGTCGAACGTAAGTAGTAAAGAAAAGTAAGGAGAAGTGATGATAGAGCAGTGCACGGCGGATAGCGGAAACCAGCGCAAAGGCTTCCGCGCCCGGTTCATGCAAGCGTTCCTGGGCACCGCCCTTGCCGGCGCAATCGCCTTCGCAGGCGCCACCGCCCTGGCCGCGCAGCAGGCCCCCGTCCCCAATCCGCAGGCGCCCCCGCCCGGCGCCCCCGGCACCGATAAATCTTCCAAAGGCGCCGAAACCCGCATCACCCCCGAACAAGCCAAGCAGCTCTTCGCCCTCGTCGATCAGCTCATGCAGTTCTCCTCGCAGGAAACCGGCCTCCCCATCAAAAGCAGCGTCAAGCGCCAACTCACCAGCCGCGGCGAAGTCGAAGGCTATCTGAAAGAAAAGTTCGAAGAGGACGAAAGCGCCAAGCGCCTGCAACGCGGCGAAATCGTCCTCAAGAAGTTCGGCCTGCTCGATCGCGACTTCGACCTCAAGCCTTTCCTCCTCGCCCTCCTTAAGGAGCAGATCGAGGCCTACTACGACTCCAAGACCAAGACCGTCAACATGCTTGACTGGATCAGCATCGACGAGCAAAAGCCCGTCCTCGCCCACGAGCTCACCCACGCCCTGCAGGACCAGCACGTCGACCTCGAAAAGTGGAGCGACCAGACGCCGTCCGATCCCTCCACCAACTATCGCGAAGACATCGACCACCTCGCCCGGGACGAGATGGACACCGCGCGCGAAGCCGTAGCCGAGGGCCAGGCCACCGCCGTCATGATGGACAACATCCTTAAGCCCATGGGCAAAAGCCTGCTCAAGGACCCCGAGGTCGTCGAGTTCATCAAGCAGCAGATGACCGGATCCGACAGCTCCCCCGTCATGGCGCGCGCCCCGCTACTGCTCTCCGAATCGCTGCTTTTCCCCTACCGCGAAGGCCTCAGCTTCGAGCAGGATCTGTGGATGGATCAGGGCCAGAAGGCCGCCTTCGCCGGCGCACTCGATCGCCCGCCCAGTTCCACATGGGAGATCATCAACCCGCGCGAATTCGAGAAGGCCAAAATCCCCGTCGTGCCTCTGCTGCCCGACATTCATCCCCTCGTCGACAAGCAGTACAAGCCCTACGACATCGGCCAGGTCGGCGAACTCGATCTCCACATCCTCACCCAGCTCTTCGGCGGCGACACCGCCGCGCGCGACTTCACGCCCGCGTGGGACGGCGGCATCTACTGGGCCGGCCAGCAACGCAACGCCACGCCCGCCGAGCAGGCCAGTACCAAATCCATCGCCTTCTTCTATCTCTCCTCGTGGAAGAGCGAAGCCTCCGCACAGGCTTTCGCCAAGCTCTACACCAACTCCCTCGGCCGCAAATACTCGGGCCTCCACCCCGATGACAAGGCCACACACTCCGCCCCCGCCGACGCACCCGCCGGCACAGTCGAGCAGGTCTTCTCGACCGACGAGGGCCCCGTCGTCATCACCACCCGCGGCAAGCAGGTCTTCGTAGCCGAAAGCTTCGACCTCTCCACCGCCAGAAAGCTGACCGCAATCATCCTCGACGCCCAGGGTGGCGGCGAGTTGACGATGACACGCCTCCAGCGCCCCATCGTCATTCCGGGCGCTCAACCAATGATCCAAATCCCATCAGCCACCCTAAGCGGCGGCCTGGTCCATCTCTTCGCCGACTGCGGCGCAATGAAGTCCGCTGTCCAGGCCGGCCTGAAAGCAGCCGCCGTTCATCCAGCAAACTAACCACCAACGCTCCGTGCCCCATCCTTGCGAGTTTTTCAATCGCAAGGGTGGGAAACCTCAGTCCTCACCCCCAGAAGACATCCCCTCATCCCCTCCCCACAAATTTGTCATCCTGAGCGCAGCGTTTTTCACGGGGTCCCCACAGACAGGTCTTTGTCTGTGGGGTGGTTGAGCGGAGCCGAAGGACCTGCTTTTGCTTTTCACTTCATCCCGCACAATACCGGGGTGCCCCAGGTCTCTTCTGAGACCTGGGAAACCGCGAACCTCTTCGCACAAATCTCGACCCACCCAACTTCTTCCGAAGAACAAGCCAAACGCTCTCCAATCGACTAGACTGGCTTCCATCCCGGGAGGTTGCTTTATGCGGCGCCACAGAAGCCTCGCATGGTCCTTGATATTCCTGTTCTGCCTCGTCGCAGCCGGCAAGGACAAGAAAAAGGCTCTGCTGCCCAATGACGTTCTTGAGGCCAGAACCGTGCTGGTTGTCATTGATCCCGATGCCGGCGTAGCTCTCGATGCTCCAAACGCCAACCGCACAGCCCGGGAGGACGTGGAGAAAGCCCTCATGAATTGGGGCCGTTTCACCATGGCGCTCGACGTCTCCAGTGCCGATCTCGTGATTTCGGTTCGCAAAGGGAACGGAAGAACCGTGCAGCCCACCATCGGCGGCATCCCAAACAACAATCGCCCCGTCATCTTCGAGCCCACAGATTCAGGAGCCCAGATTGGCGGCCATCGAGGAACTCCCCCGCAAGCCGGCGATCCCACCAATTCTCAAGGTCAGACTCCCCACCCCGAGATAGAGGTTGGGCAATCGCAGGACATGTTCGTGGTCTATCGCGGCAAGCGAGATAACGCGCTCGACGCTCCCGCGGTTTGGCGATACAGCGCGAAAGATGCGCTTCGATCTCCAAGTGTCCCCGCAGTCGACGCGTTCAGAAAACTAATCGTAGAGGCGGAGAAACAAAGAGCCGCCACACCGTAATTCCGCTCGATCTCAGAACGCCCGAGCGAAGCGTGACCGCGGGACCCACACAAGCGGGAACCCTCTGGGTGGTCCGTGCGAGGTTAGGCGGAGCCAAGAGACTCGCTCTTGTCTTTCCTCTCCTCCCCACAGACTTGTCATCCTGAGCGCAGCGTTTTTCAGCGGAGCCGAAGGACCTGCTTTTGTCCTTCGATAGTCCAGCACAAACTCGGGGTGCCCCATCCTGACCGCGTCCTTTGCGGTTAGGATGGGCAACTGTCCACTGTTCACTGCTTTTCTAGGCCCTAGTCCCTAGCCCCTAGCCCCTCGGTCATCCCTGCGGCTCCTCCTTCGCTCCCACCCCCACAGATTTGTCATCCTGAGCGAAGCGCTTTTCAGCGGAGCCGAAGGACCTGCTGTTGCTGTTGCCTTTGCTGTTGCATTTTCCAAATCCAGCAGGATACGGGGTGCCCTAGGTCTCCTTTTGAGACCTGGGATACCACGAACCCCGCCCAGCACTCCGCCCCAAAGGACACGGACCTGCTGCTGCACGTCACCTCGCGGGGCTTCATGGAGTGGAGCGAGAGCATCGGAAAGGGGAAGCCCCATCCGCGTGTCTTCCGGAGCTCATACGACCCTTAACGTCCAGCTTGAACCCTCGCCCTGACTGATCCCCGGTGAGTATTTCTTACCTGTTCCTGTTTTCTGTTTTCTAGTCCCTAATCCCTAGTCCCTAGTCCCTAGTCCCTAACCACTAAATATTCATCCAGCAGCACCGCCACCAGCACCGCCGTGGGCACCGAGACCAACGCCCCCACCACCCCTCCCAGCGCCGAGCCAATGAGCAGCGCGACGATGATGGCGAGGCCCGGCAGGTCGACGCTCGACTTCATGATGCGCGGCGTCAGGAACGAGTTCTCCAGGTTAATGTAAACGAGGTAGAAGATGCCTACGCCGAGCACGCGGCCCCACGAGTCGAACGCGGCCACCAGCAGCGCCACGCAGATGCAGATGGCGGCGCCCACCACCGGAATGATGTTGAGCAGGCCGGTGAGCACCCCCAGCGCGTAGGCGTAGCGGACGTGCAGTGCGGCGTAAGTTACGGTGCTGGCCATGCCGAGAATGAGCATCAGGCTTCCCTGCCCGACCAGCCATTTACCCATGCGGGCCTTGGCGCGGATTAGCGCGCCGTCCAACCGCTCCCGGTTGCCGTGCGGGAAGAACGACAGCACCCAGCGGTAGGCCACATCGCCTTCCAGTTCAAAGTAGATTGTCAGGATGAGGCCCATGGCCAACGTAAACAACGCGCTCGCCCAGTTCCTGATGGAAAGCAGCACGTAGGCGGCGCTGTTTGCCAGCGTGCCCTCAATCCGATCCGCCAGATCACCGGGATCGATGTGGCTCGCGAACGGCAGGCTCCGGAGTTTGTCGAGCAGCACGGGCAGTCGCCGCGGCGTCTCCTTGGCGAAGTCTTGCAGGTCGCGCACCACCGGCGGCACCGCGAGAAACCCGAAGACCACAATCCCGCCCACGACGATCAACAGCAGAACTAAGATGGCCGTGCGCCTGAATGGCTGGAAGCGCCCGATGCGCAGCCCGGCGATAAAGTTCACCATGGGCTGCAGCACCACCGCGAACAGTGCGCTCACATAGAGCAGCAACAGCACTTCGCGCAGCAGCCATGCCAGGTAGCAGACGAAGGCGACGGCAAAGGCGAACACGATGTAGCTGCGGGCAGTGCGCCGCGACTTGGCTTCGGAGCCGGTCGTCAGAACTATTTCGGTGTCCTCTTGAATTACTCGCCTCCGCTCAGGATGGAGCCCACGATGCCGCCGATGAGTCCAGCGCCGGCCGTCTGCGGAACCTCGCGTCTGCCGGACGGCAGGTATTCCCCAATTTGATGCGCAAGTCTTGAAATCGGCAGCGTTTGCAGCCACACCGTTCCGGGCCCCATCAACTGCGCCAGGAAGAGCCCATCACCACCGAAGATCATGTTTTTGATCCCCGGCACCATCGTGATCTGGAACGAGACCGACGACATGAACGCCCCCACGTGGCCGGGGTGCACGCGCAGCACTTCGCCCGGTGCGAGGTTCTTCTGGATCAGCTCGCCGGAGAGCTCGAGCCAGGCCGTGCCGTATCCGCTCACCTTCTGCAGCAGGAAGCCGTCGCCGCCGAAGATGCCCGCGCCAAGCGACTGCTGGAATCCGACGCTCAGGCTGACCTGCGGCGTGGCGCAAAGAAAGCCGTGGCGATGGACCATGTACTCCGACCCCTGGCCCAACTGCACCGGCACGATGTGGCCGGGGACCTTGGTGGCGAAGGCCACCTCGCCGGGATACTGCCAGGCGCGGTACTCGGTCATGAAGATGCTGCCCCCGCCCACCACGCGCTTGAAGACGCCGAACAGGCCGCCGCCCCCGCCCATTTGCGTGTGGGTGGTCATCTGGATGGACTGGGTCATCCACGAAAGCTCGCCGCTTTCGGAGAAGACGCTTTCGTTGGGGTCGAGCTGAACTTCCAGCACCGGCATAGTCGTGCCCTGAATGCGGGTCTGCATGGATGGCCCTCCTGGCTTGGCAACAGTGTACACAGGCCAGATGCGGTGGCCGTTTATTGCTGCGATTCTGGTTCAAAAAGGCACTTTCGCGTGCAAATAAAAAACGGGTTAGTTGATTGGATTCAGCGAGTTAAATGATGATTTGGGGGGATTTTTCGCTCCAATGTGATTTGGATCACAGTGAAGAAGTGGATGAGTGAAAAAGTGAACGGGAACAGTGAACAGATCAAAGACGGGACTGCTTAACTTGGTGATCGCAAGTCACCGCTGTTGTCCGAGGTGCGGTGAATCGGTTGTCAAATAACTTTGGACGGACGTCTGCGCACGGCTCGGAAGTACGCACGAGACCCACGTAGAAATCTGCCGGTTCCTGGGAACTATTCTTAGTATGGCAGAATCGTTGAATTAAGCTCTAATTTTTGGAGATTTATTTTGCACATAGAATCAGTTATTTAGGTCGTTTTTCCACAGGGTGGGGGCTTGACAGAATTTTGAGGAGTTCGATTCGGAGGCTCCCGCGCGACTCTCCAACTCGGGAAAAGTTAAAAGGGGGCTGAAGCCTAATTCATCTTTTGGACCTCGCAGCACGGTCAAAAGAGCTTGCGGAAAAAGGCAAATCCGGAGGGTGTTCTTGCGCGGAATTCCCGCAGGGGCCAAAGCCCGTCCCTTTTCTTATCAGCTTTGTGGCACGGCTGAAGCCGTGCCCTTTCAAAGCAAAACTGCTTCTCAGCGTGACAGGCCAGCCACGGATGGGGATCGCGGCATCGAAAGGATTCATGAAGCACGTTCTGCTTTGTACCTGTGTATTACTCACCCTGACCGCGTGCACCCCCGAACGTCGCAGTCCCGACGCCATCCGGGAAGACACCGCCAAGGCCACCTCCGAGGCCAGCCCGGCATCGACGAGGAAGCAGCGCGCCGCATCATCAACCAGCGCCCCTACAGCGACGCGTACGAGATGGTGAAGAAGCACGCCATCACCAAGGCCGAGTACGACAAGATCGCGGGCAAGGTGACGGCGAAGTAGTCCCAGTCGAGACAGGCTGCGGAACTGGGCCCTCCACCATCCAAGAGCCTGTTAGTTTGGGCTTTCGGCGATGCAAGGCTACTTCGGTGACGTCTGGATCACCCGACTTCTGCTGCAGAGAGGGATGGCGGCCATTTACTGCGTCGCCTTCCTGACCGTGGTGCTGCAGTTCAAGCCGCTTCTGGGCGAGAAAGGGCTGCTGCCGGTTCCGGCCTACCTGAAGCTGGTCTCATTTCGCGAGTCTCCAAGCCTCTTTCACTGGCGCTACTCCGACCGCCTTGTCAATGCGGTTGGGTGGGCTGGCCTCATCGTCGCGGGCTGCTCGCTTCTGGGATTGACCGAGGCCGGACCTCTGTGGCTCTCCGTGGGGGCGTGGCTCCTGCTTTATGGGCTGTATCTGTCGGTGGTGAATGTCGGGCAGAGGTTCTTCGGGTTCGGATGGGAGTCGATGCTGCTGGAGGCAGGGTTCTTCACGGTCTTTCTGGGCCCGACCCGCATGCAGTCCTCAACCCTGCCCATCCTGATCCTGCGCTGGATGCTGTTCCGGACGGAACTCGGCGCGGGGCTCATCAAGCTGCGGCACGATCCGTGCTGGCGCGACCTGACGTGCCTCTACTACCACTACGAGACGCAGCCGCTACCGAATCCGCTGAGCTGGTACTTTCACCGCCTGCCCAGGCCGCTGCACCGTTTCTCGGCGGTGGCCAGCCACTTTGTCCAGGTGGTGGTGCCCTTCGCCCTTTTCGCGCCGCAGCCGGTGGCGTCGATTGCCGCGGGGCTGACGATCTTTCACCAGCTGGTGCTGATTGTGAGCGGGAACTACTCGTGGCTGAACTGGCTGACGGTGGTGCTGGGATTCGCGGGATTCGATGACCAGGTGTTGCGGTTCGCGTTGCCGCTGAGCGCGCCGGCGCTTGTGTCGCAGCCGCTGGCCTTTGAGAGGGTTCTTTACGTGCTCAGCGCGGGGACGGTGCTGCTGAGTATCCGGCCAGTGCTGAACCTGTTCTCGTCGAACCAGATGATGAACTACAGCTACAACCCCTTCCACCTGGTGAACACGTATGGGGCGTTCGGGAATGTGGGCCGGGAGCGGTACGAGATCGTGATCGAGGGAACGGAGGAAGGCGTGATCACGCCGCATACGCAGTGGAAGGAGTACGGATTCAAGGGCAAGCCGGGCGACCCAATGAGGCGGCCTCCGCAGGTGGCTCCCTACCATCTGCGGCTGGACTGGATGATATGGTTCCTGCCCTTTTCGGTTGCGGTGACGGGGCGCGGGATCCGGGTGTGGCGGCATGACCTGTGGTTTGTGCGGTTCGTGAAAAGGCTGCTTCGGGGCGATAAGGGGATTCTGAAGCTGATGCGCGCGAATCCGTTTCCGGAGCGGCCCCCGGTGTATGTGCGCGCGCTGTTTTACCGGTATCGGTTTACGGATTGGGAGCAGAGGCGGAAGACAGGCGCGTGGTGGGTGCGGCAACAGCTAGGTGTGTATCTGGAGCCGGTGCGGCTAGAGATGCTTGAGGAGATTTGAGGGTCGATTCAGCTTCACGAATGCGGTCCAGTGATGGGAGCAGCGAGTTGGCGAGTTAGCGGCGCGTACCGGTGTTGCGTTCGGCTTCCATCAGGTTGGTGAGGATGTCGTTGATGCGGGTGAGGTGACCCTCGCCTTTGGAGCGGAGCCAATCGAGGACCTGGGGATCGAGACGTACGCTGACCGCTACCTTTTTGCGCACATCACGCAGGCGGACCATGCGGTCAAGCTGCTCTTTGGTCAGGCGGGGAATGTCTTCGTATTCTTCTTCCGGCAAATCGCGGCCTTCCGCCCGCGCCTTGGCGGCTTCGCGCACCGCGCGCTTCTCGGCTTCAGTCCACTGTCCGTTCCTGATATCTTCGGTACTCATCCTTACTAGCCCAGCGGGCGGAGATGATGCGGATGATTTCTTCGCCATTTTCGTCCTCCCTATAGACATGAACAACCGTAAGGAGGTCCCAGCTTCCCGGCTCGACTGAGACCCCGCCCAACAAATGCCATCGCTGCTCGCCTGTTTCGTCAATGCGGTCCAATTCAAGGAAGCGACTTTCGTCCTCGAAGGCCAGCACTGCCAGTTCGAATGAGATGCCAGCATGCTGCGCCGGTTTTCGCGATTCTTCCGCTCATCCCATTCGTAGCGCATTGTGTATATACAAATGTATCACAAAAGTAAAAAGGGCCGGTTGAGGCTCGTAGTATCCCAAGTCTCAAAAACGAGATCCTTCGACTTCGCTCAGGACAGGCTCTGGGGCACCCACAGGTTGTGGTGAGCGAGGCGACGGGAACCGCTACTCGACGATCTGGAGACTGGTTTCGGCGGTGGCTAATGAGTTGCCGCCTACCCAGATTTTGTACTGGGTGGGTTCTACTACTTGCTTGATTTCTACGTTGTAGAACTTGAGTTCGTCGAAGCTTAAGGGAAACTCGACGTGCTTGCTCTCGCCGGGGGCTAGCGTCACCCTGGTGAAGCCTTTCAGCTCGCGGACGGGCTGCTCGACGCTGGTGTTGGTGTTGCGGAGGTAGAGCTGCACGACTTCCGTGCCGGCGACGGTGCCGGTGTTTTTGACGTCGACGCCAACCTTGACTACCGGCTCGTGGCCGGAGGACATGACTTCTTTCAAGGGCACGGTTGACCGGGTGACGGTGGGGTCGGAGTAGCTGAAGCGGGTATAGCTGAGACCCCAGCCGAAGGGGAAGAGGGCGGAGTTCTCTTCGTCGACGTAGCGGGACTCGAATTTCTCGAGGGAGTTTGTGGGCATGTGGCTGAGGTCGCCGTGGGCGGGGCGGCCGGTGGGGAACTGCGCGTAGTAGAGGGGCTCCTGGCCGACGGCGCGGGGCAGGCTGGCGGGGAGTTTGCCTGAGGGATTTACGTCGCCGAAGAGGATGTCGGCGATGGCGTGGCCGCCTTCAAAGCCGGGGGACCAGGCCTCGACGATGGCGGGGACGTGGTTGGCGGCATCCTTGATTTCGAGTGGTCGGCCGGCGAGGACTATGAGGATTACAGGCTTGCCGGTGGC
>WNGK01008072.1_pt1 | contig 15480 bp, 12 predicted proteins | sample 5400601 | NCBI WGS metagenome assembly WNGK01 (sample SAMN13153376, study PRJNA577476) | soil metagenome | isolation source: 60 cm soil or saprolite under Garry oak tree replicate 1 | place: USA:California | collected 2016-06-15
TTTCTTGTGGACAGGCATAGTTCCCTCCTTGTGGGAATTTGTATGGAATGTATCAAGGAACGGTATATGCCTGTATTATTATCTAGTATATCCCTCTTTGGGAAGGCTCTATTTTACACACAATTCGGGATGGCATCAAATGTTACCTTTATTTTAGGCGCGGAAATAATGGAAAGGAAACAGCGATGGCGCTTGACTATGGAACATGTCCCTGTACTGGTAATTACGAAAGACGCTCTGTGGAGGTTCGTATGACTGTTGAAGGCAAGATCGTCGTTCTCAACGATGTACCACAGGGTGCCTGCCGACTCTGTGGCTCGCGTGTCTACAAGACTGATTTTCTTGAATACATCGAAGCCACGATGAAAAGAAGGCAGATCAATATTAAACTTGATTAGTCAAAGTTTTAACTTAGCTGTATATGGATTTCTCCAACATTCCTCCCATGCACGCCTGGAATTTCGGCGTAAATTATACATCAGGTATTTAGTAAAATCCTAATCCTGGCAACGGGCTGCACATTCATATTACTCGGAAGGTCTGGATAAGATATCACAAATACGCGAGGCAATTCGCTCGCAATAATTTCGCGCAGGGATGCACGAACATCATCTGTTGTCAATATTGTCGGTCTCGTAGCGGTTGGTGGTAGATGAGCCAATTCGGCTCGAATAGCATCTAAAATCTTGTCGCATTCGTGATCGGCCAACTCTGTTCTCCACATTTCGCCTGATTCAAGAGATTGATGCTTCGAGACCAACTCTTCGATTTCTGGATCGAGAAGATAAACCACTATAGTACTCGTTCCTCTAGAGTACTTTTGCCCGATTTGACGTTTCATACCGCTTCTGACGAAGGATATCAGATCGAGGGAGTCGTCGGAGTGAATGCTATCTAGTTCCTCAGAAGTAGTTAGTAAGTTGTCTGTAGTACGACGCCTGGAGGTTTCAGCAAGAGTATAGTTGTACTCTAACAGCCTTTCAAGGATAAGCTTCAGGTTCTTGATAGATATTTGCTCCGCTATCAAAGCTCTAAGAACTCTCGTTATTTGTGTAATAGACACGTTTGACTTGATGGCAGTTGTCAGTGCCGGAAATATCCGTTGCAATTGGTCAAGCTGATCCTGCACTGCCTGGCGATGGAGAAAACACTTGCTGCTTGCTCTCAAGATCGCAGCGAAAGTCAATACCAGGTAGTCTAGCTGATTCCATTTTGTTAGACCGGCACTCACTACAACATCTTGATGACTCAAATCGATGAGACTTCCTTCCTGGTCAGTGGCCGGATTGATCGTAGTTGTACCTTGAATATTCATCAGCCGCAATCTTTCCACACTATCATTAACAAGACATTGATCTGGTCGCAAGCCTATCATGGGTAGCATCGTTAAATGATTAATCTTAATCGCAAAACTGTTAGGCTTGACGTTTTCAACCACGACGAAGTGGAAATTCGGATAACACATACCCAGCTCTTCAAAAAGACCCGTTCGTAGAGATGTAAAAGAGTCTATCCCCTTCTCCTGATCGAAGGTTGTGATCTGCCTCAGATAGTCTGGTGGAAATTGTATCTGGATAATGTCCGTTCGTAAGACGGAGATCAAATCTTCTATAATATCTTCCTGAGCTCGTTCCTGCGCCTTTCCTAGTACCTTTGCCACACTCTGCTTATCTGCTATTGAGATTTTCAAATCAAGGATCGTTTTCAAAATGGGAAGCAGCCGAGCAGGGTCGGGAGGCCATGCTCTTGATTGCTGGCTCGACTCACCTTCACTACCTGGATCAGGAAGAGTGGCTATATAATCACTTGCCTGATCCAATCCCAACAAAACGGATGGTTGAACTTTGATGATCTCCAAACAGGCAAAGCTGAAAAACTCGGCCACTTTTTCACGAAAGAGAGTCGTCATCTCCAACTCATTTTTATAGAGTAAGTTTAACCACGCCATAATATTACCTGGTGCTGCTCGATGGTCTGGGGAGCTGTTATTCACAAAGCTATGCACATCCCGAAGTAGTTCGTCTGAATAACGGCACAACTGACCGTTGACGTACATGCGCAGAATTTGGCCTCTACGCATGGGTTTTTCCTTCACTGAAATGATTTCTACTATCGGAGCCCCCGGAATCCCCAGAGTCTTCATGATCTCAGTCAAACTTGTCACGAGCGCTCGATGAACTATTCCATAGATCGAGTTATCGGGGTCAAAAATCCAATGTAAAGAGGTATCAAGCTCAAGAGAAAGCGTCACTTCAGATGTATTCTGATCATCCTGGTTATTGAGCATCGGTAACAACTCCTTTCGTCTGCTCCATACCTACTACCTGATCCACCACCACCAACTCATCTTGCGCTAGTACCATCAGGTAAGGAAATTCATTTTCAACAAGTCGCCGGACGAAAGGTCTGATTTCGGAACTCTGTGTCACCAACACGAGATTCCAATCTCTTGCTTTGACAACATTTCGAATAGTTGACAGAAATTCAAATGTTTCTTCTGGTGGAAGGGTAAGGAATATTCTGCCATTTTTATGTTCAAGCCCTGAGATGAGCATATCTTCCCAATCCATTGGCAATTCGAGACTTTGAGCGTTTGGATTATTTCCCGGAAGCTGCTCCTTCAAACGCAGTCGTATAACACGAACAGCCTCGCTAACGGCTATATTGGTCAGTCTGGCTTCCCTGAAGGCTTCGAGAATGTCTTTCCAGGATGTGATTGGAACCTGTTCTCTTACAAGGGCGCATAATACCTGCCCAAAATGATACTTTGCATGCTCATCAGGCAAAGCAGATGCAATAAGGGCCTCAGCATCCTGGTTCTTTCCCCATTCCGCAAGCAAGTCTTTCGCATCTTGAGTACCCATAAAATTAGTCAAGTTCCTAAGTATCACAGCTTCAAGATGATGGATAATAAAGACCAACGGTTCAGCCCAGAGTTCTAGATTATTGCTGGCGATAAGCTCCCAACTGTCTCGAGATATCCAACATCCCGGTTCTCCCGTCACTGGATGCGGCTTCTCTATGAGGGCTGTTTTGGGTACACCTAAAGCCTGGATAGTTTCAGGTGGCGATGGGCAATAGCGCCTGTCAAGGAAGACAGTGCTTCTTTCGATTTCAGCCTCATCGAGCATAATCATATATCCATTTGATGGTAAAACATTGCTCCCGCGTACTCGTATCCCAGGTGTCCTGACACCCATCTTATCCTGAAACCGCTGGCGCATTTCAGGAATGTAGAATTTGAAAAGTGACCATTCTTGACTTGTATCCGCAGGTATCAAGCCATCTCCAATTTCCAAGACAATGGGGGTAACAACAGGTAACAATTCAGTTCTGTCCACATATTGCTCTGAAAGCTTGTAGAACTCATCTAAGTAATTTGCGAGCGACTTTCTGGCTATGATAAGTTCACTTCGCAGAATCTCATCTGTACCCTGTTCTTCTGCCATGGCTTTCCATTCAGCATTCAATGCCCAATATTGAGTGGCATTTCGAAGCAAAGCTTGGCAAATCTCACTTAAGGCACTACCCGGACTGGACGAACCATTCTCATGGTAAAGCTGAAGGGCTTTGGCAAAATGCTTGCGAGCATTGACGATGTCCGTCAGGTCGAAATAGACGTATCCCAATCGGCTGTACAACTGCGCTTGTCTCGTTTTATCATCTGATAGTAATTCGAGTTTAGAAATTTGCAGTAATTGCTCAAGAGCTTCAGTAGGTTTACCCTCTTTCAGATAAGCATCGCCTTCTGCTTGTAGTCCATCGAAGGATTTTTCTAAACCGTTGAGGGCTTCAGGGAATCGCTTGCCTTCCCTTTGTAGAAGCAGGTACGTCTCAGCAGCTTCGCCCCATCGATTCTCCTCCCTGTAGAAACGCGCTAGGCCGGCATGCGCACCAATCCAGGACCAGTTGATCTTGCCTTCTTCGGGCGGGTACCTCTCGATAATCTCTTCTAATTCCCCTTCTACAGAAGCTCTCTGCTTGACTTGATTTCTTCTTATCTTCAATTTCTCCTTAATCCGGGCCAGTACTTCGCCTACCTGGGCACCATGAGGCCAATTGGCGGAGGACTTTTCGATAATGTAGAGGTCTTGATTCAGCAAGCCATCCAGTTGCCGCACATTTCCTTCTCGCGCAATGCCTCTCTCTAGATTCTCTTCACCCAATGGCAGATCGCCCTGAGTGAGATAACATAACCCGAGATTCCAATAGATATTTCCAACCCCGATTGGGTCATTGCGCATCTTGTTAAAGATTTCGATAGCTTCATCTATCTTACCAAGGTTGTAAGCAGCCCACCCATATTCACCCCAGTTATTACTATCTGATTCATTGTAATGGTTCCAATTCCACTCGTAGTCTTCCTTAGCGCGTTGCGGCTCATCTAGCATGAGATAGCAAAGTCCCCGGAGGCTGTGATACCATAATTCATCTTGCTCAATTTGAAGAACACGCTGAAGTATCTCCAGAGCTTTCTTGTAAGAACCTTTATGTATGAGGATATAGGCTTGTACAGCATCAATCCATGTGCTCACTTCCAGCTTTTGCCGTTTAGCAATCACTTCCTCAGCCGCATCAAATTCTCCTACATTAGCCAAGATAGCGACTCGTTCGTCTAAAGCGTTGAGATCTGTAGGATCATAATCAATCGCCTTGCTGGTAGCTTGAAGAGCGTTTGCTTCAGTTTCCAAGAAGCGGTAATAGCGCCCAAGGAAACTCCAGCATTGATAATCCGTTTCATTCAATAACATTGCCCGCTCAAGATAGGTAATGGATTCCCACCACAAAGCCCATTGGTCGGCATTGGGCAATCGAGCTAATTGTTCGTTTATAATCGCTCGCGCAACATATGCCCAATAGTGGTCACTACCCGGCGGCTCAATTGTATAGCCTTGCTCCCAGGTAGCTAGGCTTCTCTTGATCAATTCCTGATCCACATATGGAGGGGTCGTTTGATAGCTAGATATCCGCAAGGCATCTGACAATTGCCAATAAATGGGTACATAGCTTGGATTCAGTTCCTTGGCATGTGTTAATATTTCAACTGCAAGTTTAGCCTCACTCCGCCAGGTGCATCGTCGTCCAGCCTCATAGTAGGCTTCAGCTGCCTCAGCCGATCTCTCTAGTTTTTCCAGTATTTCGCCTTTGAGTCTGTAACCTATTCGCTCAGGGGAGCTCCCCTGATCTTTGATGCCTATACTTATAGCACGTGTCACGGCTTGAAGAGCACGCTCTGGGTCTTGTTTTTTCTTGTACACCCGTGCAAGCTGTAAGTAGACATTGCCGCTGACAGGAGCTAACAGCTTGTTCAACGCCACCTCTATGTCTCTCCCTTCTCGAACAGCCTCCATCGCCTCTTCATAACAATCATCTGCTTCATCCCACAATTCTTGATCCTCGTACAACAAGCCCTTTCCAATATAACCATCTGGTTGTTCGGAAGATAGTTCGATAGCTTGCTTATAGAACCCCATCGCCTTTTCGTACTCATTTTTTAGTCGGTAATATTCGCCGAGGGCTGCATAAGGTCGTCCAATTTCGGGGGCCAACTTTTGGGCCTGCTCAAAAAGGTTCAGGGCAGCTTCACTATCCGAGGTTTTATAGAGAAAAATGCGCCCCATAAAAACGAGTAAAGTAGCTCGCTCTCTCTTTTTTAGAATATAATCTGGCTGGCTCGTCGAAGTAGCTTTCGTCAGATAAGCCAGCATATCCAAGGCCTGCTGGTATTTTTCATCTGTGATGGCCTGTGTGCCTTTTTGGAAAAGAGTGGGGACATCGACAGCTTGAGGTGGAAAAGGAAAGGGTTCGTTAGCCAATTTCTCACAAATACCTAATTCCCGGGCGATGAGCGCCTCGGCATAGGTTCGCAGCCACTGACACAATCCCTCCTGCGGGTCATTCTGTAAAGCCTCATACAAAGTTTTTCGTTTCCATTGCCACCAGCGTTCGCTGTATTGTACTTGTCGGGCTCGGCTTGCTTCCAACTCCTCGACTTGTCTCAGCATTTCTTGCAGGGTGATCTTCCATTTCTCCACATCTTGAATGCTTTGTTGAATGACAGCTATGACTGTATTATAGTCATCAGTCTGAACAGCAGTGGCGGCAATTGCATCAAGTATGCTCGTAGCAGATAGTTCTTTCAGCCCATCTTGGTAACCTGACGCCCGCGCTCTACCAACGATATTCGCTATTACCTCGCTCAAGTCCGGAACTGATTCCTCGTCTTCATTAGCAGAATTCATGGCAGTTGCTCACTTTGCTTTCATATCGAGGTGGGTTAAGTTTGTACACCGCTTATATAGATCCCTTTCGCTCTAGAGCCTTTCCCATGGGTTGGACTATGCTATCACTCCGACGTATGTACAGTACCGGCGTACCAAAGACGCGAGTATCATAAGCATTCGGGTCACTGGTAATGATTTGCGCCCGCCCAGCCTGAACCGCATCATCAATTGGCTTCCCCTCAGCTAGATTACGATAGAAAGCTCGGCAGAAGGAAATGGCTGCCTCGTTCGCTATTGGGTGTTGCATGGCTACCACCGCCTGTATATTGGCAAGAATTAATTGTGGAGCGAGCGCAGCAAAATTAGCGGTGAAGGCGCCAAGGTCATCAGACAATGCACTTTGGCACAGGTGTAGAAAGACGAGCCGTGGACATTCATCCACCCTCCGAAAGTACTCTGCAAAGGTCTTATCAGGACACCATTCCACGCTACTCTTATCTGGCTTCAACAAAGCAATCTCGCCTATTTTTTCCCTTTTGTAACGCCCATGACCGATGAAGTGCAACACGTGCGGCCCTTTTTGTAGCTCGTCTAGGAAACTTTCAATTGTTGGTTTGTTAAGTTCGAAGAAATCAATCGGGTATCGATACTTCTCTACCAACCTCTTGATAGCGTCGACCACTGGTATCGCAGCTACAGGCCCCAGCTCTGTTGGCTCCGATATGACGATTAGGACGCGCATTCTTTCCTGCGGTTTCAGAGGGCTGGAGCTACCCGATCCAAGCGGCATATAACGTGCAAGAACCAAATTTACATCGGTAGATAGGAAAAACCCCTGGCTAGTATCTGTACCAGGACGGTAAAGGTATTCCCAAGGCAGGCGACTCAGCTCTTCTGCATCTTTCCCAAATTGTAATCGGACACAGAGATGTTGTTTGGCTTCTCGAGCCTCCTTAAGAGCATCCACAAAGAACGATTCCTGCTCAAAGAACAGACCTTTGTACAAATGCGAGCCTAATACTTCCAATTCATTGCTCTTGGTAATCTTACCCTTGCTCAGCCAATCCTCGAATATGTGTATAGTGGCAAGGCGCAAATCATCAAACTGCATCTTCTGGCTTACATTCTGAGCGCCGCCTGTCCTTATAGCACTCACGGTATTACGATCAATAATGGTCAATGTAAGTTCATTATTAGTCACTACTTACTTCCTCTTGCTTCAAGGTTGGCGGTTGGATAATGCCATCACGGCTGCGCATGTACAATACTGGTACTCCGAAAACAGGGCTATCGTAAGCGAGGGGATCATTGACGGTAATCTGCCATCGTCCAATTTGAACGGCATTATCAACCGGCTCTCCTTTAGCCAGTTCGCGGTAAAATGCCCGGCTAAATATGATTGCTGCTCTATTTGTTATAGGATACTTCATTGCTACCACCGCTTGTGTTCCAGCGCGAATCAACTGAGGAGCCAGACCAGCAAAATTGGCTGTGAAGTCAATTGCTCCACCCTCACACAGATGCAGGAAGACGAGCCGTGGAATTGCACTTTTTTGAACAAAAAACTCGGCGAACTCTCGATCTCTGATCCACAAAGCGTTTTCCCCTTTTCCATCTAGGAGCGCAATCTGGCCTTTTCCTTGCACCTTGTCGAATCGACCGTGGCCAATGAAATGTACCACGTGTGGTTCGGTACCCTCTAGGGTACCCAATAGTTTCTCAACTGTTGGTGTGATCAGAATGTCGACCTTGATTGGAAATTTCTCGGACAGACTTTGAATAGCTTCTATCACCAGATCTGAAAGCACGGGATTAAGGTCTTGTGGTTTCGAGACAATTATCAAGATATGCAGAGGACTTTCCGCTGGAGCCAAAGCTTGACGGGCCATCTCGAGTGGCATATAGTGAGAGAGGACCAGGGCCACATCGGTAGCCAGGAAGAAACCTGCATAGGTTTCGGTATCAGGAGAGTAGAGGTACTCCCAAGGCAAGTTGGCAAGGTCAGCAGCTTTTCCCTCAAAACTCAATTGAACACGCAGGCGTTGTCTAGCCTTTCGAGCCTCACCCAGGCTCTGCTTGAAAAAAATCTCTATTCGATCATTAAAGAGCGCCGTGTACAACAAACTACCAAGTACCTCAAGTTCGCGACGCCTAGCAATCTTGCCTGTATTCAGCCAATCATCGAAGATTTCGATCATGCTCCTGTGTAAATCATCAAGTACAAATTCACCACTCACCTCAGCGCCATCCTGTCTCCTAGCCCGTATTGTACTTCCATTTTGAACAACAAGTATCAGCTCAGCATATTCCATCTCGCACCCCTCTACGGATTGCAAATATAGCTCTAAGGTTGAAGCACATAGAGCCTTCCATACACTAGACGATAGACGTTCTTCAATTTAGTGTTCCAGTTAGCTAAGTTTGTCCAGTTCGTTTGCTATCTGCTGTAATTCAGCTTCCGAATCTGAGAGTCGCTGTGGAGCTAGCTGGCCCTCCTCAATTGTCTCTTGATGACGCTGTTTCAGTATTGTAAGATATTGCTCCCTCAATCTCTGCGAGTCGAGCTGAGTAAGATCCGGGCTATTTAGCAGATCCCGCTTCAGTGTGTTAAATTGCGCTTTTGCTTCATCCCAAAAATGCGTCCCCGGCTGTGCCGCCAGATCTCGCGTAGTTTCCCATCGGGGATAAAACGGCAGAGTCCGTTCGTCGGTCCGCTTGTCCCCCTGAGCGATGCTGAACAAGATGAAGTCATGATCGCGATAGGGTTCAGTTTTTCCTTGCTCATTGGTGTAGTACAGACGCTCCTTGCGTACCCAGCATTTACTTGGATCGATCTGTCCAGCGTCTGCATCAACTCCAACGACTGCATCAACCAATGCATAGTATGTCGGCTCAAGTATTTGGCCGACATCAGTATTGATAGTGGTGTGGTAGCCTAACACTGGAACCGTTTGTTGTAAGCCAAGGAGCGTCTGGACTCCATCAATTACAGTTTTGGCAAGTTTGAGATAGACCGCAAAAGAGTTAGAGGGATCAACTGCACCAGAAATACTTTCAACCACACCCAACAGCTTATCAGCGTTATTTTGCTGTTGTAATCTATTCAAAATCATCGTCACGGTCAACGATCCGCCCTGCCAGGGGTGCAAGCCAGATACCGGCGTATTATGGAAGATCATTCCCAAAGGCACTTCTTGCTTAAATCGATTCAGCATAGTCGGACCTACGACAAGTGGTAAAGTCTCCAGTTGTTTCCCATAGATATAGCTACTGGCTACAAAAGCCATGGGATCGTAACTGACAAACCACTGCCGCTGGTTCGCCAAAAACATCTCATTAATAATGATCTGGAAATAATGCTGCCCAGCCACGAAGGGGGGTCCCAGTTGATCGCCATTATCAATATGGTCTCGACCAATCGCGAAATGTGCTCGTGTCTTGGCTTGACCGGCCTTTAAATTGTCCCAAATAGACTCCACAATGTTAAAGAACTTGGACATTTGTCAATCTCCCCATTATACTTTCAGACTTATATACCTAATTGGAAGCACAGAACTTGTAGATTACAAGAAAAGTGCTTTGCATCAGTAGATTATCTTGGCCCGAGCGCATTTCTATTCTTGCTTCCTACATGGAGACTTTGAAGCATGTACTGCCCCCATTAGATTGGACAGAAAATGTGTTGTGGTTAGTTCACATCAGGTTGACCTGACTGCTCCTGTCTCCATTGGCTTTCAAACTCGGCTGGAGTGAGATAGCCCAAGGAGGAATGAATCCGCTTGTGCATGTACACCTCATCGAGAAAGCGCCCGATTTGTCTCATAGCATCAGCGTAATTCTCGTATTCTGATACATCCACCTCCTCTTCTTTGATGGTGCGCATCAACCGCTCGGTATAGCCATTTTGCCACGCCGCTCCCACTTCTGCCATACTGATCTGCGTCCCAGCCACTTGCAAGCGTGCTGTATAGGCGGTGGCTGCATACTGGACGCCTTGATCGGAGTGGTGAATTTCTGGCGCGTACTGAGCCAGTGCATGCTCCAGCGCCCGCAAGGTCAGGCTCTGATCGAGACTGCGACCCAGGTGCCAGCCGCGAATGCAGCGGGTAAAGACATCCATGAGCACGGCCAGATAGACAAACTCCTCACGCAGCCCAATGTAGGTGATGTCCGACACCCACACCTGTTCTGGACGCACGATCTCCAGATGTTGCACCAGGTTCGGATAGCGCGGAAACGCATGCGAACTGTCGGTCGTCGTCCGTCGTTTCGGCTTGCGGTGCGCTTGCAACCCGAGTGTGCGCATGAGGCGCTCCATCCGCTTGTGGTTGACCGTCCAGCCCTCGCGTCGCAATTGGTGCGTGATACGCCGATAGCCATACCGTGGCCACGCGGCTGCCACCTCTTCGATGGCCTGCTGCAAGCCAGCATCGGGCGTGGGTGTTGGCCGGTGATAGTAGCTGCTGCGCGCGCAGTCTACGACCTCGCACACCACGCTTACTGGGTACTCCTGTGCTACCATCGTGATCACCGCCCGTTTCTGCTCAAGGGTGAGCTCAACAAGGCCGAGGCTTTTTTTGCGATGTCCAGTTCCATGGTGAGCCGACCCACCAACCGCTCTAATTCGGCGATCCGCTCGTGCTCTGCGCTGCATGCCTGCTCCTGCTCAAAGACCAGGGGAGCGCGCTCTACAAATTCGGTCTTCCACCGCCCAAGCAGCTGCGGGTTGAGCTGATGGTAGCAGTGGAACTAATGAAATATTGATAATATTAGAGATTTTACTAAATAGATCTATTGTCTATTATATATTCTCAAAAGCTTACTTTCAAGATAAACCTCTTTTATTTTTTTAGACAAGGTTCAAATCAACGTGACAGTTTCATGGAATTCAATTGCTCTCCGAACCCCCCTCTGATGGGGTAAGAAATTGTTTTTGGATTGTTCCGACTATCACATCTGCTTGGAACATGAATCGTACCTTGCCTTACGGTTAAATAGTCACATCGAAACCTGGAAAGTGAAGGATAAGCCCCACATTCCGCAGTTTGCATTTGCCATTTTTGCGAAATCGCTTGCAGAGTAGATTGCCAAAGAACAGCTTTTACTAAACTCTACAATTCAAAATGGCTTGTCACCTAAGTTTTCGAAAAAACTGCGGAATGTGGGTTTATGATAGAGTTTTCAATTTAAAAAGCTCCCTCTTTCTGCCGATTTTTTCATCTACTATCTATATGTTTATATGTTATAATTATCTTGCATCTAAGATTTGAGAAAATCTTCTGTGTTGGATTAAACATCCTCACTTCAAGGGCAGTATACTAACTTGTGTGTAAATTGAGAGCGCGGAGGTAACTATCATGAATATTGAAAAGTTCTTCACCCGTCCCTACAGTAATCGCCAACTAATAGAATTTGTAGATGATGCTAAGATGGCAAGGGGGCCATTTGTTGCGTCTTTTAAGGTGGTAGTTGCGGTCGGATCTCTATTCATTCCGATGATCGTTGGCATTCCCGTTTTGGCAGGAATGGGGATAAGGGAGGCGCACAATTTACACAAAAGGAGAGGGCTTGTTATTACACTGGTAAAGAAAAGCGACCTGGAACAGTTTAAACTTCCTCCTGCACATCCTATTAACCGTACAATTTATGTCGCGCATCCAGTTATCTTGGAACAATATATCCCATTTGCTGACTTCCATCGATCGGTTTTTGAACAGAAGTTTAACGAACTCGTGACACTATTATCGCATCTAGGAGCGAAAACCATCGAAGCCTACCATGTTCGAGGGTGGGGAACAGAGTTCGCAGCAAGTCTCAATTTGAACCTTGTCGAGATAGTTCAGGCAAAAGGGAACGTTAAGGAGAAGACCGAACAAACCCTCCTGTATAGGGCGGTTCTGGAAGGCCATACACCCCTGATGCTAGAAAATTTGAAATGGTATCATACCGAACCCAGCTGGCAACAGTTTGCGGATCAGCGGCTACATCACGGATTGCAAACATTCTCTCTCTATCACCGGTACGTACATGATTTTGGTATCAATGCGACTACAGCAGAGAAATTAAAAAAGGCTGGCTTTGAACTAGGGGGAAATTTTGATGACCATATTTCGACCGAATGGTATGTCACTGGAACGTTTTGAGAAGGGGACTATAAGGGGTTGCGATCTAAATAAAGCTCGAAACAAAAGCGGGAAATATCACTATGCAGAGCGCTTGAATTATCCGCTACAATTACACCGCTTTATTTAGTAGTAAGTGGGGTTTTGAGCAAGCCAGGGCACCGGCGGCAAAAAAGTCTCACCGTTTGACACCCATACCCACCCTGTAACAAGTGGCACGTTCTTTCTTTTGTCCAACGCATCTGTTGCTTCTTTGCAAACTGTTTGCCGATCACTTCGTCCCCACATTCCGCAGTTTCAGCCCGAGAGAAGATAGAATTTCTGATAGAGCGGTCCTAACAAATGTAAAATGAGCCGATGAAGTGGCTGAAGATGTAAAACGAGGACACGGGAAGTCATAGTCGTCTGGTTATGGAGCAATTCAATACCTTCAAAGTATTGAAAGACCCAGCGCATGGTGGGACGCTCCGTTGGCTTGTGGACTTGGTCGGGAATGGTCTGCTGGGTCTCGACGAGACGGGAACGCAACCGCACTTCGGCTAAACGATAGACGAGCAGGCAGAGCACCATGATGAAACTGAGTGCCATAATGCGCTCGGGTTTCGAGACCGTGACGGAGGATGCTAGAAAGAGCGGATCTTTGAGAAAGCGAAAGCCGCGCTCGGCCCCGCCTTGCCCTTTGTAGGTCGCAATCAGTTGCTGGTCGGAAAGAACGGCTGGCTCAAGGACATTGGTGCCTACGATCCAACAGGCGTTGCGAAAGGCTTGCTGAGCGACTTGCTGCTGATTGACGGTGACGGTTGCCACAGTTTGCCACTGCTGGCTCGCCGGACTGGCATCTTTGCGTGGACGCCCCTTGCCCGCATACTGCGGATGCGCCACCAACTCACTGCGGACGTCGAGCCATGCTGGTTTCTCTTTCAGGTCACGTTCTGCTGTGGCGAGAGCATCGGCTTCACAGGCAAAGCGTCGGTTCCCAAGATGCCAACACTTCTGCTCCCAAGCGATCTGTGCTTTGTTCACCTGTCGCTGGAGGGTCTGCTGGGCACGCTGGAGCGATCCCTGGGTGTAGACAACAACCCACCGTTCGCGGCCTTGCGGCAGCTCCAGTTCTCGGCTGAACCAGTGGATGGCGCCGTCCTCTGACTGCTGCCAGCTCTCGCTCCCTTGCCCGATGAGCGCTTTGGCCTCGGTCATCGTCTCCGAGACGCGACTGATCCACTTGACGCCTGCCTGGTTCAACTGCCGCATATTGCTCTCACTGAAGATCCCATTATCGGCCACGTACACACTGGCCTCTTCCCCGGCTTCCCGCAGTTGGGTCTGGATGGTGGTGATCGCCGAGAGCAGGCTGACCTTATCACTGCTGTTGCCATCCAAGGGCTGCAAGAACAGCGGCACGTCGCCATCGTGCGTCGTTGCCAGCGCTAGCATCCACTGCTTGAGATCGGCACGATTATCACGCGAATAGCCATAGGTGATGGCGATCACCGCCTCTCCTTCCGTCTTCTCGGCCTGCCTGTACTCTCCACTCACTGAGAAGGAGGTCGTATTGACCTTCACCCGTTTTCGTGGAACTTCAAAACTTGGAAGGTCCTCAAATTGCTGGCTGTAGACTTCTGTCCGAGTTGTGCGACCTCACGCTCGAACTTCAGATGAAGATGGAATCATGATACGACTCCTTTCTCAAGCAAAAAAAGCTCAAGGATTATTCCTCAAGCTTGGTTTATGCAATAACGAGAGTTTGGTTTTGTGGAAGAGAGATACCTAAGAGTGCCGCTAGATCACGGGTCACAGCTTGTAGATGGTCAAAGTTAATGGCAAGGGGAAGTCTAGATTGTACAGGTGGCTTTTACAGCACCCAACACTGGCGCGGCATCCGTATCGGGCACCTGCTGGACCATGCCGCCCTGGACACGGATGCACGCTACGTGAGTTTTATCTCCGTGACGAGCTACCGCTGGAGCCTACCCCTGGAGGAAGCACGCACGGCGCTGCTGGCGACCCATATCAACGAGGAGCCACTCTCTCACGAGCATGGCTTCCCCCTCCGCTTAGTCGCCCCAGGCCATCGCGGCTTTGAATGGGTCAAATGGATCACCCGCGTCGAAGTGCTGACCTCGCCTGACCCGGGACAGGTTGTCAGTATCTTTACGAGTAGCCTCACGGATGCGGGGCGTGGAAAGTGAGCTACGTATGCGCCTGGTACTCATCCCAGATGCGCTGCAGGGCTGGATCTCCTGGAACATTGCTGTAAATGGAAAAAATGGTCATATCATTTTCCCAGCCCAGCGAATTCCAGAAGGACCTCAGTTCCCCTTCCTCTGGACATTCTTTCCCGACGCAGATCCTTGTATGAATACTTCCCGCTCCCGCCGCCTGCATGAAGGTTACAGCTTGTCTTACCAGGTCGGATTGAACATCGTGCCGGCGTGCCTCTACATAGAGTTCTTCGATCTCTCCCGACAGTCCAGGCATCACTGGATGACCTGATACACAACAGGTAACAAACCCGATGATGATCTGCTGTTCTTCAGCCACAAAACAGTGGACCAACTGGTTTGTCGCATACTGTCTGAGATTGGCGAGAATAAGCTGTGACGACGCGGCTGGAAGCGGAGTTCCCGCTTCCGCACACATCTGGAGCCACAAGTCGCGAACGCGCTCGGCATCGCGCTCTTCCATTGGTCTGATCTGGGTCATGCTAGTTTCTTCTCCTCATGCTTCTTTCTATTTAGTCTTTGATCGCCGCCAGCAGCTCGGCGCAGGCGAGCGTCTCCATGTCATAGTCTTCCAGGTGGCCAAAATCCTCGATGCTCCACCACATGGAAAGCACCGACTGCGCCAATCCCCAGCCGCGCACCCGTGCGCGGTCGAGGCCAAGCTCTCCGGCCAACTGCTCCACGCGGCGTGCCATGACGCGAACTGGCTGCGGGTCCTCAAACACCACTGACAACTGGTTGCGTAACAGCGCACCCGTCTCGTAAGCTGGCTCGCCCACCAGCCCCTTAGGGTCGATTGCCAGCCACGGCTCGCGCTCGGCTGCCAGGATATTCTCGTGATGGAGATCCCCATGCAGTAAGACGGGGTCTGCCATGGAGGCGTTTAACTCGGCAAAGAGACTTTCCGCCTCC
>WNGK01010187.1_pt1 | contig 15478 bp, 13 predicted proteins | sample 5400601 | NCBI WGS metagenome assembly WNGK01 (sample SAMN13153376, study PRJNA577476) | soil metagenome | isolation source: 60 cm soil or saprolite under Garry oak tree replicate 1 | place: USA:California | collected 2016-06-15
AGGCCAGGCCGCCGTGCCCGATCTCTGGATCGACGCCACAGATCAGTACGCGCGTCTCGGCCAGTTGCCCATCGCCGACCAGGGCCGCATGGCGCTCATCGCGCGCCCCGAGAGCAAGTCCCTCACCCGCACGCCCGAGTTCAGCTCCAAAGACAACACTCTCGTTGAATCCCGCGAGATCACGCTCAGTGAGAACGGTCCCGCCAACGTAGTTGAGAAGACGCAGCCCAAAGGCGTATTCGAATCGCGCTATCGCTCGTTCTATGCCGACCGCCCCGACAAAGACACGCGCGACAACCTCACCAACTACGTCAAGGCGCAGTATGTCGCGGAGAAGCTCACCACCGTTGACCGCACCGATCCTGGCGATCTGACAAAACAATTTGAGCTGACCATCGCCTGCGAGAAAGCCAAGCGCGGCTACACCGGCCTCACCAACGCCGAGGCTGCAGTCCGCTATGAGGCCCTCTTCTTCCGCCTGCCCGAAGACCTCACCCACAAGGAAGACACCGACAAGAAGAACGCAGACAAGGACCATCCCACGCCGCCGCGCACCGTTGACTGGGAGCTGATCGAGCCATACACCGTCGATCTCAACTACAGCATTGTTCCCCCGGCGGGCTTCGTGCCCAAGGAACTGCCGAAGAGCTCCACCCTCGCGCTCGGTCCCGCAATTCTGAAAGAAGACTTCTCTTCGACAGAGGACGGCACGGTCCACGTCCGCCTCACTTTCGACACCGTCAAGCGCCGCTACACCGTTGCCGAGGCTACCGACCTGCGCAACAAGGTTGCCGAGCTGATGTCCGGCCCCGCCATCCTTGTCGCCTTCGAGCCCAAGGGCCAGGTGCTGCTCCGCGAAGGCAAGGTACGCGAAGCTATCGCCACTTACCGCAGCCTTATTACGCAGTATCCGAACGAAGCGGTGCACCACCTGCAACTCGCGGACGTGTTGCTCGACGCAGGCATGGGTGAAGCCGCGCGCTGGCGCAAATTCTCAAGCACGACTTGGTAGGCCGCAATCTTCGCCCCGGCAGCGATCTTACGGGAGCCGCCGAAGCCTATCGGGCCGCCGCTGCGCTCGATCCTGACGACAACTCCACGCGCGCCGACCTCGCCATCCTGCTCGAGTACGATCCGGTGGGCCGCCGCTACAGTCGTCAGGCGCCGCTCAAAGATGCGGTCGCCGAATACGAAAAGCTGGGCCAGGACAAGCTCTCCGAACTCGAACTCTCCAACAATCTTGCCTTCGCGCGCTTCTACTCTGGCGATTACGCGGGCGCATGCAAGGCCGGCCAAGCACTCAATCCCGAGCCCAAGGCGCTGCTCGCTGCCTGTATCGCCGCGCAGCAGGGAAGCAAGGCCGGTATGGCCGAGGTGAACAAGCGCGCAAGCGACGAGAACGCCTTCAAGGAAACCGCGCACACTGCCGGCGAAATGCTGATGAACGTGCGCCAGTATCCGCTGGCCGCCGACTTTCTGCAGGCCGGCGCTTCTGGAGACAACGCCGCGCAGGCCGTGGGCCTGGCCTCGCTGCTGCGCGATGCGCTCCACCATGAAGACCTGCACTTCGCCAACACCCCGCAGGACATGGTCAAGCGATCCTTCCTTCTCGCCATGGATCCCGACATAACCGAGGCCAAGCTCAACGCGCTCAGCAGCCGTAACGCGCGCACCGTGCTGGCCGCTGAAGACGCCGACGAGCGTAAGCACACCCTCGAATCGGGCCACCAGCTCAACAGCCAGCTCGCCCGCGAAGACAGCTTCCTCGACGTGACCCTCGACATCCTCGCCCAGGCCTTTGATCCCAAGGTCGAGGGCAGCGACGAAACTGGCTACCGCATCAAGGTTCAGGTCCCTGGCGGCAACAATCTCACCTTCTTCGTGGTCAAAGAGGGTGGCGAGTACAAGCTCCTCGACAGTACCCAGGAGCCCAACGCCATCGCTCTCGAAATGCTCGATCGCATCCAGGCCCCAGAAGGGCACAGTCCTGATCTGCACGGCGCCAAGGTGCTGCTCGACTGGCTCCGCGAAGACACCCACCTCGAGGGCGGCGACGATCCTCTCGGCGGTCCCGTCTTCCCGCGCTTCTGGATCAAGGGCCAGGCGCCCGACCCCGCCAAGATGAAGTTGGCCGCGGCCTCCATCCTCGCCGGGTCGCGCCCCACCGCGGCGCGCGGCGTGCCCATTCTTGAAGAAGCTCTCAAGACCGCCACTACCGATCGCGACAAGACTAACCTCCGTCTCGCGCTCACCCTCGGCTATTCCGTGCAGCAGAACTTCCAGCGCCTGCTTGACGTGTCAACAGCGCTGCTGGAGCAGACACCCGAGTCACGCATCGCCTTCCTCGACAAGGTGCAAGCCCTCATCGGCCTCAAGCGTTACGATGATGCCCTTGCGGTGGCCGACGAGCGCCTGAAGCTGCTCGAAAACGATACCGACGCGCTGCAGTCCCGCACCCGCATCGAAACCGCCCGCGGCAACTACGCGGCTGCGCGCGGCTGGCTGCAGAAACTAGCCGACATCGGCAAACAGGATGCCGAATTGCTCAACGAGAACGCATGGCTGTCGCTCTACACCGGCCAGATCGACGACAAGGACCTGGCCACCGGCATCAAGGCCACCCAGCTTGCCAAGGACAATCCGCACATCCTGCATACGCTGGCGTGCCTCTACGCCGAAGCCGGCAAGACCAAGGAAGCGCGCGACCTGCTTATCCGCAGCATGGACGAGCTCAACCTCGACGAGCCCAACGACGATTATTGGTATGCCTTCGGCCGCATCGCCGAGCAGTATGGCGAACGCGACATCGCCATCGCCGACTACCGCAAGCTGCAGAAGCCGACGCAGGTGCTCGCGATTCCCAGCTCCAGCTACGAGCTGGCCCAGAAGCGGCTCAAGGTGCTGAAGGCAGACGCGCCATCGTTGAACCAGACCGCGTCAAAGGGCAGCAAGTAGCAGCACATCTCGATCCCCGTTCTGGCGCAAGAGCCATTCCTGAACCAGAGCCAGAAGACGAGCTTGTGATGGTCAACTCTGGAGCGGTTTCAAAGTAGCCACTGGTTTCAAAGTAGCCACTACAGATGCGGCTCTTGTCGTGTCAGTCGACCCGGAGCGTGTTGTGGAAGACTTGATTCCGATGGCGGGCGAGCGGAGGTAAAGAGGACGTTCCTCTCACCTCGCTTCGCAGGACAAACGCGGGTCTACACCGGCGGCAGCCTAAGCAGATTAAATTGGCAAATGGTTTGGGTTTCTTGAATATGCGTTAGCCACATTCTGCCGCTGCTCGGCAAAAAATCATTGCGTCATCCGATGCCCGACGGCCGATGGCGTTCCATTGAGATCGGCCGCAAATTCCCGCAAATAATCGAGCAGGACTTGAGGGTGCACGGGCTTGGTGAGCATATCGAAGCGGTGGCCCCTGGTATCGGCTGCCAGGATCATGTCAGACGTCGCCGCCTGACCTGAAAACAGCAGCACCCGGCAGGCAGGGAAGTGCTCCCGCACGTAAATGGCCACTTCAATTCCTGTCATCCCGCGCATGATCACGTCTGAGATCAGCACGTCCGGTTCAAATGATTGTGCAAGATCCATGGCCCGCTCGCCGCTGTAGACAGCGCGCGCCTCAAAGCCGCTGGCGCGGAATATCATCGCCAGACTGTCTGCAATCACGCTCTCGTCGTCGACGATCAGTATGCGCATACGTGCTCTTTCTGGGCGCGATGGTCCTGTGGCCCCAGGATGATTCCTTTGGGTTGGGATGGTCTTCGAATCCTAGGCGAGGCCAGTGAACTGCAGAGAGAACCAAGGGGTTTGCCTAGGGAAATTCCAACGAATCACACGGGGATAAACCGAGTTTACCACCGTTTCCTCCTGATCTATCGCGAGGGTCAGGTCAATTTCCTTTTACTGCGAGCCCGGCCGGGGAATACTGCTCCCGCCCCCGTCGCGCGGTTGAAGGTCTTCTCCCGCAAGTCGCTATTATCTATCGACTTACAGGCCAACGATTGCCTCGGGCGATCAAGGTTAGTCGCTTCTGTGTGAAAAAGCATCGGATCAAGAAAACAAAACAAACCGGCAAGCATCTCCTTTGATGGTGGGTGCATTTCCACAGAAAGGGAGAGCAGCCCCGATCGCGTGAAGTTCTCCGGCTGGTTTGTTTGACGGCAAGCATTCGGTAGAACTTACGCGACTGCGTAAAAAGTACTGCCAGCGTAACAGGGAAAACTTTCCGACCCGCCGCGTGAGGGATTTGCAAGCAAGGAGGCCCCTCTGAATCTAAAGGACTTGCAATATCCCGAGGAGGGGGTTTGGTTTGGCACGCACATTGCTATATACAGGGGCGAGCAGATAGAACGCTCTTCCCGCAGCTCCATGCGGAGATCGTTACAAAGATATGAGGAGCACCTAACATGAGAGCTCAGGCTCACAATTTGATCTCCGGCCGAATGGCCATCCTAGCCCTGGCATCTGCGATCGCAATTCCCGTCGGTGCGCAGCAGGCACCCGACTCGGCTTCCCAAACCCCTCCCGCCGCGCAGTCGCAACCCTCGGCGACTCAGACGCAGCAATCTGACGCACAGTCGCAACAGCCCTCCCCGGATGTGAACCAGAAGCGGCTGGAAAAGGCTCAGAAGGAGGGGTTCTGGGGAAGAGTAAATCCCATGGCCCGCAAGAAGTGGGTGAAGCGGCAGACCGACCCCATCAATGATCGGCTCAGCGAGCTCGATCAGGTGACCGCCAAGAACGCCAAGGACATCCAGGACGTTGACTCCCGGGCACAGTCCGGCATCCACCAGGCTCAGTCGACCGCCGATGCGGCCAATCAGGCAGCAACCGCGGCCGGTACCCAGGCCCAGCAGGCTGGCACCGTGGCACAGGGCGCGTCGGGCCACGTGGACCAGCTCAACACCAAGGTTGCAGGGCTCGATCAGTACAAGCCCGTCAGCGAAGTCGATGTGCCCTTCAAGGGTGGCTCCCCGATCCTGTCGTCGGCAGCCAAGGAACAACTTGACCAGGTGGTGTCCAGCGTCAACGGCCGCCAGGGTTACATCATCGAAGTTGAAGCCCACTCGCCAGCTCGTGGCAGCATGGGCATCCAGAATTCACAGCGGCTGGCCAACGTGGTCAATCGCTATCTTGTAGAACACGACATTCCCGTCTACCGTTTGCACGCGGTGGCTCTTGGCAATGCTCAGGCTCAGCAGGCAGCTGCTGATCAGGACACCAACAAGCCTGTCAAGACAAGCAGCGTACACATTCGGTTGATGGAAAACACTTTGGCGGCCCAGGGCGCTGCATCACCCCAGGGTGCAGCGACCTCGACAGGTGCGGAGCGGCCCTAAGACCGCGCAGCCACTCCCCCGAGGCTCTTTCCGCGCCATCGGCTCCCCCGCCGAAGGCCGCCAACTAAGCTCTCGTAACAGAGAGAACCAAGGCAACTTGGCCCCCGCCGAAAACGGGGGCCGTTTTTTTTGTCCTGAGGGAAGCCGAAGGATCGGCGGTTGCTCTTGTCTTTGGCTCTTCGCCGTCAAAGCACATGGTTCCGTGCCCCCGTCCTTGCGCCTTTTTCCTGGCGCAAGGGTGGAAGCCACAAACCTAATCGAACAGCGCCATCTCCGAACTAAGCCCCCTGTACAACCTGACCTCCGTTTTCCGCCATCCCAACGGAGGGGATCCTTTTCGAGATGATTCAAATGATGGGTGTGGCGCCTCCCACGTCGTGCCACAATCTGCACCGATTCGAGCTCTCCGCGCCGGATTTACAGGAATTTGCCCGAAGCGCCATCCGGAAGAAAGCGGTTTAGATGGCCTTCTCGTCTCCTCCTGAATTCGAACTCGAAAGCATGCGTTCCCGGATCGCCACACTGCAGCAGTTGCTGGCCGCTAACGAACGCACCACCCTCGAGCAATCACAGCGCATCGAGAGCATCCTCAGCAACATCAGTGACGGCTTCTTCGTGGTGGACCGCTCCTGGCGCGTCACCTTCCTGAATCGGGTGGCGGCCGCTACGTTTGCTTCCATCGGGCCAGGCGGCAACGATCCACTGGGATGCTCCCTGTGGAGCTGCTTCCCGCAACTTGAGCAGAGTGAGTTCCTCACAAACTGCCAGCGTGCCATGGCCGAGCGCATCCAAACTCACTTCGAGGTCCATATCGAGTTCCCGCCGGCCGATTTCGAATTTCACACGTATCCATGGGAAGACGGAGTCTCTGTCTACTTCCAGGATGTAACCGCGCGCAGGACCGCCGAACGCGAAAGCGAGCAGATCAAGGAGGAGTTGGAACGCCAGGTGGAGCTGCGTACCGCCGACCTGCAGGCAACGCTCGGTGAGTTGGAAGCCTTCAGCTACTCCGTCTCGCACGATCTCCGCGCGCCATTGCGCAGCCTTGACGGCTTCAGCCAGGCCCTGCTCGAGGACTACGCAGACAAGCTCGAAGACGACGGCCAAATGTATTTGAAGCGCATTCGTGCCAACGCCCAGAAGATGGCCCAACTCATCGATGCGCTGCTCCAGCTTTCCCGCGTCACCCGCGCTGAAGTCAATCCTGTCACCGTCGACCTCAGCGCCATCGTCGCCCAGCTCGCATCGGATCTACGCGTCTCAAACCGCGGGCGCGACTGCGAATTCATCGTCGAACCTGGCGTGTTCGCTGAAGCCGATCCCAAGCTCATCGAAGTAGCTTTTGAGAATCTGCTTCAGAACGCCTGGAAGTTTACGGCGCGCCGCGAGAAGGGACGCATCGAATTCGGCACCATCCCGCATGAGGGCAATCTCGCTTGCTTCATCCGCGATAACGGCGCCGGCTTCGACATGAAGTATTGCGACAAACTCTTTGTCGCCTTCCAGCGCCTGCACGATGTGCGCGACTACGAGGGCACCGGCATCGGCCTGGCCACCGTCGGCCGCATCTTCAAGCGCCACGGCGGCCAGATTTGGGCCGAAGGCGCACTCGACAAAGGCGCCTGTTTCTACTTCACCCTTCGGGGCTTGCAAGCCAATTCATTTGAGGAGAAATCCGCATGATCCTGCTCATCGAGGACAATCCCGATCACGTTGCGCTCACCATCCGCGCACTCAAAAAGAACAACATCGCCAACGACGTGGTGGTGGCCACCGATGGAGCAGAGGCGCTGGATATGCTTTTCGCCCGCGGTGAGCACGCCGAAGAGCCCATTGAAATACCCAACGTCGTTCTCCTCGATCTCAAGCTCCCCAAGGTCGACGGTCTCGAAGTTCTGCGCAATCTTCGCGCCGACGAGCGCACCAGGCTGCTTCCCGTCGTCATCCTCACCTCGTCCGATGAAGAACAGGACGTGGTGCAGTGCTATCGCTCCGGCGCCAACAGCTACATCCGCAAACCCGTCGACTTCATGCAATTTCTTGAAACCACCAAGCAGCTCGGCCTTTACTGGCTGGTATTAAACGAGGGACCAAAGGCAGTTGGGAATCTCTAGTCAAATATCGGATGTATCCAGGCAAACAATGTTACGGGTGCTCAATCTCGAGGACACTCCGGACGACTCCTGGTTGTTGCAGCGTCACCTCAAGCGCGCGGGATACGAGTGCGTCCTGCGCCGCGAACAGACCGCCTTGGATTTCGAGCGGGCCTTGCGCGAAGGCAGTTGGGACATCATACTCGCCGACTATTTTATGCCCGGCTTCACTGCCCTTGACGCTCTCCGCATCGCGCGCGAGTGCGAACCCGATTTGCCCTTTATCGTGGTCTCCGGCGCGGTCGGCGAACAGGCAGCCATCGACTTGCTGCGCGAGGGCGCGGACGACTACGTGATGAAAAGCAGCCTCGCGCGCCTGGCTCCAGCCATTAAACGTGAGATGCAGGAAGCCGCAGAGCGCCGTCGCCGCCGCTCCACCGAGGCCGCACTCCGCGAAAGCGAGGTGCGCCTCCGGGGCATCCTTGACCACTCGCCCAACGTCGTCTTCATGAAGGACACTGAGGGTCACTACATCCTTGCAAATCACTGTTACGAGAGTCTCCTCGGCATGTCTGAATCCGAGATCCGCGGAAAGACCGACGCCGATCTCTTTCACGTCGATTACGCCTTGCTCTACGCGCGCAACGAAGCCCAGGTGCTCCAGTCCGGTGTGCCCATGCAGTTTGAAGAGCAGGTTCCATCCGCCGATGGAGTCCACACGCGCCTCGCCAATCGCTTTCCGCTCTTCAACGAGTCAGGCAGATCTGATGGCGTGTGCACCATCTGTACCGACATCACCGAGCGCATGAAGCAGGAAGACGCCCTTCGCCGCAGCGAGAAGCTTGCCACCGCCGGCCGCCTCGCTGCTTCCATCGCCCATGAAATCAACAACCCGCTCGAGGGGCTGATCAATCTGCTCTACCTCATTCAGCGGCAGCCCGAACTGCGCGAGCCAACCCGCTCCATGCTCACCATGGCGGAGCAGGAAGTGAATCGCGTCAGCCACATTGCACGCCAGACCCTTGCCTTCTATCAGGATTCGTCCAGCCCCACCACCGTCGATCTCGAGGAGACGCTCAAAAGCCTTCTTGAACTCTACAAACACAAGATCCAGCAGCGCGAAATTCATCTGGATTTCAGAGCGACCGGCCGCTGCTGCATACGCGCCGTGCGCGGCGAAATGCGCCAGGCGTTCGCCAACCTCCTGGCCAATGCCATTGATGCCACCCGCGCCCAAGGCCACATTCGCATTCGCGTCAAGGAGACGCGCGAGGGCTCGCGCTCCTCGATGCCGGGCGTACGCGTGACCATCGCCGACGGCGGCTGCGGCATCCCTCCGGAAAATCTTGCCCTCATTTTCGACGCCTTCTTCACCACCAAGGACGACGGCACCGGCACTGGGCTGGGCCTGTGGGTCACCAGCAACATCCTCAAGAAACACCATGCCCGGCTCCGGCTCCGCAGCTCGGTCACTCCAGGTGCCAGCGGCACGGTCTTTTCCATATTCCTCCCTGACGAGATGGAAGCCCAGCTCCAAGTCGCGTGACTTCGCGACCGAACCTGGTAAGGAAAGAAAGGGAAGAGCGCGCTCTAACCAGGAGAAATGCAATGACGCAAAACCCTACAATGAAGGGCGAGAAGATTTACGAATACGAGTTCGATCTCACTGGAGTAGCAGATTATGGCGTGAGCATGGATGCTATCCTTTCCGGCAAGGAAACGGTGCCACTGCAAGGGGCCCGCTTCGACCTAACAGTTGAAGGACGCGGCAAGGGCCGCATTTCCGGACGGGCGCGCGGCGTAGATTATCTGCGAATGCGAGGTGATGGTCGCATCGACCTTAACCGACACGTTACGATCGAGACCGACGACGGCCATCGGATTGCTTTGTCAGGCGATGGCCAGGCGGCACCGCGAAACGGCGTGCAGATGCTCGATGTTTTTGCGAACATTCGTCTCTCCACTGCCTCCAAGGAGTATGCATGGGTTAATGCGAGGCAGATCAGGAGCGCAGGGACCGCGAGCATGACGACTGGAAAGATTTACGCCGAGGCATATATGCAATGAAGGCGATATCGCGCTCATAGCACCTTGTCTGGCAAAACGGCGTCTGATGAACCTAACCGCACCGTATTCGTTGAATTCCTGCGAATTACTTTGGCACATTCGAGGAAGCGCGCACATGGAAAACTCGATTGACCTTCCTCCGACAGGTCCGTTCGAGACTCGCTACGTGGCCTTCCTCGAGACCATCACGCAACTACGTTCCCGCCTGCATCGGTATTGTGCACGGATGACTGGTTCGGTGATAGATGGCGAAGATGTCGTCCAGGAAGCTCTTTTCGAGGCGTATCGGAAGCTGGACAAATTCGACGAAAGCCGTCCGCTCAAACCGTGGCTTTTCCGGATCACCCACAATCGCTGCATCGACTTCATTCGTCGCCGCGGAGCGCGCGACGAGGCTGAGGCGACCGCTGCAGTTCCTGAGACGATATTGCCAACCGAACCATCGAGTCCAGGAATTGGCTATGCACTTGAACACCTCGTCCTGACGCTGCCTCCCAAAGAGCGGGCGTGTGTCCTCTTGAAGGATGTATTCGACTACACTCTCGAAGAAATCTCTGAAATGGTTGACTCCACAATTGGTGGGGTTAAAGCCGCCCTCAATCGCGCGCGAACAAGACTGTCGGCCTCTTCTCCTCGTCCGAAAGCCACTCGGCCAGCGAGCCCGGAACTGCGGCGTGTGATGCAACTCTATGTCGAGCGTTTTAACCGCCGCGACTGGGACGGAGTGCGCCAACTGATCAGTGCGGATGCTCGACTCAATGTTGCCGACGCCTTTGCAGAGAGACTCGCAGATGCCCCATATTTTTCTAATACGTATTGGGAGATCCCCCGGCTCTGCCGGGGTGGCAGTAGCGGTTTGACATTTACGGGAGTCGGTCTTTATCTCGGCTCCGGTCGATTCCGTCGCAAGCATTAAACTGATCGGGCTTTTGCTTTTGTTTTTTGAGGGGCCAGCAACCGTAAAGCCACCGGCTCTGCCGGTGGATACTTACTACTTGGGGGCGCTGGTCCTTGCCCTGGAGGCTGGCAGTTGGAGAAGTAGACGGCGAATCGGCGGTGGTCATCCTCCAACGGGGTGCCGACACATGGACGCCTTATTCGATCGTTCAACTCCATCTGACTGAAGACCACATCGAACGCATTGTGGATTACGCACACTGTCCCTGGGTGATCGAGGTAGCTGCTTCCGTAACCTTCAGCGCACGTCTCTAATTGTCTCGTGTGAGACGCATCCTCGCTCCCGCGGAAACTGTTCCTTGTTTCCGACAGAGCGAGTGGAATGCCAGGCACCGTCGCGAATCTTACCAGCGGAATGACAGTTGACTAGTGATTTCTTGCTTATCCGGTTGTTTCAGCAGGCCACGAGATGTAGTGTGAGGATTGTGCCTCGGCCGTCCTTTCCAAAGTCCCTGCGGGAGCTCCAGACGAAGTTCGCGCGCGAGGAAGCCTGTCAGGCCTATCTGGCCTCGTGTCGCTGGCCGGACGGCTTCGTATGCTTACGATGCGGAGGGCATCGAGCCTACGAATTGCTGGAATTGCGACGTTGGCAATGTGTGTCATGTCGCCACCAGGTTTCGCTGACCGCTGGGACGGTTCTGCACAACACGAGGACGCCGTTATCGGCTTGGTTTTGGGCCGCCTACCTGATGACCACCGACAAACGCGGCATTTCCGCTCTGCTCTTGCAGCGTCAACTGGCGCTGTCGCGTTACGAGACGGCGTGGATGATGCTCCACAAATTCCGGCGGGCCATGGTGAATGCAACGCGGGAGCCGCTGTGGGGCGAAGTAGAGGTTGACGAGACTTGGGTTGGAGGCCCGCAGGCCGGTCTGCGGGGCAGCCGTCAACTGAAAGGCCGGAACGCTGCCCTCGTCATCGTTGCTATGGAGAGGCGGGGAAAGAGCTCCGGACGTGTGCGAATGGCGGTCATTCCAGATTTCAAGGGCGTCACCCTGAAGGCGTTCATCCAGCAGAATGTGGCTCCCGGTTCAACGATCTACACCGACGGACTCAAGAGCTTCACCGGCCTTGAACAAGCTGGCTTCCGACATCTTCCACGCACCCAGCCCCTGCAAAGCGACCTTCGCAAGGGCGCGAAATCGGCGGTGCCATTAGCGGATCGGGCCATTGGCAATCTACAACAATGGCTGATTGGAACCTATCATGGCGTGAGCCGCGATCAACTGCAGGTTTATCTTGATGAGTTCGTCTTTCGCCACAATCGTCGCCAGACACCCATGGCTGCGTTTCAAACCCTGTTGGGCCTCGGAGCCGGACGCAAACCCGCACCCTACGAGCAGATACGGGGCGCGAAGGATATGACCAAATTGCACACCGCATAATCAACCACAAGATGTTGTGGCTAGCTGAAACAACCGAATAAGCACGAACTAGCTAGTCGCGACCTCCTTAAATCGCAGACGCTATTTCAGTTAGGTGCTTCGTGGTTCTCGAACGAAAATAAGAACTCTGGAATCAGCCTGGACCAACCCATACTCGTCGAGTGGAGGAAACTCTTAGCCACCTTCAATGGGCAGCTGCCACCCCGGTGTGCGGGAACGCATGTCCAGTTAGCCCAACTTCCGCAGCTGGGGCTTGTAAAAATTATTTGAGTAGATTTTGGACGCGAAGTTGGGTTAGAGCCCTGTCCCCGTTTCCTGGTCATGTCGGATTGGCGGTCTCCACGATAAATACGGACGCGATGCAGGACTTGTCCGCGGGATAACCTGGCCCGCGAATGGTCTTGAGACCGCCGTTTGCAAACGCCTCAACGTTGAGGAGCAATGTGGCGCTGAATAACAGGAAGAAGAACCGGTCAAAGGTACGGGTCATGTCGGTGGCGGTTCACGGACATGCGACCCCGCTGTCTCTGAGCGATCCACAACGCATATCGTCCATTATCTGGTTAATTATCATCCAATCAATAGTCGGTTATATGAACGATGATTCACCTGCACATCACTGACCAAGTCCGAGAAGCGCTGGCCGACACGCCGGCTGTTCTCGTCAACGGCGCCCGGCAGACGGGCAAAAGTACCCTCGTTCAGTCTTCCACCAGCGACGCGGAGCGCGTAGTCGCATGAGTCTTGAGAATATGAAGAGAAAGAAGGCTTGTCACCTGTTCCCAAACATCTGATTCGCAGGAATCTCTTGTTTGCGAGCATGCGCAACGACAGTGATCCACCGGCTTCCAATCTCTTCCGTGCTTGCGGTTCGTGGAATCAACTGGAGGGTGTTGCTCACTTCGAGTTCCTCGGTTTAACAGCCCAACTGCGCCCGATCGATGTAAACGTGCTGAGCCGATATCGAACCGTCAATGTGCCATCGATCTGAATCCCCGGCCGGAACGAGCGTGACACTATTGCATAGAGTCGTTGAGTGTTGCTTCCGTTGTTGTCTTCTGCGCGCAATTCTTCGCACGGGACCGGGATAGGTCATGCCGGCATGCTCTGCCATCGCGTTTGTGACATCATGCAAAGCGCCGTGGCACCAGTTTTGGAAGCGAAAGACCGAGCCGCAATCGGCAAATCCTGTAGGTTGTTGGTAGCTGAGTTAAATGGATAACCACTTGTGCCAATTTGGAAACTGATCTCAATGGTATCCACCTTTTCGCCGACACCAACCGTGGTGCCGCACTCGATCGGCGCCGCTCAGTGTTGTTCACGCCCGTTCCTGAGCCACCACAGAATGAAACGAAGGCCGCCTCTGAACTCAGCGGAGAAACGCTTCCACGGCAGCAACGAATTCACGTGGCTTCTCGAGTGAAGGAGCGTGGCCGCAGTCCTGGACGATGACGAGTTTGGAGTGCGGAATCTTTGCGGCGTAGTCGCGGCCGTCGGTGAGTGGCACTAGCTCGTCATCACCGCCCCACACAACCAAACTGGGAATATCGATGGCGCCGAGCTTTCCCGTGACCCGCTCCGAAGCAAGCGCTGGGTTATTGGCGAGGAGGCGCTGTGTCTCGCCGTCGTGGGCTTGCATCTTCAGTTCCCAGTTGCGGCGGATGAAATCTTCATTGACGAGGGATTTGTCGTGAAACACGATGGCGACGCCGGCGGAGTCCTGGACGGAGGCGGTGACGGCCATTGTGTGCGGGATGGTTGCATGACCCGCGGCGTCTTCGAGAATAAGTCGATCGGGAACAGGGAGTGCGAACGCGCCTTTGTTGGCTGGAGACAGTGCTTCGATCGCATAGTTCGCGACGATCCAACCCCCTAATGACTCGCCTGCGAGCGCAAAGCGTTTGATGCCTTTGATGCGAAGAAACTCGCCCAGGAAATCAACAAAGGTTTGGATTCGGTAATCGATGAACGGCTTGTCGGAGTGGCCGAAACCTATCTGGTCGACTGCGATCACGCGATGGTTTTGCGCAAGCGGCTTGATCACGCGACCCCAGTCGAACAGCGCCTGGCTGCCAAAGCCATGAACAAGGACGAGCGCGGGACCTTCTCCGGCTTCGTAGTAGACCATGTGCTGGCCAAAAACGATTGCTGTTTGCGGAGCCGGAAGGTCGCTGGGACGAGGCAAGATTGACGCGGATTGCTGAGCGGGAACAGACGCAGAGGCGCAGAGCGCGGCAGCGACAACCAGTGAGAACCGAATCATGAAGAAACCCCACGCTGAATTTTCGCCAGTCTAGCAGCCCAATCATGCATCGTTGTCATCGAGTTGAACAGATACTCGTTCACCGGTAAATGCAAGGGAAGACCGCTCTGGACACGCGCATTGGTTCCTGTATAAATGAACAATGAAGCTGCTTTTCGGCGTTTTCCCCATCGTGTGCGCCGGGGCCGTGCTCTGCGGCGGCTTGTGCGCGCGCGCAGAAACCAGTGCAAAGATTGCTCCTCGCGTTCTGGTTGTGGCCACCTACGAGACCGGCAAAGACACCGGCGACACGCCGGGCGAACTGCAGTACTGGGCCGAGCACGAGAAGTTGACCGAAGCGATTCCTGTGCTGGGGATTGAGCACCCACTGCTAACCAATGGCAAGGGACTGTACGCGATGGTTAGCGGCGTAACGTCGCGATCCACACTGTCACTCATGTCGCTGGCGATGGATCCGCGCTTCGACCTGACACACACATACATCCTGCTGTGCGGCATCGGTGGTGCTGATCCCAAGGCGACAACCTTGGGCGGTGCGGTGTGGGTGCGCCGCGTGGTCGACGGTGATCCAGCATACGAAATCGACAGCCGCGAAACGCCGCAGGCATGGCCCTATGGCACAATCGCCTTGGGGGCGATCGAGCCAGGCAAAGTGCCGGCTGACACGTCCGCGTCATTCGCTGCGGGTGTAAGCGAAGAGACTTCGGGCGGCGCGGGCAGGATTGTTTTCACGCTCAATCGCTCGCTCGTGGACTGGGCCTACGAGCTTACTCGCGGCCTGAAGCTCGGCGACAGCGAGGCCATGAGGAAAGACCGCGCACGATTCTCGGCGTATCCCGCCGCGTTAACGGCTCCGATGGTAATCGAAGGTGATTCGCTGGGTACGGACCACTTTTGGCATGGGGCGATCATGACGCGCTGGGCGGAAGACTGGGTGAGCGCCTACACCCATGGTGAAGGCGAACTTGCCATCTCAGATTGCGAAGATCAGGGCGTGGTGCTGGCTGTGGACAGGCTCGGACAACTAAGTCGCGTGGATCCTCACCGCCTCTTGATTTTGCGAACTGCAAGCAATTTTACCCTGCAAGCACGCGGAGTGACGGCCGACCACAGCCTCTTTGACGGGCTGGTCACGTCCTCGGGCTATATTCCCGCGCTCGAAGTTGCGTACCAGACCGGGCAGATTGTCGTTCACAAACTGCTCGATGGGTGGGATGAATATAGCGAGCGCATTCCCTAGCAAAGGGCTCGTTAGCAATTTGCGTGCATTGATCTAGTTGGATCGGTTCCTTGTGCCTCTATCCTTCGGAGTCGTCCATGCAGCGCCGTCATTTTCTGTGTGCCGCCGGTTGCGTTACTGCCAGTACACTG
>WNGK01005611.1_pt1 | contig 15464 bp, 18 predicted proteins | sample 5400601 | NCBI WGS metagenome assembly WNGK01 (sample SAMN13153376, study PRJNA577476) | soil metagenome | isolation source: 60 cm soil or saprolite under Garry oak tree replicate 1 | place: USA:California | collected 2016-06-15
ATTGCCGTCGTAGGAGAAGAGGGTTTCCGGGAATTGATAGCGTTCCCGCGCGCTGCGCGAAATGTGGAATTCCATCGTAAGCACCCTATTTCAGAATCAACTGCCGCGCCAGCCCGAGACCCGTCGGTGCAGCTCGAGGGGGTCGGTCAGATCGGGCGCCAACCCCACCCGATCAACGGATTAAGTATCACCGATGAGAACCGGGAGGCAGGAAGTTGGTTGCGTCGCCCGAATCCTTCGAGCACAGGACTGATGGAGCGTAGTATCCCCTGCCCTTCGGTGTCTATGCTTCGATGCGGGTTTTGATTTGAGGGTCGCTGCTGGGTAAGCACTGGGCCAGGAGGCGGTTGGGAACCGAGGCGGGGTGGAAATGGAGCCTATTGCGCGAGGAGTGCGATGACCGCCACGCCGGCGCCGATCACAAGGCTCATGCGATCCGTCAAGGCGAACACGACGGGGTCTTCATTCAGTTCCCCACGCGAGGCAAGAAGCCAGACCCGGGAGAGCCAGAGGATGAGCAGGGGCACGTCTAGCCAGAGGAGTCTCGGCTGATGGTACAGGGCCATAACGTCGAAACTGCTGATGTAGTTGGCGAAAACGACGACCGCGGCGAAGGCGCTGGCGGTGCCGAAGCTGCGCATCTGCTCGATATCAGAGAGTTGATAGCCACGGCCGCTCTTCGGGGTGAGCCCACCTTCCAGGGTGTTTTGCAATTCGGCAAAGCGCTTGACGATGGCAAGGGAGAGAAACAGGAAGATGGAGAACCCGGAGAGCCAGTGGGAGATAGGAGTCGTGGTGGCTGCTCCGCCGGCCAGCAAGCGCAGCGTGTAGAGACCAGACAATGCCAGAACATCCACCAGGACCATGCTCTTGAGCTTAAAGGTGTAAGCGAGGGTGCACGCGAAGTACATGCCCAGCCAGATCAGAAATGCGCGCGGGAGGAAGGCCGCGCAGACGGCCGAGAGGGCGATGAGCGCCGCGCTGATCGCGAGTCCGCCAGGGACGGGGAGATCGCCCGCCGCGAAGGGGCGCATGCGCTTCTTCAAGTGGTGGCGGTCGGCCTCCATGTCGAGGAGATCGTTCACCAGGTAGGTTCCGGAGGCGCAGAAGCTGAAGCAGAAGAACGCCAACAGCGCCAGGCGAGCTACATCCAGGTTCCATTTGTGGCCAAGGATGAAGGGCAGAAAGATGAGAACGTTCTTGGCCCACTGATGAACCCGGACGGCGCGGATCATGCTTGGACCGATGGGTGCACGGTCATGGAAGCACTGGTCGACACGGATTCCCCGCGACCGGAGCGAACTGCGCAACGCCATGCTGGGGTTGGCCAATTTTGGCTCGACTGACGCAGCCAGAAGCTCGAGGTCCGGCATGGCGTTGCCGATGTAATCGAACTGGCCAGCGGGAAAGAACTCCCGGAACTTGGCCAGCTTGTGCTTTCCGGTAAGGTTGCGGGCGCCGTCGCTGGCCAGGATTCCGTCGAAGAGCCCAAGGTGCGCGGCAACCCGCTCGGCCAGTTGGCGATCTGCTCCAGTGGCCAGGTAGATGGGACGGCCGAGCTCGCGCTGGTTGTGCAGGTAGGCGAGCAGTGCCTGATTGTAGGGCAGGCGCGACACGTCGAGGGTCACGGCGCGGGTAAGATGAGCCTTCAGATTTGCTTTTCCGCCGGCCAGCCAGGCAGGCAGGTGCAGGAGCGCCCACGGATTCTTGCGCACCAGGAGCATGAAAGTGTCGTAGAGCGTATCGACTTTGGTGAGAGTGCCATCGAGATCGACGCACAGCGGACGCTGTAGATCTTGCGCGGGATCGGCGACGGCATGACTCATAGGCTCACCAGGGGACTTTTCAAGCGAGTTGATCCGGACTGCAATACGGAGTGGGTGCGCAGGGATTTGACGGCAGCAGATTCCGTCTTAATGCAACTGGGGCGTCAAAGTAGCCATAGGCTCTCAAGGGACTCGCTCCATGGTAAAACGTGGGCCGTTTCCATTCAATGACAGTGGCGCAAACATTGCCAGCGAGAGGGCGTTGCTCGGGAGGCAGGGCGCTTGCTGTGCAGACGACCAAGGAGCCCGCGAAACCGTGCGGAACGCGGAGAGGGACGGCGGGCAACTTGGGTGCGAGTCTCTTGACCGCTCACTAACAAGCTTTGCATGAACGACTTAGGCGAGACCTAGACCGTGACTGCGATGGGGCTCGCCGTACGCCAAAGATGTGGGCTGTCGCTGGTGGATGCGGGCTGTTTGCTGGTGCCTGTAGCACGACGGGCGCTGGAGTCCGCTGGATGCCGTGCACATTAAGGTCTTTTGTGGCATCGTGAAGAGAACAGCGACACAACAATTCATCAAGGAATCGTTGGCTCCGAAAGGTTTCGATTTTAAGGGAAATTATGGGTGAACAACCAATTTACGGTCTGCCGCCAAGGAAGGCGACCCCTGCCAGCTTTGCCACAAAACGGGAAGCTCGCATCGCATGAGTCAGCCAGGCGTTCTCGACAACCACACCTCGAGCGACAAGTTGCCGAAACGAGACTGGTTCCTCCTCCCGGCGCTCGGGTTACTTACGATACTTATTCTTATTGCGTCGACCGAGTTGATCTCCCGCAGAGAATTCCCAAAGCTCAACACGATGGGAGAAGACTGCATGGTGTTCGATGACAACGCCACGGGGGCACGCGCCATTCCGAATTCCGAGTGCCGGGACAAGCTTCCGGACACAGAGTTGTCGGAGTATCACTTCAATCGTTGCGGTCACCGAACGCAGATCGAATGTGGAGTAAAGCGGGAAGGAACGTATCAAATTGTCATGCTTGGTTCTTCATTTGCGACTGGAATGAGGGTTCCTGTCGAGAAGACCTTTGCCACACTGCTGCCGGAAGAATTGTCACGAAGGACGGGACGCTCTATTCAGCTCTACAACGAGGGAATGCCATGGCGCACCGCGAGTGATTGCCGCCCATATCGACGAGGTGCTGGCGACAAAACCGGACCTGATCTTATGGATATTGAGTCCCACTGACATCGGGGAGACGTCGAACCTTGTAAGAGAGGAACACCGGGCCCTTCCTGCGACCGGCGCCGGCAAAGGTGGGAGCATACACGGACTTGCAAACTCCGCCTGCGCGTTTTTGGCTTCCGAGGCGCGGAATCAGTCAACGGGATCTTTGTTGCGGATCGTGCTTTACCAAATTCGCACTCTCTACGTTCGCAATTACCTGATGCGCGGCCGCGACTCGGATTTCCTGAGGATGTCGCCCAACCCCCAGTGGGCTGTGAGCCTGAAACAATTCGAGAGCTATGCGGACGAAATCGAGGGAAAGGCCAAGCTCGCGGGAGTGCCCGTGGTTAGCGTGCTTCTGCCCAATCGAGCCCAGGCCGCGATGCTCGGCATGGGCAACTGGCCGGAGGAATCAGACCCGTACAAACTCGACAACGATTTGCGCACGATCATCCGGAAGCACGGCGGCATTTACGTCGACATCCTGCCGTACTTCCGCGCTATTCCTGATGCCGAAACGTATTATTACCCGATCGACGGCCATCCCGACGCCCCTGGGCATGTTTTGATCACGAGGATGTTGGTGGACGCATTCTCCCAAAGCCCAATCGCAGAGTTCCATCCTGCCGCGGAGAGAGCTTCGGCTGTAAAGGGAAATTGAGCGGATCGTTCTCTTCCGTCGGCGTGTCGACAGCCATGAGACTTCTGCTATGATGAAGGGACCGGGAATCTCGTTTGCAATCGCCTGATTCGCAGCGACTTAGGAAATGGAGAGGTGGCAGAGCCCGGTTGAATGCACCTGACTCGAAATCAGGCATAGTCGTAAGGCTATCGGGGGTTCGAATCCCTCCCTCTCCGCCACTCAACTTGAATAAAATACAATAGTAAGATGCCACGACGATGAGATCGTTGACTATCCGTTGCTGTAGTCTTCTAAGTGCTGGTGGCTGTTCTGGTGGCTATTGATTTTCTCTGCTTACCGGGGGCCGTTTGGTGGCTGTTCGGCGCGGCGATCATCTCGACAGCATTCTGAAGGTGATGGGGTGAGAGGTGGGCGTACCGCGCCGTCATCTGGATGGTCTTGTGCCCCATCAACTCCTGGACCGTCTTGAGAGGCACGCCAGCCATTACGAGCCGGCTGCAGAACGTGTGCCGGAGGCAATGCCAGCTGAAATCCCTGATCCCGGCTTTGGCCTCGGCCTCCTCAAACCAACGACGAATGGCCTTGCGGATGAAAGCCTTCCCGTTTTCGGTGACAAACACTCGCTCGGCGTTTCCCGAGATCTCGTGTTGCCGCTTTAGGGCCATGAGTGCAACCGAATTGAGTGGTATCGCGCGGTCTGCACCGTTCTTGGTCTTGAGCAGATGGATTCTCTGGGCATCGAGGTTCGTCTGGTCCCAGCCCAAAGTGAATTGTTCCGAGCGCCGCATCCCAGTGTGGAGTGCGACCTCAAACTCGTTGAGGAATCGCTCGGGATATTCCGCGTTGATCACCCTTCGCAGATTCTTTTCTTCCTCTTCCGAAAGAAACCGGATACGGCCAGTGGCGGGGTTTCATTTTCTGAGCCTGATTTCTTCGAGTGTTGCACAGATCTGCACAGAAGCGCAGACCCAAGCCCATGTTGTTTGTTTTGCCATTCACTGCGTGTGAGCCGCGCATGATTGCTCCGACTATGATTCATACACCAAACTGGACGGAAAATGAGGTCAGGTCACCTTGCCAAGGTCCAGCCCATGCACATGGCCTCGGGGATCGAGCTAGTAGCACTCCGATCCGACGCGGAGGACCTGCCTATGGCCAATCTAGCTTTCCCGCTTTTTCTGCGAGATGAGTGTCATCTTACAATGCATCTATTTCCCGGATCGGGTGGCTGATGGACAGATATCCATAAATCGGCATAAATCGGCGACTTTAAATCGTTATGATATCGGGGTACAGTACAATCAGCGTTTTTATTCATTTCTGTCGGCGGTTTGGACCACGGATCACGGGCAGAGCTCGGGGAAACACGGACGGGCTTTGGCGGGACTCAAGGTGCGACAACCGGGCATTTGGGTTTTTCTGCGCCCTGGCGTTGCCAAAAGGTCAGTGTCCTCGAGCCGCTTTGATACTCGTCAGCGATCTTCCTTACCGCTGCCGTACCGTCTGCTGCTTCGCCTTCGTGTTCGTCACTCCGGACGGCGGCCCTCTGCATTCGCTTTGTGCTGCTGACCGCATATAGAATCAATTCGACGCGGGAGGAAACGCCCAGCTTATCGAAAATATGAAACAAGTAGTTCTTGATCGTATGTTCGCTCAGATTGAGTTCATGGGCGATTTCTCGATTCTGCAAGCCCTCTGACAGAAGACTGACGACATCTTCCTCTCGTTTGGTCAGCAACCGCATTCCGTCCGCATTCACCACACCCGTGGGCGCAAGTTTAGAGAACGCTTCCAGTACGCACGTCAGTTCGCTGCTCTTGGCCCAGATCTGTCCCGCATGGACCCGATCCACGCACCGGCAGAGCGCCTTGAAGGCTGACAGCGAAGGGCAAAAAACGCCCTTAGCGCCAGCCCGGAAGGCGTCAACCACCAGATTCGGTTCTGGGTTGTCGACCAGAAGTACCGCCTTCACCTCCGGAGCCCCCCATGCATCTGCCGCAACGCTCGATAGCCACTGAGCGGACCGTCTGCCAGGGTTGCACTGATCAGGGCGACATCTAACTCAAGCGACTGCGCCGCTTCCAGTACTTCCCGAGAGGTAGTGACACTAGCGACCACGCGAAAGTGTGAATGCCGGTTCAACGCCCCTGAAAGGAGCTCGCCCGCCATAGCGTTCGCGGACGCGATGAGTACGGAAATTGGACTACGTTTAGGAGTCATGCTCCACTCCATTGGGGCTTGTGGTGAATCACCGCTAGATGTACAAAATTCGGCCGCGAGCTCGTTCAGCCAGCATCGCCTTCAAACAAGGTTGTACGGGGCCCCTGCACTTCCTACGCCACATCCGGCTAGCTTGCTGCCCGGGGGGAAGATAAGAACTTTCAAATCTAGGTCAGACGCGTCGCGCGCAACGTAAGGTCTGCAGCCGCGTCGCCTCAAGTCAACGGTAGGGAGGGCAGTTGAGGTCACGAATATGTTACTCGGAACAGAGATATTGTCAATACGAGTATGTAGGTCTGCGATTGTTTGCTTTTGTTATCTATGAGATGTGATCAGGGTAACTACTAGAGAAGAATTACTCTAGCCTGAAGTGAGAAAGACTTCATTCATCTTTACCGTGGTCAATTAGGCTAACCAAACACGTTGAAGCACCCAACGCAAGCGCGACAAACATCTCTAGATTTTCGCCACGCAAACAAGAAGAACCGCTCCGAGTGTTTTGTTCTCTTGTTAGCGTATTCCGTGAGGGAGTAGTAGTTTGACTCAACCTACGTGGCACCAAAATCGCAGGTACGTCCGAATGTAGTTTTGCGCTTCGGTGCCGTTCTACCCCGAACCGTCAGAATCGGTTCTGTTGCACCTCAAAAGCTCTGGGCGGGTTATGTAAGCAGAGGTTTGTGGCTAGGCGCGGAAAGTAAGACGCGTCATTTTGAACTAACAGTTTTTATTCCAACAGGCTGTGGAAAACGGACCTTCCGAGTAAGGATGGCGAAGCCTTGCCTGAAACTTGCGAGCTAGCGATGTGCGTTAACAAAGACGGAGCATCTTTCACTGCCGTAGCCTTGACGCAGTGGTTTGCAGCTTATACCACTCCGCGCCATGAAAAGCATGTGGCCGAAATGCTGGCGGAGCGCCGAATCGAGACTTTCCTGCCCCTGTATCGGACGGCCAGGCAATGGAAGAAGAGTTGCCCGGTAGTCCTGGAACTGCCACTGTTCCCGACATACGTGTTTGTCCGCATTGCCCGGCAAGCGCAGGGCGCCGTCCTTGGCATGCCGGGGGTGCTGTCGATTGTCGGTTCGTCAAAACAACCGTGGCCCCTGCCCGATTTTGAAATCGAAGCCCTGCGTCTCGGCATGCAGACGCGCAAGATCGAGCCGCACCCATACGTGAAGTTGGGAGAAAGGGTGCGAATCAGGGCTGGGGTGATGACTGGCGTGGAGGGAATCCTAGTCCGCCGGAAGAACGAATTCCGCGTGGTCCTTACCCTGGACACGATTATGCGCAGCGTAGCAGTTGAGGTTGACGCCAGCGACTTGGAGCCGGCTGTCACGCCCCCCATGACTAAAGTCTGCTAAGCGCGGGAAGCGGGAGTGGTAGCCCGTGGCGCAATCCATCAATTTGCGCAGCGAATTCGAGAGCACAGGGACGCTCGCGCTCTAATCCAGCATTTCGTTTCGCAAGTGATCCTCGACCCTTCATCTCTCCAACGCATCATTTGGTAAAACGAGGAATATGAGATGGGTTCCGTCGAAGTATTAAACTCGGCTGTAGCGAAAAAAAGGTCTTCCGCTCTCCCATCGACTGCTCTACCGAAGATACGCGAGCGGTTCGAGCTGGCCGTGGGTATCCTCGAGCGAACGGCCGACCTGGTTGCAGTTGCCTCGGCAGCAACGTCAGCTTACGCGACCTACGAATTCCTGCGCATCGGTAAAAACCTTCACTATTCCGCCGAGACCGTCCTTTTGACCATCCTGGGCTTCTCGGTGATGTTTGTGCTGATGCTGGATCACGACGGCGCTTACAAGCAGGCCAACAGTCTGCTGCGCATTCGTGAGACCGAACGGGTTCTGCGCGTATCCACCCAGGCCTTTGGCATAGTCTTTCCGGTCACCTTCTTTTTCCTGCAGCCATTTTCTCGCTGGGTGGTGGTCCTGGCCTTCCTATCGGTTCCGCTGCTCCTGGTTCTCGAAAAGCAGTTTGTGTTTGTGATCATCCGGTATCTGCACAAACGAGGTTACGGCCTGCAGAACGTGCTGGTGTATGGTGCAGGATATACCGGTCAGCGTGTGTTTTCCGCCCTGGTCCGTTCGCCAAAACTTGGCCTGAACCCGATTGCGGTTCTCGACGACGATAACGGGCTTGCGGGTCAGGATATCTTCGCATCCGGCTATAAACGCGAACTATCGGCTCCGGTGATTGCCGGACCGCTGACCAGCAGCTTGATCCGGGAACAGGATGTGAGTCTGGTTGTGGTCGGAATCCCCTCGCTTTCGCGGGAACGACTGAAGCAGATCGCAGCCGAAGCCTTCGCAGCCAAGGCCAGCGTTGCCTTTGTTCCCCAGCTTTCCTACAGTTCGGAAACGCAGACCGACTATGTGGACATTGACGGCGTGCTCATCGTTTCTCTGAGCCAGCCCGCGCGTAAACGCGTGTATGAAATTGTCAAACGGCTGTTCGATTTGGCCACTGCGGTCGCCCTGCTTGTAATATCGAGTCCGTTCTGGCTGTCAGTTGCCATCTGTATCCACTTCGATTCGAAAGGCAGCGTCTTTTTTCGCCAGCTGCGCGTTGGTCGCGGAGGCAAGCAGTTCGAGATGTATAAGTATCGCTCCATGCGTGAGGATGCCCCTAAATATGACTTCCATCCTACCGGAACCAGCGACCCACGAGTGACGCGGGTTGGACGCTGGCTGCGGCACACAAGTCTCGATGAACTGCCTCAATTGATCAACGTTTTGAAAGGCGACATGTCGCTGGTTGGTCCGCGCCCCGAAATGGCGTTCATCGTCGACGGTTATAACGAGCGGCAATGCCAGCGGCTGAATGTAATCCCCGGCGTGACCGGACTTTGGCAACTCAGTGCTGACCGCGCTTTCCTCATCCACGAAAACATTCAATACGACCTCTATTACATCCGCCATCGGAACTTTTTCATGGACCTTGCCATTCTGCTGCATACTGCCGCGTTTGCCATGAAAGGTGTCTAGCAGGCGAAAGCCAATGGTTCTTCCGGGTTGCAATTGATCTTGGGAGCATCGAACAGGGACTCAGAATGTCGCTCGATTATTTTACCGAGCGACTTCATCTGGAGCAATGGCTGGCGAATTTAAGGAACGGCCCTATTAGGAGCGAGCATGTCGGTCTTGCTTACATCGTCGGCAATTAGAGTGTCGCACCGCGCACAGGTAGCTCGGAGCAATGTGCTGGGCGTGGGCATCAGCGTCACAAATATGACCGACGCAATCCGCATGACGGATGAGTTTCTCGCGTCCGGCCAGGCAAACGGCTACGTCTGCGTCACAGGTGTACATGGAGTTATGGAGGCGCAGAGGGACCCGGAGTTTCAGCGGATCCTGAACAACTCGGTTCTGACTACTCCCGACGGAATGCCCCTGGTGTGGATCGGCCGTCTGCGTGGGTTCAAAGACATGGGTCGCGTATATGGTCCTGATTACATGCTCGAAATGTGCCGGCTATCGGTAGAGCGCGGTTACACGCACTTCTTTTACGGTGGAAATCGGGGTATTGCTGATGCACTCCGGAGCGCCCTTACGTCCCGGTTTCCTGGACTTCGTGTGGTTGGAACGTGCACGCCTCCATTTCGGCCTTTGAACACGGAAGAAGAACGCGATCTCATCAGCCAGGTGAAAGAGTGGCGCCCGGATGTGTTCTGGGTTGGTCTCAGCACACCCAAGCAGGAACGCTTCATGGCGACTTATCTGCGGAAGCTTGACTTAAAGCTCATGGTGGGCGTGGGTGCGGCGTTCGATCTCCACACGGGCCACATGAAAGATGCGCCTCGCTGGATGAAGTATTCGGGACTGCAGTGGCTGTACCGATTGGCGCAGGAGCCGAGACGCCTCTGGCGCCGATATCTGGTCAACAATCCTCTCTTCATCTACCGGATACTTCTGCAACTATCCGGGATCCGCAGGTACAGTCTCGATCACTGATCTCTTGAAAGACGACAAAAACGGAGGAATGCAATGAAGAATGCTTTGGTATGCGGCGCAGGTGGGTTCATCGGAGGACACCTGGTCCGACGCCTAAAGAAAGAGGGCTATTGGATCCGCGGGGTGGACCTTAAGGAGCATGAGTTCGCAGAATCCGCGGCCGACGAATTCATGCTTGCCGATCTGCGGGATGCGAGCAGTTGGGAGCAGGTTCTTGATGGGATGCGCTTTGATGAAGTGTACCAGCTTGCTGCGGACATGGGCGGCGCGGGCTTTGTGTTCACCGGCGAGAACGATGCGGATATCATGCACAACTCCGCAATGATTAACCTGCACATGGTCCACTACGGGTGGAAGAAACGAGTGAAGCGGATCTTCTACTCCTCCTCTGCGTGCATGTATCCCGCTTACAATCAGGAAGATCCGAAGAATCCGAAATGCGCGGAGTCCACGGCGTATCCTGCTGCTCCCGATTCTGAGTACGGTTGGGAAAAGCTCTTCAGCGAACGTCTGTATGCCGCATTTTCGCGAAACCACGATCTCGACATCCGGGTTGCGCGGTTCCATAACATCTTTGGGCCGGAAGGTACCTGGAACGGAGGACGCGAGAAGGCGCCCGCTGCCATCTGCCGAAAGGTCGCAATGGCGGCTGACGGAGAAGAGGTCGAGATTTGGGGAGACGGAGAACAGACTCGATCGTTCCTCTACATCGACGAATGCGTGGAGGGGGTGCGCCGTTTGATGGATTCCAGCTTTCCGGGGCCCGTAAACATCGGGTCCGAGGAAATGGTGACCATCAATGAACTCGCTCACATGGTCATGGACATTTCCGGCAAGCGACTCACCCTGAAACACGTCACCGGTCCGACCGGTGTTCGAGGGCGCAACTCTGACAATGCGCTGATCCGGGCGCGCCTCATCTGGAGCCCATCCATGCCGCTAAGGCGCGGATTGGAGCAGACATATGAGTGGATTTCCTGCCAGGTTGAAGCGAATCGGGTGCTTACAGTTTGAGATTCAATTGCGCTCCGTCCGGCCTGCGGGTGTGGGCGGTGCGCTGGCTCTAGGTGGTGACGGACGATCAGGCGGGTGAGTGCTGCGCCTGCGACTACCACCCGCTTGATCAAGCAGAATTGGCGGATCGTGCCTACGCTCGACCAAATAATGCGGAGCGTATCCATTGAAGTGGGCGCACATGAACTGGAACGTATGCCTGTAATGGTCAGAGGGGTCGATCGTCGATGCTGACCCCGTGCCACCCTCCATCTCACACATTCGCCATCTCTGGGGGCACGTCTCCACGGATTGTGACGGCGAAGAGGTAGCCAGATGAAAACCAGGAACCTGATGCTCTCGCTGCTGCTCCTCTTCCTGCTGCTGGACACAGCGTTGCCAGCGCAAACCTCGCAGTCTCAAGCATCTCAACCGGGCGTCGACGTCACGGGAAATGGCCAACCCAGCCTGGCACAGCGAGAACCGCGTTATCGGCTGCGGAAAAGCGACGTATTAGCCATTGACTTTACCTTATCTCCGGAGTTCGACCAGGTTGTATCGGTGCAGCCCGACGGATTCATCACTCTCAAGGCCGTGGGCTCCGTTCCCGCCGAAGGCCTCACAGTCCCGGAGCTGACACGCAATGTTCAGGTCGCCTACTCTACAATTCTGCATCACCCTCTTGTGACAATAGAGTTGAAAGACTATGACAAACCCTTCTTTATCGCCGCGGGCGAGATAGGAAAACCGGGGAAGTATGAACTCCGGAGTGATTTGACTGTCGCCGAAGCTGTTGCGGTAGCCGGGGGATTCACCCCATCGTCACGGCACTCTCAAGTTGTTCTATTTCGCTCTTCTGGGCAAGGCATCACGGAGGCGCGGTTCATCAACGTCAAAAAGATGCTCAGTTCGCACCACCTGGAGGAAGATATCCACCTTCGTCCAGGCGACATGATATTTGTTCCACAGAATCGCCTGTCCAAGATCTCGAGATATCTGCCAACGTCCAGCTTGAGCCTGTACGGTTACCCAACCACATTCTAGGTGACGTTATGCCGAGCAACACGCAATACACTCACATGGCCGAACACCGAACATTCCCGACGCGTCGGGATCTGGCGGCGATCCTATTTCGGCAGCGCCGGACGATTCTTCTCGTGTCTTTTGGCGTAGTCGGAGCGATGCTCCTCTCGGGAGCATTCCATCGCACCTACCAAGCACATATGAAAATACTGGTGCTCCGCACACGCATGGATGCTATGGTGACCGCAAGTGCGAACGCACCAGTACAGAACAGCGCAGAAATCACGGAGCAGGATCTAAATTCAGAAGTGGAGTTACTTCGAAGCGACGATTTGCTGCGCAAGGTGGTTTTGGTGACGGGTTTACAGGCACTAGGCAAGCAGCAGTCGAACGATTTCACTTCAGAGCGTTCTACAGCTGAGGCCATTCGGAGCTTGGGGGCAAAGCTTGAGGTGGAACCGCTCCGGAAAACAAACGTCATCGAGGTAAAGTATCGAGACAGTGATCCTCATTTGGCTGCCGCTGTCCTGAACGCGGTGGCCGCAGCGTATTTGGAAAAACATCGCCAAGTCCATCGGCCTTCCGGAGAGCTCACGTTCTTCGACCAGCAGACCGAACAGTTTCAGCGAGGCTTGGAGCAGTCCCACGCAAAACTAGCGGAATTCACCCAGCAAAGCGGCATAATCGAGGCGCAGCGCGAACGTGAGCTCACCCTGTTGCGCTTGTCTGATTTAGAAGCGAACGCCAACCAGGCGGACGCATTGGCAGCCGAAACCGAACAACGCGTCGCGTCGATGCAAGCTCAACTCGCGAGTCTGCAGCCGCGGATCACAACTACGGTAAGAACTGGTGAGAACCTGCAGCTGATGCAGCAGCTCAAATCGACGCTTCTGAATTTGGAATTAAAGAGGACTGAACTGCTTACTAAGTTTGAGGCATCCTATCCGCTGGTTCAGGAGACCGATAAGCAGATTGCGGACACACGCGCTGCCATCGAGACAGAACAGATCAAGCCTCCGACCGAAGACACCACGGATCGGGACCCTACGTATGTCACTCTGCGGAGCGATTTAGCCAAAGCTGAAGCTGACCTGACGGGCTTTCGAGCGCGATCTACAGCAACAAAAACGATCGCGAGGCAGTACCGCGAAGCAGGGCGAGTGCTCGTGCAGAAGGGTATTCAGCAGGAAGACCTGGAGCGAACGGCAAAATCGCAGGAAGAGACTTATCTCTTGTATTTGCGAAAGCGTGAGGAAGCGCGCATTAGCGATGCGCTTGATCAGCGGGGAATTGTCAATATCGCTCTTGCCGAAGAACCAACGGTACCGATGTTTCCAGTGCGTTCGCTAGCTCGGAGTGGAGGGATCACATTCCTGCTAGCCATATTCGTAGGCTTTGGTGCCGGCTTCATCAAAGATTTCGCGGATCCGTGTTTCTTCAATTCGCAGAGCAGCCATTCGGGGCTACGCCGGACCCGCGTTTTCTTTTCCCTAGTGCGTCTCATCGGGAAGCACTCGCTTCCCTTTACTGCGGGTATGTTGCCAACCGCGGCTTTACCGCGCTGATTGCAAAACCTGGGCTGGGCAAAACCACCCTGCTCTTCGAGTTTCTCCGTAAGACTAAAGACCGAGCGCGTACTGCGTCTATATTTAACACCCTATGCGATGGACATGACCTGATTTCAGGTGTTCACCGCGATTGTGGCGTCGAACCCAGCACGAGGCTCTCTGACTGTTACTGCCAATTGAATATGTTCCTAGCGAGCGAAGCTCGCGCGCCGACGAGTTGTGCTGGTAGTCGACGAGGCTCAGAATCTGTCGGCTGAGGCCTTGGAAGCCATTCGACTTCTGACGAATTTCGAAACTCCCACGACGAAGTTGATGCAGATCGTACTCGCGGGGCAACCCCAGCTGGCAGAGAATCTGGCGAAACCTGAGATGGCTCAGCTTCTGCAAAGAATCTCAACCGTCTGCCGAATTATGCCGTTTTCAGTCACAGAGGTGGCTGCCTATATTGACCATCGACTTAGAGTGGCCGGTTACAGCGGAAAGACGGGAACTTCTTGGATTAAACCCCACGATGCGTAACCCGGACCTGATTAAGAGCGGTAGCGTGATTCTTTTGCCAGACTCGGGTAATGTGATCGACCCAAACGGCGCGTCGAGGAGAGCTCCATGAGCCAAAACTTCCAACTGTTGAGCGAGATAGAGGTTGATTTCCAGTGTGCCCGGCCCGCCCGGAAGGCTAGCCCAACCGCCACTACTTTCCTCGACGACAAGCAGCAGAAGCTGTTCAGTCAAGAGTTAATGAGTCTGGCCCAGTCTGTCTTCATGTCACAGGCTGGCGATTCGCCACATGAGGTGGTGTTTTGCGGAGTGGACCGCGAAAGCGGGAGCATACGTCGGCCGACCTGTTGGAACCTGGGCAAGAACGATCGTTGACTTCAGTCAATCGTTGGAAGGAGCGTCTTTCGGAGCTGCGACGATCGTTCGAATACATAGTCATCGATGCACCCGGAGTGAATATTCGCGGCGATGCAGCAGTTCTTGGCCTAGCCGCGGGCGTTGCAGTACTGGTGATCGAAGCCAACTCCACGCGCAAAGCAGCGGCACTCAGAGCTAAGCAAAGTCTGGCCGCAGGAAACGTCCGACTGCTTGGATCAGTTCTGTACAACCGGACCTTTCCGATCCCAGAACGGTTGTATCGTAGCTTGTAGAATGTAATTCCAGAGCCCGCAAAGATTCATGGAAATAAGCGGGAGGTTCCGTGCATTTCCTCCGGAGTTCTCTAGATCGGTGCCACGAACCATCGATGTGCGGCTTCGAGTGCCAGAAACAGTCACTCGCATGTCGTTCATGATGTTCGGCTCCGATCGGCCGAGTCAGATTAGGTGTTGCCAGGCACGGCCATAATCCCGTCAAGCTGTCGACGTCCGATGAAAGACTTAAACACATTCGTGAAGCGAACCTGGCAACGGGCCTATCGTCTGTACGGTGTGCGCGGGAAGGTATGCTTGGGTACCGGCGTACATATCGGCATCGGAAGCCGCCTCGAGTCCTATCATGGACTTACGATCGGCAACAATGTCTATATAGGAAAGTATTGTACGGTTGAATGCGATGGATCTATAGGCAACGACGTTATGTTCGGGAATAACGTTGGCCTCATTGGCCGCTACGACCACGATTTTCGAACGGTTGGAAAAAGCATTCGAGAGTGCCCTTGGATCGGGGATGCGGATTACAGCGGACCAGGAAACGGGTTGAAAATTATTATTGGCCACGATGTGTGGATTGGCTTCGGAGCCATAATACTCTCCGGTGTAACAGTCGGGTGTGGCGCGATTGTGGCAGCTGGTTCGATTGTAACGAAAGATGTTAATGCGTACGCAATCGTTGCGGGAAGCCCCGCGCGGCAGTTCGATGTGCGCTTCATCCCGGACGCGATCCTGGAACACGAGCGGAATATGGCAAGAGGAGCGTCGAAGGTGCACGGCAATGACAAATAGCTGGGCAGAAGTCGCTATCGTCTATCGTTTCCTACCCGAGTGGAGAGCCGATTTCTTCTGCCGGCTAAGGGAGTCGTTAGAATCGCACAAGATTCGTCTTCGACTAATCTACGGCAAGAACCCT
>WNGK01007392.1_pt1 | contig 15460 bp, 8 predicted proteins | sample 5400601 | NCBI WGS metagenome assembly WNGK01 (sample SAMN13153376, study PRJNA577476) | soil metagenome | isolation source: 60 cm soil or saprolite under Garry oak tree replicate 1 | place: USA:California | collected 2016-06-15
CGATGGTGCCCCAGTACTTGTACTCGGAGCAGACCGCGACCAGCCGGGCGCTGGCCGACGCCTCGGTGCCGACGCCAACCACCCGCTTGCCGAACTCGCGCAGCCGCTGCACCAGCGGCGAGTAGTCGCCGTCGCCGGCCACCAGCATGAACGTGCCGACGTCGGGGTGGGTGATCAGCACCTCCATGGCATCGACCGCCATCAGGATGTCCGCGGCGTTCTTCTGCTGCGCGCCAAACCTGGTCACCTGGATCAGGGTGATCCCGTTCTGCGCCAGATTGTGCTGGTGCTTGGCGAATTCGGGCCTGGACCAGTCCGCGTACGCCCGCCGGATCGAGGCGTTCCCGTAGTCCCTGCAGAGCAGCTCAAGCGCCTTGTACGGAATCGGGTCGGCCTGCCCGGGCAGGTTCTCCCCGGCGCCGAGCGCCAGGTTCTCCAGGTCGATGAAGACCGCCACCAGGTCGCCCGCATCGGTATCGGCCGTGCCTGCCGGTGGCATCAGGCTGCCCTCCGTTCCAGGTCGCGGCCGTCCGGCCGCGAGCGCAAGGGCGCAAGGGCTTCGGCTGATCGCTGCCCGCCGGGCCGCGACGAGCGGGTGCCACGGCGGCTCCCGCGGCTACGAGGTTAGCGCGCCGCCGGGTACTGCATGCCGATCAGCGGGGCGGTGTCCGCCAGCATGAGCTCGAACATGGGCTCGGCGTCATCGAGCGCGAAGCCGAGATGACCGAACACCTCAAGGCTCAGCGTCCCGTAGAGGCGGGTCCAGCAGCGCAGGAAGATGAGCAGCAGGCCGAGCGGCAGGCCGGCCCCGAGCGCGCCGAGACCGTCCCGGTAGCGCTCCAGCTGCTCGCGCAGGCCAGGGTCGATGGCGCTGTCCGGAGGAACGGGGAACGGGTTCTTGCGCCATAGCTCAAGGATCAGCGCGAAGAAGACATTGCCGAACTGGGCGCCGCACTCCGCGGTGATCTCGTCCTTCTCCACGTTCACCCCCGGCAGCGGAGTGCCGAAGAGCAGGCCGAACTCCCGCTTGTTGCTCAATGACCAGCGCCGGAACTCCCGGCATGCCGCGATGACCTGCTCGGTCAGGTTGCCGCCGCTGGCCGCGCCCGCCGATTCGATCGCCGCCCTGAGGCCGTCCGTGAGCTCGGTGAAGATGTCGGCGATGACGTGCTTGATCAGTACCTCGTGGCTGTCGAAGTAGCGGTAGAGCGCGGGCGCGGTCATGCCCATCTGCCGGGCGATAGCCCGCAGCGACACCGCCTCGGGGCCACGGGCCACGAGGAGCCGGCGCGCGGTCTGCTTGATCTCGTCCGTCGTCGCGGCGCGCACGCGATCTCGCCGGTTTAGGGCCTGCACCATGTCGGCCTCCTGTCTTCCGGCGAACCCGCCCGTGCCGAATTTCTACCCGTTAACGGGCATGATCCGCTGGCCGCCCCGCCCTCGCGGCGCTCGGCCGGCCCGGTGCGGAACTCGCTCGATAAACGGGCTTGACGCCAGTAAACAGCGTATGCGAAGTTAACGCTAGTCGCAGTTAACGGCGTTCACCATCGTGAAGATCAGTAACATCCTAGCTACGGAGGCATCCAGATGTTCGAGACCTGGGGACGCATCATCTACCGCCGCCGGCGGCTCGTTCTCGTCCTCACCCTGATCGTGGTGGCCTTCGCCGGCGTCTGGGGAACCGGCGTGTTCGGGTCGCTGCAGTCGGCAGGCGGCTTCAACGCCCCGCACAGCCAGAGCCAGCGCGCCAGCGACCTGGCCGCGGCGGCGTTCGGCCGCGACACGGGGGATGTCGTCGTGCTGTACAAGAGCGCGACCATGACCGTGGCGGATCCCGCCTACCGCGCGGCGGTAACCAGGACTCTCGGCGCGCTGCCGCGCAGCAAGGTGGAGTCGGCCGCGACCTTCTGGTCCACCGGATCGAGACAGTTCGTCAGCGCCAGCGGCCGGGAGACCTATGCCGTGCTCGAGCTGACCGGCGGCAGTGACGCCGCCAGGATCAAGAGCTTCGACGCGATCCGGGCCAAGCTCGCCGCGCCGGGGCTGACCGAGCAGGCCGGCGGCCAGATCCCGTCTGAGGGAGCCATCAACAAGGAGGTCACCTCCGATATCGGCCGGGCCGAGGGCTTCTCGATGCCGGCCCTGCTTGTCCTGCTGCTGGTGATCTTCGGCGGCCTCGCCGCGGCAAGCCTGCCACTGGCCATCGGCGGCATCGCGATACTCGGCTCGTTCACCGCCCTGCGGCTGCTGACGCTATTCACCGCGGTCTCGATCTACTCGGTGAACATCACCACCATCCTGGGCCTGGGCCTTGCGATTGATTACGGATTGTTCATGGTCAGCCGCTTCCGTGAGGAACTCGGCCGGACGGACAGCGTCGAGGACGCCGTCGCGCGGACGGTGGCCACGGCCGGCCGGACCGTCGCGGTGTCCGGCATCACGGTCGCGGTGGCACTCGCCAGCCTGATGCTCTTCCCGATGACGTTCCTGCGCTCCATGGGCTACGGCGGGGTTGCCACCGTCGTCGTGGACATGCTGGCCGCACTGACCGTGCTGCCCGCGCTGCTCGCCCTGCTCGGGCCGAGGGTGAACGCCCTGCGCGTGCGCCCGCGGCGCCGGACGCGGGCAGCTAAGCCCGGCGTCGCCGTGCAGGACGGCGCCGCCCTGCAGCCTGGTCTCGCCGTGCAGCCCGGCGGCGTCGCCGTGCGGCCTGGTCTCGCCGTGCGGCCCGGCGGTGCGTTGCGGCGCGGCGGTGGCGCCGTGCGGCCTGGTCTCGCCGTGCGGCCTGGTCTCGGCGTGCGGCCCGGCAGTGCTGTGCGGCCTGGTCTCGGCGTGCGGCCCGGCGGTGCTGTGCGGCCCGGCGGCGGCGTGCGGCGCGGCAGCTCCCAGGACAGTCCCGTGCTGGCCGACGAGACCAGCGGTGCGTGGTACCGGCTGGCCCGCAGCGTCATGCGCCGCCCGGTTGTCTACGTTGTCGTGATCGTGGCCGGGCTGGCTGCCATCGGCTCGCCGTTCCTGCACATCAGCTGGGGCGGCACCGACGCACGCGTGCTGCCGGCCGGGGCCGCTCCGCGGGCGGTCACCGAGGCGCTGAACCGGGACTTCCCCGGCAACGTGACCAGCCCGGTCGAGGCCGTCGTGCAGTTCCCTGGACCGGTGTCCGGAGCGGGCCGCGGCGCCGGGCTGGCCGCCTACGTCAGCCGCCTTGAGCACGTTCCCGGCGTGACCGGCGGGCAGGTGACCGGGGTACGCGGCCGGATCGCGCGGGTGGATCTGCGTTACTCACCTGGTCCCATGACGTCGCGGGCCCGGGCCATCGTCGGGCAGGTGCGGGACATCGCGCCGCCAGCCGGCGCGCGAGTCTACGTCGGCGGCACCACCGCTGAGCTCGTCGATGAGCTGTCCAGCCTCGGTGCGACGCTGCCGTGGATGGCGCTGGTCGTCGTGCTCGCCACCTTCGTGCTGCTGTTCCTGGCGTTCGGGTCGGTGGTGCTGCCGGTCAAGGCGATCGCGGCGAACGTGCTTTCACTGTCGGCCACGTTCGGGGTGGTCGTGTGGATCTTCCAGGACGGGCACCTGTCCGGGCTGCTGCAGTTCACGCCGACCGGCACGATCGACCCGACGACGCCGATCCTGATGCTGGCGATCATCTTCGGCCTGTCCATGGACTACGAGGTGTTCCTGCTGTCCCGGGTCCGGGAGCGGTACGACGTCACCGGTGACAACGCCGTGGCTGTGGCCAGCGGGCTGCAGCGGACCGGCGGGATCATCACCAGCGCGGCACTGCTGCTGGTGATCGTGATCGGCGCGTTCTCCGCCTCGGGCATCTCGTTCATCAAGCTGATGGGCGTCGGCATGATCATCGCCCTGATCGTGGACGCGACGATCGTCCGGATCCTGCTCGTGCCGGCCACGATGCGGCTGCTCGGCCGGGCCAACTGGTGGGTGCCGCGACCGCTGCGCCGCCTGTACACGCAGTACGGGTTCCGCGAGGCCGAGACGCCCACCGCGGTGGCGACGGCCGCCGAGCCGGTGTCCGAGTCGGCCGGCGCCTGACCCCGCCGAAGACAGGCCGGGCCCGGTGCGGCTCCCAGGGAGCGCCGCACCGGGCCCGGCCTCAGGCGAAGGCATGCGGGCAGCCACTGCGAGAGCGGTTAAGATCCGTCCGGCTCCGAACCGGACGGATCTTAACCGCTCTTGGTTTCGCGCCGCTTAGCGCCCGCGGGAGGCCGGCTTGCGGCGCCTGGAGAGATCACGGCCTCCCTCGCGGCGAGGCCACGAGAAAGATTCGGGGGATTCTGAGTGAAGAGCAAGAGTTCCAGGCCGGCTCGATGGGGCGGCATCCTGGTGATCGTCGCGGCCATGGCCGCGCTTGCAATGTCGGCGGGGCGTATGCGGCGAAAGCGTTCCAGCCAGCCCGGCTGACGATCGCGTCGGCGAAACCGCGGATGGCGGCGGGCGGCATGACATCATCGTGATCAGCTCGCTCCGCATGCTGCGGCCGGGCGGGCCGTCCGGGCCATGACACGGCGCAACACGTGACACATGCGCGGGAAGAGCGCCTGCAGTCCGTCCCTTAGGACGGCGGGCCGGCCGCTTCGCGGCCCGGCACGGTAGTCGCTCTTCCCGCGCCGCGTCCGCAGGGCCCGGCCGCTTTCTTGCCGGGACGGGACCGCGGTGACGGTGGTTCAGAGCTGGCATTCCACCGGCCCGGGTTCGCGGATGCGTTGCAGCCGGTAGTCGCTCTTCTCGCGCCGCGTCCGCAGGGCCCGGCCGCTTTTCTGTGCCGGGACGGGACCGCGGTGGCGGTGGTTCAGAGCTGGCATTCCACCGGGCCGGGTTCGCGGATGCGTTGCAGCCGGTCCCGGATCTTGTGTTTGTACGCGGCGCCCCGGCGGAGGGCGTCGACGCGGGCAAATCGGGCCAGGTGCGCGGCGGACGGCCGTGGCGCCCCGGTCAGCTCGTATCCCAGCGCGCGCAGCCGTCGGCCCATGACGGTCTCGCAGAGCGAGATCTGCCATGGCTCCAGCCGCTGCTGCCAAGGTCCGGACACAGCCGGCGTGACCTGTTTGCGGGTATCGGCATGCCAGGTCTTCCGCTTCGGGATGGCCAGGTCGGCGATCTTGTGCGGCTCGGCCATGGCCGGGTCGTACTCCTCGCCGAGGAACTCGCAGAGCGCGGCTAGGTGTTCCGGCGGGTCGGCGGCCAGCCGCTCGTACCGCAGCTCGAAGTACGCATCGGCAGGCAGCCTGCGGGCCGCCCGGCGGCCGCAGTCGATCGCCTCGATCCAGGTGGAGATGGCCGCGTAAATATCCTGCTGGAACCACGGCATTTCCGTCAGCGACGCGACACAGTCCCGGCCGTCCCTGATCAGGTGCACGATCTGCGCGTCCGGGAACATCCGGAGCAGTTCCGGGATGTACGGGTAGTAGCCGGGGCGCTTGTCACCCCAGCGGGGCTTGCCGAACCGCCTGGCATAAGCGCGGAACACCGTGCCCAGCGCCGAGCCCAGCGTGGGCGGCCCGTTGACGATCTCCTCGGTGATCTCCCGTGGGTCGAGGCCCAGATCGTAGAACAGCGTCTGCCGCTGCCCGGTGATCGAGCTGGCAAGGGCGCGGCGGCTCGTCTCCTCGCGCAGGTCACCGAAGTCATTGCGGGAGCTGTAGCAGGTCAGCACGAATCTCGTCTCGGCCGGGATGGCGATCCTGGGATGGGCGTGCAGCATCAGCTGCAAGAGGGTGGTCCCCGAACGAGGACAACCGAGAACGAAGATCGGCCGGTCCGTACCCATGACATCCCTCGCGCCGTGTGCGTCGCACACTAACCCGTCTGCCGCGGCGGATGGAACGCGGCCTGCGGCGCCGTGGCCCCTCAACGTTAGTCCCGCAGGTAGGGACTTCCGGAGAAATCCCGGTGACTCCCTGACAATTGATCACCCTGCGTTTGCCCCGGTATGCGTCGTAATGACCCGCTGCCGGGCGGCAGCGGGCTAGCTTGCGTCCCGCCCGTCAGCCCGCGGTGACCGCCAGCACGAGGGGCAGCACGGCGGTCGCCCCGGCGTCGCGGAGCAGGCGGGCGGCGACTGTCATGGTCCAGCCGGTCTCCAGCCGGTCGTCGATCAGCAGAACCGGGCCGCCGAGCCCGGCGACAGCCTTTCCGGTCTGCGCCGGGATGGCCAGCGAGTCCCACAGGGCGCGCAGCCGGTGGGCGCTGTTCTGCTGGCGGGCACCGGCGGCCGGCCGGCTGGCGGCGGGTGGCTGGCTGGCGGCGGGTGGCTGGCTGTCTGGGGGTGCCTGGCTGTCCGCGGGCGGCTGGCTGTCCGCGGGCGGCTGGCTGTCTGGGGGTGCCTGGCTGTCCGCGGGCGGCTGGCTGTCCGCGGATGGCTGGCTGGCGGCGGGTGCCTGGCTGGCCGCGGGTGCCTGGCTGTGCGCCGGCGGGCGTGCATCGCCGGCCGACCTGGCGCAGGCCGCCAGCCGGGCCGGGTCGCTGACCGCTGGCCCGGCGGCGTACTCCAGGGTCCCCACAAAGGGCAGCCGGCCTATCTCGGCGATCCGCTCCCCGAGGCTGCGTATCAAATCGGGTTTCGTCCTTGACGGCAGCGCGATCACCCCGGCCGGCCGCTGTGCCCAGTCCCATCCGGCCAGGACCTTGACGATTGCCGCCATGAACTCGTCAGGAACGGGACCGTCGGGCGCGCTGTCGGCCAGCAGGGTCCGCAGCCGGGGCCCCCAGCCGAGATCGGTCAGCCTGCCGAGGGCCCGTCCTGGCTCGGCCGACAGCTCCGCGGGGATCTTGCCGGACACGTCGATGCCAAGCTCCTTCATCCCGGTCGGCCACATCTTCCGCGGCGCGATCGCCGTGCCAGGCCGCAGCAGGCGGTCACGGGCCGCGGCCGTGCCCGCCGCGGACACGGCGTCACTCCACGGCCGGTGCGTGCAGTTGTCGCAGCGGCCGCACGGCGCGGCCGCCGGGTCGTCGAGCTCGCGGCGCAGGTACTCCATCCGGCAGGTCGTGGCGGTGACATAGCCGAGCATTGCCTGCTGCTCCCTGCGGCGCTCGGCCGACACCCTGGCGTACCGGTCGGCGTCGTAGGCCCAGTCCCGCCCGGTTGCCTCCCAGCCGCCGGTCACCCGCCGCGCCGCGCCGTCCACGTCAAGGACCTTCAGCATCATCTCCAGCCGGCCGCGGCTCAGGTCCACCCTGGTCTCCAGCGCGCTGGTGGAGACCGGCCGGCCTGCCTGCGCGAGCGCGCTGAGCGTGACCCGGACCACTCGTTCCGGCGGGAACGCCAGCGACGCGAAGTACGCCCAGATGTCGGCGTCTTCCCGGCCGGGCAGCAGGATCACGTCGGCCCGGCTGACGGCGCGGCCGGCCCGGCCGATCTGCTGGTAATACGCGATCGGCGACTGCGGTGCGCCGAGGTGAACGACGAAGCCGAGGTCAGGCTTGTCGAAGCCCATGCCGAGTGCGCTGGTGGCGATCAGCGCCTTGAGGTCGTTGGCAAGCAGGGCATTCTCCGCCGCCTGCCGCTGCGAATGATCGTCCTTGCCGGTGTAGGCGGCGACGGCGTGGCCGCGTTCGCGTAGGTACTCGGCGCACTCATGCGCCGCGGCGACCGTGAGCGTGTAGACGATGCCAGAGCCGGCCAGCTCGTCCAGGTGCTCGGCCAGCCAGGCCAGCCGCTGCTGGGCGGCCGGCAGGCGCACCACGGCCAGGTGCAGGCTGCGGCGGTCAAGCGGGCCGCGCAGCACGAGGGTCTCGTGCGCACCGCCTGCCCCGAGCTGCTCCGCGACATCGCGGGTGACCCGGGCGTTCGCCGTGGCGGTCGTCGCAAGCACCGGCACGCCGGGCGGCAGTTCCTCAAGCAGGGTCCGCAGCCGTCGGTAGTCGGGCCGGAAGTCGTGCCCCCAGTCCGAGATGCAGTGCGCCTCGTCGACTACGAGCATCCCGGCCGCCGCGATCAGCTTGGGCAGCACCAGGTCCCGGAATCCGGGGTTGTTCAGTCGTTCCGGGCTGACCAGGAGCACGTCGACGGCGCCGTCCGCGACCTCCGCGTAGACCTGCTCCCATTCGTCGATGTTGGCCGAGTTCACCGTGCGGGCGTGGATGCCGGCCCGGTCAGCGGCCTCGATCTGGTTGCGCATCAGGGCGAGCAGCGGGGAGACGATGACCGACGGCCCGGCGCCGCGTGCCCGCAGCAGGGCGGTGGCGGTGAAGTAGACGGCCGACTTCCCCCAGCCGGTGCGCTGCACCACGAGCGCGCGGCGCCGATCGGTGACCAGCGCCTGGATCGCCGTCCACTGGTCATCCCGAAGCCGCGCGTCTGGCCCGGCCAGCGCCCGCAGGTGGCCCTCAGCCTCCGCGCGGAGGCCCGCTGACGTGATGGTGGCTGGCGTGCCGGTGGCTGGCTTGGTGGTGGCTGGCTCGCGGCCCGCTGGCTCGTCGCCTCCGGGGCTGGCAGGGTCGGCGAAGCTGGCGGGATCAGCGGATCTAGCGGTGCTGGCGGGGCTGGCGGGGCTGAAGTCGGCATCATGGTCGTCCTGGTCGGCTGCCATGGTGTCCTTCGTACCAGCTGATGCCGACGGCCGCGGCTGGCACCTGCCGTCGGCCGGACAGACGGCCGGCTGGTCGGCGACCTGGCTGCGAACAGCCGCGACATGTAGAAACCATCCATCATCAGACCCACTAGCCACTACGCCCCCGTCCCCACCACATCCCGGACTTCGAGCTGCCGTCCATAATCACGGAAGATTCGGGGGGCTCGGACGCGCGAATCTTCCGTGATCATGGACTGCTACGAGCGGCGGGCGAGTGCCCACCCCAGTACTTCCGTGATCTCAAGGAACCGGCGGCGGCTGGGGTTGGTGGCGGGTGGCGGGGTGGCGGTGGCGGGAAATCTTTACCGCCGCCTAGGTTCGCGCAGCTGCGGAATCCCTTTTCCCGACTGGCATCCGGTCAATACATAAGCCTAGTGGTCCGGTGTATCCGTCCTTGTCCTGGAGAATTCCTATCGACGCCTGGCAGCTTCTGTCATAGTCTGATTCTGCGTATCCGGTGTCCGCTCGATTACGAATCGGCCTAGTAAATAACCGGATATTCCCCCGGGGGGAAAGATTGCGCGGGCCTGGCTCGCATGGCGAACGGAGGAGTCATGTTGTCTCGGCTGCTGGCGGCCCGGCTGTTCCTGATCACCATGCTTTTGGTGCCAGCCGGGTGGCTCGCGCTGGCCGGACCGAGCGCGCTGGCGGGAACGGCCGCCAGAGCTGGAATGAGTGCCAGGGCGGGAACGGCCGCCAGAGCTGGAATGAGTGCCAGGGCCGGAACGGCCGCGAGGGCGGGAACGGCCCCGCCGGCCGGGCAGCGGTCGCCGCACCTGGCAATGCCTAGCGGCATCCAGATCGCCGCCATGCGGCCGGCGCCGCTGGTGTCAGATGCCAGCCTGGCGCGGACCAAGCGCGGCCTTCCGGCCCCGCCGATGACCGCGGCCATGCTGCAGGCCAATGCCGCCAAGCAGGCTGCGGCCAGGGCTTTCTTGCGGGCGGCCGGCCTCGCCGCGGGCCCGGCGGGCAAGTGCACTAGCCGTGCCTGCCGGGACGGGCTGCCAGTCGCACGGAGCCTGAAGGCCACCCAGGAGCCGCAAGACAGGAACTACTACTGCGGTCCTGCCACGGTGTCGGAGATGCTGCGTCAGGTCGGTAAGACGGTCAGCCAGCAGGCAGCCGCTCGCCAGCTGAAGACCAACCGGGGCGGGACGGACTGGTCGAATGCCCGCGGATACCCGGTACCCCACGTGCTGAACGCGAACCAGCATCGGAATGTATACGTCGCCGTGGCCTTGCCGTGGTCCCCGACCAATAAGCAGGTCCGGACCTACGAAAATGATCTGGTGACCGATATTAACCGGCATGGCGGTGCCCCGCTGGCTGGAAATGCCTACGAAGTTCCTGGCGGCCCGCATCTAGTCGGACATCCGGCGAATCAGGAAATTGCGCACTGGTTCGATATCAGGGGATACCGGAAGTCCGGCACCATAACCGAGTATGAGGACTCGGTGCACGGCGCGCCGAGCATTGGCTGGAGTACCGCGGTCCCGGCTTACGCCGCCATGTCGTCAAGGACGATCGTGTACATCCTCGGTGCCCGTGGCTACGACTGGTAGGCACCGGCCTCGCAGGCTCACGGCAGCGGTCGCGCTCAGTCTGGTGACCGCGGCGTCGGCCGGGTGCGGAGTTCATGCTGACGCGCCCGCGGCGGCCGGTCCCGCCGCTGGGTCAGCTTTAGGTTCGGCCGCGGGGCAAAGTGCGGGGCCGGGCGCGGGCCGGAGCGCGGGGTCGGGCGCCGGGCCGGGCAGCGGAGCGCAATCTGCCCGCGGATCGGCTGGCGGGCAGGTTGCCGGCGGGCAGCCTGGCGCAGGCCAGATGAGCTGGCAGCGGTTCTGTGCCGCGCCGCCGGGCGCCGGCCTGCGGGCTGCGCTGCGGCGGCCGGTGCAGGCCTCGCTGCACGGCGAGATCATCCCGCTCGGCCTGTCGGCCGACGGCCGGACAGCGTACGTGTCCGCCTGGACGCCCGGCTTCGCCGGCGTGGCCGCGCTGCGCCTGGCCACCGGGCAGCTCCGGCCGATCCGGGCCTTCCCGCACCCGGCCGCCGACCAGGCCGACGGATCCGCCGCCGGGCGCTGGCTGGTCTGGGAGGAGACTCACTCACTGCAGAGCCTGGACGGCTTCACGGTCTATGCCTGGGACTCGGCCACCGGGCGGCTGCGCAGGCTGGGTCACTCGCTGCGCGGCCGCGGCGGCATGCCATGGCCCAGTCCCTGGCATGCCCCGGCGGTCAGCGGCAACTACGCCGCCTGGGCGCAGGGCTACGGGCCGGGCGGCGAGGTCGAGGTGCTGCTGGCCAATCTCGCGACAGGGCAGATCAGCGTCGTCCGCCGCGGTCATGCTCAGCCGCCGTTCTTTGACGGGAACCTGCTCGTCTGGCCGGAGTCCGACCAGCCTGGGGCACAGACCACGCTGCATGCGCTCAGCCTCAGCACCGGCCGGCCGGCCGTGCTGCCCGCCGCGCTGCGGACCGTGCACGGGACGGCGTTCGTGGTCACCGACGGGACCAGGACGGCCTACCTGAACCCAGGGCTCACCGCGCTGTACTATTCGCCGGCTCAAGACCAGCCGGCGCAAGTCGTCCTCCGGCTGAAGGCCGGCGTGGACTTCGCTGACCTGGCGATCGCGCCCGGCGCGCTGGCCTGGGCGACGACGCGGGCCACCTATCTGGGCAGCACAAGGACCGGCGGCTACGCGCGGGTGACCCGCGAGTATGGCGATGCCACCGGCGCCGCCGCGGGCATGCTGATCTCCGATGCGCCAGCTGGAAAGAGCGCCCATCCGATTCTGCCCCTGCACGTGATCAGGCCGGTCGGCCTGGCCTGGCGCAGCTGCCGTGACCAGGCAGGCTGACCCCTCCTGCGGTGACCGCCGTCCGGTGACCGCCGTCCGGTGACCGCCGTCCGGTGACAGCCGCCGGCTATCTGCGGTAGCACCCGCTGCGGAACGCCGGCCCGCCAAGCGTAGGGTCGGAATCGATGTTCCGAGGATGTGCGTGATGGTTACGCTGGCCGCGACCAGAGTGGCGAACCCGGTAGCGGCCCGCTCGCAGATGGGATTCTCGCTCGGCTGGCACATAGTGCTCGCTTGTCTCGGCGTCGGGCTGCCGGCCCTGGTCGTCTTCGCCGAGTGGCGCGGTCTGCGCACTGGTGACGTGGCTTACCGGCTCCTTGCCCGGCGCTGGGCGAAGGTCCTCGGGGTCCTGTTCGCCGTCGGCGCGGTGTCCGGCACGATCCTGTCGATCGAGCTTGGGGTGCTGTGGTCGGGGCTGATGTCGCACTACGGCCAGGTAATGGGCCTGCCGTTCGCCATCGAGGGCATAGCGTTCTTCATCGAGGCGATCTTCCTGGGGATCTACCTCTACGGCTGGGATCGCCTGCCGCCGCGGGTTCACTTGCTGTCGGGGATCCCGATCATCGTGGCTGGCATCGCCAGCGCCTTCTTCGTGGTGTGCGCGAACGCGTGGATGAACACGCCGACGGGGTTCACGGTCAGCGGCGGCCGCATCACCCGCGTGGATCCGTGGTCGGCGATGTTCAACCCGGCCACCGGGCCAGAGACTACCCACATGATCCTGGCGGCGCTGATGGTCACCGGGTTCCTGGTGGCCAGCGTCTACGCCGTGGCGATACTCCGCGGCAGGCGTGACCGCTACCACCGGCTTGGGCTGCTCGTCCCGCTCACCGGCGCGGTGATCCTGACGCCCGGGCAGATCGTGGCCGGTGACTGGGCGGCGCGGATGGTTGCTACCGACCAGCCGACAAAGCTCGCCGCGATGGAAGGCCTGACCAAGACGACCCGGGGCGCGCCCGAGTCGCTGTTCGGCTATTTCAGCGGCGGCAAGCTGCATGGCGCCATCCGCATCCCTGACGGGCTGTCGCTGCTGGCCAGGCTGAACCCGCATGCCACGATCCAGGGTCTGGATGCCACCCCGCCGAACGACCGCCCGTCCTTGATTACCGTCGTGCACCTGTCCTTCGATGTGATGGTCACTATCGGCTTCGGGCTGCTGGCCCTTGGCGCCTGGCTGGCCTGGTCGTGGTGGCGCCGGCGTGACGTGCCGGAGAGCAAGTGGTTCCTCCGCGCGGTCGCTGTCTCCGGGGTTGCCGCGACGCTGGCCATGGAACTTGGCTGGGTCACCACCGAGGTCGGGCGCCAGCCGTGGATCGTGTATCGCGTCCTGCGGGTCGCCAGCGCAGTCAATCCCGAGCCTGGCATCAGGTATGGCTACTACGCCCTGGTCGCCATCTACGCCGTCCTTACGGTGATCACCATCGCAGTGCTGCGCCGGATGACCGGAGCAGCCCCCGTCCCATACGCGCCCCAGGAACGCGACGTCCAGGAATACAAGGTCGTATGACTGTCAAGTTCCGGCATTGCCGATGACGCTCGCCGACTGGCTCGCGGGAGTCATGTGGATCGGCGTCACCTGCTACGCCCTGTTCGGCGGGGCGGATTTCGGCGCCGGCTTCTGGGATCTGCTGGCCGGCGGCGACCGGCGCGGCGACCGGCAGCGCCGCCTGATCGAGCACTCCATCGGGCCGGTCTGGGAGGCCAACCACGTCTGGCTTATCTTCGTCCTCGTCGTCATGTGGACCTGCTTCCCCGGCCTGTTCGGGGCGGTGTCGTCGACGCTTTACATTCCCCTCACGCTCGCCGCATTCGGGGTTATCGCCAGGGGATCGGCGTTCGCGTTCCGTAAAACCGTGACGCAGACGTGGCAGCGCCGGGCCTTCGGCGCCGCCTTCGCGGCATCATCGATCATCACGCCGTTCTTTCTCGGCGCCGCGGCCGGAGGGGTCGCCTCGGGGCGCGTCCCGCCCGGAATCGGGACTGGCAGGCCAGTCACTAGCTGGTGGAACCCGGTGTCGGTGCTGACCGGGATCCTTGCTGTTGTCGTCTGCGCCTACCTCGCGGCGGTCTACCTCACCGGCGACGCCCGGCGGGCCGGCGATCCCGATCTGATTACCGGTTTCCGGCTGCGGGCGCTGGGTGCCGGACTCGTCGCGGGCATTGTCGCCGCAGCTGGCCTGATTCTGCTGCATCAGGACGCCCGGGCTCTCTACCATGGCCTGCTCCACCGCGGGCTACCTATGGTCGTCGTCTCCGCAGCGGCTGGCACCGCGTCGCTTGTCCTGCTCTACCGCCGCCGGTTCCTGACCGCCCGGCTGACCGCCGCCGCCGCTGTCACCGCCGTCCTCTGGGCCTGGGCCCTGGCCCAGTACCCTCAGCTGCTCAATCCTGGGCTGACCATCAGCCAGGCCGCCGCGACCCGGGCAGTCCTTAGTGCCACTGCGATAAGCCTCGGCGTCGGTGCCGTCCTGCTCGTCCCGTCCCTCGCCTGGCTCTACCTTCTCTTCCAGCGGAGCGCACCCGGCGAAAGCCAGGCCGCATCACCCCGGCCGTAGCAGCGTCGCCGCCCGATTGCCCTCGCGCTCTGCTGCCCGAGACCAGCGGCAGCACCGGGCCGGTCATGCGGTCTGGCCGCCGGGCTGCCAGGCTGGCCCGGACGGGAAGGCGAACTCCACGACCGACTCCGGCCTGATCTGAGATGACGCTCCCGGCGCGGCCGGCGCCATGTAGCGGCCGCCGGCCATCCGGGCCGGCTCGACGAAGTGCTCGTGCAGGTGATCGATCCACTCGATCATCCGCCCGGCCATGATCCCGGAGACGGCCGCGTAGTCGAACATCGACAGGTGCTGGACGAGCTCGCACAGGCCGACGCCGCCGGCATGCGGGCACACCGGAATGCCGAACTTCGCGGCCAGCAGTAGGTTGGCGATGTTCTCGTTCACGCCGGCCACCCGGCACGCGTCGATCTGCATGATGTCGATCGCGCCAGCCTGCAGTAGCTGCTTGAAGATCACCCGGTTGGAGACGTGTTCGCCGGTGGCCACGCGGACCGGGCTCACCGCCCGGCGGATCGCCGCGGTGCCGAGAATGTCGTCCGGGCTCGTCGGCTCCTCGATCCATTCCGGCCGTACCGGAGCCAGCTCGCGGATCCACGGGATGGCGGTAGGCACGTCCCAGACCTGATTCGCGTCGAGCGCGATGCCTACCTGCTCCCCGACGACGTCCCTGGCGATACCGCAGCGCCGGATATCGTCCTCAAGCCGGGCCCCAACCTTCAGCTTGACCTGCGTGAACCCCTCCAGGACCGCCGCGGCGCACAGCTCGGCAAGCCGCTCGTCGGTGTAGCCGAGCCAGCCAGGCGAGGTTGCGTACGCCGGGTAGCCGTCCTGGGCCAGGGTCTCCATCCGCTCCGCCTTGCCTGCCGCGCCGCGCTCAAGCAGCTCAAGAGCCTCCTCCCGGGTGAGAGCGTCGGTGAGGTAGCGGAAGTCGACCAGGTCGGTGATCTCGGCGGGGGAGAGGTCAGCCAGCAGCCGCCAGAGCGGCTTCCCCGCGCGCCGGGCCGCGAGATCCCAGCAGGCGTTCAGCACGGCGCCGATCGCCATGTGCACGACGCCCCTTTCCGGGCCGAGCCAGCGCAGCGGGCTGTTGCCGACCAGCTCGCGGGATAGCCCGCCGAGGTCGGCGAGTACCTCGTACATATCCCGGCCGGCCAGCAAAGGCTGTAGCGCGCGGACGGCGCTGAGCTGGATATCGTTGCCCCGGCCAATCGTGAAGACATGCGCATGCCCGGCCAGGCTGTCCGGGCCGTCGGTCCGCACCACCAGGCTGGCGGCCGAGTAGTCGGGGCTCGGGTTCATCGCGTCCGAGCCATCCAGGTTCGCCGACGTCGGGAAGCGGATATCGTTCGTCTCAAAACCGACGATCTTGGTCATCGGCCGGCCGGGCTGATCGGGCTTGCTGGCGGACCGCCGGCCGGGCTGGCCGGGCTTGCTGGCGGACCGCCGGCC
>WNGK01010690.1_pt1 | contig 15459 bp, 14 predicted proteins | sample 5400601 | NCBI WGS metagenome assembly WNGK01 (sample SAMN13153376, study PRJNA577476) | soil metagenome | isolation source: 60 cm soil or saprolite under Garry oak tree replicate 1 | place: USA:California | collected 2016-06-15
GCACCGGCCGATCAGTGTGCCGCGGTGCACCTCGAGGGCGGCCAGGTAGGCGATGGCGGCGCGGTCGTATTCGTGCTCGACGCGCATCGCGCGCCCCGGCGCCGGGGGGCAGGCTGGGCGGCGGCGCCGCCCGGCCTGGATGGAGGTCTTCTCGTCGGCGCAGATCACGTCGTCGTTTTCGCCGAGCGGTTCGCCCTGCCAGACACGGGGCGTACAGGTCGAGCACGACCGCGGCCTCGGCGGCGAAGAGTCCGGGGTCCGGATCCCGTGGGAAGATCCACGGCCAGTGCCGCGAGGGTTTGAGCGCGTCGGCGGCCAGCCGATCGGCACGCCTTCGGTGCACGGCTGGGTTCAGGCAACGATCGCCGGCTGAACTTCTCGCTGACCCTGCATCCAACCCCAAGCTGCAGGCCGCGATCGACACCATCGATGAGCACGCCTGGACACCAGTCTTCTTCTGGCTAACCAAGATGGTCGGCGAGCGGCGGCGCCGGGTGGCGCGCTCGACCCAGGAGTCGCTGGCGGCGATGAGCGCCCTGTCCGAGGAAACCCTGTCGGTGTCCGGGGTGCTGCTGGCCAAGGTGTTCGGCAACCAGGCGCGCGACACCACCCGCTACCACGAGGAGAACCAGCGCCTGGCCGACCTGGAAGTCCGCCAGCAGATGATCGGCCAGGGCTTCTACGCCATCGTGCAGTCGTTCCTGTCGATCACCCCCGCTGCGGTCTACCTGGTCGCCGGTTTGCTGCTGGCGCACGGCACGCCCATTTCGGCGGGCACCGTGGTCGCGTTCACCACGCTGCAGACCCGCCTGTACTTCCCGATCGGGCAGCTGCTGCAGGTGTCGGTGGAGCTGCGGTCGTCCCTGGCCCTATTTGACCGGATCTTCGAGTACTTGGACGTGGTGCCCGACATCGTAGATGCCCACGATGCCGTCGATTTGCCGGTGATCAGCAGTGGCGGCCGGGTGGCGCTCAGGGAGGTCTACTTCCGCTATCCCGGCGCGCCGGTGGACGCGCTGGCGGGCATCAGCCTAGAAGCCGACCCCAGCCGGCTCGTGGCGCTGGTCGGGCCGAGCGGGGCCGGCAAGACCACCATCAGCTACCTGATCCCGCGGCTGTACGATGTCACCGGCGGGTCGGTCCAGATCGACGGCGTCGACGTGCGGCACGTCCGCCAGGCATCGCTGGCCGCCGCCATCGGCTTCGTGACCCAGGAAAGCTACCTTTTCCACGACAGCATCCTGGCCAACATTCGCTACGGGCGTCCCGTCGCCTCCATGGCGGAGGTGGAGGAAGCCGCGCGGGCGGCCTACATCCACGACCGGGTCATGGCGTTCCCCGACGGCTACGACACGATCGTGGGCGAGCGGGGGTACCGCCTGTCCGGCGGCGAGAAACAGCGCCTAGCCATCGCACGGGTCCTGCTGCACGACCCGCGCATCCTGATCATGGACGAGGCGACCTCGGCGCTCGACACAGCCAGCGAGCGGGAGGTCCAGCAGGCCCTCGATGCCCTCATGGGATCACGGACCACCATCGCCATCGCCCACCGCCTGTCCACCATCGTCAACGCCGACGTCATCAATGTCATCGACGCCGGGCGCGTGGTGGAATCCGGTACCCACCGCTCCCTGCTGCGCCAAGGCGGCTTGTACGCGTCGCTGTACCAGGAGCAGTTCGAGGGGGGGAATATCCAATGGCGGTGCGCCGACGGCGACGTCCTGGCCGACGGCACCATCCGGCACCGGCAAACACAGCCGGCGTAGCCCTTGCGTGCGCGCCGCACGTGGGCTCGCTGCTGGTGGTTGCCTAGAGTTTCCAGCGAAGTGTCGGCCTGTTCACCTTCTTGGCGGGGGGGCGCTGGTTTTCCCGGATCTCGTGAGCAACCTTGAGCGGGATCCAGGCCAACAGCTCGACGAGGTAGAAGACCGGAAGCGTGATCGCGATCACGACGGCGGCGGGAGCAACGATCGGCAGGGCGACGGCTGCAACCAGTGCGACACGCCAGGCTTCTGTCCACCACTTCTTGCGCCCTGCGGGATTCGTCAGGGCGCCCAGCCTGACGGCGGCCCACATGATCCAGCGGCGCAGGAAGGGGACGCCGAGTTCCCGCATGGCCTGCCGGAAGATGCCTTCTGCGTCGATGCGGCCGATGCGGCCAGCAGGGACAGCGACGCTGCACAGGTAGTCGTGCAGGATGGCGGCCTTGGTATAACGGCCGTAACGGGGGATGAACCACACGAACGCGCGAGGCACGGATGCGAAGTCGGTCCGCTCCTGCACCGGCACCTCGAAATCTTCTCTTGTCGCGTGGTAGGTCAGCGCCCGCAGAGTTCGCCAATCCTGGTCGTCGACTTGCCGGACGTCGACCGTGGAGCCGGGCGGGAATCCCGGCGGCCGCTGAGCGCGTGCGTCTTCTGCACCCGGCCGAGGTGTCTCAATCGTCATGGCATCCTCCTCAGGGGGTCTACTGAACACAGAGACACGTACTGGGTTCGAAATACACGGCGGTCGGCCGCGGCCACTTCGCCCACGCCGGAGGGCCACAGCTCGTAGCGCGTGACATCGCGGCGTTCTCCGGCACCCGGGACCGTTGGCGATCGCCGGTCGCCGGACCGTCACGGCGACAGCCGCTCGATCATCCAGCCGCCGTCTCCCCGGCGGTAGCGGATCCGGTCGTGCAGCCCGTCCGGTGATTCCTGCCAGAACTCAACGCTGGAGGGCAGCACCCGGAAGCGGCCCCAGCACCGCGGACGGGGAACATCGGCCCCGCCGCGGTGGCGCCGCAGCCCGCGCCGATAAGTCCTCTTGCGGCCGGGGGAAAACTATCACCTGGCCCGGTGGCGAAGCGTCGGGCCCGCTCCGCGGGTTCGGTGGCCTCGGGCCTCCCTCGCCGAGCATCAGCAGGTCGCCGAGCAGCCTGTCCTGCAGCCGCTTGCCGTCCGGCAGGTCGGCGTTCATGCATTCGAGCCGCAACATCTGTGCGGCTTGCGGTGCCTTCGCCGGGTCGAGCCCGGCCAGCAGCACCTTCGAGCGCGTCCGTGCCCGCCTGCGCAGGGCGCGCGCCTCGCTCCTCGCGACGATGGCGCGCTCGTGCACGCCGTGCTCGTGGCGTGAGACCAGGATCTGAGCGACGTACCTGACCACGAGCGGCGTCAGGGCAACCCCGCTGGCCGCCACCGCGACCCACGGATTGCGGGTGACCGCCAGGACGGCCGAGAAGGCCACTGGCCCGATGCCGGCCATGCCGACCGAGGCCGCGATCTTGCTGAATAGCGCAGACGACAGCATTGTCCCACCTTGCCCGCACTGCGGCGCGACTTCGATCAGGCGGATTCGCCGACCGGGTACAGCGCGCGCGAGCGAGTCTTGCTGGCGGCCGGCCGCTGGCGGGCATCGTGACCGTTCATCTCCAGGACTCGCCAGGCCGACGCGAAGGCGCGCTGATGCTCCTGGGTGCCCCGGCAGGCGGTGATGATGGCCAGCACCATGTCCAGGCTGGGCAGCCTGCTGCCATGCAGCGCGCTGTGCAGCGTCGATGCCGCGAACCTGCGGTTACATTGACGCTCCATCACGCGGTACGACGGCTTGCCGGCCCAGATGTGATACCGGCGCAGAAAGTCGACGAACTCGGCTGGCGTCTTCACGCCGGTCGGGTCGGGGCACAGGTTCACGCCGCCCGCGTCAGCGGTGACCGGCTCGGCGGGCCTGGCCGGCGAGGGCGCCGAATCGAGCCTTTGCTGGGCCTCGGCGCGCTCGACTCGCGCCAGGGCGAGTTCGCGGCGCGCGAGCTCGCTACAGTCCTTGGCCTCCGCCAGGCAGTCGCGCGCGATCGCGAACGCCAGCCCGACGACATCGGGGTCGCTGCCGGAGCCGACCAGGGCCCGCTGCGCGTCGCGGAGGCTCTGCTCGGCCGCCGCTATCCGGTCCAGGCGCCGGCCGGGTGAGCCCTCAGAACCGGGCCGGCCGTCGGCCGGCCTGCGGTGCCTGCCGGTCAGCGGCCGCTGGCGTTCTGGGTAGGTTCTGGGTGCCCCTTGGTCATCGGGGCGATTAGTCGGATACATCGCGAAAACCTCGAACTTGTTTCTGTTGCGACAGTTTCAAGAGATGTCGCAATCTCGAGATGTTGGGAGCGGACGGAACACAAGTAGCCATGCCGCGCAGGTATGGAGCCCAGCGGCGTGCACTGCATCGTACTCTGCCCGGTTCCGGCAGTGCGAGAAAGTGCGTCCAAACGCAGCAAGTTCAGTTAACTTCAGGCACTCCCGCTCGCCCATTGAGCCGTTTGCCGGTAGTACCGTGCGCAGCCGTGTCGGCCGTCGACAGTGCCCGCGCGTTCAGTGCCGTCCAGGACCATTCAGTTCCGTTCAGAAGTGTATTCCCTGTCATCCCAAGGGTTGCCAACGACGTCAATTTCCAAGACGATTAACCGCGCGCCTTATTGCGAAGCGCCGCCAGCCAATTGGGAGGCGTTCTCCGTGGCTTGTTTCGTTTGGGAGCGGACGGGCTATGAGCATGCGGGCAGCAGTCAGGGGCCGTCCGGTGGAGCGGGCGGCCCCTGAGCTATGACCTGCGGTGATGCTGTCTGCTGGTCCATCGCGCAGCCGCTGTGCCGGTGAGTCGACTTCAATGGCGGACTTGCCTTATGCACATGCGTCCGTGGTCCAAGCGCCGCGGTGTTCCCGGCGAAGCGGGCGGTACGTTATCTCGCCGTCTGCCGCGCTTTTCGCGCTGATTCGGCTGACCAGCGGCGCCGTGGTTCTGGCCGTTCATGGCCCGTTCACGGTAACTTGAGCGATTTGCTGCTTTATACCGGGCTGGGTATTCCCGGAAAGATCGCGAGCAGAGAAGCGTGGCCACCGGTCGAGTCAGCGGAATTTTCCCTGCAATTTTCACTGTGACTTCGACTCGGGCGCAACTTCGACTATCCGAGTCGGACGTATCGTATCCGCTTCACTCCCTTTCATGGAATTCGCGACCTGTGGGGGGATATCACGACCGAGTTGTACACCGATGCGGTGATGGCCAAGCGCCAGACGATGGTGTAGGCGCCAGGCACAGGCGGCGCGCAGCCCGTAGCGGTATCGCGTTTCCTGCGCCCGGCTCAGCCGGGGGCTGCGAGGCCAGGGGGCAGGCGCCGCAGCTCGTCGGCGAAGCCGTTCTTCTCGCAGTAGGACCTGGCGGCCTCGGCCGCTGCCCGCGCGTTGGCCGGGTCGCTGCCCGCGTCGTGCAGGCGGGCGAGGTTCACCAGGGCCGTGGCCTCGCCGTGCCGGTCGCCGACCTCCCGGTAACCCTCGATCGCCTGGCCCAGGTACTCAAGTGCCGTGTCGTACTCGGCCAGTTCCTGGTGCGCGATGGCGAGGTTGCCGAGCGTCCTGGTCGCGCCGACGTGGTCGGCGATCTGGAGGAAGATCTGCAGCGCCTGCTCGTAGTTGTGGATCGCCTCGCGAGTCCGCCCGGCGTAGAGCTGTGCGGTGGCGATGCCGCCGACGGCGGAGCCGACGCCGTGCATGTCGTCGAGTGACTGGAACAGGGCCAGGCACTCCACCTGCAAGTCCTGTGACTCCTGCAGTCGTCCGCGGTCGAGCAGGATGGCCGCCAGGCCGTGCGTCGCCGCCGCGAAGTTGTACGGGTCATCATCGCGCAGCAGCTCCCGCGCCTCGCCGTAGTTCTGTTCGGCCGTCGCGAGATCATGGCGCAGCAGGGCCAGGTTGCCGGAATTGTTCAGGACGAGCGCCCGCGTGTGCTCATCGCTCGCCGCGGCGAGCGCCTGCCTGTAGGCCTCATCGGCAGCCTGCCAGTCGCCCTGATCTTGGTAGACGGAACCGATCTGGCACAGCAGCGTGGCGTCGAGCGGAATCCCGGCCCGGCGGAAGGCCGCGAGGCTGGCCTCGTATGCCCTGACCGCGTCCTGCCACCTGCCCATCCGGTCGTAAAGCCAGCCTTCGCCATAGCGCACCACGCCCAGCCCGTACTCCGGCAGGTCGGCCGTCCTGATCGCGTTCGCCAGGCGCTGGCAGAACTCGAACTCGCTGATCTGCCGCAGCGCGCCGAACCGCCGCGCCCAGACACCCAGGCCTTCCATCGTCTTGCCGTCGAGCAGCAGTTGAACGTGGGCGATGAAGTACTCAAGCTGGGTGTCGGCATCGGTGTCAGCCATCGCCTGCACCGCTATCACCTGCACCGCCTTCGCCAGCGAGATACCTGGCGAGCTGGCTCCTGAGCTCCTCGTACCTGGCCTCGTCGGCGAACCTCAGCCGCACCTGGAGCAATTCCCTGATCTTGTCGTGCAGGACCACGCCCCGCGGATGCCGGGTCACGATGGTGTGGGCGCTGAGTTCGGTGTACAGATCACGGGCATCCCGTGAGGTCACGCCGAGCAGCGCTCTGATGATGCCAGGATCGATCCACGGTGCGATGGAGCATGTCTCCAGCACCTCGCGGACCCTCCGCACGCGCTCCTCCCGCAGGATTTGCTCGAGCAGGCCGCTCGCGATGGCGTCACGATCGCGGTCGTGGGCGAGCCCGTCGATCGGCTCCCAGCCGCCGGACTCGAACGCCAGCGCGCGGGCGAGGACGAGCAGCAGCGGATAACCGCCAGTCACCGCATAGACCTTGTGCAGCGTCCCGGGCTCGGTGAGCCCGTAGGCGCACAAATACGCCTTGGCATCGTCCTCGGGCAGCTCAGGCAGCGATCGCGCCCGCACGAAGTGCTGGTGATCGAGCCAGTCGATGTTGGTCTTCGTGAGCTGGCGTCGGCCGGCGATCACCAGGCGGGCGTGCTCGGGAAGGGCCGGCACGAGGTCTCGGCAGACCCAGTCGTCCAGGCCGCCGATTTCCTCGTAGGTGTCAAGCAGCAGGGCCGTGATCCCGCCCCCGGCCTCCGCGACGGCGCCCAGGCCGTCACAGAACGCCCTGGTCAAGGCCGTCGGCGCCCGCCGCAGGTAGCGCTCGAACGCGAAGCGACTGCGGGCCGCATCGCGCAGGCCGAGCGAGCCCCCCTCGGCCGCCTGCTCCAGGCTGGCCCCGCCGAGCAGCCGGCCGGTCGGGCCGAAGAGTCCGTCGGCACCGCCTGCCGCCCGCACGGCGGTCGTTGCCAGGTCGAAGTCGTGCAGGTCGCGGTCGAAAGGATCGAGTTCGGACCTGCCGACCGTGGTCGCGAGTGTGCGCAGGATCTCGGCGGCGGTAAACGGCTGTGCGCCCTCGGCGTGCCGGATGTCGGCCACGTCGGCGTGGCCTATCACCGAGCCGTGCTGCTCACCGAAGGCGATGAACTTATCGAATACCGCTGTCTTTCCGATCCCGCCAGGTCCATAGATGTTGGCCACCGGGTGCCGGGTCGTGCCGGCTTGGAGCGCGGCGAGTTCCCGCACCTCATCGTTCCGGCCGACGACAAGCTGCTTCGGCGGGCGGCGACCAGCGGGCTGGGCGAGACCGGAACGAGCCGGGCTGCCCCCTGAGGGCGGGTCACCGGTGCCCGGCCGGCGATTGGGCGCTTGGTCGGTCGCCGCGCGGCCGGTGGCGTGGGCCGTATTCTCGCCGTCCGCGCGTGGGCCCTGGCGATCGCCCATCCAGGCCTGCGCGGCTCCGAGCAACTGCTCGGCGGCCATAGCCCAGGTTCGCGCGGCGCCCATCCGCCGGAGTACCTGCGCAGCGTCGGCGAATGCTGCGTCGCGGTCCTGCAAGGCGGCCGCCACCGAGTGACCCCACACCTGGGCGTCGTCGGCGTCGCCAGTCACCGGTCGGACAGTGCGCGCGGACAGTTCAGGCGGCAGTACCTCCAGCAGCAGGTCGCCCAGGCCGCTGCTGCCGCTGACGAGCACGGGCGTGCCTGCCATGATCGCTTCCAGGCCGACGAGGCCGAAGCCCTCTGCCCGGGACGGCATGAGCACCAGCGTTGCCTGCCTGAGGTCGTGCTCCAGCCGCTCAGCATCGGCGGAGTACGGGCGAACGACCACGTTCAGACTCGGAAGGCCAGGTAGGCCTGCCCAGGACAGGACGGTCTGATACAGCGCGGTGGACTGGCCGTGCGGCGCGCCGCGTATGCGCAATTCGATCCTGGGCTCGGCGGGCCCGAGCAGGCTCATGGCAACCGCGACCGCCCTCGCCGCCACGTCGAGGCCCTTGATCTCGCTGTCTTCCAGCCGGCCGACAAGCAGGACCTGGAGCGGCTCGCCCGGCGGTGGATGCCGGAACTCCTGGCTGCCGCCGTCGAATCCCGGGTCGAGCCGCAGCGGCGGCGGCGTGCCGGGGAAGACGGACAGTTCCCGCCGGAAACGGTTCCAGAGCCTGGGCCCCACCGCGGCAACCCTGGCAGCACCTCGTCCGAGGTGCACTTCGGCTCTGGTGCGCGCCTCAGCTCGCTCGCCGGCGTCGTCGTCACGATCCGGCTTCAGCCACTCGATCTCGTCCGGTGCCATGTGGACGACGTGGATCCGGGCGGCGCCGGGGTAGTGGTCCTCGGCAAGTGCCATCGCGGCCGGCCCCGTCACGCGGCCATGGCCGATGATGATGTCCGGAACGACATCGCCTGGAAGCCGCGGCCTGCGCATCAGCGCATCCCGCTCCAATCCGCCTGGTGTGCGGGGCGCTTCGAGGAGCGTCACGCCGGCCGCCCTGGCGTCGTCGATCTCCGCGCGCGATGCCGTGAGCGCGATACAGAACACGTCGGCCCCCGCGACCGCAAGCGCCCCGCAGATCTTGCGGTTGAAGGTGCTCAGGCCGCCGTGCGCGGAGGACCACTCGGTGGCGAGCGCGACGACCCGGCAAGAGGCCGCAAGCACCATGGGCCAACACTACTGTCGGCGCAAAGCCTTCGCGTTGTGCGTGACTATGCCGCCGCGGTTGCCCTCGCGCGGTCGTCCCGATCGGTCACGCCGAACCGCATTGAACCGGTTAGCGGTTCAATGCGTAGAAATTAGGACGATGCCCTTCCCAGCTCCTGTTCGATCTCGGCCAGCCTGGCCAGGACCATCGCCTGGTGTTCCCGGCTGAGGTCAGCCATCACCCTTGCCGTCATGGTCAATGCAGCGACTGCACACGTAGTTGCGCGCCTGGGTGGCCAGGTCATGACGTTCACGGAGGTTGCCGGTGCAGGCGGCAGCCGCGCGGAACTGGTCGGCGGCGGCTTCGATGGCATCCGGCGGCTCTAGGAGGTGCGCCCGGACTGGGTGCAAGCGATGATGGTCGCCGATGCGCACGCCAAGACCGTCGGCCAGGGCTAGGCCGGCCGGCGGCCGGTTGACCATCGCCGTCGCGACCGCCCGGTTCAGCGTGAGCATCGGGTTCGCTGTCATGGGTGACGCGGCCTCAGCCGCCGGCTGCCACCGCCCGCAGTTCGGCCAGGGAGTCTCGCATGATGACGGCGAGGTCTCGGTCGTCGTCTCCGCTGGCCCACCGCGCTATGGCCATACGGCGACGAGGGTCGCCTGCGGCTCGCCCGCACCTCGCTGGCGCAGGGCGGCGGCGACCGCCGCGGCGTAGTCGGCCAGTTTGGTCCGCTCCCGCTCCCGCAGTTCGGGGTTGGCGGCGATCACGGCGTGGCGCTGGCGGGACAGGTCCCGGCGGAACTCGCCGAGCATGGTGGCGGCAGCGTCGAGGCCCTCGGCCACGGCGTCGAAGGGACCGTCGGCTGCGGGCGCGGCGGCCACCCCAGCCACGATCCGCTCCTGCAGAAGGGCAGAGCCACCGAACAGCACTTCGCGCTTGTCGGCGAAGTGCCGGAAGAAGGTGCGCTCGGTGACCCCGGCTCGGAGGGCGATCTCGGCGGCGGTGGTCTGGTCGAACCCCCGCTCTGCGTACAGGGCCAGGGCCGCTTCTTGCAGCCGCCCGCGACTGTCCGGCTGCCATCGACCCATGACCGCGATCCTAACGTTGACAGTCACTGACATCCAGTCTACGGTGATGGCAGTGACTGACATCAACGGTAACCTGGAGGTATCGTCATGAGGATCTTTGTCACCGGCGCATCGGGCTGGATCGGCTCGGCTGTCGTGCCCGAGCTGCTCGGGGCCCGCCACGAGGTGGTCGGCCTGGCGCGCTCGGAGGCGTCGGCGCAGCGGCTGGAAGCGGCCGGCGCCATCGTGCATCGGGGCGATGTCGACGACCCTGACGGCCTGGCCAAGGCGGCCGCCGACGCCGACGGGGTAATCCACCTGGCGTTCCAGCATGAGGTGGCATGGAGCGGCAACTTCGCCGCCGCCGCGGCGGCCGACCGGCGGGCCGTGGAGGCCATGGGCGCGGCCCTGGCCGACTCCGACCGGCCCCTGGTGCTCGCCTCGGGCATGCTCGGGCTGAGGGCCGGCCGGGTAGCCACCGAGGACGACGGCCTCGTGCCGAGCGCCGAGGTCCGGGCCAATCCCGCCGGGCGCCGGTCGGCCACCGCCCTGCTCACGCTGTCCCTGGCCGGCACCGGCGTCCGCTCGTCAGTACTGCGCTTCCCCCCGACGGTCCACGGTGACGGCGACCACGGGTTCGTGGCCACCCTCGTCGGCATCGCCCGTCAGCGGGGCGTGGCCGCATACGTGGGTAACGGCACCAACCGCTGGCCGGCCGTGCACCGCTCCGACGCCGCCCGCCTGGCCCGCCTGGCCGTCGAGGCCGCTCCCGCCGGCTCGGTCCTGCACGCGGTGGGCGACGAGGGCGTCCCCTTCCGGGAGATCGCCGAGGCGCTGGGCCGTCACCTGCGCGTCCCTACGGCGTCGTTGGCACCCGCCGACGCCGTCGAGCACTTCGCCCACCTGGGCCACTTCGTCGCCGCGGACAGCCCCGCCTCCGCTGCCGTAACCCGGGCGCTGCTCGCATGGGAGCCGACCGGACCCAGCCTGCTCGAGGACCTCGAGCAGGACCACTACTACCGCAAGGTGTAATTCCGGGCGAGGGTGTCTTGTTGACAGACCAGGGGCCTTCCTTCTCGGGCGATCACACTCAGGCAACCCGGTCGAGGGTAATGGCTGGCCTCCGGCTGCCCGCCGAGAGGTATTGACACGGTAGGGTGGGCGACTCCATTCTGAACATGTGTTCAGAACAGATGTTCAGACACAGGACGGCCAGGTCGACGTGGCGGTGGTCGGCGGCGGGATGGCCGGCATGGCGACAGCGCTGCGGTTGCAGGCCGCCGGCGTATCCACCGTTGTGCTTGAGGCGCACGGTCACGCCGGCGGGTGCGCCGGGTATTACCGCAAGCGGGGCTTCTCCTTCGATATCGGCGCGACCACGCTGGTCGACTTCGTGCCTGGCGGGGTAGGCGCGGAGCTGCTGGACAATGTCGGCATCGGGCCGCTGGACGCAAGGGACCTGCCGGGATACCGGGCCTTCCTGCCCGATCGCGAGCTCGTGCTGCACCGCGACCCTGCCGCGTGGCACGTGGAGCGGCGACGCGTGCTCGGCGACACCGACCGGCACCGCCGCTTGTGGGCTCTGCTCGACCGGCTGGCTGACACGTTCTGGCGGGCCAGCCGGTCGGGCGTGCGGCTTCCGGTACGCGGTCCGGGCACCGCGCTGCACGACCTGCGGGCGGTGGGCCTGGGCGGTGCGCCGCTCATGCGATACCTGAACTGGACGGTCGGCGACGCGCTCCGCAAGCATGCCCTGCGCGAGGATTCCGCCCTGGCCGGGCTGCTCGCCATGCTGGTCGAAGACACCGTGCACACCACAGTCGACGATGCGCCGCTGATCAACGGGGCGCTCGGCATCACCATCCGGGGCGCGGGGCTGTCCCGGCACGCCGGGGGCATGCACGGTTTCTGGCGAGTCCTGGTGACGCATTACCGCGGACTCGGCGGTGTGCTGCGGGCCGGCTGCGAGGTGTCATGGGTGGACGGCCAGACGGGCGCCTACCGGGTAACGACCCGGCACGGCACTCTCCACGCGCGGCGCATTGTCTGCGCGGTGCCGGCCACGACCACCGCCAGGATCTGTGCCGCGCTGCCCGTCGCCGGCAGGCTGCGGCCCTATCTGGAGCGCGACGCGGACCGACCGGCCGCTCGGCGATGGCAACAACATGTTCGTCTCCGTCTCGGAGCCGGGAGATACCCTCAGCGCGCCGCCGGGCCATCGGGCGGTGATGATCTCCACGCACACCGATCTGGCCGCCTGGACCGGGCTCGACGAGACGGGATACGCACAGCGCAAGAAAGAGATCGGCGAGCGGCTCATCAGCTACGCCCGGCGCGCCTACCCGAACCTGGGCGAGCGCGCAGTGATCGCGCAGACCGGCACGCCGCGCAGCTACGAGCGCTTCGGGTTCCGGCCGGCCGGCGCGGTCGGCGGACCCCGTCAGCATCCGCGCAACTCCAACCAGCACGCCCTCCCGCACGATCTCGGCGGCCGCGGACTGTGGCTGGTCGGGGACTCGACCTGGCCCGGCCTGGGCACGGTCGCCTGCGTGCTCGGGAGCCGGATCGTCGCCGCGGGCATGCTGCGCGAGAAGGCAGTGCGCTGATGACCCAGCCCACCCTGGCCGAACTGGGCGCCGATCTGCTGGAGACCACGCGCCGACAGCGGCTGATCGCGCTGTCCCGCCCCTGCGCCGGGGTACTGGCCTTCGCGGTCCTCGCATGGCTGCGCTGGTGGTGGCTGACCCCGGCGGTCGTCTTCGGGGTCTTCGTCGCCGTCGTCACGGTTACCCACGACGTGGTGCACCGCACGATCGGCCTGTCGGCGCGGGCGACCAACTGGGCGCTGTTCACGATGGGCCTGGTGCTCCTGGAAAGCGGGCACGCGTATCAGGCCACGCATGCCCAGCACCACCGGCTCTTCCCGCACCCCGACGACCCCGAGGGCTACCCGGCCAACCTGTCGATGATCGGCGCGATCTGCTATGGCCCTGTCTTCCTGGCCCGCCTGTGGTGGTGGGCCTACCGGCGGGGACGAAACCGCCGGTGGCTGCTTGCCGAGGCGGCCCCGCCGGTCACTGCGCTCATCGGCGGGGTGCTCGCGTGGCCCCACGCTCCGGGGGTGCTGGTCTACGCGGTGATGGCGATCGCGGGCAGCTGGGTCTACCCGCTGCTGACGGTCTACCTGCCGCACCACGGCTACGGCCACACGCCATTGACCCAGACCCGCACGCTGCGCGGCCGGGTCATCCCGGCGATCTTCCTGGAGCTCACCTACCATCTCGAGCATCACCTGTATCCGCAGGTGCCCAGTCATCATCTGCCCGAACTCGCCCGCCGGCTCGACGGCTACTTCACCGCCAGCGACGTGCGGCCGGTGCGCGTTGTCTGACGCCCGCGCCCGTGTCCTGGACGCCGCCCTCGCCAGCCTCGTGTGCCACGGCTACGGCGGCACCACCGCGCGGGCGATCGCGCAGATCGGCGGCTTCGCGCCCGGCGTGATCTACTACCATTTCACCGACCTGGACGACCTGCTGGCCGCGACGCTGACCCACACCAGCCAGGCCCGCGCCCGGCGCTACCGGGCCGCGCTGTCCGGGACCGACCGGGCCGCACGCGCGGTCGAGGTGCTCCGCGAGCTCTACCACGAGGACACCGAAACCGGGCATATCGCCGCCATTCAGGAAATCTACGCCGGCGCGCGGCCAGGATCGCGGCTCGCCGCCCAACTCGCAACCGAAACCCGATGCTGGGAGGCGCTGGCCGAGGAACTGCTGACCACGCTGCTGCGCGGCAAACCCTTCGCCTCCGCACTACGACTGCCCGTAGTGGCCAGCGCGTCCGTGGCGTTCTACCTGGGCCTGGAAACCCTGACCCACCTCGACGGCGACCGGTCACGCCCAGCCGCCTTCTTCGACCAGGCCGCGCGCCTCGCGGCACTCTTCGACAAGATCCCCCGCACGCGCAGACGCGACCGGCAACCACCCTAGACCGCGCGCAGCCGGGGCCACGAGAGTGCCCGGCAGGCGGGCCAGCCGGAGCTCGCGGCTCGGGTCAGGAGGCGCAGAGGGCGGGGCCGGGGAGGTCCGGTGCGGCGGGGACCGGCAGGCGGGCGATCACCGTGCCGTCTTGGTTGATCTCCTCGACTGCGCGCAGCGCGGTGCCGTTGAAGTCGCCGCAGCGCTGGACGGCGAACAGCCAGGCCCCGTCGGCGTCCTGCGCGTCGTAGGTCCAGGTCCGGCCATCGGCCAGGACCGCGCGGACAAGCTGGCGCATCCGGTCGGCCACGTACCCGCCGATCACCGAGAACACGCGGCCGCGGCTGGCAAAGCCGCCGACGACGTTGAGCGAGAACCGGTGCCGCCACCGGCACGGGGGGCGGGCCGGGCCCCGCTGCAGCCGGGGCGGGGCGAACCAGTACAGGTCGATTGAGCAGGTTGCGGCGCGGAAGGTCCACCGGATCGTGCTGAGCGGCCCCTGCACCACCAGCCGCCGCGGCGAGTACCGCTCCAGGTCACTGCTAACGAAACCGCCGGACCGCAGCGCGATCACCGTCGGCGGCACCGGGCTCGGCGACGGCGACGGCGTATCGAGCCGCTGCCAGGTGCCCTCCGGGTTAGAGGCGTTGTCCGCGTTGATGAACGTCCACTCGATGCACCGCCCCCGCGGTGACGGCGCCGGCGCGGGGGCGGTGCCTGGCCGCGGGCCGCCGATCGGCGGCGGGCACCGGCCGGGCGGGGAGCTGTACCCCCAGGCCAGCACGTCGGTGACCGACGGCGGCACCGTCAGCAAGCCGAGCTGATAGCTGATATCCGCCGGAATCCGCCTCGGGCGTTTTGCTATGACCCAGAAACGACTCGTGATACGCCTGCACGCCATCGAGCTTCGGCTTCGCCCACGCCGGCGGCGGCGCGAAGGTCTCGCCCGGCGCGATCACGATCACCGACCGCACCGTCGCCCCCCGGATCACCCGCCACCTGGAAGCGCTGACCCCCGGCGTCACATGACCTTCTGGAACGGTCCCGCACCCGGCCGCCCCGGCCATGACCAGCCCAGCCGCAGCCAGCACACCCACACGCCGCAACACGCACATGTCGACCAACCTCGAACGCACCGGCACGGCCGCAGGCTCCCATATGCAGCCACCGCTGTAAAGCGCCCGAACGATCAGGAGCACCCGGCCGCGATCGGCGATCATGCCGGCCGGTTCGTGAGGGTCACAGGCGCTGAGCCCGCCACGTGAGCCAGGCGGGCTCCTTGCGCCTGCCCCCGGCCGTGGCGGGCCGGCACCGGGTTAGCGGCGGATGGCTACCCGGTGCATGCAGGGCTGGCCTTGACCAGGCGCAGGGAGAATCCGTTCAGGCGCCGGCCTCCCGGGGTGTGCCGAGTATTGGCGGTGATCTGCAGCCCGCCGCCGGGCGGCAGCCCGTGCGGGTGGATGATCAAGATGTTGGGCCCGTGGCCGGGGCTGATGACTTTCTTCAGCGGTGCTCCCGCTGCCGCCGGTCACCGCCGCCGCCGTAGCCGTGGCAGGCCGGGTTCGGCCGTCTGGCGAAGGTGACGCTGGCCGGGACGCCGTCGGCGCGGAGCGTGCGCTGCAGCCCGGCCGGGTCGCGCAGCTCGC
>WNGK01004859.1_pt1 | contig 15456 bp, 11 predicted proteins | sample 5400601 | NCBI WGS metagenome assembly WNGK01 (sample SAMN13153376, study PRJNA577476) | soil metagenome | isolation source: 60 cm soil or saprolite under Garry oak tree replicate 1 | place: USA:California | collected 2016-06-15
CGTTCTCTTCCTGCGTGCCGTAATCTTGCTCAGACATAGTTTGCCTCGCATATATGACTTTGATTATTCAATTATTCCACTAGAACTTTTTCGGGAACAAGGCCAGTTGAGTTATACGTTGTTATTGGCATAGTATAGCGTACGCGCGTGTGGATGGCAATGAGCCCGGCCTCGAGCCGCTCGACGCGCCTGTCGGCCATCCTTCCCTGTCCGTCCGTGTCCGCTTGGAGTCGTTATCATCCGTGCGTTAGGCTGTCAATGTGCGCCTGTTTGTTGAGATCACTCCTGTACTCTTACGTCTGCTGGCGACGTTCTTTCACCAGGAGCATGCCTTACTAGGCGGGAAGCTTCCCTTGCATGCGGAGTTCCAACACTAAGGGGTTTCGCTGATTGGCTGACGAATTTAATGAAATATGAGCACCTTGATATAGAGAAGAAGGGTGGTACATCAGGAGTCGCGCCACATGGTTTTCTGGCGCAATTGACTCAGCGAATCTAAACCTTGTCAATCTGTTTCGAGCAAAAGTGATGCACCAAATAATTGATTTATGAGCGTTTTACTTAAGTGAAGTGTCCCCGCAGACATTTCTTTTGTGGGAGTAAGTATCATCTCTCGTAGCCAGGATTCCTACCCAAGTTCTGTATTTGTATGAGTAAACTCAAGAGATAACGAGAAACCCATGTCTGTCTTAGATCCTCATGTCACTGGTGTCAACAGCGATGGGGAACTGTGGCACACCATCCGCTTCGCCAGTGGCAGTTGGCAACCTTTCTTTGGCGATGTAAAGGCGCAGGAGTCGAACGATCCAGGTCTCTTCTATGAGGATATAGCTTGTGCAAGATAGCTGGGAGTAGCATTGCTCTTGGCTCTCTAAGTGATCTATCGACTATTACCGTTAGCTATTACATATGAAGTAAAATCTTTAATGAGGCAAAACTTCCTGACGAACTATTAAGTGCGACTACGTTTACCAGTAATGCCCCAAATCAACTGATCCAATGGATCAGGATCCTGCTTGCGGAAATCAACCCAGGTTCTGTTTTTGAGAAAGATTGGAAGTTCCGGCTTTGTTGGAGTATTAGCTAGAAGTACTGGTATGACAGGACAGCCTCGATTCACAAATTCGCTCAGGAATGACTCCAATTCCTCTTGTTGCCAAGGCCCTACTCCATCTTTTCCAACAAACACGGCTGCTGATTTGATTTGTCCAATTTGTCTCTCTAGGGCGCGTTGCCAGGGTAAACCAGGACGCAATTCCCATTCATCGAACCAAGGTAGAATAACCCGTCCTTTCAACATCTCCGCAATTTTTTTCACATTGGTTTTGTCTTTGCTATTGTAACAGAGAAATACATCGAAGTCGCTAGTTGTAATTTTTCCTTGGAGGGTCGACTCAGCTGCCGAGCGATCACGCTGAGTATCAGCAGCTCGATCCATCTCTGAAACGAGCGAAATAGGTATTGATTTGAACCTCTCTTTCCCGTCGATTAATGAGACGCTTGTTTCGCAGATATTACATTTAATCCAATCAAAACCGCGCTGTCGTCGTCTTGTCACATGTAATTCATCTAATGGTGTTTCGCATTCAGGACAGATGAAAATACGTCGGCGCTGAATGGTGTCTGATAGGGCTCGACGCTCTAAATGCATCTTGATGTACTCCTCAAAATGGAATCGTGTTTCCTCTCTTGCTTCCTGATCAAAGAATAGGATCAGCTCAGCACATCCTTCCCCTATGTTGTGAAGAAACATTCCATATGTTCCTCCTACCTTGGCAGTAAATGTCACGGCATCTTTCCATAGATCTTTCTTCATGAAAAGACCACTATGCGAGAGGCGCACTGCCAGGGTAGCATAAACGTTGAATACAGGGCCTTCAAAGCGAAATACTACAGCTTTCCCTTCAGGGTCGGGCAAATTTGGGTTCTCGCGGGTAGATTGAGACGGAAATACTAGGTATGGCGCATCTTCGCCTTGCTCTCGCAAAGCAATTTCAAAACGTAGCAGATCCTCAATCATTGCAAGTAGTAGTATTTTCTCTTGCTTCCTATCTGCAATATGCTCATCCATGGACATGGAAAAATTACCTTCTCGCACTTTCTCTTCAGAGATACTTCCCAGTCCATCCGGTTCATCTCTAACTGCATTGACCAGCGCTGAGGCGTACGCATCCAGCAATTCGGGTTGCAGCAACACAAGATTTCCAAAGCTGAGCTTCCGAATCAGACCCTTTGATTCCACAAGCCCAAGGCAAGTTTCAAACTGTGAATACAAATCCTTGGTATCTTTCAAGGTTCTCTTGGATTGTAGAAAAGTTCGATATAGATTATCACATGTAGCTAGCAGATACCCTGCTTTTTTCTGTGCAACTAGGAATGTCTTGATAAGCTGAAAGAGATCGTTTGAAGTCACCTTAGGAAGCATTTTCCAATCTATGGCTTTCCTTATAGCTTCTGCTAATAATCCGATATTCAATCCTTCTTTTGCACTTGTCTCGAAATACCCGTCAAAACCCAGTTCTTGCACCAACGCATTGATACGATCATGACTGACACTGTTTCCTCCTCGATCAACACGTGCTGCTACCAAGAACTTCTTCATTGGTTGAGCAGAAGCGCCTTGGACACGTTGTGCCATTCGCAAAGCACGTATCCAGTGATAGACTCCAGCAAAAGGATCGGTCTCGCTGCGAGAGTCGAAAACGACCAGTGAGACTGCTACATCGCTTAAATGTAACTGATGGACGATGCGGTAACCAGGTTGGCCGGCCAGATCCCACAACAAGGTCTCTCGTGTCTCCTTGCGTCCTTTATCAATTGTGATCTCTTGGTTTTCGAATATCGAAATGTGGCGACCATGCGTTGACTCGGTAGGAGTAAAATGCTGACCTGTGAGGACGAGACTTAGGCCGGACTTGCCTACTCCGCTGTCGCCAACAAGAACAACTCTTGCATTGGTATACCAAATTGAAGGAGTAACTGGGGCAGCTTGCAGGAGAGTAGTGAAATTTAAATCCCATATACGGATAATCTGATTATTGCCTAGGGTTGCAAGGATAGGAGCAGTTGGATGGAAGGCCAGTCCGGAAGTCCAGCGGGAGGAATTAGGTTCTTCCAGAATCGCTACAATATCCCAAACGTCAGTACGCCAAATGCGAACAGTATCATCTTGAGATTTTGAAGCGAGGATTTGGCCGTCACTGGAAAAGGAAACGCAGTGGATAGCATCTAAATGACCTTCAAGGATGCGTGTTTGTTGTCCTGTATTGGGGTTCCAGAGGCGAATTGTCTTATCGTCAGAGCCAGAGGCCAGTAAGCTCCCATCTGGTGATCAGGCCACACTGTTGACTGTGGAGGAGTGTCCTATGAGAGTTCGTAGATGACTTCTGGTTCGTACGGCCCAAAGTAAGATTCTATGGTCCTGACAGCCAGAGGCAATCAGCTTGCCACTTGGTGACCAATCTACACAGTTGACATAAAGTGAGGAAGTCCTCAATGCTCCCAAATTTTGACCTGTATGACCGTTCCAAAGGCCGATAGTTTTGTCGTAGGAGCCGGAAGCGAGGATATTTCCATCCGGTGACCATGCTACGCTGGGGATAGTACCGAAGTGCCCTACAAGGGATTTAAGAGGTTTTCCATTTCGTGTGTTCCAGAGCATTATAGTTCGATCTTCGGACGGTGAGGCGAGAATATTTCCATCCGGTGACCATGCTATTCGGTAGATTAAATTCTTATGCCCTACGAGTGTATGGCGTAGCGTGAAACCGGGTGGAATGTTAACATTGTTACTCTTACTCATCAAAAGTTCCTGTTATATAATAGCTTCTCTTCTGACAGATAGTTGATGCAATTATACCAAAGTGGTCAATAAAGGTAGTATGAAAATCTTTGGCAGGACTCCACTAACTGGTGGTTGAGCATAAACCCCCTTTCCGAAGACGAAGCAAGGGTCGACGGTTTACTTGTTCGCCCGGGAGTTGTTGCTTGCTGCCGTGTAGCGCTAGTCATGCCGGATTTCTGTTAAGGATAAGGTATTCCCATCGGGATCAGTGAACCACGCGATTTTATTCCCATCGGGAGTGGTCCAAATCCCCTGCTCATCTTGAGGGAGACCTGGATAGCGATTGAACATGATGCCTCGTTTCAGCAACATCTCCACCGCTTCAGCAACATCAACGACGTGCCATCCTAGCACCGTATGGCCAGCTGGGGTGAGAGTCTGTACCTTTTGGATGCGCAGCATCGTGCCATTGGCATCAAATACAAGGGCAAACGGGGTATTCTCCACCAGGCGCAATCCCAACACCTCGCTGTAGAACACCCTGGCCTGTTCCGGCTGTGTCGTTGCAGTGAAGGCGATAACATCACAGTGAGCGAGCACTTGGCAAACCTCCTTCTGGAGTTTCCTGCACCGAACGAATGGTCTTCTGCGCCAGGACACATGAAGCTACCGGCGGTCTAGTGCAACGCACCGACTGATGCCATCCAGTTCGTACAAGAATGATGACCATCTCTCGGCTAGAAAGCTCCCCGGTTCTTTTGAAAGTGAGAGCGCCATCATGCTCCACCATAAGATTTGTTGATAGCAGTATGAAAAAACGCTTTTCAATTGAACAGCTAGACTATATTATACGTGATAGTCGCAAGTACCTCCGTACATGTTGTTGGTCAAGACAAGCCATTGGGGGAAGTGGCAAAGTAGATATCCTTTGTTCATCTGATCATGAGCGTGTAGAGGACTGGCGAGAGATAATTGATAGAAAGAGACATGACCGATGAAACCCGAAGAGCAAGCGCGTCAGCTCATTGCTGAGCAACTTGCACAGGTAGATTAGGCTGTCCAGGATATGCGCAGCCTGAACTTGCACGTGTAGTAGAGAGCAGTATGTAGCGGCATTTCTAAGGTGATTCTCTATTATTTTACTTTCCTAAAGATGAGGCAGGTACTTCACGAATGCTTTATGCTCCCTACCACGTAAGTAGCGCACCTCCACCACGCCCAACGTGTCTAGCCGTAGTGAAAGCTCCATAATTTCCTCCTCGTACAGAATTGCTCACATCATAGCATAAGAGGAGAAGAGGCATCTCACGCCAGCACCCCGCCATCCGTTTTGTGATCAGCATGCTCCTTTTTCTAGGCTTTTCGGCGGTGCGCTCCTGTCCGTCCTTGTCCTTGCTCGTTTGCTCTTATCCGTCCATGAAGCTGTCAAATCGACTGCCTGTCTCTCCTGTGCCAGCAGGCGCATACCGCGTAAACCGCGCTTCTCTAAATACATTGATGGATATTATGAACAGTTCTAGAATAGAGGTTCAGTGAAGTCCATACATCGCCATATTTTTGCGTTCTCACTCCCAGACTTTTCGAATACAGGATGTTCTCTATAAATGATTGCTCCTTGGTTTGCTGTGTTGCTCCTCCTGTTGATGGCTGTATTATAAGTGTCTCTTGGATAGCTTACAATAGTTAACCAGGGAGTCACGGTAAAAGAAAAAACAGCGCATCTCATCTGCAACATGCTCCCCTCATCGAGCGCTGGAAGAGCAGCATCGTATCATGTGCCTTGCGAACGGGATCGTGACTCCCTGTCAATGCCTTCATGCACACAGTGTGGTATACTATGAAAGATGAGTTAAAGTATGCTTCGTGCGAGAGAAATGAGTGGGAGCAGCGTTCATACGGTGAGGGATGTCCATTGTGGATGGAGCTATCCTACCTTTCGGGGGAGTGACAGCCATGCCAGATCGCGCTGGTCAACAGCTTGGCAACTACCGCCTCTTGCGTCAGCTCGGGCGAGGTGGCTTCGCGGAAGTCTATCTTGGTGAGCACGTCTATCTCAAACGCCGCGCCGCCCTCAAAGTGCTGCACATTTCTCTAGAGGATGAGGACGTCGAGCACTTCCTCGCCGAGGCCCAGGTGCTCGCTCGCCTGGATCATCCCCACATTGTGCGCGTCCACGAATTTGCCGTGGAGCAGGGGACGCCCTTTCTCGTGATGGAGTATGCTTCGCGCGGGACGTTGCGTCAGCGTCACCCGCGTGGCTCCTGTCTCTCCCTCCAGACGACGGTCGCCTATGTCAAGCAGATCGCCGCAGCCCTGCAATACGCCCATAACCACCAGGTGATCCACCGCGACGTCAAGCCGGAGAATGTACTGCTTGGTTCACAGCAGGAGCTACTGCTTAGCGATTTCGGGATCTCGCTGCTGTCTCCCTCACCCGAACAACTCTCTACCCAGGAGATGGCGGGTACACTGCCCTATATGGCTCCCGAGCAAATTCGTGGCAAGCCCGGCTTTGCCAGCGATCAGTACTCGTTGGCCGTCATCGTCTATGAATGGCTCTGCGGGGGACGTCCCTTTGAAGGAGCGACCTGGCAGATCGCTTATCAGCAGGTCTCTCTCGCACCGGCCCCCTTGCGGGAACATGATCCCTCGCTGCCTGAGGCGGTCGAAGAGGTGGTGCTCAAAGCCCTGGCCAAGGATCCACGGGATCGCTATGTGAGTGTGCAACTGTTCGCCCAGGCACTTGAACGAGCCAGCCAGGGAAGCCGACTTGACTTGGATGCTGATACAGAAGTAACGGCCCCCCTTGATGCCATCTCCCCAGCGGCGTCTAGCACTCCTCCTGCCATCTCTAAGCGGATCTTTCTCTCGGCTGTACCAGAGGATGAGGCCTTCGCTGCACGCCTCACCTCTGATTTGCAGCAACGTGGGATCGCCGTCTGGAATGAAGATCCGGAGATTACCCAGAACGTGCTTGAGCAGGAAAACGTAGTGCGCCAAGCGATCCGCGCGGTCGATGTCGTGCTGCTGGTGGTTTCGCCCGGTACTCCTTCCTCCCGCAGCGTAAGAGAGCACTTGCGCATCACCAGCTTGTATCAGCGCCAGCTGGTATTTGTGTGGGCAGCAGGTGAGGATATTGCTGCCGTGCTCCCCGCTGAATGGGGGCGAGCGGCCCAGGTAGACCTGCTCGATGCACGCAATGGACGGTATGAGCAGGCCCTGGGTGAGATCGTGGCTTGCCTTGAGGAAATCCCTGCAGAGGAACGCTCGCTTGCAGAGCCTGCGGAAGAGCTTCGAGAGCCGCGCAATCCCTACAAGGGGCTGCGTCCTTTCACGCAGCACGATGCCGCCGATTTCTTCGGGCGGGATTCCCTCATTGCCGAACTCGTGGGGAGGCTCAGAGAAGCAGGACAACCAGGTACGCCCCAGGCACGGCTGCTTGCGGTGATCGGGCCAAGCGGGTCGGGCAAATCGAGCGTGGTGATGGCGGGCTTACTACCACGCTTGCAGCAGGGCGCACTTCCAGGAAGCGAACACTGGGTCTACCTGGAGCCAATGGTGCCAGGCGCTCACCCGTTGGAGGCACTGGTGCTCACGCTCGCAAAACTCTTCCCTGACAGGAGTTTGAAAGCGATGCGTGAGGACCTGCAAGACGAGTCGGCACGCAGCCTGCACCTGCTGGCTGCCCAGTTGGTGAAGGCGCCAGGGCAAAAAGTCGTACTGCTCATTGACCAGTTCGAGGAACTCTTCAAGCAGACGACCGCTGAAGAGGAGCGGCAGCACTTGATCGACCTGCTGGTCACTGCCATGACCGAGCCGCAGGGGGCAGCCATCGTCATCCTGACACTGCGTGCCGATTTGTATGACCGGCCTATGTCTTATCCGGAACTGGGGCGACTCATCGTGCAGCGCCAGGTGCTGGTCTGGCCAATGGAGGTGCAAGACCTGCGGGCCGTCATCAAGCGACCGGCTGCACTGCCTGATGTGCAGCTGAGCTTCGAGGGGAACCTGGTCGGGGACCTGCTGTTCGAGGTGCAGGGACAGGTGGGAGCCTTGCCGCTGCTGCAATTTACGCTCGAGCAGTTGTTTGAGCAGCGCAATGGGCATACGTTGACCTTACAGACCTACCAGCAGATCGGTGGAGTGAAAGGCGCACTGGCAAAGCATGCGGAGGCGACCTACGCCGCGCTGCCCTCAGAGGAGCATCGCAGGCTGGCACGCGCCTTGTTCCTGCGCCTGATCGATCCTGGGCTGACCGAGCAGGACACCACGCGTCGTCGTGCGGCCATCACAGAAGTATCCCTGCCTGATGCCAGGCAGACCGCCCTCCTCAAAGAGACGGCTGATGCCTTTGTCAAGGCACGCCTTTTGACAACAAATGAGGTGGTCGGGGTCACAACGATAGAAGTCAGCCATGAGGCATTGATTCGAGAATGGGCGAGGCTGGCTGGCTGGCTACGTGATGCCCGTGAGGATATCGTGCTCCAGCAGGGGATCAGTGCCGACGCCGCGGAATGGCTGCGTCGTCAGATGCCCACTGATCGGCTCTACAGGGATACGGAACTCGCTGAAGCGCAGGCCTGGATGGAACGGAACATACCGAGCAAAGACGAGGTGGAGTTTCTCCAGTCCAGCCTTGCAGAGCAGCGGCAGCGGCGGGCCGCAGAAGAGAGCCGCCAGGCGCGGGAGCTTTCCTTGCAGCACCGGGTAGTGAGCCGCCAGCGCCTGCTGCTCGCCGCGTTGTCTCTGTTCTCAATCGTGGTCATTATCCTCGGCACGCTGGCCGAGGTGGGCCGTCAGCAAGCCGATGCGCAGCGTCAAATGGCTCAGACCCAAGCGCTCATCGCCAGATCCCGCACGCTAGCAGCACAAGCCAACGCTGCCTTATTGAAGAACCAGATCGATCGCGCGCTCCTGTTAAGTGTCAAGGCCAACCAGACGTACAACGCCTACGACGCGCGCGATAGTCTTCTGACGGCCCTGGAATACAGTCCGCGCCTGTTCAAAATGCTGCGCACTAATTTCTTACTTGAACCTTCTCCGGGTTTAGTCGTTGCGACCCTGGCCTTTGGCCCGTCCGGGCATTCTCTCGTCTCATTTGCGGTGGGAGGTGAAGCGTGGGATACGAAAACATGGCGATCTCATAATTTTCCCCTCCCCTGTGTGGGTACTTCAACAGTCTCTCCCAACTGTTCACCTACTGAAAACCTGACCAATGCGCTGAACTCGGTCACCTTGAGCCCGGACGGCCAAACGGTTGCAGTAGCCGGTTCCCAAGGGCTGTGGATCTGGAACGTCGAGACAGGAACACGCGTGATACCCCTGGAAGTGATCCCCACGTGCCCACCCAGTCCGTCAAATCAGTGTGCGGTCACCACGTTCACAGCTATCGCATTCAGCTCCGATGGCAAGACATTGGCTTCCAGCCTCTGTACGCAAGGGGACAATGGTCAGTGTTCGCAAGATCGCATCCTTCTATGGGATCTCTCCTCAACGAAACCCACCAGCCAGCTTCTCACGAATCAGTCGGGCCTGGCGGTAGAACTCGCGTTCAGCCCGGATGGCAAGTTCCTGGCCATAGACAATGCGGATGGAACAGTGTCGCTCTGGGATATCGCCTCGAAGAATCTGACGAGCCAGATCGCTACTGGTGATGTGGATTCGTATCAAGTAGGTCCTGTCGCCAATCAGGAACAGGAAGAGGATCTTGCCTTTAGCCCAAGCGGGAAGGTGCTGGCAACGACCTCGTCCAGAGGCGCCATCCTCTTGTGGGATGTCACATCCGGAAAGTTGGCCGGATCTCCGCTTGCAAGTCCCGGTGGAGCAGTACAGCAACTTGCTTTTAGTCCTGACGGGAAGACGCTGGCGGCCAGTAGCACTGATAATTCCATCCGGTTGTGGGATCTCACCACAGGCGCCCTCATCAGCCAGCCTCTTCTCGGTCATACGCAGCCTGTCGTGCATCTCGCCTTCAGTCCGGATGGAGCGATGCTTGCGTCCCTCGATCACAGTGCGAACATTCTCTTGTGGAATATGGCTGCTGATAGCCTGCTCTCTCGACGCCTCAAATCGACGAACACGGTTAGCGATCTGCTCTCGAGTGTCGTGTTCAGCCCGGATGGAAAGGTGATCATCATAGGAAACGAGGCTGGCCAGGTCGTACTCCGCGATGCACAGACCGGGAAATTACTTGATACGCTGGATGCAACGCAGAATCCATTGATCCTCTCAAGCTATAGTGAACCATTTAACGACAATAATGCTCTCACCATCGCGAGTCTTACATTCAGTCCCGATGGTAGTACACTGGCGGCGGGGCGACGCGACGGCCTGGTCTTTTTATGGGACTGGCCGACCAGGAAACCACTGGCGCACTTCAGATCAGGGCAAGCGCTGAGGACGTTGGTCTACAGTCCCGATGGTCGCCAGATAGCTTCTACGTATGATAGCGGCAATATCCTTCTCATGGATGCGGCATCGGGAAAAATTATCTATACCCTCTCGACACGCTATTCCCCCAGGGGACTCACTCAAATGCAAATGTCGACAGCGGCATTTTCCAGGGATGGAACGGTCTTGGCGGTAGGCGAAAACAACACGGTCGTCTTATGGGACGTGAGGAACGGGAGACGTCTTGGTCAGCCACTCGAAGGACATGCCACGAGCGTAGAAAGTGTGGCCTTCAGTCCGGACGGAAGCATACTCGCTTCACGTGACAGTGATGATACGATCATCTTATGGAATGCACATACGCTGAAACCTATCCACCAACTCTTCGATGTCGATCAAAATGCTGATCCCGGTACCTATAGCCCCCCAGCTAGCGCCGGCCTTGTGTTCAACTCGAATGGTTCGATATTGGCTTCCGCGGCGATTCAGAATGGTACATTTTCTGTCACGCTCTGGGACGTGGCGAGTCAAGAGCCCGTTGTTCATCCCTTCCAGGAAGACCAGGATTCGCTCTCCGGGCATTATGCTCTCAATAGTATCGTATTCAGTGCTGATGGAAAACAGCTAGCTGCTATAGCCACCTCAGACCCGTATTTAAGCCACATTACCTTCTGGAACATTGATATTGGATCATGGCAATCGCTTGCCTGTAGCGTTGCTGGCCGCAACTTCACCCTGGCCGAGTGGCAACAGTTCGCAAATAACGAGCCCTACATGAAAGTGTGTAGCGGCTTTCCCGTCGATCCATCCATTGTCTCTTATTACCTTTCTCAGGCACACGCCGCAGCCCTTATCGGTAATCGCCAGGAGGCATCATCGGATTATGCAGAGGCGACGTATTGGGTTATCGATAGCGGTGATGCTGACTTCAGCAACAGCGTTTGTCGGGAGGGCAGTCTCGATCAGTTCGCGAAGTCCGTGCTACCAGCTTGTGACTACGCTGTCACCTCGAATCCGAGCAAGGTCGACTACCGCGATAGCAGGGGGGTGGCACGCGCGCTGGCGGGCGATACCAGGGGTGCCATTGCAGATTTTCGTTTCGTCGTTCAACCAGCAAACGGATACGGTAATCTAAGTCCCAAGCAAATTCAAGAGCGGCGGCAGTGGCTGCAAGAACTGGAGAAGGGACGGAATCCCTTTGATGCGAAGACACTGGCAGCTCTCCAACACGAATAGGATCAAACACACTCCTGATCTTTCGTGGCGCTTACGGGCATGTCTTGGAAAGGATTGCAGCCGGCGTTGAGGCAGACGGTGTTGATCTGCCCATATTCATGACGATCACCCCCAACGCTCGTGGCACTTGCCCTGGCCTCTCACTGGCGCTGCGCGAAGCAGTGATCGGACTGGTAGTCGCGAGTAGGAACCCCGCAAGACTCAGCGAGAGGCTCTACAGAATCTATGCATAGACGTCGCGGTTAATTGTCAAGGAATAACCCCGCTGAATGTCCTCTCTCGCTAACCAATTCCCGCGGGTTCAAGTCACTCTGGGACCAGAATCGTGACGTTTGGCTGTTACATCGGCTGTCAGCACCCGCTTTCACTGTCATGGAAAAGCCGTCAAGTGAGACGAGAAGACGATTGAGGCTAACCGGATGCGATCAAGCGAGCATACGGTGCTAGTATAGCATAGGCATCAGTCACTCCCTCCCTAAAGAGAGGGGCTTGTATCCGAACTCCACCGCAATTCGGCATACCTGGCAAGGCGTGCCGCTTTGGTTTCATGGTCCGACACATCAGGGGCAACTGACAAGTGCCCCGTTCTCACCCAGTCCTGCCGGGTAAGAAGCGTTCGCATCGCGATGTTGCGCGCACCGATCAGATCAGCATGTAAGGTGTACGGCTGGCCTGTGCGCTGCCAGTGAGGACACTGTGTGTTCTGGCAGACGAATAATAGTCCGTTTCCTGGGCGGTTTCGTTTGTCCGTGTAGCCACACATCGGACACGCTTTACTAGTATAGTCTGCATCTACCTTGATGGCGAGTGACCCCGCAAGCGCGGCCTTGTAGGTGATCATGCCGTGCAGTTCGGCAAAGGTCCACTGGGAGGCGTGGCGATTGGCCCTGCGCGCTTTGGGGGAAACGGGTTCGGTGCCTTTCCCGCTCTTCTTGCGTCGTTTAGTGCGCCTTTTCGTGCGTTCACGGATGCCTGTCAAGCTCTCTAAACCCAGAAGCGTGTGTGGGTGTGCTTTCACAATGGATTTCGCGACGCTGTGATTGGTTTGCAGCTTCAACCGTCTCTCTCGCCCGCCCAGCGCGATCATGCGCCGTGTGGCAGAGCGAGTGCCTTTCTTCTGCAAGTGTTTCCTGAGTCGGGCGTAGTGGTCTGCCCGCGCCCGCACTCGTTTGCCGGAATAAAAGTGACTGCCGTTGGTCATGGTGGCGGTGGTCGCCAGGTACCGCATGCCGACATCGACCCCTGCCACAGCAGGAAGCGTTTCAGGGGTTGGGTCGGGCAGATCGAGTTCGAGGGAGACCAGTAAGTAGAACTGTTTGTGGGGCTTGTCATACCAGAGCTTGGCCCCGCCAATGGTCGTACCCCTTTGGATGAGAGCCACGTGCCGATCGTAACCCTGGTAGGGCAGTACGATCCGCCCGTGAAGCGTCAGGACACTCACCTGCTGGCCTGTTTTGAATGTATAGTCATAGCCGTAGTTGTAGGTCAGCGTCGGGGAGATATACTTGGGCGGCTTGTCCAGTCCCTTGTACCGTTTCTTGGTGTGGCCCGCTTTGCGATGGACAAGGTTCTGCTTGAGCTTCGTCCACAGGCCCTTGTAGGTGGATCCCACTTGACGAGGCACATTGCAGGCCATTTGCGAGGGAAGCTTGAACAGCGTGCGGATATCGTGATAGGTCCCCCGTTGCAAGCGTTCGGCGTTGGAGAGCTTGCCATGCTCAAATGCATAGCGACTAACGTAGTTGAGCGCATCACGGTAGGCCAACTGGGTTTGCCGGAGCAGCAGCTGCTGCTCCGGCGTGGCCACCAGTTTGAGTTTGGCAGTGATGATCTGCTGCATCGTCTCTCCCTCTCACCTGACCTACCGCGCGACCAGCAGGTGAATGCGCGTTGGGTCATTGGGCAGAGCCACCCCATCGGACCACCAACCGGTAAACTGGATGTCGATGCTGCCTACCTGCCCGCTTTCCTGCTGCTCGATGAGACGCCGCGCCTGGGCGGTCGTCTTGCCCGCGATGCGTTCGGCCAGGCGGTGCAGGTCTGCTGCGCTGATCTGATAGCTCCAGGTTCCCTGCGCCTGGACGTACAGCGTCACCAGACCGGCGGGTGAGGTCGCCTCATGCGTCACGGAGGTGCTGAGCTTCCCATGCAAAGCATACCCTGCGCCGAGCGTTGCCGCCTGCCGGGAAAGCTTCGCCAGGGCGAGGCGCTCCACCGCCTGCTCGTCGTAGGTCTCAACGTGACAGGTAACGGAGACTGTCACACTCACCTGTGCGGCTTCACTGTCAGTCGGATGATCGGGCGTGACTGTTGGGGTACACACGAGCGGCTGGATCGCCTGTTCGTTTGGGCGCACCTGCCCTTGTAGGCTCATGCGGGTGGACTGCGTGAGCGTGGCAACCAACGGGGTCGCGAGGTTACTGATGTCCTGCTGTGTCACCACCGGGTAGTCCTGCGCGTCCTGCCCGCCCACAAAGGCGCTAGTGTGCACAAAGACGTTCTCCCGGCAGCAGGGACCCTGCACATCCCCCGCCGCGATATTGCCCTGGGGCCCGACCTGCACCGCATGCGCCGGGACGCTCACCTGCCCCTCGCTCGGAGGCATCGCCGCCGGAAGCAGCGCATCCTGCTTGGTGACGATCTCCACGCCATCGCTTCCCGTCAATAACGTCCCCGTCAGGATGAGTTGCGGGGTGAGCGCGGCATTGTAGAACGTGACGGTGCCATGTCCGGCGCGTGCGGGGTGATGGCCTACCCCAGTGGTTGCGTGGGTCTGCTCTGCTGATAGGGAGGAGCAGCGTAGCGTCTGGCGCTAGTGGGAGTACGAGTCGGCGGCGCAGAGTCATCCAGCGGATCGTCCTCGTAGGATTGGACCGTGTAGGCATCAGTCGCACGTGAACGGTTCGTGGACCGTGTAGGCATCAGTCGCACGTGAACGGTTCGTGAACGTGATAGGGAACTGCACGTGCTGAGTGGAGGGGTCAACAGAGGTATTCATCGGCTGCCCTCCTGCTCATGGGGACGTGCTCCTGGCACATGCGCCGCCTGGAGGTCCTGGCGTACCTCATCGGTGAGCGCCCACAGGCGTTCTTGCTGCCTTCTGGCACTACGGGAGAGGGCGCGTACCCGTTCCAGGTCATCGAGGGTCAACGGGTGCTCGACAGCGAACTCGTCAAGCAGATAGACCACGCGACTCCAATGGTGAGCCGCCTCGTGCAACTGCTGGCCGGTTCGATCAAAGCAGGACACCGCCTGCTGTGAACACAGACGCTGGTGGTGGTGCCAACCTTGCGTATAACAGCGCAGGGCGCGGGTCTCATGCGAGAGCGCGAAAAAGGCATGCCCGATGGCCGAGAGCGCGGTGGAGAGTGTCACTTCCTTGCCAAAGTCGGCCCACTGGTGGATAGCCTCATCCAGTGGTACCCAGTAGGTGCTCAGCAACGGTGCGGAAACGATGGACGCGGCAAGACGAGCGGTTAACCGCGCCACGGGAACATCTATTTGGTCAGATGTAGGAAGCATGAGGGGGGTGTCCTTTCTGCTGGGAGACAGCGATGCCGTGCTGACCACCGGGCGAGGTACTGTTCCGTCCGGTGGTCAGCCACGCTCACCAGAGCGCGGCTTGCCCGGCCTGGACGACGGGGTCAGCTGCGACTCGTTATCGTTCCACCGTGACCAAGTGGCCCTGCTCGTAGCGTTGCAGGGCACCGCACTGCTCACGTTGACAGCGACGGTAGCCGTCTAGTATCGTGACCGACCAGTCGTGGCCAGCATCGCGACAGAAGCGATTGCGCCAGGGCTGTGGAGCGGCAAAGCGTTTTTTACCGCGTTTGCCCAGGCCCAGTCCTTGTTTGTCGCCTTTGAAGGAGGTTTCGACGCCGCCTGCGCGTTGATCGTAGAAGGTGAGGTACGCCAAGAGCACCGCCGCTGGATCATCGAGCAGCGTGAGTGGCTGGCCGGTCAACACGAGCACCTGGGGAGCCGACAAGGTCGAGAGCAAGACACCGACCGCCCACGCGCCATCAGGTTTCCGGCAACGCACTGCG
>WNGK01004213.1_pt1 | contig 15454 bp, 14 predicted proteins | sample 5400601 | NCBI WGS metagenome assembly WNGK01 (sample SAMN13153376, study PRJNA577476) | soil metagenome | isolation source: 60 cm soil or saprolite under Garry oak tree replicate 1 | place: USA:California | collected 2016-06-15
GATGGCGGCTACAGAACGATCTACATTACATGGAGGTCAAAGGCGGTGATCACAGTGAAGCTGCCTGGGCCGAGCGCGTCGATCCTGCCCTGCGGTTTTTGTTTCCGCCAACGCGATCGCGCTGAATCCTCGATCGAAATCCCGCTGCACTTCACCGGCCCGCAGGCGGGACCGGCGGCGGATTGGGCGGCAGCGGCTCCGGAGGCGGAATAGGCGGCGGACGAGGGGGTTGAGGCGCTGGGGTCGGTTTATCTGGCATGGTGATCTCCACTGAATGAATCGTTTTTACTGCAACAGATTGCCGTAAGCTTGATAAACGCGAACGAACCCGCCGATGAAGTCTATGTCTTTCTGATAAGAAAAGGCACGCTCACGAGGCGACCAAGTTAGCTGGCGCGGTGCTTCGGCATGGTTTGGATCATAAACGAGATAATGTTCCAGTTCGTCTGCGGGGCGACGTTTTTCCCGAGCGTAAACCAGGACCGCGTGATTAATACTTAATTTCGGATAAGTGGAAAGATAACCGACGAACAGGTCACCACGTGAGAGGGCGGCATCAAGGTTGGCATGAGTTCTGTCCTGATATTTCCGACTGTGCTGGAAAAACATTCGGCCGTTGCTGGGCCGAAAATAAGTTATGAATCCACTGCCGATATTTTCCTTGAACACCTCAGCGCGCGCTTTGCTCATCTGGCGCAGATTTGCATAACCGGGAAAAACGATTCGCTCGTTTTCCGGTAACGGTTCTTGCCAGGCAAAGTGGCGCGAAACCGCACGAATGCGGGCCGCAAGTGGTTTGTCATCCAGCGGCGCGCCACGCGGATCGAACCGCGCGAATTTACGGAATTGCATCACGGTGCGTGTCATGACAAAACAGCGGCGAGTATATTTGTTAGCAGGATCGTTGCTTGTCGATCTTGCACGCAGAAAGGGAACCCCGTTCTTATACTTCAGCACGGTGGCGTTTTGGAACGCCAATGTGTCGCGATCAAAACGGAAATCCGACCCTGAGGCACTCGCCGGTGCCAGAGCTACAGCAACGAAAATGGCGAGCCGGCAAAAACCCGCAGATGTGCGCCAATTGTCGGGAATCACTTTAAGAGCGCGGCGAAGCGGTTGCGGCTTCCCCGCCACTGAAACTGCCGAGCCGGCGAAATTTCTCGTAGCGCCTGTTTAACAGTTCCTCAATTGGAATGTCAGAGATGCGTTCCAGATTCCGGCGCAGCGCGGTGCCGAGATTTTCCGCGACCGAATCATAGTCCCGATGGGCGCCGCCTTGTGGTTCTGCGACAATTTCGTCGACCACTTCGAGCTTCAATAAATCCTGCGCGGTCAGCTTGAGCGCCTCGGCTGCTTCGGCAGCGTGACGACGATCTCTCCACAAGATCGCGGAACACGCTTCCGGACTGATTACCGAGTAGTAAGCGTTCTCGAGGATCAACACGCGATCCGCCACGCCAATGCCAAGGGCGCCGCCCGATCCACCCTCGCCGATAACAGCAGCGATAATAGGCACGCGCAGACGCGTCATTTCGCGAAGGTTCACTGCGATTGCTTCCGAAATGTGACGTTCCTCCGATCCAATCCCCGGAAACGCACCTGGCGTATCGATCAATGAAATCACGGGCATGCTAAATTTTTCGCCCAGTCGCATCAAGCGCAGCGCTTTCCGATAACCTTCCGGATGGGCGGACCCGAAATTGCGCATTACGTTCTCTTTAGTGTTGCGCCCTTTTTGGTGAGTGATAACCACACAGCGCTGCGTGCCGAGCATGGCGAGACCGCTCGGCATGGCTCTGTCATCGGCGAACCGACGATCCCCATGCAGTTCAACCCAGTTCTTAAAACATCGGTGGATATAATCGAGGGCGAATGGCCGCTGCACATGCCGCGCGATTTGGACCCGCTGCCAGGCGGTCAGATTACCGTATATCTGGCGGCGAGTTTCTTGCAGCTTTTCTTCAAGCGTCTTAACCGCGGGATCAAGATTGACATCATGCTCGTCGGAATGAGCCTTCAAATCCTGCAAGCGCCGTTGCAGTTCAAAGATCGGTTTTTCAAAATCGAGCGGTTGAATCTCCATGAATGAAAATTGCAAAGTTAAAAAAGTTAGAAAGCCATAAAGTCGTCGCGTTTCAAGGTTGTAACCATTGTAACTCTTTTAACTCCTTAACGTTGTCAGTCGATAATGGTGACAGGCGTCCGGTTGTTTACAAGACTGCTTAGCTCTTCGGCATCGGAAGCAGCGAGGCCAAGGCCGAGTGGCGGCGGTGGCTGAGTGATATTGGGATGCGCCGAATCAGCGACCGAGTAAAGCGTGTAAGCCGGTGCGCTCAGACGGACCCAGCGGATGCTGCCAATGTAATCTTTGCTGCCCAGGCCAATGCGTTTTCCATCTTTCCAAGCCATCGTCTCCGCAACTTTCGCAGTGACTTTCGACGGCTGTTTGGTTGGCAACTTCGCTTCACGCACATGATACTGCTTGAAAAAAGTGCCGTGATTAAGAAGCACGACCACGTTGGCTTTTCGTTGAATCACAATTGAGAAATCCGGATGGGAGATGAGCAAATGCTCGCCGATGTGCAACATCGTGCCGCTCAAATTATTCATCCGCATAATGAGCTCGGGCGTCGTCTTAAGTTTCCTTGCAATCTTTGCCAGGACATCTCCGGACTTCACCACATAATCAGTTTTTTCCGGCGAAGGATAACGAGAGAGGAAGATGTCGATGTTCACTTCGCCGAGCAAATCCTTGGCCTCTTCCAAGTGCAGACCGCCGGGATATTTCTGGATAAAGGCGGTGAGCGCGTCGCGAGCTTCAGTCAGTTTGCCGTCCTGTCGCAGTTTCGCCGCGGCCTGAAATTCAGGAAGGCTGATATCTGGGGTGGGCGCCGGAGTAGTTTCTCCGCGCTGCTCCTTTTTCACAGCGATCTCTTCTTTAAAAACAAGGTTATAACTAAAGAATGCGGCGCCGCCGAAGATGATCAGTGCCAGCAGTAGAACGAGGAACCACTTCATGGATGGCGGAGGAAGATTGTGGATCCGAGCGGAGCGCGGGCGACGTTCCGAACGAAGCAAGACCGGCGCGAACGGGAGGCTCTCGTGACTTGAGGCGATCGACAGTCCATCAAAAGAGAAATCGCGCGCGCGGAATCAATCGCGCCGGTTAACCAGGGCCGATCGCCTACGAACTCTCTTTGCCCGATTCAAGTCCAGGAAACAAGAGATGCCAGAGCCGCCCCAGTGTGCGCTCCTCCTGGTTGCTCCAGGTAAAGTGGCAGTCCTGACAATAAAATTCTTTCGGAATAATTTTCATCGCGCAAAGAACGCCAACAAGCGCCGGGGTGATGAATTTACGGGTCATTTGCGGATATTCGATGTTCGAAGAGCCGCACTGCGGACAGCGAATTAGCGCAAGAGCGATGTCCGGATCGGTGGCTTCCCACTCGACCATCAGACTTTGTGCTCTTTCGAAGTCGTTATCCTCCACCATCACTTTTGCGTTCGCCTGGGGGCGAGACATGAATCCGACTTGCTGCAAGGGGGCTTCGTTGTGAACATCGGCCTTCAATCCTGCGTCCTGAAAGCGCCGTTTCAGCTGCCTCGCTTTTGCCGGTTCGTTAAACGTAGCGATCGTCACCATAAATTTCTCTTATCTGCGCGACAGCGCGCGTGTCCTCTGATCAAACATCAACTAATGGGCGAGTGCAAGATTTGGCGGAGGAAACCATTTGTAGAGCATCAAATACACCAGCACCCCTGTCACTGAGACATAGAGCCAGATTGGGATCGTCCAGCGCGCGATGCGCCGATGGCGATCCCAGCGGCGACGGAACACGGGAATGAGGGTCAAAATCACTAAGGGCAATGTCACGAAGGCGAGCAGGACGTGCGAAATCAACATTGCGAAATAAAGCGGACGCACCATCCCTTGGGCTGTGAAATGCGTCGATTTTTCGCCGACGTGCGCGTGATAAACGATGTACCCGACCAGAAAAAATGTGGATGCAATCACCGCCGTCATCATGCAGGCCATGTGGCGGCGCCACGCGCCGTGCCGGATCAAGTACCAGCCTGTTGAGATGAAAACGGTGCTGATGAAATTGAGCGACGCGTTGATCGCTGGCAGATCGGAAATTGTCATGGAAATGTAGAAGCATAAAGCGATGAAGCGCTACATCAATAATCGCTGCAACGCTTAAACCCTTCAACGCTTCAACGAGCCCGTGCCACCCATTCTCGAACCGCCGAAATCTATCGCCCCAAAGCGACGTGGACGATCGACTTTGTCGCGTCGCGTCGCTGCAATCATAACGCGCTTGGTGGTACTCGTCGCGATTTTGATCTTCGGCAGCACCGGCTGGTATCTGGCAAAGCGAGGCTTCGGCCGACAGTGGCGATACCGCGTAGTCGAGGAATTGCATAAACACGGCGTCGAAGCTTCTGTCGGCCGGTTAACGCTCGATCCATTCCGCGGCCTGGTCGCGAAGAATGTGCGCATCTTCGATTACAAGAACCGTGAAAATACCCTCGTTCTGATCAGCGAAATCTCCCTCGATATTAATTACGCCGCGCTCATTCACCATGAGCCGTTCCTCAACGCGCTCGACGTGCGTAATGCACAAATCACCCTGCCACTCACAGGCGTTGGGGGGAATACCGGTAAGGCGCAGCTCAACGATTTCCGCGCCCATGTCTATTTTCCGCCCGAACAAATCTACGTCAGTCAGGCCGAGGGAATTTTTTGCGGAATACGGATTTCAGCGACTGGACAATTAGTTAAGCGAGCCAATTACCAGCCATCCCCGCCGCTTTCCCAGGAAGAGTGGCAAAAGCGACTGTCGATCTTGCGACGGGTCGTGAGCGAACTGCAAAAGTTTAGCTTTCCGGTCACGTCTCCCTCGCTGCAGCTAAAATTCATGGGTGACGTCGCAGAGATCGAGGATGCACGAGTGGAGGCGACGCTGCGCGGCGATGTCTCGCAACGAGGCAATTATGAAATACGAAATCTGTCTGCCGCGGCCGAATGGCGCGATCACCGCCTGACAATCACGCACTGCGAATGGAATGATGCCCTGGGCGGTTTTGCAGGCCGCGCCAACTGGAGCCGACAAGACAATCGCGCCGATTTCCAAATCCGCAGCAGCCTTGATCTAAAAGGTTTCCTCGATGCCCTCGGATTCCCAAGTCCGTTCGCAAACGTGGCCTTTTACTCCCCCCCCTTGATCGAAATCTCTGGTGGGGCAAACTTCGGAGAAGATCGGCTTCGTCTAGCGATCATCGGTAACGCCACTTTCGGCAAATTTGCTTACAGAACGGTGCCGTTCTCCGATTTTATGGCCGATTTTTCCTGGGATGGCGAACGCGCGTTACTCCGCGATGTGCGCCTCCGGCATGAATCCGGCCAGCTCAGGGCCGACCTCTTCGATGGCCCAAATGATTTTCGTTTGAACATCGAAAGCACAATCGCTCCAAGCGCACTGCACACCCTGGCCTCTCCTAATCTGGATGAATTTCTCCGGGATTGGGAATGGCAGCGTCCGCCCACGATTCATCTCGCGATCGAGGGTTCCGACCACCATCCAGAGAATTGGCGAGGCGATGGAAACGTGGCGTTGGATCGAACTCGATTTCGCGGTGTCTGGATGAACGGCGGAAATACCAGTCTCCATTTCGCCGACGGCGCCATCACTTGCGACAATTTCCGGGTAGTGCGCGACGAAGGGATTGGCACCGGCTCTTTCACCTATGATTTTAAAAAACATGAGGTGCGTGTCTCAAATATCAAAAGCAACCTGCGTCCGACCGAGGCGATCTTTTGGATCGATCCCAAGATTTGGAAGACCGTTGCGCCTTACAAGTTTCGCCGCCCGCCCACCGTTACCGCCAATGGCGTCTATCAATTTCGCGGCGGCAAGAACACACATCTCGAGGTCACGGTCGATGGCGGCAACGGAATGGATTATGACTTTCTTGGAAAGACGTTGCCCTTTGATCGCGTCTCCGGGCGATTACTCTTCACCAACGATCGGTTGCAAATTGTCGATCTTCGTGGCGCACTTCTTGCCGGCACCGTGCGCGGAAACACCGATATCTCGCTCGCCAAAAATGATCCGCACTATCGAGCAAATATTTCCGTAAGTGAAATCGATTTCCCGCGTCTGACCGACTTGTACTACAACTACAAGACAGCGCACGGACAGCTGAGCGGAATATATGATTTCAACGGTCTCGGTAGCGACCCGCGCACCATGCGTGGCCGCGGAAAAGTGGAAGTGACCAACGGCGATGTATTTGCGATTCCTATTTTTGGCCCGCTCTCAGGAATTCTGAATCATATTGTCCCTGGCAGCGGGTACAGCATCGCGCATAAAGCCGGCGCCAACCTTCAGATCAACGAGGGTGTTATTCACACCGACGATTTCGAAGCCGCCGGCATGCTCTTCAGTATGCTTGGCCATGGCGATATTCATTTCCTCGACGACAAACTCGATTTCAATTTGCGGCTGAACATGAAGGGACCGGGCGTGCTGCTAACGCCGGTGTATAAGCTTTTCGAATACACCGGCGAGGGAAGCCTGAAAAAGCCGGATTGGCACCCAAAGAGATTTTAGATTTTCGAGTGCCGATTTTCGATTGAATGAAGGCTTCACGAAGCCGTTTGCCGGCTAAATTGGCAATTGGCAATTCGCAATCGGCAATCCTCCTGGGTGCCCACATGTCGATCGGAGGTGGCGTTCATATGGCGATCGAGCGTGGTTGCTCCATCAATTGCACCGCAATCCAGATATTCGTGAAGAACAACATGCAATGGTTCGCGCGTCCACTCACGCGCGAGGAGATTTCGGCTTTTCTTAATCACGTGCAGCGCGGCGAGTTGTTGTCGATTTTCGCGCACGCGAATTATCTCATTAATCTTGCCGCCACCAATCGTCAGTTTCACGCTAATTCGTTGCGCGCTCTTTCCGAAGAATTGATTCGGGCCAACCAGCTCGAGCTGCCGTTCCTTGTTTTACATCCGGGCGCCCATCTCGGCGCCGGTGAAGAAGCCGGGCTCGATAAAGTTATTGAGTCGATTAACCGGGTACTCGCTCGAATTCCGAAAGTGAAAACCCGGATCGCGCTCGAGACGACTGCCGGACAGGGTTCATGCCTTGGACATAAATTCGAGCATCTCGCTTACATCCTCGGCCGCGTGCGCGAGCCGGAGCGATTGTGTGTTTGTCTCGACACTGCGCATGTCTTCGCAGCGGGTTACGATATCGGCAGCGAATCAGCCGTGCGAAAGATATTCGCCCAATTTCATCGAACAATCGGTCTCGACCGTCTCGTTGCAATTCATCTCAACGATTCCAAAACGGCGCGCGGCGCGCGTGTGGATCGACATGAGCACATCGGCAAAGGCAAAATCGGTCTGGCCGCTTTCCGCTTCATTATGCGCGATCACCGTTTCCGAAAAATCCCGAAAGTACTCGAGACACCAAAGGCTAAAGACTTGCGCGAAGACCTGATGAACCTAAAGACTTTGCGAGCGCTCGCAGACGAACAATGACGAATGTCGAATGCTTCGTCATTAACTGATGAACCGGATCGTAAACGGATAGCGATAGAGCGTTCCTTCGCTCGCTTTGACCGACGCGATGATGACAAATACCGTGTTCAACACCCAAAGCGCGATCAGAATCGGAATGCCGATGAGCACGATGCAAAGGATCGCGGCAATCGCGTCGTAAATCAGCATCGAAATCTGGAAATTGAGTGATTCTTTTCCGTGCGCATCGATCTCGGGCGAGTCGCCACGTTTCACCAACCAAACGATGAGTGGGCCGAAAAGATGACCCAGAAAATGAAAAAACAATCCGGCCAGGGCGCTGGCGTGGCAAAGCACAGTCCACGTCCGGACGTTTGATGAAGTCGTCGATGTTTCCATTGGCTTAACCTTTCGCTCGAGTAATAAAACAAGTGTTCCGCTTGCTGCGGGTGAGCGCAAGAAAAAGCCTCGCTCTACGTTTCTTTTACTCGCTCGATGTGCGCGCCGAGTTCGCTCAATTTTTCATCGAGCCGTTCGTAGCCGCGATCGATGTGATAGACACGGCTCACTTCAGTAATTCCGTCCGCCTTCAATCCCGCAAGCACCAGTGCGGCGGACGCGCGCAGATCGCTCGCCATCACCGGCGCGCCAAAAAGACGATCCACTCCCTGGATCACCGCAGTCGCGCCCTCCAGCTGCATCTGCGCTCCCATACGTTTTAGTTCGGCAACGTGCATGTAGCGTTGTGGAAAAATATTCTCCGTCACGACGCTGATGCCGTCGGTTGTGGAGAGCAATGCGCACATCTGCGCCTGCATATCACTTGGAAAACCAGGATACGGGTCGGTAGTTAGTTCGAGCGCTTTCGCCTCCCCATTGGGCGAGATCGAAATCGACCGGTCTGCGATATTGATTGGAAAACCGCAACTGGCCAGTGCGTCCGTGATCGAGCGAAGATGCTCCGGTTCGACCCGCTTAACGGTAACTTCTTTGCCGCAAATCGCCCCAGCCACCAGAAATGTCCCCGCTTCAATTCGGTCCGGAATAACATCATGTTCCGTTCCGTGCAGCGCCGCGACGCCTTCAATGATGATCCGGCGTGTTCCGGCGCCTTCGATCCTCGCCCCCATTTTGTTCAGAAAATTGGCGAGATCGACAACTTCCGGTTCTTGCGCCGCCCCTTCGATCACCGTCACACCATCCGCAAGCACAGCGGCCATCATCACGTTATCCGTGCCGAGGACCGTCGGACCGAATTTGCCCCGCAGATTGATTACGGCCCCGGTCAACTTCGGCGCGAAAACTTTGACGTTGCCGCCTTCTACACGCACCGCCGCCCCGAGCCCCTCGAAGCCCTTCAAATGTAGATCAATCGGTCGATCGCCAATCACGCATCCGCCCGGCATCGATACGGTCGCTTCTTTGCAACGACCCAGCAACGGCCCGAGCACACAAACAGAAGCACGCATTTTGCGAACGACGTCGTAAGGCGCTACCGATCCGATGTTGTCAGCCGATACGCTCACCGTGCCGCTGGCGCGTTCCACTTGCGCACCCAGATGGATTAGAATTTGCAACATGTAATGCGTGTCGCTCAGGTCGGGTACACCATGAATGACGCACGGCTCCCGAGTGAGCAGCGTCGCGGCCAGGATCGGCAGCGAGGAATTTTTCGAACCGCTCACCTTGATAGAACCCGAGAGTGGATGGCCGCCGTGAATAAGGATTTTATCCATACCTGGCAAAAAGAAATCGTGGTCTACCTGAATAATCGTTTTTCGAATAAATGTCGCGGTAATTTTTTTCCGCCAATCTGGAAAAAAGCGCCTCGCTCTGGCCCAGTCCGATTTCCAAGGCCAGGCTTCCGCCCGGGCGCAGGCGCGCTGGCGCCTGGTCAATCAGCGCCCGCACTAATTCGTCGCCCTGCCCGCCGGCAAAAAGCGCGACTTCCGGATCATGCAGAACCTCGCGCGAAAGCGTGTGTCGATCTTGTGCCGCGATGTAGGGAAGGTTCGCAACGATGAGATCGAAAACCCCATCAACATTTTCGAGAAGATTGCTTTTAAAAAACCGGACGCGATCCCTTAATTTCAACCGGGCTGCGTTTTCTCGGGCGAGGGCCAGCGCATCCTCGGAAATATCGATTCCGGAAACTTTTGCCTCGGGAAATGCCGTCGCCAAAGTGAGCGCGATTACCCCGCTGCCGGTTCCAACGTCCAGGATTTCAGATTCCGGATTTCGGACTTCGGATTTCAAAAGCTCAACAAGTTCCTCCGTTTCAGGTCGCGGAACGAGTGCGCGGCTGTCACAGAGAAATGTGTGTCCGCAAAATTCGATAGTACCGAGCAGATGTTGAAGCGGCTCGCCTTCGCCGCGCCGCCTCACGAGGTCGCGCAGCGGCACCAACTCAGACTCTGTGAGCTCGCGCTCGAATTCGAGATAAAGGTCGAGCCGTTTCCGTCCCAGCACGCGAGCAAGCAAATGTTCCGCATTCAAACGTGGATTGTCGATCTTGCGCTTTTTGAAATACGCAGTCGTCGATTGCAATACGTCGAGCACGGTCATGCGCCTCTGGTTTGTCATGTCGAGCGAAGTCGATTCGCGAACGCCGCAGGCCTTCGCCAGCAGGCGTGACGCGAGCGCTGCCCGCTGTCAAGTTGTGCTGCTCGCGAGCGACGATTCTTTTAATCGCTCCGCCACGTCCGCTGCCTGCAGCGATCGAATCAACTGGCCGAGATCGCCGTTCATCATGCGATCTAAATCATAAAGTGTCAGCCCAACGCGATGATCGGTCACCCGGTTCTGCGGAAAATTGTAGGTGCGAATTTTTTCCTCGCGTCCGCCGGTGCCGATCTGGCCGCGCCGCTGCGCGCTGTATTTCTCAGCTTCCTCACGCTGCTTTCGCTCGAGCAAACGGGCCCGCAAGATCGACATCGCTTTCTCCTTGTTCTTGAGCTGACTCCGTCCGTCCTGACAACGAACGATCGTTCCGGTTGGAATGTGCATAACTTGGACCGCCGAATCGGTCGTATTCACGCCCTGTCCACCGGGCCCGCCGGCGCGCGAAACTTCGATGCGCAGATCTTCAGGCTTCAATTCAAGATCGACATCTTCCGCCTCTGGCAACACCGCGACGGTTGCAGTGGAAGTGTGAATACGACCTTGCGCTTCCGTCGCCGGAACACGTTGTACCCGATGCACACCGCTTTCGTAACGCAGTTTTCGAAAAACTGATTCGCCGGAAACACGAAAAATTACTTCTTTTAGTCCGCCAAGCTCCGATGGACTCGATTCCAGGTCCTCGGTTTTTAATCCGGCTGATTCCGCGTAACGATTGTACATCCGGTAGAGATCGGCGGCGAAAATTGCAGCTTCGCTTCCGCCGGTGCCGGCGCGGATTTCCACGATCGCATCTCGATTTTCGTTCTCGTCGAATGGAAGCAGGCCGATTTGAATTTCACGCTCAAGATCGGCAACCCGCTTTTCCAAATCGGGGATTTCGTCGTCAGCCATCGCCGCAATCTCGACATCACGCGAAGTGGTGAGCTCGCGGTTGTCGTCCAACTGACGTCGCGCCGCTTCTAGCTCGGTCCAGCGTTCGAGCAGGCCCTTGATGCTCGCATGTTCGCGCATGATTTCGCTGGCGCGCTTGCGATTATCAAAAAGACGCGAATCAGCGACTTCGCGTTCGAGTTCAGCGAAGCGTTCGCGTTTGCGTTCAATTAAAAGATCGAAATCCATTGGTGTAGCGGCGCTCTATCAGCGCCGAAAGGATGCGGCGGTCATAGACCGCTGCTACAGAAGACAGCTAAGCTTTCTTCTCAGCCCGCGTGGCTTTGGTGCTGCCGTAACGGCGGGTGAATTTTTCCACGCGTCCGGCGGTATCGACGAACTTTTGTTCGCCGGTGAAAAATGGATGGCAAGCGGCACAAATACCGATCTTAATATCGCGACGCGTCGAGCCAGTGTGATACACCGCGCCGCACGCACAAACGATGTCGGTCTCGTAATACTCTGGATGAATGCCCGCTTTCATGTTTGGAAACGAGCGCGGAATGTAATCGCGCGAATGATTTTGTGCAAGCGATGAAGTCCAGCGACCCACTGCTCATGGCGTGGAGTGAGACGTTTTCGCAGAAAGGTGATGCGTCCGCGATTTTCGCAACAGACGGCAAAATCCTGCGGACCTTTCGTGAAGTCGAAGAGAGCGCGCGAGAATTCCAGGCGACGATAGACGTCTTCCCCGAGCATAGCGTTGTCGCGATCCAAATCGGTAACCACGAAGATTGGCCATCGATTTTGATCGCAGCTTTACGCAAGCGTCTGGTTATCCTTCCCCTGGAACAATCGATCAGCGATCAACAACGCGACGCGGCGCTGGAAATCTGTCAGGCAAGCGGAATTGTGGAGACGACGGTTCGTAAGATTGACAATCGTGGTTCGCCACATTGGGGCAGAGAGCCTCCCTCCCTCTTGAAATTAACTTCTGGGACGACAGCTGCACCGCGCGCGATCCGGTTTCGTAGCGAACAACTGCTGGCCGATTGCAATCAGATTTGTGAGACCATGGGCATTAGCGATGCCGATCTCAATTTCGGCGTAATTCCAATTTCTCATTCTTACGGCTTTAGTAACTTGCTCACGCCGCTTATTGCCCGCGGCGTGCCAATGGTCTTGAGTCGCGACCCAACGCCCCGCGCCGTTCTTGTCGATCTTACGCGAACAAACGCGACCGTTTTTCCCGGAATGCCGGTTTTCTATCATGCATTCTGCGAAATGGAAGATATCCGCCCGTCGCCAAAACTGCGGCTTTGCATTTCGGCGGGCGCGCCGCTGCAGGTCGCCGTCGCGAAAAAATTCCGGGAGAAATTCAAGTTGCCCATTCATTCGTTTTACGGCGCTTCGGAGTGCGGCGGGATTTGTTACGATCGGGAGGCTACCAATGAGATCGAAGGTTTTGTCGGTGCGCCGATGGAAGATGTCGATATCGAGGTTCTCGATCGCGCGGCCTCGGCGAGTCAGATTCGTGTGCGCAGCAGCGCGGTCGGCGATGGTTATTTCCCGGATTTACCCGACGAAAAACTTCGCCACGAATTCTTTGTCCCTGACGATCTGTTAACGAAATGGGGAGGTGGATTTCGGATCGTTGGCCGAATTTCTGACGTAATCAACGTAGCCGGGAAGAAAGTGAATCCCGCGGAAGTGGAGGCGCACTTGCTGCGCTTTCGCGGCGTGCGTCAGGCGGTTGTGTTTGGTCGCGCTTCGCCGTTGCGGAATGAGGAAGTGGCGGCGTGTGTGCTCGCTGCACCGGGCGTGACCGAAGTTGATCTGTTGCAATTTTGCCGCAGCGGATTGAGCGGCTGGCAAGTGCCGAAGCGGATTTTTATTGTCGATGCAATTCCTGTCAATGAGCGCGGTAAAATTAGCCGGCGCGAGCTCGCACGCCATTTCCCAACAGTTAAAGAGAGATCGCCGTTGCGCTGATTGGGTTCTTGAATAAAACCTTCATATCAGATTTGCTTAGCGAAACCGTGGAGGACCATTATGCCGAAAACATCCGGCGAACCAAATCCAATACAATCTGGAGTCGAATCCGAGAATAGCGCAGATTTAGATCAAGCGAGCGGTGGATCAGTTTCACAGGAGGAGGAAACTGCCGCGAACCAAATCAGCGCGCCCCCGGAAGGCCCGGGCAAATCCCAAGACTGGTGGAGCGCGCCGCCGCCAACGTCGGATTGGGCCCAGCCTGCCGCGAATGATGAAACTGCAGCCGATGATGTTTCGAAAGAGTCAACCACGGCCGATGTGTATTTTTGCGGTCAAACGAGTTTCTTTCCGTTGAACCGGGCCCTCCAAGCTATCGTTAAAGAGAAACTCAGCGGATCGTTACGTCTATTCTGGGACCAGGAGCCAATAGATCTTCTGACGCAGAATGGGGAGATTGTTTTTGCCACAACCCGAGATCTGGAACTTTATTGTCCTGAATCGCCGGTCGCCCTTGCCAACGTCGATGCGGAGATTGTCGCCAAAGCTCGCGCTGAACAGTCCGAAGCGGGGACCCCGCTTTTCCTCACGCTGGCGCAGGCAGAAGCAATTACACGCCCGGCTGCTGTGGAATTGGCGCAGCATTATGGCCAAAAACTCTTTTCACAGCTTTGGCTGGCGCCGCGTGTCTGGCTCATGTTCGAGAAAAACGCAAAATTACCGACTGGTGGTAACGACATGACTCCCGTGCCGGACGTCGATGATTGGGCATTGGAAAGCCTGCGTTTCGTTCAAGACATCAGCGAGCACATGGGCTTCGACCCGCGCACCATCCCGGCTTACACGAAAGATGGCTTCGAACGCGTCCAAAAACTTCAGTTAACATCGGACGAAGCGCAATTTGCCTCGCAATTCAATGGTGTCCGGTCCGTCCAGCAAATTGCCAAGAATCTCCGACTGGATTTGAAACTTGCCCATTTGACACTGTTTCGTTTCGTCGCGCTTGAGATCGTGGAATGCTGGCCGGCCAGCACTGCCCCGCCGCCGGAGCGCAAGAGTATCTTACAGCGTGTCACGAGGTTGATCGGCCGTCGTCGCTGATACCCACAGCTATCAGCGGCGGTCGCGCATGAAGAGAAAAGTTCTTGTCGTCGATATTGGCGGCGCGCAGGTTAAATTGCTCATGTCGGTGCGAGATCAGCGCGATTTTGCTTCCGGAAATGGCGGGTGCTTTAAGGGAGCAAAAGATCGACCCGCTTCGTGCCAAAAAGGAAGCCGTGTACCTTCGCTGAATATTTGATCCGTTTCGGCGTGTCCAATGTCCGAGACTGAATAAAACAGCTCCGCTCGGTGGGCCGAACAGGAGTCTTGAAGGGGACTTCCAAATACAGAGTCAATGCCCTTTGACGCACTACCTGTTCGCTTGGGAATCGCAGACGCGCCAGACTTAGGATTGCGAAATCATCGATTTCAAAGCGTTCCTTTTCGTTTCAAAAACTAAGCGATTCACGAGTGAGAAACGCGAGTTTTCACGATCAGCGTCAAATTCAAGACTGACCAGTAAAAACGTCGCCATTCTAGCACAATTTCTAGCACAAACAGCCTCGAAGCTTCAGGGTGACGCTACGAAATTAGCTACCGGGTGATGTTTGTCGTTTGAGTCCGCATTGGGAGTGCTCACGGACCTTCGATTGTGTCGAAGCGCAACCCGCTCGATCCTTCTCCTTTGCCGACTTGTTTGCGATGCGCGAGCCAAGCGAACGTCGAGCCATCGATCCATCGAGCCATCTGATAGTGACGCGTGACGCGAATGCCTTCTCGCGGCACTTCTTCGTCATGCAACAGCAAAGGTCCGTCGATGTTGAGCAAGCTGCTCAACGCTGTTTGGGGTTTCGGTTGAGAGCCGTCCAGCTGCAATACCGCGCCGCGTTTGAGACGTGAGATTACACTGCCTAAAGGCCCAGCCATCTCGACGGGTAACAACGGAATCCAGTTGCCAGGTATTGGCGTCGAGAGCCGATAGCGCGGTAGCGCATCGGCGGAAGACGAATCTGGCGAAGTGCCGGTCGAATCGTCGGCCGGGGACGCCGCCGACGCATTGGCTGCGGTCTCGGCTGCTAACTGATCGCCTCGATTCAACGGCTGGCCCAACGGCCCTTCAGTCGACCGTTCAATGGCCCACGCCATGTTCGCCATCTCGTCGCGGACAAACAGCACTTCTTCCACCGGAGCGCTTTCCAAACTGCGGCCCAAAGCCGGTGCCAAGAAGAAAAGATTCGGCTCGATGCCGCTCAAGTCCGAGCCTGCTCTGCGTAGGATAGCGTGCTGGAACATGCTCCAGTTCGCAGCGGGCAGCGAACGATCGCGAATCGGCTTTAGAAGCGTTCGCACGCCGAACGTATCGGTGACGACCAAAGAGTTGACGGACGTTAGCGAGCC
>WNGK01009212.1_pt1 | contig 15452 bp, 23 predicted proteins | sample 5400601 | NCBI WGS metagenome assembly WNGK01 (sample SAMN13153376, study PRJNA577476) | soil metagenome | isolation source: 60 cm soil or saprolite under Garry oak tree replicate 1 | place: USA:California | collected 2016-06-15
ACATTGATGTCCACCAACACCGCATCCGGCGTGTCCACGAACACGATGCGATTCTCCACGCGCCGAATGATCATCTTCATCGGCGGCCCTTTGCCCTTGCCGCGACCCATGTTGCCACGTCGGTAGTACACGACTTGGTCGTTGCCCACCTGCTCAATCCGCACGACCTCGAACCCTTGATGGACGAGCACTTCGCGCGTCACAGATACTGCGCGGTCGGGGGCGACCACAAACTCCTTCTTCGGCCCATGTCCATGTCCATGCCCCTGTGCGACCGCTGGCACAACGAGCACTACGGAGAGCGCTGCTGCCACCAGCAACGAGCGTTTCATGGTAAGCCTCCCATGGAAGGGCAACATCCTACCCCAAAGAAGAGTCCATGAGCGTGATGCAGGTCACCTAAGCAGAAGTTTCGCGATCGTATTGAGCTGCATGTTGCTGGTGCCTTCGTAGATCGTCCCAATCTTCGCGTCGCGATAAAACTTCTCGACCGGATATTCCTTCGTATAGCCGTATCCCCCAAACAACTCGACGGCGAGCGAGGTCACGCGCTCGGCGACCTGTGAGGAGAGCAACTTCGCCATGGCCGCTTCCTTCGTATACGACTCGCCGGCATCCTCGAGCCTCGCGGCGTTGTAGACCATGAGCCGCGCCGCCTCGAGCTCGGTCGCTGCCTGCGCGAGCTGGAACTGGACGCCCTGGAACTCCGCGATCGGCTTGTTGAACTGCTGCCGCTCCTTCACATACTTCAGCGACGCGTCGAGCGCCCCCCGCGCGATGCCGATCATCTGGGCTCCGATGCCGATGCGCCCCGTGTTCAGCGTCTCGATCGCGACTTTGTACCCGTGGCCGACCTCGCCGACGAGATTCTCAGCCGGCACCTCACAGTGATCGAGGATGAGCTCGGCGGTGGATGACGCGCGGATGCCGAGCTTGTCTTCTTTCTTCCCGACGCTGAAGCCCTTGAAGCCGCGCTCGACGGCGAATGCCGTGATTCCCTTGTAGCCTTTTGCGAAATCGGTATTGGCGAAGATGACGTAGAGCCCCGCCTCCGCGCCGTTCGTAATCCACAGCTTGCGGCCGTCGAGAATCCACTTGTCGCCCTGTTTGGTCGCTTTGGTCTGCAAGCCGAAGGCGTCTGATCCCGAGCCTGCTTCGGACAGCGCGTAGGCCCCGACCACCTCGCTCGCGAGGCGCGGCAGATACCGTCGCTTGATGTCGTCGGACGCCCACTTCAGCAACAGCGCATTGACCAGCGTGTTCTGCACGTCGACGAAGATCGCGGCGGAAGCGTCGACGGCCGACAGCTCTTCGACCGCGAGCACGGTCATGAACAAACTGCCGCCGGCGCCGGAGTGGGCCTCAGGAATCTCGATCCCCATGAGGCCCAACTCGAAGAACTTCGGGATGAGGGCGGGGTCGAGCTGCGCCGCCTGCTCCATCGCGCACACGCGCGGGCGGACCTCGCTTTTGGCGAAGTCGCGCACCGCGCCCTGGAACATCCGTTCTTCTTCGGAGAGCTGGGTGAGCGGGTTCACGCCTTCTTGTCAGACGGCCCCAGCGCCAGCATCTCCCGAATTCCGCCCAGCGACCCGAGCACGCCGGTGGCCTCGTAGGGCATGTAGACGACCTTGTTGTTCTGACCGGAGACCATTTCCTTGAGCGTCTCGATGTAGCGGATGGCGATCAGGTATTGCGCCGGGTCGCCGCCCGTGCCCTTGATCGCGGCGGTGATGCGCTCGATCGCCTGCGCTTCCGCTTCAGCGACCTTGAGCCGCGCCGCCGCTTCCGCCTCGGCGTGCAGGATCTTGGCCTGCTTGTCGCCCTCCGCGGTGTTGATCTCCGACTGCCGAATGCCCTCGGCGGAGAGAATGCGTGACTGCCGCTCGGCGTCCGCGGTGATGATGGTCGCGCGCCGCTCCCGCTCGGCGCGCATCTGCTTTTCCATGGCGTCACGGATGTCGCGCGGCGGATTGATGTCCTTGAGCTCCACGCGGCTGACCTTGGAGCCCCACTTGTGCGTCGCTTCGTCCAGAATCGCGCGCAGCTTGGCGTTGATCGTGTCACGCGAGGACAGAATGTGGTCGAGCTCCATCTCGCCGATCACGTTGCGGAGCGTGGTCTGCGTCAGCTTCTCGATCGCGTCGGGGAGATTCGCGATCTCATAGGTCGCCCGCACCGGATCGGTGATTTGCGAGTAGATGAGCGCGTCGATTTCGACGACGACGTTGTCTTTCGTGATCACGTTCTGGCGCGGGAACACGTAGACTGTCTCGCGCAGGTCGATCCGCTCGGTACGGAAGCGGCGCGAGTAGCTGTCACCCGCGGGCGTAATGATCGTCTGGTGCCAGTCCACGGAGCGGGGACGGTCGATCACCGGCAGAACGAAATTGATCCCCGACGCAAGCGTCTTGTGGTACTTGCCGAGCCGCTCGATGATCATCGTCTGCGCCTGCTGCACGACGCGGATGCTCTTCGAGATCAGAACTATGACGCCAAAGGCCAGAGCCGCCACGAGAATTGTGCCTGGACCCATCGCCTAGAGCTCCTTCTCAACCATGAGAGTTGTCCCATCCACCTGAATAATCGTGACCTGGGTGCCGGGCTCGAGCACCGTCGCGTCACTGGAGGCACCGCGCCAATCCTCGCCGTCGACCTTCACACGGCCCGGCACCCCCGGACCGATGCGCTCGGTGACGATCCCGGTCTTGCCCAGCAGCGCATCGACCCCCGTGCGGAGTTCGGAGCTGGGTCCGAGCTGGAAGTAGTGCATCAGCCGGGGCCGCAACCCGGCCATGCTGACGATGCTGGCAGCGGCGAACGCGACGCCCTGCGGTACAAAGCCCAACCCCGGGATCAGTCCCACGACGCCGGCGACAGCCGCCCCAACCGCCAGGCACGCCAGCCAAAAGCCCGCCGTGAACATCTCTCCTACGAACAGCGCGATCGCCAGCAGAAACCAAAGCAGCCAATCTTCCATAGAGTCAAAGCTGCAACCCTTGCACTCATTGCGCTATCCAACCTGAGCCAACCCCTTGTGGAGCCGCTATGATCGCTCGTGTGCTGCTGCTCGTCCCAGCCGTTGTGCTGGTGTCCATTCCTGTTGCCGCTCAAGCATCACGTCATGTTCTCAAAGGTGATTCGGTCGCGATCTACAACCTCGTCGGCGAGCTGCGCGTCGAAGCCGGAACCGGCAGTGACGTCACCGTCGAAGTCCGGCGCCAGGGTGCGGACGCGGCCAAGCTCGACATCCAGGCTGGGCCGCTGCGCGGCCGCGAGACGCTCCGCGTCATCTATCCCGACGATGTGATCGTGATGCCCGACTGGGGCCGCGGCTGGAACACGACGCTGCGCGTGCGCGACGACGGTACATTCGGCGAGGAACATGGACGACACGAGCGCAGCAGCTGGTTCCGAGAAGGCCGTGAAGTGCGGATTACCGGACGCAACCGCGGCGGGCTCGAGGCCTACGCGGACCTGCGCGTGAGCGTCCCCGCCGGCAAGAACGTCGGAGTCTATCTTGGCGTCGGCAAAGCGTTCGTGAGCAATGTGGACGGCGTCATTCGCGTGTGGGTCGCTTCCGCCGACGTCGCAGCCGACCGGACGAAGGGGTCGCTGCGCGTCGAGACGGGCTCGGGCAACGTGGACCTGCGCACGGCATCCGGCGACGTGAATCTCGAGACCGGCTCCGGCGACGTCACCGTCGCAGGCGTCGATGGATCCAATTTGCGGCTCGACACGGGCTCGGGAAACGTGACCGTGACGGGCGCGAAGGCGCCCAGCATCCACATCGAGACCGGCTCCGGCGATATCGAGGCGACGGGCGCTTCGGGGGATGAGCTGTCATTCGAGACCGGCAGCGGTGGTGTGGACGTGGCGCTGGTGTCGGCATTCCGTTCGCTACACATCGAGACCGGTTCCGGCGATGTCACCCTCAAGGTGCCGCCGACCCTCGGCGCTGAGGTGGATCTTGATACGGGGAGCGGCGATATCGATCTTGGCGGATTGACGCTGCAGGTGCGGCGCGTCGAACACGACCACGTGACCGGCACTCTCGGCGACGGGAAAGGGCGCCTCTCGGTTGAAACGGGATCGGGGGACGTGCGCTTACAGAAACTCTTCTAGTTTGCGACGGTCCTTCTTAGTCGGCCGGCCCTTGCCGTGGTAAGCAGGGGCCGGCGCGATTTTGTGGGCTTCGGCGAGCCGCTCGCGCGCGGCGCGACCCTCCGCCGACTCGTTGTACAGCAGCTGCGCGTCCCTGGGTGGCCCGCGTCGCTCCGACAGCGCGCGAACCGTCACGCGCCACTCGTAGGGCCCGAGGCGAATCCGCAGATCGTCGCCCACTTGTAACTGCTTTGCGGGTTTCGCGCGCGTGCCGTTGACATGAACCTTTCCACCGGCGACTGCCGCTGCGGCCAATGCCCTGGTTTTGAAAAAACGCGCGGCCCAGAGCCAACGATCGACGCGGAGCCTATCGGCGGTCATGCCCAAAGGTATTACGAACCGGCATGAAAGTGTTCGGGTGCTACGGATCGCTCGACAAGTACCTGAAGGCCCTCGGCAAGCGCTTGGGCGAGACGGTTGAAACCACCCACAGCTAAGGCCGCGCCATAGCCAACCCTTCCAGCGTAGAGAGTGTCGAACCCTGTGTCATCCCTGACATTCCCGGAGCTCACTGTGATGCGCCATCTCGCCGCGGTCGCTGTCATCTTGCTGGTTCTTCCTACGGGTCTACGTGCTCAGGATAGTGACGACGAATGGCTGGAGAATTGTCGCGACGGACGCTGGGGGGATTGGGGCCAGCGCGCCCGTCACTGTGAGATTCGCGAAACCGGGATGAAGGCGACGAGCCAGCCACTCCACATCGATCCGGGCATGAACGGCGGTGTCGAGATCATCGGCTGGAATAAATCCGACAGCATTGCGGTCACCGCGCGGATTCAGGTGCACGCGCGGACGCAGGACGATGCCGATGCGATCGCGCGTGACATCAAGATCGAGGTCTCTGGCGGCACGGTGCGAGCGACGGGCGGCAGCGGACTCTTGGGGCGCCATCAGAACTGGTCGGTCAGCTTCATCGTGATGGTGCCGCGGCACACCAACTTGAATCTGTCGACCGAAAACGGTCCGCTGTCGGTGCAGGATGTGTCGGGCCAGATGGATCTCTCGACGCAGAACGGACCCCTGTCACTCTCCGGCGTCGGCGGCGACGTCCACGCGAGCGCGCAAAACGGACCACTGACGGTGGACCTGCTGGGAACACGCTGGGACGGCGTGGGACTCGACGCCGAGACCCAAAATGGCCCCGCGGATCTCTGGATTCCGGGTGACTACAACGCGAAGGTCGAATTCGGGACGGTCAACGGGCCGATGGATGTCGGTTTCCCGATGACGGTGACGCTCAGCGGGCGGATCCGGAATCGCATTTCGACCACATTGGGGAATGGCGGTCCATTGATTCGCGTTGTCACCACCAACGGGCCGATGACGGTTCGGCGCAGCAGGTCCTAGACGCCGATATCCTCGTTCCAGAGGTCAGGGTGCGCCCGACTGAACTCCGTCATCAGCCGGATGCAGGTGGCATCCTGGCGCACCTCGAGTGACACGCCGCGGCTCCTGAGCAACGCTTCTTCGCCGACAAACGTCTCGTTCTCGCCGATGACGACGCGCGGGATGCCATAGAGCAGAATCGCGCCGCTGCACATCGCGCAGGGTGACAGCGTCGTGTAGAGTGTGGCGCTGTGATAGACCGACGCCGGCTGCCGGCCCGCGTTCTCCAACGCGTCCATCTCCCCGTGTAGCACCGCGCTCCCTTTCTGCACGCGCCGATTGTGGCCGCGCCCGATGATCTCGCCATCCACCACGATCACCGCGCCGATCGGGACGCCGCCTTCCCGCAGGCCTTGCTCCGCCTCGGCGATGGCGGCAGCGAGAAACCGGTCCACGCTCACGCGCGGGCGCTCGCCAGCATCGCGTCGTACTCGAATACATTGGGCCCGAGCGGTGCCTCGCGTGCGAGATTGACCATCGCTTGTGCAACTGTCCCGACGTGAATCGGGCGATAGCGCCGCAGTCTGCCGAACAGCGCGACCGACAACACTGGCGCTCCCAGCATCGCGATTCGTTCGCCAAGGCGAAACTCACGGCGTTCGCCAAGGAGCAGCGAGGGCCGAAAGATCTGCGTGCTGCGATAGTGGAGACTCCCGATCGCCATCTCGGTTTCACCTTTGACGCGGCTATAGAAAACGCGCGACGCGGAATCCGCGCCGATGGCGCTTACGAGCAGAAACTGGGTGGCGCCGGCACGGAGTCCCGACCGCGCCAGGCCGACCACGAAGGCGTGGTCGACGAGACGAAATGCCGGCTGCGATCCGGCTCGCTTGATGGTGGTGCCGAGGCAGCAGAACACATCGTCGACGTGCGGTAAATCGCGCACCGTTTCGAGCTCGCCGAGGTCGAGCAGGCGCTGCTCGAGTTTCGCGTGTTGCTGCGGCGCGGTGCGGCGACCCACGGTCACGACTCGCGACCATGCCGGGTCGCCGAGGAGTAGGTTGAGTACGTGACTGCCGACGAGGCCCGTCGCGCCGGCGAGGAGAGCGGTACGGCTCACGAGGCCTAAAGTAGTTATTATCACGCCCGTGGTCACCATCGCCCTGTTGCAAACCGGCTTGTCGGACGCGCTCCAGCATCGTCCGTTCGTCGCAGTGCCGTTGTTGTTCGGGGCGGGACTCGTCACGAGTCTGAATCCCTGCATCTATCCGATGATTCCCATCACCGCGGGGACACTCGCAGGCGTCAACGTCGAGGGGCGAACGCGCCGCCGCACGATCGGGCTGACGCTCACCTACGCCAGTGGGCTCGCGCTGTTCTATGCGTTGCTCGGCATGATCGCGGGGCTCACGGGATCGCTGTTCGGCACCATCGGCGCGAGTTTTTGGGCGCGGCTCGTGATCGGCAACCTGCTGCTCATCTTCGCGCTGGCGATGCTCGAGGTCATTCCCGTGCGCTTGCCTGCGCAGCTCTCCGCCTGGGCCGGGAGACTGGGCGGCGGCTCGTATCCGGCGGTGTTTCTGCTGGGAACCACATCGGGCCTGGTGGCTGCGCCCTGTGGCGCGCCGGCGTTCGCGGCGGTGCTCACGTGGGTGGCGACAACCCGCAGCGCGGTGTTGGGATTCCTCTATTTGTTCGTGTTTTCGCTGGGCATGACGGCGCTGTTGGTCGTCGTCGGGTTCTTTTCCGGCGCGATCGCTGCGCTCCCGCGCGCTGGCGCGTGGATGTCGTGGATCAAAAAAGCTGCGGGCGTGGTTCTACTGCTCATGGCCGAATACTACTTCGTCAAAGCGGGGCAGGTATGGTAACGGCGGGCGCGGTGCGCGGTGCGGTGTGCGCGGCACTGCTGTTTCTTGGTCCGGCGTCACTCCGCGCGCAGGATGTAATTGGTATCCCGGTCGGAGAAACACCCCCCGCGGTCACACTTGAGAACCTGAACGGAGACTCGGTCCCGCTGTCGCAATGGATCGGCAAGAAGCCGGTGATCGTGGAGTTCTGGGCGACGTGGTGCCCAATTTGCGCCGAGCTGTTGCCACGCATCGAGGCTGCGCAGAGGAAGTTTGGGGATCGGGCTGCGTTTCTCGTCGTGGCAGTCGCCGTCAATCAGAGCAAGAACAGCGTTCGCCGTCATCTCGAGAAGCATCCGATGCCGTTCACGTTCCTCTGGGATGGCAACGGAGCGGCGGTGCGGGCGTTCCAGGCGCCGTCGACGTCCTACATCGCTGTGCTGGATGCCAACGGGAAAGTCGTCTATACGGGCGTCGGGGAGGACCAAAACATCGAGGCGGCGATGGAGACTGCCCTTCGCCGCCCCGTTCGGCACCCTTAGCGAGCCGTGGTATCGGCGGGAACTAGCTTCGCAATCGCGGCTCCCAATTCGGTATAGGCAGTCGGGTCGATCTCCCTAAACGGCGTCGCGCGATACGCTACTTTCCCGTCCGGTCCGACCACAAACAGGTTGCGGTTCGTAATCCCCGGAAAGCGTGACAGCGCTCCATACATCTTGCCTACCGCCGTTCCGGTGTCCTGCGCGAACAGGAACGGGTACTCCGCGTCACGCGCCCAAGAGGCGAGTGCCGTATCGGGATCTGCGCTGATCGCGATGAGGACGATGTTGCGGCCATTCTTGAAGAGCTGTGCGTACTGATCACGGTACGCATTCATTTGGACCGTTCAGCCACGCGTTCGGGCTTTGAAGAAAAACGCGAGGACCACCGTCTTCCCTTTGTAATCGCTGAGTCGGACCGGATTCTTCAACGTGCCGTAGCGCGTCGCGCCGGGAATCGAGAAGTCAGGCGCGACGGCACCGACCCCGATGGCCGCCGGTGATGGCGGAGCCGGTGGCGGCGGAGCAGCGGTCGGCTGCTGCAGCAGTGCGGCAAGAACGAGTGTCGCTAGCACGACGTGTCCCTTGTTGTAGGCGGTCAGTAATCTACCTGTACCACAGCTTCCCCGCTCTCTTAGCAGACGCCTCCGACGCCTCCGACACGGTAACGGGTTCTGAGGATCTCCACGTGATGCCGCTCGTGCCCGGGAATCACGTACGCGAGCGCGCGGACGCTGACCGGCTTGCCATTTGCCGTGCCGCGCCGGAGCCAGGCCTTCGCGTCGAGGCCATGATGCGCTCGATATCGCAGAGATGGCCGACGACTTCCTTGATGCTCCATTTGCCGCGGTCGTAGCGGTACGTGGCGTCAGCGTCGGAGAGACCGCGCAGCAGGTTCGCCGTCTCCTCGATCTGCGCCGCGCACGCCATCACCGGGTCGAGCTCGGGAACGCGCTTGACGTAGCCGACCCAGGGCGACGGGATCTCGTCCGGCTCTGGCCGCCCGACGGTTCGCCCGGCGGTTCCGGTGTTCATGAAGACTTTCCGCCGAGCTCGGTGAGGGCCATCGCCTTCACGGTCTTTCCCTCGCCGGTTATGATGCGACGATGATAGTCCACCTGGCCAAGGTGGTAAGCGAGGTGGGTGGCGAAATGCGCGAGAAACGCGCCGGTCGACTCGCTGACGCCCCCGACCTTCTCGGGATACGGTTTGGACAGGTCGGCTTCGCTGATCTTGCTCATGCCGGTTTGGACGGCGGCGATCGCGTTGTCGATTTCGCGCAGCAGCTCGGCGCGCGGCACGTCGCGGCTCGCGAACTCGGCGTCGCGATTGCGAACATAGCCGTTCTTGCCAAGGACGTTGCCGATGAAAAACTGGAGATTGCCCGCGAGGTGCAGGGCGAGATTGCCGCCGGGATTCGAGATCCCGGCCGGTATTTCCCAGAGGTGGGCGTCGCTCGGGTACGATTCGACTTCACGACGCAACGCCTTCAGCTCGCGCGTGATGACGTTGGTGATCCAATCCTTCATGAAACCCTCCCCACGCGCATCGTCACTGGCCAGCGCGCCAATCGGGATTGCTGCGGAACGCCCCAGGCCGGCGCCAGCTGGTTGACCAGGCCGTCGACCGGATCTTCGCCATGGTGCTTCACGTAGGCACGCGTCGCCGACCAGGTGCGGATGTAGCCGGCGACGTCGTCCAGCGTGACCACCTGCTCGATCACAAAGTTAGGGGCGGCAAATTCAGAGAACGGGAACTCGATCGTCTGGTAACGCTCTTCGGTGATGCGCCGTTCCGGCGGCCAAAATGGCCCGACGACGCCGCGGTAGAAGCGGCGGATGATCGCATCGATCGGCGGTGCGATCTCGAAAAGGACGTAGGTCCAGACCGCGATGACGCCGCGCGGCCGTAACACCCGCCGCACTTCCGTCCAGAAGCGGCTGCGGTCGAACCAGTGGAGCGCCTGGGCGGCCGTGACGAGATCGACCGACGCGTCCTCCAGGCCGCTTGCTTCCGCCGTGGCGACGCGATAGCTAATTCGCGCGTCGGGCGTGGCGTGTTCGAGCTGCGCGCTGCTCGCATCGGTCGCCATGACGTGATTGAAATGGCGCGCCAATCCGATGGCCGCCTGTCCCGACCCCGTCCCCGCATCCCAGGCGTCGCCCTGCGCCGGCGTGACCTGCGCTAGGAACTCGAACAGCGCGTCAGGATAACGCGGCCGGAACGCCGCGTAGGCGGCAGAGATGCCGGAAAAATGATCCGTGAATGTCACGGCCGGGTCGTCGGGGCCGACGGTGGCGCCCGTTGGGGCGCGGCTGGAACACGTCGCGCCGCTCACGCGACATGTGCGTCGTGCCGCGGCGCCAGCTGCGCCACGTGCCGTACTGTTCCTTCCGCGCCGTGATGCCCCACGAGTTGTACGTCGCGATCAACCAGTTCTGCGCCGCGGTCATGCCCGGCGACGCGGTCAGGCGCGGGCCGAGGGAATCGAAGAGCACCTCGGCGAGACGCGGCAGCCGCGAGCTGTCGTTGCCGATCGCCCAGATGCGGCGCAGGACGGGGTCGTCGACGGCGAAACCGGATGGCTGGAATTGGCCTTGAGCGGCGGCGTTACGGGGGAACACGGCAGCGATGATCAGCGCGGCGATCCGGGCGCGTCGCACGGTGCAACTCCTTCGCGATTAGGATGAGATGCGAAGTCTAATCCGATATCGGACTTCAGGCACCCCAGTTTTCGGATATGTTCTCGTCCCGCCGTCGAGCGTGAAGCCGTACTTCTCGTAAAACCGCCGTGCGTTCCGGTTCTCCTCGAGCACCCACAGCGTTACCTCCACGAATCCACGACCGCGGGATTCGGCGAGGACGTGGCCCATGAGCGCGCCGCCGTATCCCCGCCCCCGCAGCTGCGGTAATACGTGGAGCGACGTGATGTGTCCAACGCGCTTGGGATCATCGTCGGCGTCTCTAGTCGGGATCATCTGACAGAATGCCACCGGTTTCCCGTTCTCCTCCATCAGAAAGACGGGCCATTCACGGTCCGCAATCCGCTCTTGCCAGAACGCTGTCCGATAGGCGAGGTCGGTTCTGGCGATCACGTCGTCGGGCATGATGCCGCGGTATGCGACATTCCACGACTCGACGTGAATGCGGCCGACCGTTAGGGCATCGGTATCGCGCGCGCGACGAATGGTCATCGCCCCAGCTTGGCCTCCCACTCTTCGAGCGATCGGGGCCAATCGGCCTTGAGCAATCGAGAGAGCGATCGATCGGCGAGCACACGGCCGCCGGTCTGGCATGTCGCGCAGTAGTTGGCTTCGTTGTCGGCGTAGCGAATGCGCTGGATGGGGGATCCGCAGACTGGGCAGGGCTCCTTGTAGCGGCCATGGACCGCCATCCCGTCTTTGAACGCGCTCACCTTCTCTGGGAACTTCGTTCCCGTATCCGAGCGCAGCTTCTCGATCCACCGTCGCGTGGTCGATCGCGCGGCGTCGTACAGTCGCGCGACTTCCGCGTCGCTCAGTTTTCCCGTCAGTTGGAACGGGGAGAGCTTCGCGGCGTGCAGGATCTCATCTGACAACCAATTGCCGATGCCATCGAACAGATGTGGGTCCGTGAGGGCACGCTTGAGCGTGTGCGATTCGGATTGCAGGCGAGTCTTGAACGTGGCCAGATCCGCTGCGATCACGTCGAGTCCACCAGGATCGTGCGCGGCGAGTCCCGCTTCGCCGTTCACGACGTGGAGCGACGCCCGCTTCTTGGGACTGGCCTCGGTGAGCAGCAACGTTCCGGACGGGAAGTCGAATGACGCGAGTCCCACCTTGGCGGGAGCGCTCGTGCCCGCCGGTCTCCACTTGAAGCGGCCGGCGATCATGAGATGGAAAACGAGAAACAGCTGGCCTTCCATCTCCCACACGATGCGCTTCCCGATGCGCCGCAACGCCACGACTTTGCGGCCTTCGGCCGCGGTGAGCGGCGGGTCGACCGTGCGCAGCAACGAAGGGCTGACAATGCGGGCGCGCTCGAGCGGCTGGCCGACGATGCGGGGGGCCAGCGCCTCGAGATAGATCGTGATGTCGGGAAGCTCCGGCATTGCCGGATGCTATCTACTGAAATACCTGGAGCGCCACCTCGACCCGCCCGAATGGCGCGCTCACCTGCACACCCTGCACCAGCTGCTTCACTTTCGTGAACATCTCCCGCGCGATCGCGACGCCCTCGGCCAGCGCCGCCTCTTTGCCTTTCTCCTGCGCCCGTTTCATGCGTTGCAGCACCTCTTCGGGCACCGACACGCCTGGCACCTCGTTCGCCAAAAACTCGGCGTTGCGCAGCGAGATGAGCGGCCAAATTCCCGCCACGATCGGGATCTTGAACGACTCGACGCGCTTCAGAAACGCTTCGAGCTGGTGTTCGTCGAACACCGGCTGCGTGACGGCGAACTCCGCTCCGGCGTCCACCTTCCACGCGTACCGCGACAGCTCCCGATCCTGATCGACCGCCCCGGGATTTACGCCGACGCCAATCGCCCATCGCGTCGCGCCGCCCAGCGGATTGTTGCCGGGATCGAGACCCTGATTGAGCCGGTAGACGAGATTCGTCAGGCCGATGGAGTCGATGTCGAACACCGCCGTCGCCTCAGGGTAGGGACCCATTTTCGGCGGATCGCCCGTGATGATCAGGATGTTGCGCAGGCCGGCCGCGTGCGCCCCGATGATGTCGGAGAGCATGCCGAGGAGATTGCGGTCGCGGCAGCAGTAGTGGATCACCGTTTCGATCCCCACCTCGCGCTCGATCAGCAATGCGGACGGGAGCACGCCCATGCGGCTCTGCGCGCGGGGGCCGTCGGGCACGTTGACCGCGTCGACGCCGGCGGCCTTGAGCGCACGACATTGCTCCAGCATCGGCTTGGGATCCACGCCCTTGGGAGGCACGATCTCAACACTGGTGACCAGCGCGCCGCGCGCGAGCTTCGCGCCCCAATGCGATTTCTCGGCGAGCGGTGTGGCGGTCACCCCCGCGGGCGCTTGCACCTGTGCGCGCGAGACCACGACACTCGGCTGGCGCGGGACGACGCTCGCGACGTAGTCGCGGATCTTCTTGATGTGGTCGGGTGTCGAGCCGCAGCAGCCGCCGACGAAGCGCGCGCCCGTCTCGATCATGCGGCGCGCGTAGCTCGCCATGTACTCGGGCGAGGCGAGATAGATCTTGCGATCGCCGACGTCCTTGGGCAGACCCGCGTTCGGCTGCGCCGAGATCGGATTTTCTCGACCGCCTCGAGGACACCTGCAGGCCCCACGGAACAATTCACGCCGATGACATCGGCGCCCCACGCGGCCAACTGCTTAGTGTAGGTGTCGGGGTCGGTGCCATAGTATGTGAGCCCATCGGTGCCGATAGTCATCTGGCAGACGACGGGCAGATCGGACACCGCGCGCACGGCGCGCAGCGCGGCGTGGATTTCGTCCATATCGCTGAACGTCTCGAGAATGAAACCGTCCACGCCGCCCGCGAGCAGCCCCTGCACCTGGCGTGCGAAGACGGCCTCTGCTTCTGCCTGTGACGTGGGACCGAACGGCTCGATGCGAATGCCGAGCGGGCCGATTGCGCCGACGACGCTCACGCGTCCACCGCCGGCGGCGCGCGCCAGCTCGGCGGCCGTGCGGTTGATCTTTTCGGTTTCATCCGCCAGGCCGTAGCTGTTCAACTTCAGCGGATTGGCGCCGAAGGTGTTGGTCTCGAGGATCTCCGCGCCGGCGCGCACGTACTCCGCGTGCACCTCCTGCACGAGCCGCGGCTGCTTCAGGTTCAGCTCGTCGTAGCAGACGTTCAGGAAGAAGCCCTTGCCGTACAGCATCGTGCCCATGGCCCCGTCGAAGACGTGGACGCGGCCGTCATCCAGGAGGGATCGGAAGGTGATAGTCACAGGGGAAAATAATAACCCCGTTCGCACGTACTCTTATGTGACCATGACGCAAATCGCGGCCGAACAACTCCTGGCGGAGCACACGCCAGCGCTGCGCAACTTCCTGGGCGCGCGGTGCCGCGACGCCGATTTGACCGCGGAAATGCTGCAGGAAGTGGCCGCGCGCCTGGTGACGGCGACGCCACGGCTCTCGCTCAACGGCAACGCGCGGGCCTACCTCTTCCGCATCGCAGCCAACGTCTGGCGCGATCACCTGCGCCGTGAGCTGGTCCGGCGCCGCGCGGCGACGCTGATGGAGTCGGCGGAGCCGGCGCTGGCGGACGCAGCCGATGCTCGGATGCTTGAGCACGAGTTGCGAGCCGCAGTCCACAACGCGGTGCACGCGCTGCCGCGTGCGCAGCGTGACGTCGTAGAGCTCCGCCAGCAACGCGGCCTGACCTTTCAGCAGATTGCCGACCGCCTGCACCGGCCGCTCGGCACGGTCCTCACGCAAATGCGCGCCGCGCTCGCTCGCATCAGCGCAGCGCTGGAGAACTACCGATGAATCACCCGACCGACGACGAACTGCTGCTGCTTGTCTACGACGAACTTCCAGAACCGCGGGGCGTGGAACTCGAATCTTATGTGGCCGGCTGTCTTGTGTGCCAGGCGACGCGTGCCGAGCTCGAGCACGGTCGCGTGGCGTTGGACGTGGCAATGCCGGTTCACCGCCGGCCCCGGCCCGTGATGCTCTGGGCGGCGGCTGCGCTCGCGGCCGCCGCAGTGATTGCCGGTGTGATCGTCACGCGGTCGGGGCCGTCTCGTGACGTTTCGGCGCACTGGACGCCGACGACGACTTGGTCAGCGACGGCGGGATATGTAACCGGTGGGAAGACAATGGCGGATATCGACGTGCAACTCACTCGACTGGAACAGGAGCGGTACTATGGCCTGCCGAACTAACGCGCTGATCGGCGTCCTCGGTCTCCTGGCGGCGTCTTCGGGCGCTGCTCAGGACATGCCCAACCCGCAGGCGATGCAGATGCAGGTGCAGCAGATCGTGCAACAGCGGCCGCGCGAAGCGGAAGCCGCAGCCCGCGCATTTCTCATGTTGGTTGCCCCGGAGCGGGTCGGCGGGCTCGACTCGCTCCGCGACCACGCCAATGCAGCCAACAATCAGCCGGTCCTGGTCGTGGACGGCCGGCCAGTGTCGAGTCCGCCGACGCAGGACGAATACTGGATGGAGGTGGCACAACTCACCGTCCAGTTCGACATGGTTCAGAAGCTCAGCCGGCGAGACAGCGTCCGCGCACAGCTTGTCGGCAAGATGTTCGGGTTGGAAGCAAACGCGCGGGCGCAACAGCGCGCCTATCGGACGGCGAGTGAATCGAATCGACCCGCGATCCGCAACAAGATCGAAGGGTTGATTACCCAACATTTCGATCTCGAGGATCAGCTCCGCGCGCTCGAAATCGCCGATATCGAGCGGCGGCTCGCCGACGTGCGGGCCGAGAGCCAGCGCCGCCGCGACAAGCGGTCGGAGTTCATCAAGTTCGCGGTGGACGACATCGTGCGCGACGCTATTCGTCCGCGGTAGCCGCGCGCTGGGAGCGAGTGTCCCTGGGAGCGAGTGTCCAATGATCAATGTTCAATGATCATTGATCATTGGACATTTGT